>Ga0187785_10000345_pt1 | contig 17552 bp, 16 predicted proteins | sample 0815_BV2_4_20_MG_FD_132466 | JGI IMG/M metagenome (GOLD analysis project Ga0187785, IMG submission 132466) | Tropical peat soil microbial communities from peatlands in Department of Meta, Colombia - 0815_BV2_4_20_MG | ecosystem: Environmental > Terrestrial > Soil > Wetlands > Peat | place...
AGATGCAGCTTATCTCGGCGACGTTTTGGTTCAGCCAAAGTGAGGGCCGACTTGTCGATCTTGCCAGGGGAGGGATCTGCAATTGCGGGTGCGATCGGCGGCGCGGCCACTGAGGACCGCACTGGTGCCGTGCGTTCTCGAAAATGATCGGTCACCGGCGGCGATTGTCGACGCCCATAATACCGAGAGGGCCGCGGAATGGGTGTGGTGTCATCAGGATGAAAGCCTACTCGGACCGGCGCAGTCTCCATTGTTAGCGGAGAGAGCAATGTTTTCTGGGTTACTTGGCTCTTTCGATAAAGCTCAAGCCCAAACGGTTTGCCGAAAGTCGCCAATGCGCGTTTTGTGGCATCGGTTTCTGCCGCCTTGAGCGCGATATCGTGGACCTCGGCAGGGGAGGTACCGCGGCCTTCGCCTGATCCATGGCCTTCTCGGATAATCGTGGCGCCATCGGCGTGCACTGTAATCCGCACTCTCGCGATATAGATAGCCAGGAACGACCCGCGGTTTTCCCGGGCCAGGACACAGCGAGAATCCAGGGTCTCCCGGTTCCAGGCATCGAAACCAAAGATCCGATTGGCTTCGGAGATCGCGTACCAACCTTCGATATAAGACAGCTCGCGCCCATTGGCCTCGCGCGTGCGGATGTGCCGGTGATTGAGGCTCCGCTGCAACGTCTGCACCTGTTTTGCCGAGAAGCCCATCACCGTGTCCTCACGCTCAAAACCGGCTCCGGATTGGAGAGCGCAACGCCGGTGATGTCTGCGCCGTCTTTGAGCTCGCTCAGTAACTCCTGCCGCTTGAGCCGTGGGTCTCTCGGTTCCCAATAGATGCTGGGGACGACTGCTTCATCGAGGACCAGCAGCGATGGCATGCCGGGGCGGATCGAGACCGTAAAATCTGGTGCCGTGATCTTCTTGAGATCGAGCTCGACCATCACGTCCTTGGCGATCTGCCGGCGTTTGGAGGTTCGATCCTGCAGCCGTTCGAGGCGCTCCTGCATCTCGGCAATCCGGCTTTTGAGCCCGTTGGCCAGGGCGTCATCGGCAAGCGCTGAACGGACAATGGCGGCAATGATCTCGTGCACATCAGTGAGCCCCTCGACGGTGTCGGCAAGCGTTTGCTCGTCGATTTGGGGGTCTTCTGCGCGAATGCGGTCGCGGATGGCGCGGTAATGGATGGCGGCGAACTCGAGGTTCATAGTGAACTCCAATTTGCTATAAGGCCTGCTCCCAAACTAGACGCTTTTGTCCCCCGTGGGGATATTAGTGTCACTATAGGTGACAATTGAGTCATTGTCAATGATTACAGGCGCTCAAATCCGTTCGGCTCGAAGTGCTCTTCGCTGGACTACGGAGCAGTTGGCAAAAAGGGCGGGCGTCACCGCCAGAACAATCAAGCGGTTCGAGGCCGAAGACGATGTTCCTCCGAGCCGCTCATCGACCCTGCTCGAAGTCAAAGCAGCACTGGAAGCGGCTGGCATTGAATTCATCGGCTCGCCAACGGATAGGCCGGGCATCCGATTTGCAGCATCGATTCCGCAAGAGCGACGGCGAAAGTCCCAATCGAGACATTGAGTTTAATGGTGGTGGAGCTTAAGCCAATCAAATCGGCTGTAAGCGAAGTGGGAGGCGGGCGGCGTACGTTTGTGAAAACGCCCGCCGGCCACAAAAACCAAAATAATTCAAATATCCACTTTGGCAGAACGAACCCAAAATTCTTCAAGTATTTCAACGTAGATTTTAGCGCGTGCGTGCAGCAATCACCTGTTCTGCGGCGGCTACGCCAGTAATCCAGCCGCCGTGCGCAGTTGAGAAGTCGGTGGGTGAACAAGCTTCGCCGGCAAAGAACAGACGGCCATCAACCGGAGCTGCCAACGTTCTGCGGCTGTCCGCCTTTCCCGGAAGCGCGTAAGAATATGACCCGCGCGCAAACGGATCATTGCCCCAGCGATGGATGTGAATTGGTTTCACTCTCCGGGCAAAAGCACCGCCAAACAATCGGGTCAGTTCGGATACGGCAAAATCGAAAAAGGCGCTCTCACCTGCCGCTTCGAGTTCGGTAGCCAAGCGTCCGCCAAAATACGCCTCGATTAGCGGGCGGCCGAATGGTCGGAAGTGGTATGTCGCGGTGGCAGTCCGGTCAGTTGAGCCGAACACGCGGCTATCTTTTTCGAATTCTTCCGCGTTCATAAGCGACAAGAACAGTTTGTCGGCGAGACCGAGCGGCAAACCGCGCGCCGCTTCTATTTTTTCCGGGAGGGCGGGCGCGAAGAGTTCTTCGGTCTCGGCGAGAACCGTTGTCGGGAGGGTCATGATTACCTGATCCGCCGCGATGACGCCTTGCGCCGTTTTGACCTTCAGGCGCTTGCTGCTGTGATCGATCTGCTGCACCGGACAGTCCAGTGCGACCGGTAAGTGTGCCGCGGAGGCAGCAATTGTGGCTCCGTAGCCTTCCGCCACGCGCCAGTTCACACCTGTATCGTCATAGTTATCAAAATCGCGAGCTGAAACGCGCTCAAGCTCGGCGCCGCTGATGTAAGTGCCAACTGCGTTGATCAGATTATTCCAACGGCATCCGGGCGTGAACAACGCCGCCGCCGGAACGTCCGGTTCTTTCTGCGCTCGCTCGCTGATCCGCGCGAAAAGCTGCTCTTGCGCCTCGATAAACTCGCGCTGGCCCCCCTCCGGAAATCCATATGGCAAGGAACGCCGTCGCCAAGGCGGCGGCGTCTTGTCAATTGTGCGCCCTTGCTCCTCGGCGATTGCCACCCAAGGATTGCGGTCGGCGGAATGCAGCCAGCCGCAGCCAAGATCGAGCGCAGATTGTGCGGGTCCAGCGATTGTCCAGGCGCGGCCGCCCAGCCGGGCCCGCGCCTCGACGATCAGGCATTTAATTCCGGCATCATCCAGGTGCCGCGCCGCTGCGATACCTGCCGCGCCGCCACCGACAACTACGGTTTCGATGTCGCGATTCGCCATTTTTGCAATTCTGCGCTCGGAGACCCGTGGGAGCACATATAATGTCGGGCTGATGGAATGCGACCGTAATTCTTGTTGCGTGTCGCTGCGGGCGGAAGCCGCCCTTAGGTCCCCTTGGGTCAAGGAGGTGTTTCAATGCCGGATCTCGCCCCATTCATCAAAGCCGCGCTTTCAGAACGTTTTGGCGAACCGATGGAAGTTGACCCTGGTTTGCCCGGCCTGGATGAAATTGCCCGTATCGCCACGCACCGCGTGCATCGCCGCTACCTCGAGCGCGACATCCCACCCGACCTGATGCGATTGTTGTGCGCGTGTGCCCTGTCGGCACCGTCGAAGAGCGATCTTCAGCAAGCTGATATTCTCGTTGTTCGAGATAGGAAAAAAATTGGCACCATCACTGATCTCCTTCCCGAAATGCCGTGGATTCGCCACGCACCGGTATTCCTTGTTTTCCTCGCCAACGGCCGCCGTCTACCAAAAATTTCTCAGATGCGCGGCAAACCATTTCCCAACGATCATCTCGATTTGTTTTTCAATGCGACCGTCGATGCCGCCATCGTCATGACCACGATGTTGCGTGCTGCCGAGGCCGTTGGTCTGGGCTGCTGCCCGATCAGTGTGATCCGCGACCATGCCGCGATCATCAGTGAAATGTTTGCCTTGCCGGAGAAGGTTATTCCAATTGCCGGCATGTGCCTTGGATGGCCGGCGGAAGCGAGTGGGATCACTCCGCGGCTGTCGCTTACGACGACCGTGCACGAAGACCGTTTTGAAGAAGATCTTTCCAAGATAGATGCCTATGACCATCGGCGCGCAACGACGCGACCCTATCGGAATCAACGAGAGACTCAGCGTTTCGGACGTATTGAATTTTATGGCTGGTCGGAAGACAAGGCGCGGCAATATGCGGTGCCGCTGCGTGCCGACTTTGGCACTTTCGTCCGCGCCAAGGGCTTCCATCTCGATTGAGACGCCATGTCAGGCCTTGCGGATACGGAAACGAAGCACCCCATCCGAATCGCTTTTCTCTTCCAACGTGTCACCGGTCTGCCGCAACAGATTCGGAATATCGATCGCAGTGAGCGGGTCGGTGCACTCTGCGACAATCAGGTCTCCGGATTTCAACGTCGACAATTTCTTGCGCACGCGCAGGGCCGGCAAGGGGCACTTCAGGCCACGAAGGTTCATTACCATTTCGGTCATGCGCTGAGCGGTACCATCGACAACCGCTTATCCGTGGCCGGAATGTAGGCCTGTTCAATTCCGAGTTCCTTTCGCACGATATTGGTGCCGCGCGTGAGTGCCACCATTTTATAGAATGCGTGCATTCGGCTCATCGACTGCCGGCCAAAGCCGCAGTCACTCGTGAGGATGAGCCGGTCCGGCTCAATATATTTCAACGCCTTGCGTATGAGGTCGGCCACTTCCTCGGGCCGCTCGACCTGCAGAGTACGATGGCTAATGACACCGAGCGCGATTTTCTTGTCTTTCGAGATCATCTTGCCGACGTGTTCGAGGTCCATACCGCGATTGAACGCGCCTTCAACCGTGAGCACGTCGACATCGAGCTGGTCAAGATAGGGGAGTGCAGCCTTGTAGGATTGATCCTTGCTCGCCACTCGCTGCGCCGCCGGACTGCCCCAGCAGGTATGGCACCACACCTCACACTTCGCGCGCAATCCCTTCACTTCGCCGTTAAACGCTTCGACCCATTGTTCCGGCTTGATAGACTGTTTTGGATCGGCGATGACCTGGTGGATTGCCGGTTCCTCGATCTGGACAAGGGGCGCCCCTGCATCGGCGAGCGCGTGATACTCTTTATTCAGTGCGGCTGACAGGTCCATCAGCAAGTCGAGGCGGTTCTTGTAGTGTTCATTCGTCAGCATCAGCGCCAGGATCTGCGCCGAGATCGACCCGATCTTCACTGGTCTATCTGTCATAGGGGCGATTGCTTTGTAGGCGCGGTCAAGCTGCAACGTCGTCTCGCCAATCTTGCCGGTTACCGGTGGCGTCATGCGCGTCTCGATCACCTCCCACATCAAATCGCCTGGTCCCTTGTCGGCCATGAAGCCGGCAGGCGGTACTTCAACGCGAGGGGCGCCGACGCCGGCGACGCGTTCGGTGACGTAGCTCACCCAGGCACGGCCGGCGACGTCGTCATCGAGGCGGGCATCGCCGTCCACGAAAATGTCGATACCGGCGCGATGCTGCGCCGCCACGTGACAAGCCAGACAATCGAAATGTTGCTCGCGATAGGCGAGCCGGGAAAATCCCTGAGAAAGCGGAATGCCGCGAAGGTTCTCCGTGTACCAGCTCGGGCGGGGCAGGGCCCCGGTGGTCGTGGTGAGAAGAGCCTTGTCTTTGGTGGTCGTAAACACGTTTACTTCTCCAATTTCACCAATAGAAAGCTGCGCTGCATCCGGCGTTTTGTTGAGCTAAACTGAAGTCTCTGAGTGCGAGAAGGTCAAGCGCGGCAAAATGGCGGCATCCGAAGCAATACAAAAAATCTCACAGCTGACGCCGATCGCCGACGTGCTCTTGATGATCGACGCGGAGGTGAAGACGATCACCCAGCGCACGATCGATGTCTCCACGGCAGCAGGGCGCGTGCTTGCCGCGGACGCAATGGCGCCGGCTCGTCCGGCCTCGGCGTTGGCATTGCAGGACGGTTGGGCACTGAGTGCCGACGAGACTCTGGGCGCCGGAAACTACGCGCCATCATTGCTCGTGCGCACGCCCTCGCGTATTGAGGCCGGGCAGGCACTGCCGGCCGGCACCGACAGCGTTGCGCCAATTGATACCGTAAAGGTTGCCGGAGGGCTTGCCGAAGCGCTCGTTCCGATCAATCCCGGCGACGGCGTGTTGCCGGCCGGTTGTGACAGCGACCCCGCGATTCCATTGCGGCGCGCCGGTGAGCGTTTGCGTATCACCGATCTTGCCGCCTTCTCTGCCGCCGGCATCGCCCGCATTACAGTGCGCGAGCCGCGCATTCGCGTTCTGCCGGTGCGCGGCAGCGGCATCATCAACGCCGCCGCTCGCCTGGTGACGGAAGATATCGAACGCCGGGGTGGTGCCGCGCGGCTGGACGACAGTGGTCGCGGCCTTGGTGTCGCAATGGCCGCTGAAAGCGCGGATGCGATTGTCGCAATCGGCGGAACGGGCAGCGGGCGCAACGATAGCAGCGTTCAAACACTGGCACGTGAGGGACGGCTTGCGGTCCATGGTTTGGCGTTGACGCCAGGTGAAACTGGCGCGCTTGGTTTTGTCGGCGTGAGGCCGGTGTTGCTGCTACCGGGGCGTCTCGATGCCGTGCTCAGCGTCTGGCTTGTAATTGGACGGCGACTGCTCGATCGGCTCGCGGCGGCGAAGAACAGCGAAAACCAGCCGGCAGAAATCCTGCCGCTCGCTCGTAAAATCAGTTCGACCGTAGGCCTGGCAGAAGTCGTGCCCGTGCGGCGAAGCGGCGGCGAAGTCGAACCGCTCGCAACGAAATATCTCCCCTTGTCGTCGATTGCTCGGTCGGATGGATGGATTCTGGTGCCTGCCGGAAGCGAAGGATATTCCGCGGGGACACCCGTTCAGTTAAGGCCGTGGCCATGAGTGTCGCAAAATGAGCGATACCCGAAAGCTTCGTCCCGGCGAAGAAAGTGACCTGATTGCGCGTGTGCGCGTCGCTGCGCGCCAGAAGCAATTCCTTGAAGTTGTGTCGGCGGAAGAAGCGCGCGCGCGCTTCGAGCGGCACCTCGATCTTGCACCGTTCCCGGGCGAGACAGTAACGCTTGCCGACTCGCGCACGCGCGTGCTCGCTGCGGACGTGGTTGCTGCGGTTGATGCGCCGCCTTTTGACCGTTCAAATGTTGATGGCTTTGCCTTGCGCGCGGCGGATACCTGGGGCGCAAGCGATGGCAATCCGGGAGTATTTACGCTGAATAACGAAGTCATCGCCTGCGGCCATGCCCCCGCGGTTACCGTCGGGCCAGGCACCTGCACAGCGATCGCAACGGGTGGCGTAATCCCGCGCGGTGCCGACGCAGTGGTCATGATCGAGCAGACCGAGTTGATCGAGGATGGCCCGCCGCGCATCGAGTTGCGTCGCAGCGCGGCGCCTGGGCAATTCATCTCGTTTGCCGGCTCCGATATTGCACGCGGCGAGACGTTATTGCGGCGTGGCACGCGTATTGGTGCGCGTGAGATCGGTATGCTGGCTGCATGCGGACTGGATCGCATAGAGGTCGTGCGAAAACCCAAGGTCGCGGTGCTCTCGACCGGCGACGAATTAATCGAACCGGGCAAGCCGCTGAGGCCGGCAGGCGTCTATGACAGCAACAGCGCGATTATCGCGGCTGCCGTGGCCGAGGCCGGCGGCGAGCCAATTTTATCGGGGGCCTACCCCGACGACGTGATGATTCTGGAAAAAGCCGTAAGGGCCGCCCTTGCCGCCTGCGATCTGGTGGTACTTTCAGGCGGCACCTCCAAGGGCGCCGGCGATCTGTCGCATCGCGTTGTGTCCCAGCTGGGTAAACCGGGAATTCTCGTGCATGGCGTCGCACTCAAGCCTGGCAAGCCGCTCTGTCTCGGCGTTGTCGGCGGCAAGCCGATTGTGGTGCTTCCGGGCTTCCCCACTTCGGCAATCTTCACATTCCACGCGTTCGTCGCACCGGTCATCCGCGCCCGCGCCGGCTTGCCGCCGCAAGCTGCAGAGACGATCACCGCGCGCGTGCCGATGCGCGTTGCCTCGGAGCTCGGCCGTAAGGAATTTGTGCTGGTGTCATTGGTTGAAGGCGAAGAAGGCGCTATTGCATTTCCCACCGGCAAAGGCTCCGGCGCGGTGACCGGCTTCTCGCAGGCCGATGGATTTTTCGAGGTCGATGCACTCGCGTCGGCGCTCGACGCAGATAGCGATGCACAGGTGACTCTGATTGGAACCGCGGCACATGCGCCGGATTTGGTGATCATGGGCAGCCACGACGTAGCGCTCGATGTGGTGGTCGGGGAACTCGCCGGCCGCGGGTTCTCCGCTCGGACCTTGGCCGTCGGCAGCATGGGCGGAGTCGCGGCGGCGACCCGCGGCGAATGCGATATAGCCCCGGTTCATCTGATCGATCCGAAGAGCGGACAATATAATGTGCATCTGGTGACGCCGGGCCTGAGTCTGGTCCCCGGCTGGCGGCGGATGCAGGGCATATTGTTCCGGTCCGGTGATGCGCGTTTTGAGGGCCGTAGTGCGCAAGAGGCACTGAAAATTGTACTAGCCGACTCGTCCGCCCTGATGGTCAACCGCAATGCGGGCGCTGGCACGCGCGTGCTGATGGACAAATTGCTCGATGGCACGCGTCCACCGGGCTACCCCAATCAGCCGAAGTCCCATAACGCAGTTGCGGCGGCCATCGCCCAAGGCCGCGCTGATTGGGGCCTCGCCATTGAACCTGTAGCAAAGCTTTATGGCCTCGGCTTTCTGCCGGTCTCGGCGGAGCACTACGACTTTCTCGTTGTCGACAAGCGGCGCGAGCGTCCCGCTGTGCAGGCGTTCCTTGCGGCGCTACGCGATGAGAAGACGCGCAAGAAGATTCATGCGCTTGCGATGGAGCCGAGCGCCAAATGACAGTGGCCGTCGAAAAATGCGCCATGGCTGTTTGCATTTTTCTGGCGTCACTGCCGGCTCAGGCGCAGCTGCGTGGCCACGGGGGGCCGGTCAAAGCTCTGGCAATTTCCGCAGATGGAGCACACGCGGTATCGGGCAGCTTCGATACGTCCGCGATCCGCTGGTCGCTTGATCGCAATAGCGCCGAGCAGGTTTTGCGCTTCCACGATGGCGCGGTGAATGCCGTCGCCTATCTGAGGGACGGGCGTGTCGTCACTGGCGGCGCAGATGCGCATATCGCGATCTGGACGGCCAATCAGCAGCAGCCGGACAAGGTTCTTGACGGCCACACAGGCCCGATCGCGGGTCTCACCGTATCGCCTGATGGCACGGTTCTCGCTTCAGCGTCATGGGATCACACGGTGCGCTTGTGGCCGTTGGAAGGAGGCGCGTCACGCGTGCTCGAAGGCAATGCGCAGAACGTCAATGGCGTTGCGTTCTCGCCGGATGGATTGAATGTCGTGAGTGCAGGTTACGACGCGACGCTGCGCATCTGGCCGTTGAAAGGCGGCAGCGAGACCGTTCGCAATCTACCCACGCCGCTGAACGCTGTGGCGGTGGCGCCCGACGGAGAGATCCTGGTGTCCGGCGCTAATGGTAAGGTGTATTTCTTGTCGCCGGCAGGCGAGACTGCCGCCGAACTCCAAGCATCGCCGACACCAATCATCGCTGTTGCTATCTCGCCCGACGGCAATCTCGCCGCGGCGGCAAGCATTCGCGGATCGGTTGCAGTGATCGACCGCAAGACGCGCACACTGGCGCATACCCTGGTCGGCCCGGGTTTGCCGGTGTGGTCGGTCGCGTTTTTTCCCGACAGCCGTACGCTATTGACGGGCGGTACCGACAGGATGATACGCCGTTGGGATGCCTCAAGCGGCGAGCCGGTTGGTGCGACCGTGGTCGGCACGCCAGAGGATCCGCTTGCGGCCTTTGCCGGTGATCACGGTGCGGAGATATTCCGCGCGTGTGTTGCCTGCCACACGCTTTCTTCCGATGAGGGTAACAAAGCAGGTCCAACGCTTTCCGGAATATTCGGGCGGCGTATTGCCACGCTGCCGGGCTATAACTTCTCGCAGTCTTTGAAGAAACTGGACATCGTATGGACGCCGGAGACGGTTTCGAAGTTGTTCGAAATTGGGCCCGCGCAATATACGCCTGGGACCAAGATGCCCGAACAGACGATCGGATCGTCCGATGATCGTAAGGCCCTTGTCGAGTTCCTGGCCAAAGCAACGAAAAGGAACTGAGCTAGCTTTCGCCCTTTTCCTCACGCTCACGCAAATAGTCGTCGGTGGTTCGTAGCCGCGGCCGCTGCGGTGCGCCAAACGGGTCAAACTGTTCCTCCGCCATCGCCGCGACCCGGCAATCCTCGCACATCCGGATAACATCAAGCCGTTTCTTTGAGTCTTTGTACATCCAGTGCTTGCCTTCAAGTTTGGCGACAACTCGTTCAACCGAGCTCTTTACGCCGAATGGCTTGCCGCAGCGGATGCACTCGGCCGGCTCCTCCTGTTTGATGATGCGGCTCGTTGCGACGGCGGCGCGGAAATCGATTTGCGGTTTCAGGCTGATGACTTTCTCGGGACAGGTTGCCTTGCACAGCCCGCATTGTACGCAAGCGTCCTCCGCAAAGCGCAGCATTGGCCGCTCAGGATCATCGGAAAGCGCACCGGTCGGGCACGCCGATACACATGACAAACACAGCGTGCAGCCTTCGACGTTGATCTCGACAGTGCCAAATGGCGCCCCTTCCGGCAGCGGCACGACATCGACCGGTGTCGGAGCGGCGGCGTGTAATTCACGCAGCGCCAACCGCATCACCTCGCGCTTGCGGCCGGTCGCGGAAAAAGAGGCTGGCCTTGCGGAAACATCTAATGGAGCAATCGCACGCAGCTTATCGCCAAGCGCATCAGGGTCGTCGCTTTCAATCGTTGCTACACGCGTCCCATTGAAGCCAAGACCCGCCAGGATTGGCTCGGCGAGTGCAATGGTCTTGTAAAGCCCAGCGATATCGTGACGCGGTCTGGCCCGGGTGAGAAAGCGCACGGCCGAAGCACCATAAGCGATTGTGGCCGCGACGGCCTCCAGTCCGACTTGCGTAACTTCGTTCACTTCAACCGGCAACACATTCGCAGGTAGTCCGTCGCCATGTCGGGCAAGTGCGTCGATCAACTCGCCGCCATGCTCTGCGTCGTGAAACATGACAACAGGCTGCTTGCCACCGGCTTCGCGATAGGCCGACAGCAGCGCGCGTAACTTGCGCAGCAACGCATCAGACGGCGGCAACGCATAGCTGGCGGCTCCGGTCGGGCACGCGGCTGCGCATTGTCCGCATCCAGCACAGATATGTGGATCAATTACGACGTGATCGCCAGCCGGAGTGATCGCTCCAGTCGGGCAGAGATCGAGGCAGCGGCGGCACCCAACAATTTTCGAGCGCGAATGCGCACATAGATCCTCGGCGAAGGCGATGTAGCGTGGCTTGCCGAATGTACCGGTAAGGTCCCGGGCCTTCAGCAGAGTGCGCAAAACCGCAGCGGGATCGTTCGGGTCAGCGCGAAGATAGCCATCGCGCAAGTCGGCGGCGGCAAACAGCGATGGCCCACCGGACAGGTCAACAAGAATGTCGCAACGCGAAACTGCGCCATTGCGTGCCGGCCCAAATTGAAGCACGCCGCGCGAGGACGGGGTCGAAGTCGCGTAGTTATCGACCGTTATCTCAAATGCGCCCAAGTACCCTTTCGCGGTACGGATCGTGCCTCTCACCACCGGAAATTCGGTGACTCGCTTTGGTGTGACTTCCGACTCCGGCTTGATCAGCACGGTGATGTCGAGGTGCTCCTTGAGCAGATTGGCTGCCTCGATAACCCGCTCGTCCTTTCCGTAGAACAGCGTAATGCCGTCGCTCGTCAGCGGCACAAACGGGATTTCCGTCACGGGTTCCATGCTTGCGGCGATCAGCGCCGCCATTTTAGGGCCGGCCCGGTCTGCTTCCGTTGACCAGCCGGCTGTCTCGCGAATATTGACGAACGTGATCCCTTCGCTGCCTTCGGTTTCGCCGGCGATTTCGTCAAACAGCGGCGCTTCTTGAGTACACGCGACAACAAGCTGCTCGCCGCTCGTCACTGTCTTGCGAAACCGCTCAAGCTCTGCGCGGCAGAATTGCCGGCCTTCGATCACAACGGAATCACGGCAGATGCGGCGCACCATTTCGCCTTCAAGCGGCATGGTATCTTCGCAGGAGCAGATCAGAATGGTACGCGGCCCTTTGGCCATCCGGCTCATTAACCTTTTCGCCTATCCCGCCTATTTAAGGCAAAACGCCACTTGGGCATCGCCGTCACAAGGATCCGCGCAGCCGCGGGTCTGGCCTCGGGATCACCCAAGGCTATAATTATATGTATTCAAATACGAAAGGTAGAGTGCGGAACAATGGCGCCGGAGACGCAGGCCCACCCGCGATCACAGCTTGCGCCCGAATTGGCGCTGCCGCCGCTATTTACGCCAGTTCGCCTGCGCGAAGTGGGCGACGCTTTCGCGCATGCGACGTCGATTGCGGTCGAGCGCGGCGCCGGCACCCTGGTCCATGTCGGTCGCTTCGATCTCGCTGAATTTGCCGTGGTCCTGGAGCCGGACGAGCCGCTACGCCAGGCGCGGCGCGCCCTCTACGCGGGCATGGTGGCGCTCGCCGATGCTCTGGCGGCGCACGCGCAGCCGGAGACCCAAATCATCTTCGAATGGCCAAGTTCGATTTTGATCAATCAAGGGCTGGTGGGCGGCGGACGGCTCGGCTGGCCGCAAGGAATAAAAGAGGACGAAGTTCCCCCGTGGCTGGTGTTCGGCGCCATGATCCGCACCGTTTCGATGAGCGGCAACGAGCCGGGTCTGAATCCGCTCGTTACAGCGCTGGAGGAAGAGGGCTTCACCGACGTTTTGTCGAACCAACTTATTGAGAGCTTTGCCCGGCATTTTATGACCGCGGTCGATTCCTGGCAGGAGAGCGGCTTCGGCGCGGTGGCAAAGAATTATTTGGCGCGGCTGCCGATTGAGACAGGCTTGCGCCACGACATCGACGAAAATGGTGATCTGCTGGTGCGCCGTATGGGCAAGGCTGAGGTTGAGCGGAAGGCGCTCCTGAGGCAACTCGGTAAACCTGGCTGGCTCGACCTCAAGACCAAGGGGCCGCGGTCTTGAAACTCCTGCGCACCATACGCCTCGATCTGTCCGACACGTTCGTGTTCGAGAAAGCGGCCGAACCAGGCGAATGGGCGGTGCCGGGTGCGTTTGTGTTCTGGAATCGCGATGCGGCGTCGCTGGAAGGCAAGGCGCGCTCTGCGTTTCGCAGCGGCTTCCTCGGCATATCGACACTTGGCTGGTCGACTCTGGTGCAGATCGTCGAGGCGAGCGAGAACGATCGGCGTGGAATGGTCGATACGCTGGCGAAACAACTGGTGGCGAATTTTGGCGCGCCAACAATTGATGACGCGGTAGCGGCGGCAAAGGAAGAGATCGCTTTCGCTGAATCATTGTGTACGCAGCCGCAAGATACGCTGGTCGCGGTGCATCGGACATTCGAAGACGGTGCGGTGCGAGAGTCGTTCCGCACCCTGCGCCCGCGCAACGGCCCAAAGCCCTTGCGCGCATTTTCCTTTCTGGAAGTCGAGGGCGGAGACGACGAGCAGCCAGGTGAATCCTTCGATATCGTTGGGTTGGCGGAGCGGGAACGCAAATGAGGGATTTCTGGATCTCCTGTGGCCATCATCTGCTCGATCGCGACCAAGGCGGCGGGTTGCTGGTGACCGACGAGTTCCTGAAAGTTTATCTGGCGCGGCCGGAGGTGATTCCGCCGCCGGAGGCCTGCGCGGTCGAGCGCGCGTTACACGGCGCGCTATTGGCCAATCCCCGACTAGCTGTATCGGCCTCCGATATCGCCGCAATTGCCGACGCCGATGCGCGCGAAAACTGGCAATTGCTGATCGCATTCCGCGATCTGTTACTTCGCCATAAGACGCTGGAAGCCGCCTATGCCGAGTTGGCGCGCACCGGCGCCGGCAATACACCGCCACTGTTCGTCAATCAGCTTGTGCATGCGATCCTGCGCAACGCGCTTGATGGCGCCACCGATGCGCGTATGGTGCGTGCCGCCGAGATGTTCTTTCGTACCCAACGCGTCACTTTGCATGAAAATTCGCTGATCGCAGCAGACGAAGAGACCATTGGGGGCATCAATACCGCGCCGGTGACCCCGCTCGTCTCGATGCTTGGAATTCCGGCCGAAGCCAAAATCGACATTCTCAACGACGACAATGCCGAGAGTTACTGGGAGCGCAGTGACCAATTTGATATGGCGATCGATCTCACCGCCGGGCGCGCCGGGCTTGCAGCGTTGGCCGGGGCAATGGAGCGCTGGATCGCGCATGTGCTTGGCGTTGAGGTCTCTATCGAACCTCTGACCGAGCTGCGGGAAGTGTCGCTGGCCTGGTATGTCGGACTTGACGCGGATGCCACCAAGATCGGGGACATGATGTGGAACGGTGAGGAAATTGACGAGACCGTGATGTCGCGGGTGGTGGGATTGTTCCGCCTGAACTTCCGTGATTCATCGATCGTGCTGGACAGGGTCCGAGGCGAGCCTGTCTACCTGATCCTCGCGATGACGCCCGACAAAACCATCCGTATGAAGCCACAGAATCTGGCGATCGGCTTGCCAATCCGACATCTGGAGGCCGTCAGTTGAGCGCTGTGCCCCCGTTTGCAAGAATTCCCGTTGGCGTCATAGTCGAACGTAGCAAGAGCGCGAGTCCGTGGGCGGAATTCTACTGGCGTCCGGTCAGCGTGCTGACGGGGGTGCCAGCAACCGCACCGTGGACCAAGCTTAGCGAGCACGGTGGGCAGGCGACGTTTTATGCCGGTTCGGCCGAGATCAAATTGTATCGAACAGAAACGTCAAATTATCGCGATAATCTCGCGCTAACGTCACCGCTGTTATGGGTCATTTTGCAGCCGGTCGAACGTGATCCGCCATTTGAGCTGTTGACGGTCACGGCCGACCCGGCCGAAGGCGAAGCGATGACCGAATCCGGCGTCAACCTCGTCGATACTGTTCCGATGCCCATGCCGATGCAGGAGGCGATTTCGGCTTTCATCGCGGAGCATCACGTCGAGCAGGAGTTCGTGAAACGCAAGCGTGATCGTGCCAATCCGGAAGCGTTGGGACGGCATGGACCATCCCTGCGCGAGGATCGCAAATGAGCGATCAAGAAAAATTCCTCACCCGCTGGTCGCGCCGCAAGCGCGACGCCGCCGACGAGAATGCGCAGGCCGGGAAGCCGGCACCGGGAAATGTTTCCACAACGGACGAAGCGAAGTCCGATCAATCGATTGTCGCACGTCCGCCGGAGGCGGAAGCGCAGCCCGCGCTGGACTTCGACCTGGCAAAACTACCTTCGCTCGAATCAATCGGTGCTGATTCCGACATAACGGCCTTTTTTCAGCCGGGCGTGCCGTCAGCGCTCAAGCATGCGGCGCTTCGTCGCGTGTGGGCAGCGGACCCCGCAATCCGCGACTTCGTTGGGCTAGCAGAAAACGCCTGGGATTTCACTGATCCCGAGGCCATGCCCGGATTTGGCGCCCTTGATCCGAAATATGACGTAAAAAAGCTGGTAGCCGAACTCTTCAGGGAGGCTGAACCGGAACCCAAATTGCTGGCGAAAACACCGGCTTCGGCGCAGGTAGCCCGGCTGCCGGATAAAATAGACCCAAGCGTTGACGTTCCGGCGGCAGATGAACCGGCAAGGGCGGCACGACAACAGGCCGCTGGCTCGGAAAGCAGCAATCTGTCGCAAGGCGCTGACGATGGTGCGATGCAACAGGGTGATTCAAGTGATTCAAATGAATCATTTCAATCACGTCCGGCGGGAATAAAGCCGCGCCGTCATGGTAGCGCGATCCCGCATTGAAACGCCTGAAAACCGCCTGAATACGAGCGTCTTATAGCTTCAAGCTATTGACCCACTCTTCATTGGGCCGCTAGGCTTTCATTGGAACTATTCGCAAGTGAGGCGAGATTCGAATGCGGGATTCGGGTCTGTCCGAAGCGATACGCGCCGCCGGCGGCGTGAGTGAACTCGCGCGTCAAATCGGCATTTCGCAACCTTCCGTTTCAAATTGGATTCGCGTTCCCGCCGAACGGGTCGTGTCAGTTGAAACAGCCACCGGGATCGGCCGGGCTGTGCTGCGGCCTGATCTTTACGGCGGGAAGGAGCTGCCTGTCGATATCGATGAAGTGGACGCCGCGCGTGCGCAGGAATATGCGCTGATCGCTGCCCTGCTGACGCGTGCACCAGACACTACGTTGCTATCCAACTTGTCCGAGTTGCGCGCCGATGCGACGCCACTTGGCATTGCGCATGCTGGGCTTGCCGAAGCTGCCAGCCGGGCGAACGTCAATCGCATCGAACGCGAATTTTTCGATCTGTTCATTGGTCTCGGCCGCGGCGAACTGATGCCGTACGGTTGCTATTATCTCACAGGCTTCCTGCATGAGCGCCCCCTGGCGCGGTTGCGCGACGATCTCGCGAAAATCGGTATCGCGCGCGCGGAGGGCATTTGCGAACCGGAGGATCACGCGGGAATTCTGTGCGAGATCATGTCGGGGCTGGCGAGCGGCCGTCTGCCAGCGCCGTCCGATTCCGAGCGCATGATCTTTGACAAGCACATGGCGCCGTGGATCGGACGCTTTTTCACCGATCTCGAGCAGGCCGCGGCAGCGGATTTCTACCGTCACGTCGGAACAATTGGCCGCGTCTTTATGAGCATTGAGGCGGCAGCCTTTGCGCTGCCGGGTTGAACGGAAATTCTGAGGAGGAACGGCGATGAAACAGGAAAAATCGAAGCTAGGCCGTCGCGACTTCCTGCGCGCGATCGGCGCTGGCGCGGGTGTTGCGGTGGCGGCCGCTGCGCCGCTGGCCAATGAGGCTGTCGCCTCCGAAACCGATGCCGAAAAAACAAAGGCCCGCTATCAGGCAAATTCCGCCGACGTACAGACCTTCTACAAGGTCAACCGCTATCCGAGCTAAGGGAGGCTGAGCCGTGCTGATCAAAAGAACAGAACGCCAGACGCGTCGCAGCAGCCTTGCAGCGACGATCGGCAGTCAAACGGGCGGCGGTGTCGATCGCCGATCCTTCCTGCGAAAATCCGGTCTGGTTGCCGGAGGCCTTGCAGCCGTCGGTACACTTCCGTTGGCCGGCGTGCGCAAGGCGGAAGCGGCCGGCCCGAATGTCGCCGGAGCCACGATCCGCAAGAACATCTGCACGCACTGTTCGGTCGGTTGCACGGTGCTTGGCGAAGTGTCGAACGGTGTGTGGGTCGGCCAGGAACCGGCATGGGACAGCCCGATCAACCGCGGATCGCACTGCGCCAAGGGCGCGGCGACGCGCGAACTGGTGCATGGCGACCGTCGCCTGCGCTATCCGCTGAAGCTGGTGAATGGCCAGTGGACGCGAATCTCGTGGGACACCGCGATCAATGAAATCGGCGACAAGCTCATGGACATCCGGGGCAAGTCGGGTGCGGATTCGGTCTATTGGCTGGGTTCGGCCAAGTTCACCAACGAGGGCGCTTATCTCAACCGCAAACTTGCGGCGTTCTGGGGCACCAACAACTCCGACCACCAGGCGCGTATCTGCCATTCGACGACGGTCGCCGGCGTAGCCAACACCTGGGGCTACGGGGCGATGACCAATAGCTACACCGACATCCGCAATTCGAAGACCCTGTTCTTCCTTGGCGGCAATCCAGCCGAGGCGCATCCGGTGTCGCTCCAGCATTTGATTGAAGGCAAGGAACTCAATCGGGCAAACTTCATCGTCGCCGATCCGCGGCTCACCCGCACCGCTGCGCACGCCACCGAATATGTGCGATTGCGGCC
>Ga0187785_10000347_pt1 | contig 17456 bp, 12 predicted proteins | sample 0815_BV2_4_20_MG_FD_132466 | JGI IMG/M metagenome (GOLD analysis project Ga0187785, IMG submission 132466) | Tropical peat soil microbial communities from peatlands in Department of Meta, Colombia - 0815_BV2_4_20_MG | ecosystem: Environmental > Terrestrial > Soil > Wetlands > Peat | place...
CCAGAAGAGCGTCTTCCAGTTGGAAACCACTATTCTCCGAATTGTGATGTCTTTATTTCCACTAAAAAGTCTCGCTCTAACAATATTTAATCCACGCGCGCTCAGAACACCGATAATACGAGAAAAGAAGCGAGGCTTATTATATGTTACAACGGTAATTTCCGCTGCGCTTTCACTATTAGCAAGGATCGACACAGCCAATCCACTTTTTTTCGCTGAGATTACTAATTCATGATCAGACTTTATAGCGTCTAACGTATTAGACAAAAGATATCTTTCGGTCATATCCCCTACGAAGATCTGCAGTTTCTTATCGAGAAGAAGACAGTTATGGTGGTCCACTCCTTTGATATGGTCTCGGGTCTTGATATACAAACCAGTAAGCAATGAAGCATTCCATTCATTCCAGAAGCCCTCGTTTACGGCACTCATGTCAGCATATGTCATGAGATAAAGTGCATCAAGGTTTTCTTCATTGCCTGCAGCCTCAGCAAGCTGAATAATAGTTTCAGGAGCGTCAGCATCACGGGTCAAGGCAAGCTTGGCGAGAAATATATGATTGCGAACGAGGAATTCAATCTGCATTCTATCCTGCGGCTCGACAAGTAAACGTTCGAGAATACTCTTAATTATGATATAACCGGCTTCTTCATGTTTTCGTGACACGCCTTTGCCGATATCGTGAAGAAGAATTGCGAGGAAAAGAACATGTTGTTTGACCTTTTTCATTATCTCAGCCAGGTATTGAAGTTTGCCCTGCTTGGTGTGCTTGAGGAGTTCAGCGTTGCGAACAGCAAAGAGCGTGTGCTCATCAACAGTGTATCTATGAAAGGCTTCCAGAATCACCAGATGTTTGAGCCTGCCGAATTCCGGGATAAACCTCCCCAGAACTCCAAGATCATGCATTTTGCGGAGAGTTTCAAAGACCCTTTCAGACCTCAATATATCCCGAAAGCTTGCAACTGCAGATGTGGACGATCGCACATCCTTATTAATGAAGACGGCTCTGTTTTTTAGAATCTCCTCTATGTTGTAGCTTAACTCCTTTCCGGTGACCGCATAAATACGAAAGGCCTCGACTATTTTTCCAGGATCTTCCAGCAATTCAGGGGTTTTGATAATAATCTCGTTGCGCGAGATAGAAAAATCATCATTAAACTTACGCACCATAAATGGTGCCGGCAAATGGAAGTAGCGTCTGCCGCATAACCTCATCACATTTGCAAGGGCATCGGCGATAACCTTGGCTTTATGATAGAAAACACGCATCATTACTTCAGGCGCATAGAATCTGGTATTATCTCTAAAGCCAAATCGAGAAGCAACTTCGTCCTGTATTTCGGCCGATAAAACATCTATTTTTCGTGCTGCTTCGATATGAATGCAGGCGCGGATTTTCAGCATAAATTTAAATGCCGAAATGAAATCGTTGAATCTTATCTCTGACATCAATTGCCTGTACGCATCAATCGAACTAAGTTTAAGCTCCGACCGCGCAAGCCAAGACATTGCATGGATATCTCTCAAGCTCCCCCGCCCTTCCTTTACATTGGGCTCAAGAACATACAGCGAGTCTCCGGATGCTTTATGCCTCTTATCAATTCCTCTTATAATTTCCGCAGTGAATCCTCTCTTACCTTTAAATAAAAGTTTGGGATACACATCACGCTTAAAATCTTCATAAACCTCTTCACTCCCTGCAATCAGACGGCAGTCCAATATTGATGTGCGCGTCTGCACGTCGTTCATCGAATCGTCTACTGCGCTTTTAAGAGTCCGAAACGAATGGCTTATATTCAAACCTTCATCCCACAATTTATATAAAAGCGCCTGGGCAGAATCTCTGGCCATCTTTGAATCGCTGCGCGACAGGATCATTATGTCTATATCAGAAAATGGCATTATCTCTCTACGTCCAAATCCGCCGACGGCCAAAAAAGCCATATCCTGCAGACCACGAGAGTTCTTGTTTTGTGACACAGAGAGATATGACGAAAGAAGAACTCTGTCTACAATTTCAGTAAGGCTGTCTGCTAATGAAATGCCGTCTGCATTCTTTTCAATCAACTCAGCGGCAGACTCGCAAAGTATTGAAGATAGAGCTAAGGTCATTGCATAACGGGGCAGCAAGCTGCGGTCCTTTCCGGGTTATAACGCCTTATTTTTCCTGAAAAAAGAATTATATCACGTCTTCCCGGTCAAATAGAAATAAGCGCCATATGTGCGGCACCTGTTTGTCCGGAAATAACAACTCTCGCAAGGAAAGATGATTATAAATCAATTAAAATTATTAATTAATATTTTCTCTTCGGGTTATGTTATAGTTACGCCAATGCGCGAGAAACACATAGATCTACTCGCTATATTCAGAGAATTGGAGGGCAATCTAATATCCCTCCTGCAAGACACGCGCTGTGAGCCGGCAGCCTGTTTGCCGGGCGTCTCTGAAAAATGATACTTCGGTCCGACATAAACGTCGGACCGTTTATTTTTCGTTAGTTTCAATAATTAAGCTCCTGGATCTTTGGTCAAGGGGCTATATTTTTATCTGCACGAAATAGCTCATCAGGAGGTCATGTATGCCGTACGATGCGACTAAGTTAGCTGACTGGCAGATTTCCGAAGAAGCTGAAAAGAAGATGCCCGCACCCGAACAATTGCGCGATCAACTCGGCCTTAAAAAGGACGAGATGCTGCCAATGGGCAGACTTTCAAAGGTAGATTTTCTCAAGATAATTAATCGACTTAAAGATAAGCCTGACGGCAAGTATATCGAAGTTACTGCCATTACCCCTACTCCACTGGGTGAAGGGAAAAGCACCACTTCTGTCGGCCTTATGGAAGGTCTCGGCAAAAGAGGCGTGAATGTCGGCGGTGCACTGCGCCAGCCTTCAGGCGGACCCACCATGAATGTAAAAGGCACGGCAGCCGGCGGAGGGAATGCACTATTGATCCCGATGACGGAGTTTTCGCTTGGCCTTACCGGCGACATTAACGATATAATGAATGCCCACAACCTGGCAATGGTAGCCCTGAACGCCCGTATGCAGCATGAGCGTAACTATAACGATGAACAACTGGCCCGTTTGACTAAAATGCGTCGTCTCGACATTGATCCGACCCGCATCGAGATGGGATGGGTTATGGACTTCTGCGCTCAAGGCCTTCGCAATATAATCATGGGTATTGGCGGCCGCACAGACGGCTTTATGATGCAGTCCAGGTTCGGCATCGCAGTCGGTTCGGAGTGCATGGCGATCCTAGCTGTTGCAAAGGATCTTGCCGACCTGAAGCAGAGGCTCAACAATATAACTGTAGCCTTTGACAAAAGCGGCAAGCCGGTCACCACTGGCGATCTGGAAGTGGGCAATGCGATGACAGCATTTATGCGAAACACTATCAATCCTACGCTCATGACCACCGCCGAGTATAATCCATGCTTTGTCCATGCGGGACCATTTGCGAACATCGCTGTCGGTCAGTCATCGATCATTGCAGACCGCGTAGGCCTTAAGCTTTTCGATTATCACGTCACAGAGTCGGGGTTTGCGGCTGATATAGGATTTGAGAAATTCTGGAACGTCAAATGCCGCTTCAGTGGTCTGAAGCCGCACGTATCTGTTCTGACTACAACCATCCGCGCCCTCAAGATGCATGGCGGCGGACCGAAGGTTGTCGCCGGCAAGCCTCTGCCCGAAGAGTACACTAAAGAGAATCTTGGCCTGGTCGAAAAGGGCTGCGCTAACATGGTCCACATGATCGGCGTTATCCGCAAGTCCGGTATAAACCCTGTCGTCTGTGTCAACAGGTTTTATACCGATACCGACGCTGAAGTCGCAGTTGTAAGAAAGGCCGCCGAGGCCGCAGGCGCACGTTGCGCGGAATCACAGCATTGGCTCAAGGGCGGTGAAGGAGCTCTCGAACTGGCCGATGCTGTCATGGACGCTTGCAAAGAAGAAAACCAATTCAAATTCCTCTATCCACTTGAAATGAAACTGCGCGACCGCGTAGCCATAATCGCAAAAGAAGTCTACGGTGCAGACGGTGTTTCCTGGCTGCCCGAAGCCGAGGCCAAAGCTAAGATGCTCGAAGAAGATCCGAAATATGCGGACTTCGCGACCATGATGGTCAAGACCCATCTCAGCCTGAGCCACGACCCTGTCGTCAAAGGCGTTCCAAAGAACTGGACCCTCCCGATCAGGGACGTCCTGATTTACTCCGGCGCCAAGTTCCTCTGCCCGTGCGCAGGCGCAATCAGCCTTATGCCTGGTACGAGTTCAAATCCGGCTTTCAGGAGAATCGACGTAGACACGGCAACAGGAAAGGTTTCAGGCCTGTTCTAATTTCCGAATAAAACACAAAAAAGAAAAGCTCACGGCATGCCGTGAGCTTTTCTTTTTGAAAGTCCATTACTACTCTACTACTTCCCAGTTTGCCTCGAAAGTATTGTCAAGTAGAGTATAGAGATATCCCATCATCTTACCTACGCCGGGCAGAACCCCTTTTTTAATTTGCCAGAAAGAAAGGTGGATCGCAGGCACCATCTGAGGGTTTGCTGTGTCGTCACCTACATGCTGCCATGCTTCGCTCTTGCCCATGATCCGCCATAATGTCCGATATTTCCTGTTTCTGACTGTCTGCCCTACCCTTGGTAACTTGCTGCGCAAAGCTTCGAACTGTGACTCTACCGTGCCGGCCATGATTTCCTCCCTTCAGGTCCGGCGGGCGCCTCGCCGGACTCATCAGACGTTCATAATTGCAGCGGCCAAGTTCGTCAGTCTTCTAAATACGTACTCCCTTACTAATAATTACCATAAAGCAGACTGATTGTCCATCGGATTTTAAGGCCTTTCCCCTTGAATGACTAACCCTTCAGGTTTGAGTTATAGTATAGGGATATACTTTCACTCCGGCGGTGCAGATGCAGGATTTCATTATAATAAAGGGCGCGAGAGAGCATAACCTCAAGAATATAGATGTCGTCATCCCGCGCGATAAAATAACAGTCATTACCGGACCGTCCGGCTCCGGCAAGTCATCGCTCGCCATCGATACCATCTATGCAGAAGGGCAAAGAAGATATGTGGAAAGCCTATCAGCTTATGCCAGGCAGTTTCTGGAACAGATGCAGAAACCGGAGGTGGACTCCATTGAAGGTCTATCTCCATCTATAGCTATCAACCAGAAGACTGTCAGCAGAAGTCCACGTTCGACAGTCGGCACGATAACTGAGATATATGATTATATGAGAGTCCTCTTCACAAGAATCGGGACTCCATATTGCTATAACTGCGGCTCTCTTATTACCACACAAGACATTCACAATATTATCAAATCGATATTGGCTCTACCTCTAGGCACTAAGATTCAGATACTTGCCCCCATCGTAAGGGAGCGAAAAGGTGAATACAAGAAAGAGCTCAGACAGATGAGAATGGAAGGTTTTATAAGGGCGAGGATAGACGGCAAGATGGTTGATCTGACGCGTGACATCTCTCTCAGAAAGACCTTGAGGCATACGATCGAGATTGTAATTGACCGATTTATAATCAAACATTCGATTGAAAAGCAGCTTAGGCATGCAATAGACGTATCATTAAAATATGCTGATACAGTAATCATTAACATTATGGATGCAGAGAAGGATATAGCCTTCAGCCGTACACTGGCTTGTGCGAAGTGCGGTATCAGTTACCCGGAGATAGAGCCTCGCCTGTTCTCCTTTAATAGTAAATATGGCGCCTGCCCTGCATGCGGCGGGCTGGGCTTTTCGAACATGCTACCTGCTGAATTAGCGGATGCCGCCGAACAAGAACTGTATACGACCGGACTGGAAGATGTGGAACTGACGCATATGACTCCGTGTGAGTCCTGCAGCGGCAGGAGGCTTAGAAAAGAGGCTTTACACATCACGATTGGCGATATTAACATAGGTGATTTTTCAGGTATGTCTGTTAAGGAGGCTTCAGCATATATAGCTGATATTTCTTCAACATTATCAGACAAGGATCTTGCAATTTCACGCAGAGTAATCAAAGAGGTCGCTGAGCGGCTGACCTTTCTTCAGAGAGTCGGACTTGCATATATTACCCTGGATCGTCCTTCCTTGACGCTATCAGGTGGAGAGGCGCAACGAATCAGGCTTGCCACACAGCTTGGGTCATCGCTAACAGGTGTCTTGTATGTGCTTGATGAGCCAAGTATAGGCCTCCACCCACGTGACTGTTCGAAGCTGCTTGATAGCCTGTCTGAAATCAGAGATGCCGGAAATACTGTAGTGATAGTTGAACACAATGAAGAGACGATACGATGGGCTGATCACGTAATTGACATGGGCCCGGGCGCCGGAAGCAACGGTGGTTGGATAATTGCCACAGGCAGTCCTAAACAGATAATCAACATGGATTCATCTATTACCGGCAAATTTCTGGGCTGTGAACTTAATATCCCCATACCGCAAATACGCCGCCGTCCCGGTGATTGGATCAAAATAATGGGCGCCTCCGAATTCAATCTAAAAAATATTGATGTTGCCATCCCTATAGGCGTTTTTCTTTGCGTTACGGGAGTTTCAGGCTCCGGCAAAAGCACTTTAATATTTGAGATTCTATATAAACACTTGATGAGTCGCTTATTCAAAGGGACCATGGTGCCGGGCAAATGCTCTAAAATCGAAGGTATAGATAAATTAGACAGAGCTATATCAATAGATCAGTCGCCGCTCGGAAGGACCCCAAGATCTAATCCTGCTACATATACTGGTATCTTTACATTTATCAGAAACCTCTTCTCACAAATAGCTGAATCACGTGTAAGGGGTTATTCGCCTTCCCGATTCAGCTTCAATGTCTCAGGCGGAAGGTGTGAAAATTGCCAAGGTGACGGCCAGAAAAAAATCGAGATGCATTTTTTACCGAATGTATATGTAACATGTGATGTTTGCAAGGGGGCTAGATATAACAAAGAAACTCTGGACATCCGTTACAAAGACAGGAACATAGCTGAGATTTTGGACATGACTATTTCAGAAGCGCTTGATTTCTTTTCAGCAATTCCACCTCTGAAGCAACGCCTGTCAGTGCTTGAAGAGGTCGGGCTTGGATACCTGAAACTCGGTCAGTCTGCTACTACGCTTTCAGGCGGCGAAGCTCAAAGGCTTAAAATATCACGAGAGCTCGGCAAGCGCCCGACTGGAAAGACTTTGTATATTTTGGATGAACCGACAACCGGTTTGCATTTTGTTGACATAGGCAAATTACTTGGCGTGATTAACAGACTTGTGGATATGGGCAATAGCGTTATAGTTATAGAGCATGATCTTGATATAATCAAATCTGCGGACTATATTATCGATCTGGGGCCTGAAGGCGGCGATGGCGGCGGCGATGTTGTTGCTGTCGGAACTCCCGAAGATCTGGCAAAAGAGGAGAAATCCTTTACCGGTAGGTACCTGCGCGATAAAATGTCAGGTGATTGCTGATGACAACAAGATTGCGAAGCATCATTTTACGAAAAACTATAATTGCAATTCTTTTCTTAGTGATAGTTACGTCCTTTATATCATGCACCTCGGAGAGGATATATAAAGAAACACGTCCATCTATGTACACGATAGTAAGCATTACCATAGTCGCAATAAATCAGGACCAGGCGAATGCGATCATAAATGACTCTTTCAGTGAACTCGACAGACTTGCAAAACTCTTAAACTTCTATTCTGAAACAAGTGAGATTTCTGAAATCAACAGACAAGCCGGCTTAAAGCCGGTAAAAGTGTCGCAGGATACTCTTGATATTTTAGAGAAGTCAGTTTACGTATCTGAAAAAACTGATGGCGCTTTTGATGTGACCATAGGGCCTCTTGTAAGACTCTGGGATATCAAGAACAAAATCATTCCCAATCAAACGGCAATTGAAGCTCATAAGAAGATCGTAGGGTATAAAAACATAGTTATCGACAGAAGTTCATCTACTGTGTATCTCAAACTGAGAGGCGCTCAAATTGATCTGGGCGGAATAATCAAGGGCTATGCAGTAGACAAAGTCGTGGATCTGCTTCTGCGCCGGGGCATACGAGCGGCAGTGGTATCGGTTGGTGGTGAAGTCAGGACTCTTGGGAAGAAACCCGATGGTAATCCCTGGGTGGTAGGTGTGCAAAATCCCAGGCAGACCGGCCCCGATGATGAAGTTATCGCCACTATCAACCTGTCTGACAAGGCACTTTCGACTTCAGGAGATTATATAAGATATTTTGAGAAAAACGGGGTTAGATATCATCATTTGCTTGACCCGAAGACCGGATATCCATCTGCGCAATGTGGCAGTGCTACTGTCGTTGCCTCAGATAATACGACTGCAGACGCCTTTGCCAAACTTTTCGTTCTCGGCCCTGCTAGAGGTGTCGCCATTGCAAAACAACTTGGGTTTGACATTCTGTTTATAGATTGCAAAGGCGATATCGTTATGACCGATAGTCTAAAAGACAAGATTACACTGATTGGCAAGAAACAATCACAATGATAATAACTTGTCCATCTTGCAAGCAAAGATGCACCTGGGAAGAAAATCCATGGCGACCTTTCTGCTCTGAGAGATGCAAGATGATCGATCTTGGCAATTGGGCTATGGAACAGTACAAAATACCAGAGCCAATTTCAGATGAAAATAAAGATACTGACAACATACACAATGACAGGAGGGAGCCATGACTAGAATAATAGTAGCTGGAGCAACCGGACGGATGGGCAGCAGAATAGTCGCGCTTTCCAGGGACTTTCAGGGAATCCAGCTTTCTGGAGCATTCGAAAGAAGAGGTCATGCATCAACAGGCAAGGATGCCGGTCTTCTGGCAGGTTGCGGCGAAACTGGTGTATTCTTGTCTGACGATCTCGGATCAATAATAAATAGCGGTGATGTAATTATTGATTTCACTGTGCCTGAATCAACATTTGCCAATCTGCAGTTGGCAGCTTCCAGAAAGAAGTCTATGATTATCGGAACAACTGGTATAACCTCGCAACAAATGGAAACAGTGAAGCAGCTCTCAAAAGAAGTCGCTATAGTTATGGCCCCTAATATGAGTATCGGCGTTAATCTGCTCTTGCGGGTACTTAAAGACGTAGCGAAGGTACTCGGAGATGACTACGACATTGAGATAGTCGAGGCCCACCACAGACTGAAAAAAGACGCTCCGAGCGGGACAGCACTTAAGATGGCTCAGGTGATAGCAGACGCCGTAAACAGGGACCTCAACGAGGTTGCCGTCTATGCCAGAAAGGGCATTATCGGCGAAAGGACAAAGAAGGAGATCGGCATTCAGACTATAAGGGCGGGCGATATCGTAGGAGACCATACGGTTATTTTTGGCGGTCTTGGAGAACGTATTGAGATCACGCACAAGGCATCCAGCAGAGATACATTTGCACGCGGTGCGCTGAGGGCTGCGCTCTGGCTTACCGGCAAAGTGCCGGGACTGTACGATATGCAGGATGTCCTTGGTCTGAAATAGCCTCAAGGGTAAGACAATAAATAGCATCTACGACATTTCTGAAACTATGATACATATATAGTCAGGACTTGACCGGTCGGTCGATGCAAGAGAAAGTATCTACTTCCTCCCATGTTTCATATCGGTGACATTTGGGAACGCTACGCTTTGCACCTCCTATGTAGATTGTCAACCCAAGTGCAAATTAATTTACGCTCCTGTTCAGAAGATCGATAACAAGACTTATCCCAGCCTCTTATTCGTGGTCCTAATGGCCACAAGAGCTTTATTTATAGACACGCCTTTAATGGTTACGGTATTGCTCTAGATCCGCAAAGCAAGACCTTGTATTTTAAAGGTTACATCAATAATTTAGAAGGCGGCCAGCAAATCGAAAAAAAATATCCATTTTCGGATGTGAGAGGATGGAGATACAACATTTCAACGGGTGGAGACATCCCGTTAATAGCAGGTCGAGAGGCTTATAGAATCGGTGCAATGAATGACAGAAATCGTGAGAAAAACAGAAAAAGAGACTGGATTATTTGTTAGTGTTAAAATCCGTATTGGGGATAAGGCCGACATAGCTGCAGAGCTTGTCGAGATTCTTGAAACGACTGATCTCGTACAGTTCCGTTAGCAGTGTCATGGCAGTCAGTGTACTAATCCCAGGAATGCTCTTTAGCACACGAACATTTTGCCGGTATGCTTCAGTGATTGCGAGACTCCGGATGCTACGAGTAAGATCTGCAATAATCTTCCTCATATTATTAAGCTCCTCTAAATGAGCTTTCAAGGCAAAATTGCCGCTGGCCCGTTCCATCCGAATTGCTTCAATCCAGTCAATGAAGCGCTTTGACCAACAAGTACCGGCAGCCACTTCCTCTGGTATGTGAATGCCATAGAATTGCAAAATGGCTTTGATTTGATTCTTGCATCGTGTCTGCTTCTTGACCATACTATGCCGAGTCCTGATAAGGCCACGATCTTCAACCTTGGGTCGAGAAGGAATATAAATGCCCTTGAGCTCTCCGCTGCGGAGATTCCTTGCCAGCTTGCGGCAGTCCACTCGGTCTGTTTTGCTTCTTCGCTCCTTGTCTTTTGTGGGTACATCGCCTGGATTGACCACAAGACACTCTGCCCCGTGTTCCTTTAAACTGTCATGAATCCAGAAACCACAGTACCCAGCTTCATAAACGCACTTATACGCCGCACCGGGAAAATTTCGCTTTAGATAATTCATTAATGTCCTCACATCAGGAGGCTGTGTAAAAGTCTTGTGTTCCAACTGATCGGTAAGAATACTAATGCTCCAGCTCTTCTTATGAATATCCATGCCGACATAAATCTGTTGACCCTTAAAATCAAGTCTGCTAATCTTACTCATGGCAAGTCCTCCTTATGGTTTGTTGAATCTGTCCCGATACAACATACACAATCGGGGGACTTGTCTTCTACCTTTTAATCATAAGGTCTGTGAGAAATCAAAACGTGACCATCTGCCATGTCGAATGCGGTTAGCTTTATGGAGTCGGCACCAGATCTGATGCTGTTTGATAAGTAAAATACAGGCTCTTAGAATTCGTGCAAGGGAGTTTCAGCTCCCTTGCACGAATCAATTATAATTCAACCTTCGAAGATAACATGCTCCTGCCACATGTACCAGTTGCTTGAATCAGTAAGCAAAGCACATGTGTTCTGAAATATCTGATAATGCTCTCCCTCGTCCTTAGCAAGGCATTCAAAAAGCGCCTTTTCTTCTTTAGTTGCAGCTTCGGATGCAGCCTTCTTATAAAATTCAGCCCCTTCCTTCTCCATGTTCATGGCTATATTGAGGGCATCAATATCATCAGTCGTTGCATCAATCTTCTGCATCATGATATCCCTATTCTGCTCGTAAATGCTCTTCATGTCCTGCTTGGGTGTCGTCTTGGATGGTGAAAATCCAAGGCCCTTCATAACATTGATCGCACACGCAATATGATGCTGCTCATCTTCTGCAATGCTTAAAAACATTTTTTTGCCGACAGGGCTCTTCGTCTTTTCAGCGCATTGCTTATAAAAAGCAACTGCGTCCTTCTCCATCTTTATCGTCATTTCAACAGATGTCATTGCATCTTCTCCTATACCTTTTCAAATGAATCCTTTCCAGCTCCGCATACAGGACAGACCCAATCTGCAGGCACTTTATCAAATGAAGTACCCGCAGGCACGCCGTTATCAGGATCTCCATATTCGGGATCGTATACATAACCACAAATTGAACACTTCCACTTTTCCATCAAATCCTCCTTGATATAATATTTTTAAAATATAGCAGCGATAGCGATAAATTACAAGACTCCAGATGCCACTATGTACAACGCTTTTGTTAAGCCATTCTTGAGCGAGCCGGCCAAAATATTAATTTAACCATCAACACAAAATCGGCAATATCAATCAATTAAGTCAGGTGCAAATATTCTTTCACCGTCCATAAAGGACTACGGCAATAAATCTTCCTCGGCCTGTTTTTCTATCACTTCAAGTTTAACCTTAGCAATACGCTGCCCCACCATCTGGACAACTCTCAGGCGCTTGTTATCGATTTCTACCAGATCTCCGGTTTGCGGTATTCTCTGGAGTGATGTGACTATAAATCCTCCAAGAGTTTCATATTCCGGAGCTTCCGGGATATCTAACGCATAACCTTCGTTTAAATCTCGAAGGCTTATCGATGCGTCAATAACCATGGATCCATCTGCAAGTTTAATTACAGGACTCTCCACGTCGTACTCGTCCCTTATCTCTCCAACAATCTCTTCAATGAGGTCCTCAAGCGTTACAAGCCCCGAAACCGCACCATATTCATCAATGGCCACAGCCATATGGATTCTCTTTTTTTGCATCTCCCTCAGCAGTATGCTTATCTTCATGGTTTCCGGCACAAATATGGGTGGTTTCACTATCTTTCTTATGTCTACGTTGCCAACCGTTGCCAGAACGTGATAAAAATCCTTTGCGTATAAAATGCCTCTTATGTCGTTCAGGTCTTTGCCGATGACAGGATATCGCGAAAACTTTTCTTCGGAAATTATGCTTTTTACCTGATCACAGGACATTCGTATCTGCACTGTAATCATACGCGGCGCAGGAACCATGACTTCCCTTACGAATGTATCAGTGAATTCAAATACACTATGGATAAGTTCTTTTTCTTCAGGCTCAAAAACTCCCTGCTCACCGCCTTCTTCGATAAGAATCTTGACTTCTTCTTCAGACACATACGCTCTCTTGTTGAAAGCTCTTTTACCGAAAGGCTTAAGGATGAAATTGCTTGAAGCAGTAAGTACGCTTACCAATAATGTCGCAAATACAGTGAATCGACGTATCAATGGAGCAACATGAAGTGCGATACCTTCCGGATTTGTCAGAGCAACGGATTTCGGTATAAGCTCACCGAAGACCATCGAGAAAAATGTGATGACCACTACCACCAATCCTATAGCAATTGCTTCGCTCGAAGCAGCGATAAAGGCAATCGGCACATCGCTTATTACCGGCTTCACGACTTTTACGGCGGCAGCGCCTCCTATAGCCGACGCGAGGGCGCCGGAGAGAGTCATGCCTATTTGTATTGTTGCGAGAAAACGATCCGGTTCTTCGCGCAAGTTCATGAGAACCTTGGCATTCTTCCTTTCCTCGTCTACCATCTGTTTGATGCGGGTCCTTCTTGAAGTGACTACCGCAATTTCAGATGCTGCGAAGAAACCGTTTATTATGATGAAAATAGATATTAGAACTATTTCAAGCATTGCAAGCTAATGTACACTCTGGTTCAGACATTTGTCAGCAAGTACAAAAGATGATTGTTACTCTCATAAGGCTATTATAGCATCATCTCGCAGATTCAATTAGCAATCTCACTAAAGGCATCGCAAATCGCACTCAAAATTTTAGTCACTTAAGTCCTTCCGGAACTACCATGAGGATCTTTCTTACGATCTCTGGATACGTGGCGATTAGTTTAAGTTCGTCATCGGTCAATGGTTTCTGAGAATGGAGATTAGCATACTGCACAAGCTCGAAGATATTCCTGGCTTCCCTGTCATCATGAAAATCAATCCCAAGGTTACCGTAAACGTGTCTAAAACCCTTAATGCCACCATATTCTCCAGTGGTTATTACACGGCCGGTTTCATGTTTTTCAGGCTCGCCTCTGCCGACATCTTCAGGATCGTATAACTCATATGTGCGTTTATCCTTCAGAGCGCCATCTGCATGGATCCCTGATTCGTGAGCAAATGCATTTGCACCTACGCCAGGCTGATTGATTGGAATCGGAATATTGAAGGCATAAGACGCGTATCTGGCGAGCTTCCATGCCTTTTTCAAATCAACATGTGCATCAAGCTTCATTTTGTTTCTGAAGCCTTCAGCATGTTTCAAAGCCAGCACCGTTGATACAAGGTCACAATTCCCCGCTCTTTCACCGTAACCATTAACGGTCGTGTCTATGAAGCAGTCAACTCCTGCATCAATTGCTCCCTGTGCGCCGGCAAGAGAAACTGCTTCAGCCATTCCAAGGTCATTGTGACAATGCATTTCTACAGGATATTTCAAGGCCATCGCCAGGTTTCTGATCTTTTCATATATTGATAATGAATCATCAGTGCCTATCGTATCGGAATATCTGAATCTGTCGGCTCCCGCCTGCTTCGCAGCGAGAGCGTATTCCACAAGCCTGCCCATCTCGGTACGTGAGGCGTCTTCAGCATTTACGCCAATCGATTTGGCTCCAAACTCCCTGGCAAGCCTTATCGCATCCGTCACGCTCCGAATGATGAGATGCCATGACTTTTTCCCCTTGAATTTAGTCCTGAGCATGAGATCCGATGTCGACATGGACAGGTTAATATGTTTAAGTCCCGGACAATTCCGGAATGCAAGTTCAACGTCCTCAGGAATCGCCCTGCACCAACCTTCCAGTTTGAGCTTTTTTATCACACCAGTTCTCGCGAGTTCGAGATTGGCATTTATGTAATTGATTTCATGCCGCAGTGTAGGAAAACCTATCTCGCTTTGATAAATGCCCATTTCATCCAGGTAGATGTTAAGCATCGTCTTGGCTAGCTTTGGCAATAGGATTCTTGATGTCTGCACGCCATCACGGTTCGTGACATCAACGATATATAAAGTGTTCATTTATGTTTATTTCACGAATACAAGCTCTTAGATTCAGCAAAAGAAAGGATCTATTTAACCTTTTTGGGAATTTCCCTGGCCATTGCAACCTTACCCGTTCTCACAAACTCCTTGATGCCCATCGGCCTCATCATCTCAATAAAAGCTTCAATTTTCTTTTCATTGCCGGTAACTTCTATCGTATACGTATCCTGGCTTGAATCCACAACACGCCCTCTGAATATCTCGGCCGTCCTTAAAACCTCTATCCTGTTTTCTTTTCTGGGAGCGACCTTCAACAATATCATCTCCCGTTCAACATGATCCAGTTCTGTCAGGTCAACAAGTTTTATGACATCGATTAATTTGTTCAGTTGTTTTGTTATCTGCTCGATTACCCAGTCATCTCCTGATGTAACAATAGTCATCACAGCGCTCTGAGCATCTATCGTGGGACCTACAGATATGCTTTCAATATTATATCCACGTCCGCTGAAAAGGCCTGCAACCCGAGACAGGACACCGAATTTGTTTTCAACCAAGACTGATATCGTATGTCTCATCTTCCCTCCCTTTACTTGACAGCCTTCAGCCTTCTTTCCGGCTTCTTTTCTTTCTCCTCAAAAAGCATAATATCGAGCGTCGCACCTGCTGGAACCATGGGATAAACCTTTTCCTTCCAGTCTATTACAAAGTCCATGAAGACGGTCTTTTTTATCTTGAATGCCTCTTTAAGAAGTGGTTCAACTTCACTGGGACGAGTTGCCCTTAGGCCTACTGCGCCATATGCCTGAGCAAGAACAACGAAATCCGGCACCACATCCAGATTGCTGTATGAATATCTTTCATTGAAGAATAGCTCCTGCCACTGCCGCACCATTCCAAGATATCGGTTGTTCAGGATAGCTACCTTAACCGGAAGCTTATATATAACAGCAGTTGCAAGTTCCTGAATATTCATCTGGATGCTGCCATCTCCGGCTATATCAACTACTATCTTGTCAGGATGCGCAAGCTGAGCCCCTATTGCAGCCGGGAAACCATAGCCCATTGTGCCCAGTCCGCCAGATGTCAGCAAATGCCGAGGCTTATTGAATTTATAAAATTGCGCTGCCCACATCTGATTCTGGCCGACTTCAGTGCAAATGATTGCATCGCCTTTTGTTAGTTCATCGATTTTCTCTACAACAAACTGGGGCTTGATTGTCTCATCACTTGCGCTGTAAGTCATGGGATGTTCTTTCTTCCAGGCATTGATCTGCCTGAGCCATGCCTTTCTAACTTCTGCCCATGAATCCTTTGTTTCAAGTTTAAGCGCTTTATTTAGTTGAGCGAGAACTCTCTTCACATCTCCAACAACCGGGATATCCACCCTGACATTCTTTCTGATAGAAGTGGGGTCAATATCGATATGGATAATTTTGGCATTAGGAGCGAACCCGTCGACCTTGCCGGTAACACGGTCGTCGAATCTCATCCCTATTGCTATAAGAAGATCGGAATCCTGCACGGCCTTGTTTGCATAATAAGTGCCATGCATGCCCAACATGCCCAGCGATAGAGAGTTAGTGGCAGGAAAACTGCCAAGCCCCATTAAAGTCATCGTAACCGGCACCTGATTACTCTCGGCAAGTTCCAGCAGCTCTTCAGATGAATCAGAAATTGTGCAACCGCCGCCTGCGATTATTAAAGGCTTCTTAGCCTTCGCTATTTCACTGGATGCACGATCAATCATCCATTTGTTACCCTCGTATGTTGGATTGTAGCTCCGGATAGAGACCTTGTCGGGCCATACAAAATCTGCTTTGCCTGCCGTTACATCTTTCGGAAGGTCTATCAAGACTGGTCCCGGTCGGCCTGTCTTTGCAATATGAAAAGCCTCTCTTATAACCTTAGCCAGATCATCTACATCCTTGGCAAGAAAGTTATATTTAGTGCACGATCTTGTAATGCCGACAATGTCAGCTTCCTGAAAGGCATCATTTCCAATAAGAACTGTTGGCACCTGACCCGTAAGCACAACTACCGGCACTGAATCCATTGATGCGGTGGCAAGCCCAGTGACTGTATTTGTGGCCCCCGGCCCTGATGTAACCAGCGCCACGCCAGGTTTGCCCGAACAGCGTGCATATCCGTCTGCTGCGTGGACAGCGCCTTGCTCATGTCGCGTGAGAATTAGCTTCAGGTCCTTATCATCGTAGAGAAGGTCAAAAATATTAAGAACTACCCCGCCTGGATAGCCAAAAATATATTTAACCCCTTCCCTCTTGAGGCATTCGATGATAATCTCGGCTCCGGTGATCTTCATTTCAGACACCCCTCGTATGCGGCTTGGATAATAATTTTATGAAGTTATACATTATCATAAATTATCGTAACTTTTCCAAACAGATTGCACATATTAGCCACAATCTTTTTCGTCAGGATATTGAGCGCAAAATCCCGGTATCAAGCCCTCTTAATCCCCTGCGTCTTTTCGTACAATATGAAGATTGCAAAGAGAAGCGTCGAAACTGAGGCTGTAAGACATCCATAATAAAATGTAGCAGACGGAGATATTCTGTCCCAGAGCATTCCGCCGATCAGACTGGCAGGAAAGGTTGCAAGCCCGATTGCAGTATTGTATAAACCAAAGGCAGTTGCTTTATAATCAGCAGAAATTATCGATGCGAGATACGCTTTCTGCACGCCTTCCGATATGCCCATAAAAATTCCGTAAAAAACAAATAGACCCCAGATGGCCTTCGGTCCATCAGCAATAGCAAAGCCATAATAAATAAACGCAAACATAATAAATCCTATAAGG
>Ga0187785_10000348_pt1 | contig 17423 bp, 14 predicted proteins | sample 0815_BV2_4_20_MG_FD_132466 | JGI IMG/M metagenome (GOLD analysis project Ga0187785, IMG submission 132466) | Tropical peat soil microbial communities from peatlands in Department of Meta, Colombia - 0815_BV2_4_20_MG | ecosystem: Environmental > Terrestrial > Soil > Wetlands > Peat | place...
AACCGGACGAACCGGACAGCGCGGAGGAATTCTCTGCGGAACTCGACATTCCAGAAGACTATTTTGACGATCCCCCCGAATCTGTCAGCGTACAGCGCGCCGCGTATTACCCTGCCGTGATTCTGGGGCCTCCGCTCCTGAAGGGAAAAGCGCGTTCCTTGGAACAAGACCGTGCCGCGCAGGTTGAAACGGACGTTTTGCCTGAAACCCTGGAACTTTCGTGGACCGAGCCGTTGGAACAGCCGGAGTCGGAACCGGTTGAACAAGCTTTCGACGGTTCGTCTGATACCCTGGATACACAGTCCCAAGTGCCCGACTCGCTAGAGGTAACATGGTCCGAACCGGAACCGGAAGCCCCCGCGATGGAAGTCGAGGATGAGAAACCGGTCCTCAGGCATGGTTCGTATGCATCTTAGTAGGCGTGTAGATGAGTGAAGAACCGGACGGTGCTGCAAAGTCCCAGATTCTAAAGACTTAATTCTTCTCTTGTTCGCACGGTTATGGTAATTTTGTACCGAAATCCGGGCGAACTGCCGCTTGTACATCACATCAGCAGCATGGTGTTCGCCTGTTCCGCGCTTGAGCAAGCGCGTCAGGCTCCACCCCACCTGCTCCGGCCCGGCGCATAGCGAGGCTGTCGAAAGCCTTGCGAGAGCTTTTCATCACGGATCACAGCATGCATAAAGTACTGACGATAGCAGGCTCGGATTCCAGCGGAGGTTCCGGAATTCAGGCTGACCTCAAGACGATTCTGTCACTCGGCGGCTACGGCATGAGTGTCGTGACCGCGGTAACAGCCCAAAACACGCTGGGGATACAAGGCATTGTCGCTCTGGAGCCTGAGTTTATCGCGCTTCAACTGCAGGCTATTCTCGACGACATCGGCACGGATTGCATAAAGACCGGAATGCTTGCCAATGCAGGAATCGTCAAAGTTGTAGCGAAAAAACTGAAGGAAAGCGGGGTACAGAAAATTGTTGTGGACCCGGTGCTGGCATCGGAAAGCGGAGCGGTTCTGCTGGATGAGCAAGGACAAAAAGCGCTTGTCAAAGAACTGTTCCCTGCAACCTACCTTCTTACTCCAAACATGCCCGAAGTCGAAAGATTGACGGGTCGAAAGATCGCGAATGTCTCGGACATGATCAAGGCGGCAAAGCATCTCCACAAAATGGGCCCGCGCTATGTCCTGGTAAAAGGGGGGCATCTCAAGGAATCGCCCGTAGATGTGCTTCACGATGGAAGCCAGCACTACGAATTTACCACCCAGCGCGTTCGCACCAGGCACACGCATGGCACGGGGTGCACTCTCGCGTCGGCCATTGCGACTCTCATGGCAGAGGGCCTGCCTCTGATGGAATGCATAGACAAAGCAAAACGTTACCTTTATAGGGCACTGAGATTTTCCCTCAATATAGGCAAGGGAATCGGACCCACCAATCATTTTGCCTCAATTACGAGAGAGATCGCACGGGCCCACGTGATCGAGGAACTGGACAACGCTTTGGAACGACTCAAACGACTCAATATAGGGCATCTGATTCCGGAGGTGCAGTCGAATCTCGCGTACGCAATTCCTTTTGCGGAAACACTGCACGACGTGGCTTCTTTTCCCGGCCGGATCATCCGGCTTGGGAATACCGTTTCCACTCTGTCTTCGGCGAAGTTTGGGGCTTCCCGGCAAATCCATCATCTGGTGTTGGCTGCGATGGATTACGATCCAGGCAGGCGTTCGGCCATGAATATTCTGTATTCCGATACTCTGGTCAGGAGGATCAGGTCTCTCGGTTATACAGTGGCGGAATTCGACAGGGGACGCACTCCTCCGGATCTTGAGCAAGAAGAGGGGAGCACCCTGGCTTGGGGGGTGCAGGATGTCATGGAAGAATTGGGAAGAGTGCCCGATGCCATATTTGATAGAGGGGCCATCGGAAAAGTGCCGATGATACGAATTTTCGGTACGGACCCGGCCGCGATCGTGAATCTGATCGCAAAACTCTAGGGTAGCGTCGTATACCACCTCGCTCTCAAATACTTGAAATCGTGGACTAAATTCTTGTAAGACGTTCCTCCCCGATCTTACTTTTTTGAAAGCGCACGAGCATTGGTCTCGTTGGCGATCACAGTTGAACCGTCCCTCTTGAACTCCTCGCAAAATAGCAGCTCTCCCGTTCGATTCGCTTTTCATTTGTTATGCGAATGACTAAGATAGGTTTGACTCGGCCGGGACGAGTCAGGTGCGGATTTTACGTCCTGCATGTCGACTGATAAACTATTCCTGGAATGTGTATGCCTGATATACTTGTAGATCCACATGCGCGGGTTATTGATTACCTGCGGGTGTCCATCACGGATTTGTGCAACCTGAGGTGTGTTTATTGCAGACCGCCGGAAGGTATAAAGCTGGTTTCCCATGATGACATCCTGAGATATGAAGAGATTCTGACAGTCATAGGACTGGCCAGAGACCTGGGAATTCGCAAAATAAGAATTACAGGGGGTGAACCCCTGGTGCGCCGCGGGGTGTTGGAGTTCCTGTCCAAGTTGACCGCGATGCAAGGAATTGAGGATGTGGGCCTGACCACCAACGGAGTGTTCCTTGCGGCGAACGCGGCCGGTCTGAAGGCTGCGGGCCTGACCAGGATCAATGTCAGTCTCGATTCCATGCGGAGACAAACGTTTGCGGAGATTACCGGCTCGGATTGCCTCGACAAAGTACTGGACGGAATCGACTGTGCGCTCAGGGAAGGCCTCAACCCGGTCAAAATCAACGTGGTCCTCTTGGCTGGAATCAATGAATCCGACGTCCCAGCATTCGCTCGGCTCACTCTGGACCATCCCGTGGACGTGAGATTCATCGAGCGCATGCCGTTTGGGGCCGATTCGCTGCCCGACTCACCTGATTCATTCAGCGCATTCAAGGCTCTGGAATTGATAAGAAGAGAAGTGGGGCAATTGGAAGCAATCGACCGGGATGCGCTCGATGGCCCGGCTACGATGTTCAGACTGAGCGCTGCTCGCGGTCGCATAGGAGTAATAGATCCCGTTACCGGCCATTTCTGCGGAACCTGCAATCGGCTGAGATTGACCGCGCGAGGAACCCTGCGTCCCTGTCTTCTCAGCCCAAGAGAAATAGATATCAAAGCCGCACTCCGCAACGCAGCTTCGCGAGACGAGTTGGTGCAAATCATCAGGCAAGCCGTGTTCGCCAAGCCCATAGGGCAGCCGTCGAGCAGTATCGGGCTCAAAGACGGCATGAACATGATCGGTGGATGAAAAGGCCGGCATCGATCCAGCGTCTTCTTGCGAATGGATACGTCAATATGCCCTGGCTTTTGATACCGTTTCGCCAATAGGGAAGTACCCCGGGGCGACGGCGGGCATGTACCCGAAGCGCGGTCACGCGGTGCCGTTCGCTGCGGAGGAGACATGGCCGCCACGTTACATCTTGGAAAGCGAAACGGTATGGGTTAGCCGACCCGCCCGATTTCGCGCATTTGAAAGCGCATTAGGAAATACCGGTATATATTCTCTCATGACAGAGCATTTACCCAAATCCCTTTCTGTCATCATAGTCAACAGGAATACCGCGGATCTCCTGGTACGGTGTATTGGTCACGTTTACGGATCAGATTTACCCGAAACGCCTGAAGTGTGTGTGGTTGACAACGGATCTTCGGATGACTCGGTGAAACGCGTCAGGGAGGTCTATCCGGAGGCAATCGTCATCGAGGCGGGTCGAAACCTCGGGTTTGCGGCAGCCAATAACCTAGCGTTTGCAGAGACGGCGGGAAGGTTCGTTTTGCTGGTGAACACCGATGCGATGCTCGACGAAGCATGCGCCGGCAAGCTCTTGAGCCTTATGACAACCGACGTTCGTATAGGCATGGCCGGCCCTCAGCTTCTCAATGAGGACGGCACCCCCCAGACGTCATACGAGGCGGTTCCAACTCTTGCAACCGAAACGTTAAACCGCAGCCTTCTCAAGAGGCTCTTTCCCGGGAAATACCCAGGAAAAACGCGCTTGTTCGCCGGGCCGCAGCCCGTGGAAGCCCTTATCGGCGCGGTAATGATGATCCGCAGAGACGCGCTGGATGAACTGCACGGTTTTGACGAGGACTATTTCTTCTTCCTGGAAGAAACCGACCTGGCTGTGCGCATGCGCAAAGGCGGATGGAAGGTCGTCCACGAACCCGGGGCAAAAGCCTTCCACCTGCAGGGAGCGACCGCAAAGACCTATCAGGCTGGCGCACGCATAGAATTCTACAGGTCCCGCTATCTGTTCTTTCAGAAGCACTACGGAGTAGCCACGGCCGGAGTACTCAGGGGAGTAATGACTGCGAATCTTGCACTCAATGTGTTGGGTCTGGGGATTGCGACAGCATGTACGCTGGGCCGGGCCAACAGGCTCACGGGTCGGTTGAAAGTGCGGTCACAACTCTGGAAATGGCACCTCAACGGTTGCCCTGAAGGGTGGGGGCTGCCGCGGACATGATCTGGTTTTGCGGCGTAATGATACGAGGATCGGCTAGCAGCTTACGATTTCGTACTGTTCCTGGAAGAGGTTCGGGTCTGGGTTGAGTTGAATTTTTGTATCGTATTTTTTCTGAATTTGTTCAAGCTGCTCGCTTTCTTGTTCGAACAGCAATTTCACCACCTCAGGATGCGCGGTAATTTGGATGCAGGAAGAGTATTCATCCGAAATATCTCTGCAAATGGCGCGTAGAATTTCATAGCATACTGTCGTGAGCGATTTAACGAATCCCTTTCCTTCGCAGTACGGGCATTGTTCGCACAGCGTCCGTGTCAGGCTCTCCCGGGTTCGCTTGCGCGTCATCTGGACAAGCCCCAATTCTGAGATCTTCAGGATATTGGTCTTCTGTTTGTCTCGTCTTAATGCTTCCTGGAGCGAGTTTGAGACCTTCTCCCTATCTGTGGGACGATCCATGTCAATGAAGTCCACGATAATGATACCGCCAATATTTCGCAGCCGAAGCTGGTACGCAATTTCTTTGACTGCTTCGAGATTGGTCTTGAGTATGGTCTCCTGAAGGTTGCGCTTTCCCACGTACCTGCCTGTATTCACGTCTATGGCCACCAGGGCTTCGGTGAAATCAATGTTTATGTACCCGCCTGATTTGAGCCACACTTTTCTGCCCAGTGCCTTGTTCAATTCCATTTCGATACCGAAGTAATCGAATATGGGCTCATCGCCTTCGTAGAGTTCCACGCATGGCTTGAGAAACGGCATGAAGGAGTCCATGAATTCCAGGATGCGGTTATAATGTTCTTTGGAATCCACTACCAACCGAGAAACGGTCTCCGTGAACAGGTCGCGCACTCCCCTGAGGCACAAGTCCAGGTCCTCGTAAATCAGGGACGAGGCTGGGACCCGCTTCTCTTTTTCCAGGATCCTTTCCCAGGTGCCCTGCAAAAACTTGAGGTCAGCCTGGAGTTTTTCTCCGTTTTCATGTTCGCTCACAGTGCGCACTATGAGCCCGCACGTGAGGGGTTTGATATGGGAGATAATGTCCTTGAGCCGCTGGCGTTCGGCTTCGTTTTCGATCCTTCTCGAAATGCCCACATGATCGACTGTGGGCATGAACACCAGGAAACGCCCCGGTATCGATATGTGTGAAGTTATGCGAGCGCCTTTGCTGCCCAACGGCTCTTTGGAGATCTGGACGAGAATGTCCTCCCCTTCCTGAATTAGGTCCTCTATGGGAGTAAAGCTCGGAATCTGTTCGGATAGACTTTCGCCGTTTTCGTCTTCCTGCGCTTCCTCGTCGTCTTCTTCGCTGACCATGAAGTTCAGGTCACGGACGTGCGGGTGAATATCGCCGACGTACAGAAAGGCGGCTCGCGGCAATCCTATATCGACGAACGCTGCCTGCATACCGGGAAGAACCTTGATGACTCTTCCCTTGTAAATGTTGCCGACAATGCCCCTTTCCCCCTTACGCTCGATATGCAATTCAGCTACTTGGCCGTTTTCAACTAGAGCCAACCGAGTCTCTCGCAGGGTGACGTTCATCACTATTTCATTGGCCATATCCGAGCCCCTGGTGGTTCGATACTATTCTTGGAACGCGACGGCGGTCTTGACAATCTTCAGGCTGCCCGCATCCTCTCGACTGATACCCATTAGTGCTGCGACGGCGTCCACGGGGTGAATGGATCCCGAGGGCCCGCTGTTGATCGTCATGGTGAGAGTGCAGCCGGAAAATTCTACTGTGGAAATGCACGCTTTGAGGTCGCGGCTCTTCGACCTTCCTTTGTGCATCTTCACCACTTCCACACTCTCGGCGGATTCGAACGTCCGTATCCGCTGCCGGACATTCTCCGGCGACATGGCAGAGCAAAATGTAACTTCGTAAATTACCTGCTGGATTTTACCAGAAACCGCTGAATCGTTCAACGATATTTCCTCAAAGTTCAACGGTTTGATGCCATCCGGAAGACGTTCGCCCATGAGTCGCTCCACCTCCTCGAGAGGGAGGCTCACATTCAAGAGATCGAAATCCACGTATTCGGCCGTACTTTCCACACCCAAGGCGAGCGGCGGTGAAAAGCGAAGCTTCGGGTGTGGATGAAACCCATGGGAATATTCCAGGCGCAGACCGGCTCTCCGAAAGGCTCGTTGAAACAATCGGATCACGTCCTGATGTCCGATAAACCTCATGCGGTTCAATTTCGCGTACTTCAGCCGAAAGCGTCTGACGCTGTCTTCGTGGCACGGCTCGGTATCGGCAAGGTCCGGGAGTGGCAGTGTTCCATCCGACACCAGGATCGGCTTAATGTCCTTGAAATCGCAAACCCCGCACGACGTGCACCCGTGCAAACGGCAGTCGGACGTAGACTCCTCAGACTGAGCTTTATGCCATTCCGATGCCAGGTATTCCGGGCTGATTCCAGGATCTATGAAATTCCAGGGGAGGGCGTCCTCTATCATTCTTGCGTTCAGATATGGGTGGGGGTCCACACCTGTCTCGCTAAAAGCCTCCATCCAGGAATCGAACTTGAGATGCTCGTCCCAGCCGTCAAATCGCGCGCCTTTCTTGAATGTGGATTCTATGACATCCGACAGCCTTGCGTCCCCCCGTGCCAGCACTCCTTCAAGGAAGGAGACCCGGGCATTGTGGAATTTCACCCGGGCACGTCCTTTGTGGAAGTAGCGTTTAATGTAATGCTGCCGAGCGGCGGTCTCGTCCATGTCGATCTGTGCAGCCCACTGAAAAGGCGTGTGGGACTTGGGCACGAACGTGGACACGGAAGCGGTTATTTTGCCGCCCTTCGACCACTTGGAAGCCCTCAGGATCAGACCCACGATTCCATCGAGATCTTCCTGGGTTTCGAGAGGCAGGCCGATCATGAAATACAGCTTGAGAGACTGCCATCCGTTTTTGAAAGCTGCCCTGACCGCCTTTTCCAGATCCTCTTCGGTATTGCCCTTATTGATGATCCTGCGAAGTCGCTGGGTTCCGGCCTCTGGCGCGAGGGTAAAGCCTGTTTTACGGATGCGCCTGATTTGCTTGGCAATCTCAGGATCGAACGTGTCGGTTCTCAGAGACGGCAGAGAAATAGCCACTTTTTCCCCGCTGAAATCGTTCGCCATACTCCCCACCAGAGATCCGATGAGGGAATAATCCCCGGACGAAAGAGACAGGAGCGCCACTTCTTCCCAGCCCGCGGTCGCGATGTTTTGCTTTGCAACATTCAGGATTGCCTCGGGTTCCCTTTCCCGCACCGGTCTGTACAGCATTCCTGCCTGGCAAAAGCGGCAGCCTCTCGTGCAGCCTCGCGCAATTTCAATGCCGATTCTGTCGTGGACTATCTCGCAAAAGGGAACCACAAGGCTGGACGGGAAGCCCTGCTTGCTCAAATCTGCAATAATGCGTTTGGTAACCTTTTCCCCAGCCTTGTGAAGCGGTGGAACATAAACTCCCGGAATCAGTTTCCATTCTTCGAGCAGATCGTTGCGTGAACCACCGTACCTTTTCCAGCGCACGAGTGCGTCTGCCAGTTCCAGAATAGCTTCTTCGCCGTCGCCTATAACGAACGCGTCGAAAAAAGCCGCCAGGGGAACAGGATTGAAGGCCACCGGGCCGCCTCCCACCACAAACGGATCACGGGTGGAGCGGTCCGACCAGCGCAGCGGAATGTGCGCAAGATCCAACATCTGAAGAACCGTCGTCGCACACAGCTCATACTGGAGAGAAAACCCCACAAGATCGCATCGGGACAGTGGCGTTCCCGTTTCCAAGGTCGTAAGAGGAACATGTTCCGACCTCATGGCGGTTTCCATGTCCCACCAGGGCGCAAATGCCCGCTCCGCATAGAGGTCGGGCCGGTCGTTGACTATGGAGTAGAGGATCTTCAAACCGAGATGAGACATGCCCACTTCGTAGACATCCGGAAAGCAGAGGGCCATGTGCATCTTGACCGTGGACGGATCCTTGATCACGGAATTGATTTCACGGCCCGTATAGCGCGCGGGCTTTTGCACTCGACACAACAATTCTTCCGTTGAAGCGGAGTGGTCGCTCTTGCCGTGCGGGTCGTCGGAAACTGAAGACACTATCATAATTCTTACTGACAATCTCCCTTCCTGGGGTTACATTCTCAGGTCGATCAATGATACCATAACGATCATGACACTGAGACGGAACATTGCCCTTGTCGCAGGAACAATTACGACGCTGGCAGCTTTTTCGGCCGGAATGGCGTTGCTCGTGTTTGGCGGATTCTTTGCCGACAACGAAGTCATTATTTACGCCTCTATAGCCCTGGGCCCCGTGGCCATGGCTTCCGTGATGGCCGGATACGCCGTTTGGTGGCTCGTACTCTTTTTTCTGAGTCTTGCCTTTACCGACGGCAAGCCCGCCGCCGGCCCCCGGTAAATCAGCGTTTGACCTTTGGCGCGTGTTCGTCTGTTTTCGCAAACAGATCAATTGGAGGTCTTTTTATGGCCGATTTCGAAACCCACCCCCTCTACCGGATCATGCATCCCCGGAGCATCGCTTTCTGGGGAGCGTCCAACAATCCGACCGGTATGGGAACTATCCAATTGGCTCAACTGCTTTCGATGAAATTCGAGGGGGCCGTCTATCCCATGCATCCCCGGGAAAAGACGGTGGCTGGCCTTCCCGCGTATGAGCATCTGTCGGACGTGCCGGGTCCCGTGGATCTTGCAGTCCTGATCCTGCCCACACGCGTCGTGCCGGAAGTTCTCGAAGAATGCGGCAGTTCGGGAGTGAAACGGGCCATCATCGTTTCCGCCGGATTCGGCGAAATGGGCCCGGAAGGGAAGGCACTTCAACAACGGATCGTGGAAATCGCACGCACCCACGGCATACACTTCATCGGTCCGAATTGCATCGGAGTCGTAAACCCTTACGCCAAGCTTAACACGACGTTTTTCCCGTATCAAGCCCCTGCCGGATTCATCGGCATGGCCTCCCAGAGCGGGAGCTTCATCACACAGATGTTCGTGCATCTGGAAAAATTCGGGTTGGGGTTCAGCCAGGGATTCAGCCTCGGTAACGAGGCAGTGACGGACCTCGTCGATTGCATCGAGTATTTGGGCGAATGCCCCCAAACCAAAGTTATCGCTCTGTATGTAGAAGCCATCCGGAGAGGTCGAGATTTCTTTCGCGTGGCCCGTGAGGTGTCCAAAAAAAAGCCCATTGTGGCTTATTACGTAGGCGGATCCGAATCCGGAAGAAAAGCTGCCCTATCTCATACGGGCGCACTCGCGGGACCCGACCAACTCTACGAAGGAATCTTCAAACAATGCGGCATCATAAGGGCCACTTCCATAGAGGAGCTCTTCGACCTGTGCTATGTACTGGGCAGTCAACCGGTTCCGAAGGGCAACAGGCTCGCGATTCTGACGCATTCAGGCGGCCCGGGCGCAGCAGCTGCCGATACCGCGGAGCGGTGCGGACTGCGTCTGGCACGGTTCTCGCCTCAGACGATAGAGGCGTTGAGCGATCATGTTCCGCATACCGCGAGCGTCGGGAATCCCGTAGACCTCACCTTTAACAGGAATCCCGGAGATTACATGCAGATCCTGCCGCGGATTTTGCTCAGGGACCAGGTTGTGGACTCGCTGTTCATCTATCTCCTCATACCCTTCTACCGAGTCACCCAAACTCTTGAGGCCACGGGGATGAACCCTCAGGAGGCAGCCGTTCTGGCCAAGGATTTTATCGCGAACCAGTGCGAGTCTGTGGCTCAAATCGCTCTGGAGAGCGGAAAACCGGTAGTGGGAGGTTCGTTTTGTCCTCGCACCGAACCCTTCATTCGTGAGCTTCAGGACAGAGGCGTCCCGGTACTGCCGAGCCCCGAACGAGCAGTGAAGGCCCTGGCCGGTCTGGCACAATATGCAGCGAGTAAAGAGGCTTTCCTGAGCGGACAAGACGAGCCTGGTGCAACGTCCTTTCCGTCCGGAGAGAAACAGGCCTCCGCGGGAGGCTGTGCGGGCTGCGGGAGAGAATAATCACGGGATACATCCGAAAATGTAGCGCACCGGAGAAACGGCGGCCGCAGCGGAGAACGTGTGAATTATAGGGATTCTCAAGAGTAATGTCGGTTTTGATCACGCAAAAAAGTTGGAAGATCGTCATTGCGCGGGCAATGCCCGAAGCAATCTCCAACCAGCCAAAACTGAGTTTGCTTCGTCGCGCCGCTCCTCGCAATGACATGATTGCACCACCGGCATGCGGGCCGGAATGATGAGAAAATCCGACACAATTATCGAGAGCTGGTATAATCACCGAATCGAGAGGGATTTCACGAAGCTTGCATCCCTTGTCATTGTAGCCGTCATGCATTATGCTGGGTGAACGGACGGCGTACGCAATCGATTATTCACGCCCGACAGTCCGGTGGAATACAGTTTCTCCCGAATCATGTTGCGCTCTCTTAACATCGATGAACCTTCAACAACATATTGAACGCTATGTGGAGTTGGTCTGCAGGGCGGATCGACTGTTCGAATCCGTAAGAGACCGTCACGGCGACCTGTTGTCCTGCAAACCGGGATGCGACGATTGTTGCTCCGTGTATTTCCAGTTGAGTCTGATTGAAGCGTTTTTTCTCAGCGGCATGGTTCGACAACATCTCCGGCCGACGGCCCTGGAAAGGACACTTGCACGAGCAGATCGGATTGAACCGCTTTTCCGGCAGGCAACCACGTCCCTTGCACACATGCACGGAGCGGGAAGGCAAGAACTGTCCGATGCAGCGGCAAGGCTCAGGGTTCCGTGTCCCCTCAAGGAGGATCGCGGATGCGTTCTGTACGAACACCGGCCCATTACCTGCAGACTGTACGGAGTTCCGCAGCGAATCCGCGGCCGCGTGCTGTCCTGTCCCCATAACGGCTTTCGTGAGGGCGCAAGCTACATTGCCGTCGACGTGGACGGGATTCAGGAAACTTTACACAAGTATTCCCGGGAATTCCTGGAGGATTTGATAGGCAGCGTCCCGTCCGCACGTCCTCGACCACTTTATTCCGTATCTCAAGCCTTGAGAACGGATTTTAACCGAAATTTCTTTGAAAAACTCCGAGAAGCCCTGAGTTGAAGAAACGCAGCAGCAATACGCACAACTGGTGGATGGGAAAAGTCCGTTCGGTCGATGCCGGAAAGAAACTGCGGCTGGTACCGTATTGGGAAAGAGGACTGAGCCCTTCCGACCGGATTCACATTATCATTGATCCCGGTCCTGCCTTCGGAGTAGGGGATCATCCTACGACGCTCATGGCCCTTGAACTCCTGGAACATGCCGTGGCCGAAACAAATCGGCCCGAACCTACCATGCTCGACGTGGGCACAGGCACAGGGGTGCTCGCCATAGCAGCCAAGGCACTGGGAACCGGACTGACTGTCGGACTGGATACGGATCCGGCCGCAGTTTTCACTGCCAAGCGTAATGTCGGACTGAACACACGGGTGATGGTGGGGGGCTGTCTCATATTCCATTGCTGATAACAACCGCCGACGGCATCAGGGGACCGTTCGATATCGTAGCCGCGAATCTGGCTGCTCCGACTCTGCTGAAATTGCATTCGTCCCTGAGAAGCCTGACCGGGGGGGCTCTCGTTCTCTCGGGCATTGCAGATGCCATGATCGGGGAAGTGCTTGCAGTATACGATTCTGGTGGTCTGGAGTTAGTGACGAGATTGGAAAGAGAAGGTTGGCACGCGGCTCTCTTAGGCCGGAACCGACCTCACGAACGTAAGTAGACCTCATCGTCTCCTGATCGACCATGCCGCCGACAGGCAAAGAGGAGAGGGGACCGCTGGTCCCCTCTCCGTCACGTCACATGAGATCAAAGTCGCAGATTACTCTTCGTCTTCTTCCCGATGCTGTTTTCCCACACCTTTCAGGCCGATCAGGGTAGTTGATCCGCTGGACCAATACTCAAGATGGCCTTCCTGAACCATCTTGTTAACCAGGTTCTTCACTTCCCTGTTTCTCATGTCAGGTACTATGGCGTAGAAATCCTTCAGATAGAACTTGGACTTACTCTTGGACTTCGATTTCAGGGTTTCAAGAATCAACTGTCTTGCTTCATCTTCGGTCATGGAAAAACTCCTTTTGACCTAGTATTTGAACTGCGTCGACTGGCGCCACGTGGTGTAGGCGAAACGATAATCGTCAATCAGGTGGTGCGTGAACGGAATGTTGGTTTTCTCGAAGAATCTTTCCCAACCGATTCTCTCTGCCCACTCACCCAGACGCTCGTACTTGCGGGCGTCTTTCGCGTATACGTCTACGATGTTCTTGACCGCTTTGACCGTAGTCTCCCAGCGAGGCGGCTCATTGGCAATAAACGGAATAACGACCTTGGAAAACTTGGGTTTGCTTCTTCTATTGGAAAGCTTCCCACCCACCAGAATCGCGATGCCGCTTCCCACTTCGTCCGCGAGAGGCATGGCAGCGCACATGGTGTAGCAGTTTCCGCAGAACATACAGCGCTCTGCGTTCACTTCCAGGGACTTGGCTCCCGCTTCGGTCTTCGCAGGTTTGATTGCCGCTGTGGGGCAGGCTGCGATCGCGAGGGGAAGTTCGCACAACTTGTCTATCCATTCATGGTCGATCATGGGCGGTTTGCGGTGAATGCCGAGAATGGCGATATCAGAGCAATGGACTGCGCCGCACATATTCAAGCAGCACGCCAGAGAAACCCTGACCGGCGCGGGCATGGTCATTGAACCGAAGTAATCGTACAGTCCGTCCATGACGGCCTTGACGACGCCGGAAGCGTCAATTGCGGGTGTATGGCAATGAGCCCACCCCTGGGTATGCACGATGTTCGTGATGCCCGCCCCGGTTCCACCTACCGGAAACTTGGAGGACCCACCGGAGAACTTTCTGCTCTTCAGGTCGTCCACGAGCGGTTTGAGGTTGGCGACATTGTCCAGCATGAACTCGACATTGTTTCTGGTGGTAAAGCGCAGATAACCGTCGCAGTATTTGTCTGCTATGTCGCATATTTCACGGATGTGCTCGATGCTTATAAGCCGAGCGGCACCCACGCGCACGGTATACACTTTGTCCCCGCTTTCGGCGGTGTGGCAGAGCACGCCGGGCTCGAGGATTTCGTGATACATCCATTTGCCGAAATTCTTTTCGATAACCGGCGGGAAGAAATCTCGGAAATACCGAGGACCTATATCTGTAATTCTGTCCTTTTGCGGATCAGCGGGATCGTATGGCATATTGGTAACCTCCTACTACCTCTGGTGTTTCGCGCGATAAGCTGCGATATCGCGTGTCCAGCCGCCCTCGACTTCTTCCTCTTTCCAGAAGATGTAGGGGTTGGACCTGGGTTCGTCAACCATTCTGGGATCCGGGTCGAGCTCGGCGATCTTGAGGAACTCCTGCATGCTCTTGCGCTGAATAAGCTCGCCAAGACGCTCGCGGTTCTTGCCTTCTTCCATCCACCAATCCCAAACTTTTTCGATGAGATCTTTCAACTCTGAGAAAGGCGCCTCCATCGGCATGAAAGGTACGGTCAGAGTAGACATCTGGGCGCCTTCGAGAATGGGGGCCTTGGCGCCGAACAGCACGGAAGCGCCGGTCTCGGTACCGATTCTGAGAGCCTGGGGCATGGCGTTGAGGCAGTGCATGCAGCGGGTGCACTCTTTATTGTCGATCGTAAGCTTGCTGCCGTCCCAGTCCATGCACTGAGTGGGGCACAGATTGATGACTTCCTTTACGATATCGAATTTGCCCCAGTTTCGACCAGCGTGAGCGCCGGCATTGGGTGCAATTTCTCCACCCACGTATGCTTTGACAGCAGCATGATCGATGCGGATGTCGTCTTTCCAGGTGCCGATAACCGACATGTCCGAACGAGCGATGGAAGCCACGCAGCCATTCGGGCAGCCGTCGAACTTGAATTTGAATTTATAAGGGAAAGCAGGCCTGTGCAATTCGTCCTGATAGGTATTGGTCATATTATGGCAGCATTCCTGCGTGTCATAACAGGCGAACTGGCAGCGGGATTTGCCAAGACAACATTCCGGGGTCCGCAGGTTGGAGCCGGAACCGCCGAGGTCCTGATTCAACTCGTGGGTCAATTCAAAAAAGAGCGGCTCAAGATGATCGGTCGTGGTGCCGAGAAAAACGATGTCGCCTGTGGAACCGTGCATGTTGGTAAGGCCGCTGCCGTGTTTTTCCCACAAGCTACAAAGATCGCGGAGAAACTTGGTGGTGTAGTACTTGCTTGATGGCTGATTCACGCGGACCGTATGGAAATGAGCAACACCCGGGAATTTCTGCGGCTGGTCGCAATATCTTCCGATTATGCCTCCACCGTATCCGAATACGCCGACTATTCCGCCATGTTTCCAGTGGGTTACCCTGTCTTCGTACGACATTTCCATGATTCCGAGCAGGTCGTCAGGGGCTTCTTTCAAAACGTGTTTGCCTTTTTCCGCCTGTTGCTTGATGTCGGACACAAAGCTGGGCCACGGTCCCTTTTCCAATTCATCAAGCATGGGAGTTTTGTGTTTTCCCATTAAAGGTTCCTCCTTCTTTACTTACGTGTTTTCTCGAGTCGTCGAACTTGATCGGATTGCGATCTTTGCTGGCCTCCCTGAAATAAAACAAACCCAACGGAAAGTTCCTACCCTGTTTTCACTTTCCTCAGGTCATTTAGATCCAATTTTACCGGCGGGTTAATTGAACGTGATTGGTTCAGGTCACCCCAATGTAGATTCAAAAGAGCTTAAAGCAAAAGCCTAAGGCAAGTCAAGAAAAAAACGTCGACATTTAGGCTAAATAAAGGATTTCGACCAAAGTGTACACCCCTCCAAGCCCCGTCATTCATCGGGATGATTTTCGTTCATCCGACCCCGGGCATATAGGGATTCTCAAAATAGTGTCGGTTTTGATTACGCGAAAAGATTGGAAGATTGTCATTGCGAGGGCAAAGCCGGAAGCAATCTCCAACCGGCCAAAACCGAGATTGCTTCGTCGCTCCCCTCCTCGCACTGACACCATTGGCCCACCGGCATGCAGGCCAGAATGATGAGAACATCGGATACAATTTTCGACCCCGGTCGTAGGCTCCAGGACCTCTACTTTTTTTCGTCCGATAGGTTTATCATGCCATCATTTTCATATGGAAAGGCCGGACCCGCTCATGACCCGAATTCCTCCCATCAGGTTTATGCACGCAGCTCATGGGGGCCCCATGCCTTTTGACCAGAAGGATCTGCATACCGCTCTACCCATGACGAGACCCTCGGGACCTGCCGCCCGGTCCGACATAACGTACGAAGCGTATCTCGAAGCGGTGAAGCTATTCGTGCTCGGGCATTGGGCCCAAATACAGGAAATTATCGCATCGAACGGATTCGATCCCGCGGAAATAAGGCAGATGGACGTCATCGCGGAAAAGCACGGGAGCGATTATCATCCGGCTCGAATTCAACTGAGCTTTCAGCACGGCAGCATGTCCTTTGTCGTGAACGTGGCTCTCTCGGAACGGGGAATTCAGAGACTCACCCAAGATTTTCTCACCCTGGACCGATTGCACGGCACATTTGCCCGATGTTTCGTTCCGAAGGTCTATTGTCAGGGCGTCACACAAGTGAAGATCCAAACCGGAGGGTTGGTGCCGGCTCATATGTTCCTGGCAGAATGGTTCCAAGATTTTTCCGAATTCCATGTTTCACTGAAAGACGAAAAACCGATCCTGGTCCTGTGGAATATGGAAGCCGGATATCTCGCTCTGACGCAAGGGCAAGCAGAACACATTTATAGGCAGGCAGCCTTCATTCTCACGTATTATTACAATCCGGCTTCTCATGAAGAAATATTCCCGTGGCACCACGCTGCCGGAGATTTTGTCGCCCGCACGCTGGCGGAATCCGTGGATGTGAAACTCGTTACGGTTCGGCAGTACGCTTCACGATGGATGTTTGCCGAAGAATTACCCGGAATGACTCTGCAAGCTTTGCTGATGTTTCTTACGAATCTGACCATCCGGATGAGACTGGACAGGCTAGACGGCATCGGCGACATCGTCTGGGTAGGGCAACACTGCGTGCATGCAACTCTTCACGGATTCTTTGCTGCACTCCGGGAGAAAATCAGGGAAGGACGCCTCAAACCGAGGATGCTCGAAGATTTCGTGACCCTCCTCAAAGGGCTTTCTCCGGAGGAGTTGGCCGAAGCGTTTCAGACTACCGTCGCATCCTGCGACGAGAATGCTCCCGACATACCCGTGATCCTGGAAAATCTTGTAGATCACATTTTGGTCGTATACCGTTTGTTCCAGCATCTTGCCGAGCCTTTCCTTCAGGTGGAAAATTGATTATAGTGCTGAAGGATACGCCGAACCCTTCAGGAAATCCGCGTCCGGGGCCCGAAACAGCTGGTAATACCGTTTCGCCAATAGGGAAGTACCCCGAGGCGAGGGCGGGCACGTCCCCGAAGCGCAGTGAGGCGGTGCCGTTCGCAGCGGAGGAGACATGCCCGCCACGTTACATCTTGGAAAGCGAAACGGTATAATCACAATCCATGCCGAATAACATTCCGAGAATCGTGCTCGCTGCACTAAAAGGAGGAGCAGGAAAAACTCTCCTGAGCGTGGGCATTGTGGCGGCTTTGCTAAGGCGGGGTCTCGATCTCGCGGTTTTTAAGAAGGGCCCGGACTATATAGATGCCGGCTGGTTGGGGCTGGCCGCGAAAACAGCGTGTTACAATCTGGATCCGTACCTTTTTCACGAGCGCATGGTTCGGGGATCTTTCCTGAGGAGATCCGAAGACAAGGACATGGCCGTCATAGAAGGAAACCGCGGGATTTTTGACGGAGTGGACGCCGCGGGAAGTTACAGCACGGCCGAACTGGCAAAGACGCTGCAATCGCCGCTCGTACTGATCCTGGACGCCACGAAGATGACACGG
>Ga0187785_10000349_pt1 | contig 17380 bp, 10 predicted proteins | sample 0815_BV2_4_20_MG_FD_132466 | JGI IMG/M metagenome (GOLD analysis project Ga0187785, IMG submission 132466) | Tropical peat soil microbial communities from peatlands in Department of Meta, Colombia - 0815_BV2_4_20_MG | ecosystem: Environmental > Terrestrial > Soil > Wetlands > Peat | place...
AGGTAAAGGCTCTTTGAATGTCATCAGCTTTCTCGAGAATTTTGTGTGGTAGATCTAAGAAGTAATGGGGCGAAAAGATGTCCGGGTATTTCCACCAGAAAGAAACAAATGAGACAACCTTGTCACAGCCTAATGCCGACAACTGGTTTCGTGTCCGGGTAAAGAAGTGTCTATGATTCCATATGGTGACCACGACCGCGCTATTGCCTCCGAATCTGCCGACGCCCTCTTTTGGCGGCAGGACTTGGAGACCGTCAACGCTTGTATTCCACAACGCCGGATCATTATCCAGAAAGGCCAGCGGCTCAATGCCCATGCGGCGAAGGCCTGCGAGCGTTCTTCGACCGGTTAATCCGGCCCCGAACAGAACGAGAGAATCACCAAAAGGAAAAGCCAAATCATCAAAGGTAGACCGCTCTCTGAGTTTCGCAGAGGCGATGGCTTCGCTCAACAATCCGTCCAATTGAGTTTCCAGTGTTGGTCCACCCACCAGATCACTTCTCCTCGTTCCCTTGTCCTGCTTCGTTCCTACGAAGGGTTGACACCCCTTTCCATGATCACCTTTTTCAAGCCCTCGTGTCGAGAGTATGGATTGTCGAACATGTCGATTATCAGAGGTTGATCTTTCGGGCAAGGCCGGATGAGCACATCCCCGGCTATCAGTTCACGGCATGACAATTGGCCCTTCTGCAGTGGTATCGCCATGTAGATGTCTTCTTCGGTGAGTATGTCTCCCTCGTCAAGGTCTCTGGCGGCGTACACTCCTCTCACGAGACCGTTAAGGTAATCTATCTCCCTTTTGGAAGGCTGAATCCTTTCATCTCCCGGGTGGCCGCACATTTCCTTGGCCTTGTTGTAGGCTTTGAACCATTCATCAATCTGATCCGGCGTAGAACAATAAGGAGAAAACGGTCTGTCCCCCAGCGGAAGGTCAATGTGGCGCTCGAAGGTCCTGGCGCCCTTAGCATAGGCTATCTTGATGGATGAGGTCCAGTCGTTGTGCTCATGCGTGGAAAGACCAATGATGTGTCTGGGATAACGAGTCTTGAGAAAATCGATCTGATTAAGTTGCAGTTCGTGGTCTTCGGCGGGATACAGTGAAACGCAATGATTCAAAGCCAGCTCTATATTTCGATTCTCGAAGAACGTTACCATATCGTCCAGGTTCTTTACGGACGCACCGCCTGTTGAGACTATTACCGGCTTTCTCGTCTTGGCTATTTTTTCCAGCAAGACCCAATCCGCTATATCCGAACTGGAAACCTTGATGATTTGAATTCCCAATTCCACACACAAATCAACCGAGGCTTCATCGAATGCCGTGGCCATGCGCATGCAACCGTTTCGCCTGATGGCTTCTACAAGTACAGCAAAATGCTCTTTGGACATTTTCGTGTCCTGAGTCTTCTTGATGTAACGCAAGTCATTCCTGTGCATGAAATCCTTGTGGATAAACGTGTCCACATTGCGCAACTGAAGTTTGATCGCGGCTCTCACGTTGTTGTAGCGCACCACCGTCGCAAAATCTCTGACGATTTTCAGACCGCGTTCGATGTCACCCCAATGATTGTTGGCCAGTTCCAGAACAAACAGTTCGTCGAATATTGCTCTATTCATCGGTAATGCCTTTCTCCTTCGCGATGTCCCGACTCACGTTCGTCTTGCAGGCGTGTCGTCCACACCACTCATTTCAACATATTCTTTTCGAGCTCAGCACGGTCCAGGAATGGGAACATGTCTTCCAAGCGAGGAGACACGATGGTCCCATCAGGAAGCGCGCTGGACTTCATTCTGGGTTCGAAGCCCTGATCCGGATCCACGATCACATCGCACAGAACAGGCCCCTCTGCATTGAGCGCTTCATCGATTACAGAAGCAAAGGGTCTGCATTCTGTGCGCATGGTCTTCAGCCCATACGCCTCTGCGATTTTCACCATGTCAGGGAATGATACTCCGCTTGCGGGACTTTCGCCTATAAAATTTTCGAAGAAAGTCTGTTGCGTGGATCTGATGGACAGGTAACCGCCGTTATTCAGCACGAATATCTTCACTGGCAACCTGTGGTGAACCAAAGTCTGAAGTTCCTGAATGTTCAGTTGTATGCTCCCGTCTCCTGCGAAACATATCACCCTCTTGCCATCCCCGGCTACAGCCGCGCCCACGGCGGCAGGAACATCGTAACCCATGGAAGCCGAACCGGAATTCGAAATCAGGCGCATGCCCTTTTTGATACACGCGACCTGAAAGGGAATTATGCATGCAGCGCCGTTGGCCGTCACCACTACGTCGTCTCCGGTCAATCTGCGGAACACAGTGTCCACAAACTCATATGGGTTGATGGGCCCGTCAACTGTCCGACGCGCGGGGACCACCGGATACAACCGCATTCTTTCTTTGCACCATTCCAGCCAGTTTGAGTGAGCATCCGCGTCATACGAAACGGAATCCAGTCGCCGGTCCAGTTCTTCCAGAAATACGCGGACGTCACACGGCACACTCATGTCCGGAATTACCGTGGGCTTGTCGAATTCAGCCGGATCCACGTCAACTTGGATCTTAAAGGCGCTCGGCGCAAACTCTTTCCAATTGTAGCTCACTTGCCGGATGTTGAGCCTGGATCCAAGGATGAGCAATGTGTGGGCGTTCTGCACGACAAAATTGCCCCCGCGCTCCCCGATCGTCCCAGGCCTGCCGCAATAGAGCGGATGATCTGACGCGATGACATCGTGAGCCCACGCGGTTGTTACCGGAATGCGGAGCCTGGAAATCACTTTTTCAAAAATATCCAGTGCACCCGCGCATCGTATACCTGTACCAGCCAGTATCACCGGCCTTGGAGACTCCTTGATCCGTGCTATGATGCCATCGCACAGAGCCGTCAGCTCAGTCCGCGTTTGCACCGTGTTTGCCGCTGCGTCTTCAGAGGCGTCGTATGCAGCCAGTGCGGCCACATTTATTTGGCTACTCTGCACATCGATGGGGATGTCCAGCCAGCATGGCCCCGGACGCCCCGACTGAGCAAGATACAAAGCTCTTTCCAGGTGATATCTGATGGAATCTGGATCGCCGACGCAGACGGCGTATTTGGTAATGCCTTGCACCATGCTTATGATGTCAGCCTCCTGGTCGCCTAGTTGCCTTAAACCAGGGACATTTCGGAAGGTCATGCACGTTTCCCGTTTGACCTGACCCGACAACACCAGCATGGGCACGGAATCCGTCCAAGCGCCGAATACTCCGTTCAGCGCATTGATGCCGCCCGGGCCGCTCGTCACATTAACGACTCCGATCTTCCCCGTAACCCTCGCGTACGCTTCAGCGGCCATGGCGCAGGCCTGCTCATGGTGATTGCAGATATAGCGGATCCGTTTCTCCTTAGCTATGGAATCGTTCAAGTGCATGGCGCCGCCACCGGTAAGCATAAATATATGGCGTACTCCATAGTCGGCTAAGTAGCCGATTACATAGTCGGACAACTTCATCACTCTTCTTTTTCCTCGCAAGAATGTCTGTTTCTTCGGCCTTCCCCGCCATGCACCAGACGTGATGGACCACACTATCTCGAGTCAGGCGTCCTCGTTCAGTCTAAACAAAACGATAAGCCCAAGACTGTCTTGGGTATGACGCACTCGTGCCACGTCGTCTGCAGAAGTCCGCGGAAAAAAGTCTCTGGCCGAACAGGACTTGCTGACATCACAGTCATGTCTCTCTTGGGGCTCCGTTGATTGCCTCTATAGCTGCGCTTCCCGATGGCCGACGCTTTATCCCGACACGGCAGGGCTATGACAGCACTTCTCGGTCGCGACCCAACAAAATGGTATGGTACCTGGTTTTCTCCGCAAAATAAAACAAATTTGTGATAATCTGATGAAATTGTCACATTTCCCCCTTGAGGCCGCTGTCGAAAAACCCATCCCGGAAGGGCTCATGCGTATGCGCCACTACCGAAGTGCTTGTAGGGCGCTGCCGGAATTTGAATGACAGGACAAGCAATTCGCTGAGAACGCTGCCAGGTGAGGGGCTCGATGGCTGAAGACGATCCGGGCGGCAGGAGACCTCTTGAAACAGGTGTGGTTGCGTGGGGTTATGAGGCGATTCCCACTTTCCTCGACGAAGAAGCCTGGAAGGTACTGCAGGATGATGGCGCACCGAAACTGGCGTTGCCTGATCCGATCGTGCCAGGGACGGGCGGAGTATGAGTAGTTCGCCGCATTCGACAAAGACCCGCCACCCGCGATCCCAGCGTTGAGCCTCGGCCTCACCACAACCCATCGAGCAAAACCGACACATCCTCCGGGCTTCGAAGCGTGCGAAACTTTACACCGCGTAAAACGATCTGTAAATAATCCTGACACCTACCCACTTCACAGGCAACCCTGATGTTTCGTCTTGTGGCTTCTCCAGGTCCCCGGAGTGCGTCTTGCCGGAACGTGTCTCTGGCATGGGAAATGCAAAACGGAAAAAACGGAAAGGCCGGAAATACCTGAAGCCTGGTCACGTTTGCCTCGGACGGAGGTGCGGTCATGGATGTACTCACTGTTTATCAGGCGAGCAAGTACTGTAGCGTCACCCCTAAAACAATCTGCAATTGGGTCGATGAGGGGCACATCAAGGCCTTCAGAACCGTGGGAGGGCATCGGCGCATCAGAAGGGAGGATTTAGAGGCATTTCTTCGTCGTATGAACATACCCTTTGCCGCGGAGGTCGCCGAAGACGAGCGCAAAAGGATTCTGGTCATTGACGACGACAAATTGATCGTCGAGACCATTGTCCGTTCGCTCGAAGAGGAGCCTCACGACTACGAAATCATATCAGCCGCAGACGGCTTCGAAGCTGGGCTCCAGGTGAGCCATTTCAAGCCGGACCTCATGATCCTGGACATCATGATGCCCGACATCGACGGATACGAGGTATGCAAGAGGGTGAAGCAGGACCCCATGACGTGCGGCATGAAGGTCATCGTTCTGTCGGCTTATCTGGACGAGGAAAACTACGAAAAGATGAAGAACTACGGGGCCGATGTCTGCTTCTCGAAACCCTTGCCTCTGGAGAAACTGAAAAAAGAAGTGGCCGACCTTCTCGAGCTCACCGAGTAATCATTCGCCACTTCAGAGGGGAGTGACGCCATGAGCTTGAAACACGCTTTGGAAACAAACAACTTCATTGTCACGTGTGAGATACACCTCCCCCACGGCAAAGCCCCTCAAGATTATCTGGATGAAATTTACACCCTGTGGGGGCGGGTGGACGGCGTTCGTTTCCACCCCTTCGCAACTGACGCTGCGATCAGCGATTCGTTGTCCCTTTGCCGGATACTCCGAGAGAAAAAATTCGACCCTGTATTTCAGGTGGGGACACGGGATCGCAACCGTCTAGAAATTCAGGAAGCGCTCATACATGCATCATCTGTGGGAGTCGAGAACCTCTTGTTGTTTACGGACGATTACCGCATCACAGGCGATTCTTTGCAGGAAATGATGTTCTTCCATGTGGATGTGGGGAAATTCTTTTCCGTGATTGATTGCCTGAAAAAAGGCACTGACGTGCACGGCAAGGATCTCGACGGTGAGAAGGACTTCTTCATAGGCTCGGGAGTCGAATCTTGTTTCGGGGGCAACTGCCCGGACATGGAGCTTCGCGAGATGGAGAAGCTCGTGGAACAGGGAACAAAATATTTTCTCACCACCCCGGTCTTTGACGTGGACGAGTTCGCGAAATTTGTTAAACGAGTCGCTCCACTGGGCGTTCCTATCATAGCCGAACTGCTCATGCTCCATACCGGCATGGAAGCGCGTATGCTGCAGCGGGTCGGAGGACTCAATATCCCCGATCGACTCATCCAACGCATTGAAAAAGCGCCGGTGAAATTCGACGAGTCCGCTAAGGTTCTGCTTGAGACGGCGGATCAGTTGAAAGACATTTGTGCGGGAATTCATATTCTGCCGTTCGGATGGGAACACAAGATCGGCAGGGTCCTTCAGGAGATCAAACGGTCGAAATTCAGGTGATCCGGCACAGAGGAGCACAGTCACTGTCGTGATGCTGCCCGCGCTCCCCGCCTGGCAATCCCGGTGAGGGGACGCAAGGGTTTAGCGTAAACCTCTTCTCCGGGTTTCTGATGAACGGAGGGCCATTGTGGAGACCGTCACGATTTCTCTTAATGGTCGAGTAGTTGCGGGAGCGCCGGGTACCACGATTCTGGACCTTGCGAGCCAGGTGGGGGTCGACATACCGACTCTATGCCACCATCCTCTTCTGAAGGATGCCGGTGCGTGCAGGGTTTGCCTCGTGGAAGAAGGGAAGACCGGGAGACTGTTGAGTTCCTGCGTCACTCCCATTTCCGACGGGATGGAGATCCTCACGCATTCAGCCAACGCTGTTGCAGCGAGGCGTGGAGTACTTGAGCTCATTCTGTCCGATCATCCGTCTGCGTGCGTTGTCTGCAACAAGGGCAATGAATGTACTCTCCGATATCTGGCAAAGGAACACGGTATCTGCGACCCGGATCTGGAGCCTGTCAGGCGTTGGAGATACATGGAAGAGGTGAATCCCTTTATTGTTCGGGACCTTACGAAATGCATCCTGTGTGGCCGGTGCATACGGGTGTGCAAAGACTTCGAGGCCGTAGGTGCCGTGGATTACGCCGATCGAGGCTATTCGAGCCATCCCGGTACGGCACGGCGAACTTCTCTGGACGAATCCGGGTGCAATTTTTGCGGCTCCTGCGTCGCGTTGTGTCCCACCGACGCCCTGTCGGAAAAGGATAGACCGTCTTTCAGCTCAGGTAAGGAAAGGGTCGGAGGGATTTGTTCGTACTGCGGAACCGGCTGCCATCTGGAATACGAGTTGGTGGACCGTGTGGTGGTGGGAGCTCGAGGAGTGCCGGGTTCTCCGGTGAACAATCTCTCTCTGTGTGTGAGAGGCCATTACGGGCAGGATGCCCTGTCGTCGCCTGAACGATTGACTGAGCCACTTATCCGGGACGGTTCTGAAGAGTTGCGGAAGGCCACGTGGGATGAAGCGCTCGGAGAGCTCGCCCGCAGACTGGGTTTTGTGACGGAGCGGTTCGGACCGGACAGCGTAGGAATGATCGTCGGAACGCAATGCTCCAATGAGGAGATTTACCTCGCGGTGAAACTGGCGCGAGAAGTGCTTGGAATTCCGCACATAGATTCCATTGCCAGGTTCACGTCCGGAACGGTGGCCGACGGTCTTGCTGCTTCGTTGTCCAGGATACGTCCCGAAACGCCTTTTCTGAACAGGCTTCAAGAAGCAGAGACTGTAGTCTTGATGGGGGCCAGGCCCGATTATACTCATCCGGTCGTTGCCCGTGACATCCGCAGGGCTGTGCATCTGGGTGGGGCCGCTCTTGTCCAACTTGATCCGGTGACGACCTCGCTTAGCCCCTTCGCACGAATCCGCTGGAAGGAACGCATTGACGAACTGCCTGTGGTACTCGCCCAATTGATGAAGGAACTCGTCCGCGCCAAACTTCACGACGAGACTTTTGTTGTCGACAACGTGGTCAACGGCAAGGAGTTCCTTTCCGACATCAACGCGCAGACGCGAGACGTGCCTGTAAGGCCGGAGATCAAACAGGTGGCCAGACTTCTGGCCGCAGGGCGCAAGTCGTTTTTCGTCTTCGGCTCCAGAGTGGCAAGGGCTACCCAGGGATACATTCTGAGCCGGCTTCTGGTGGATCTGGCCCTGCTCTGCGGGCAGCCGGACAACATCCTGTTCCTGTTTGAAGGCTGCAACGAAGTTGGGGCCTGGGAACTGGGATGCGCACCGGATAGACTCCCCGGATCGCTCGTTTCCATGGATCGTGAGACTCTGGAGTTTCTCAGAACCGCGTGGGGCAGACCGGACATGGAGTTGAAGAGGGGTTTGGACGCCATGAGCATGATCCGTGCTGCGGAGAAGGGAGAACTCAGGGCGTTGATACTTCTCGGAGTGGACCCGCTTGCCATTTTTCCCGATACAAAGAGGATGAAGAAGGCATTGTCCGCACCCGATCTCGTGGTCAGAACAGGCATGTTTCCGGCTGTCGACGCAGAGACGGCCCACATAGTTCTCCCCGTTGCAGCTGTTACGGAAACCGACGGAACGTACGTCAGTACTGAGGGGAGAGTGCAGCGCGTCTCAAAGATTACCGATCCGCCCGGGAACGCGCGGCCGACTGCTCGGTTTATTGTGGATCTGGCCGGATTGTTGGGGCATTCCTTTGGCTTCGTCACGGCACGAGACATCTTCGAAGAGATCACGAGCACGTGTCCTGCCTGGAATGGCCTGACGTGGGAAAACGTGGCACGGGTGGGCGGGATGTTGCTCGGCAATGCGCGGGACAGCCGGGCTTCCGCTGCAGGTGGCACCCGCAAATGGGTACCCTATCCGCCGCCGGATTCATTCGCAGCTCCGCCGCAGCCTCCCCCGGATAGGCCTTGGAAGGTGTACCCGGAAGCGCAAGCGGCTCATCCGGGTGATGGCGTGGTGTCCGGGAGGTCCCGTCGCCTGGCTCGCTTCGGCAAAGCCCCGTCGGTGAGGATGAATCCGATTGACGCTGAGAGGATCGGAGCACGAAAGGGAACGTGGATACTGCTTCGTTCGGAAGTCGGCGAAGCCAAGGTGCAGGTAATCGAAGACTCCGAGGTGCCCCTGTCCGGACTCGTCGTTTCGGCAGCAGGTCCGCACTACATTTTTCAGCAACTGCTCCCATGGCCGGAAGAATACTGTCCGCCGGGTTGGGATCGCATACACGTGTCCGTTGAATCTGAGGAGGAACGGTAATGGGACAGGAATTGGACATCGAGCTTCTCAACGAAATCCTGAAGCGGTTCCATCCCGTGCGCGAAAGCCTCATCCCCGTATTGCAGGGTGTTCAGGATGAGTTTGGATACATTCACCCTGATGCCGTAACTCCGGTGGCGAAATACCTGAAGATCTTTCCGTCTGAGGTGTCAGGGGTCATTACGTTTTATACCCAGTTCACGACAACTCCTCGAGGGAAAAACGTCATAAGAGTGTGCCGTGGCACCGCCTGCCATGTACGGGGCGGAAGAACCGTGTTCCAGAGCGTGAGAAAATTTACCGGGCTCGAAGATGGCGAAACTTCGGAGGACATGCGGTTCACCTTTGAGACGGTCGCATGCCTCGGTGCCTGCGCCTTGAGCCCTGTGATGGTCATCAACAAAGCGTACTACGGAAAGCTCAACGCAGGGAGGATAGAGGCTGTGCTTAAAAACCTCCCATGACGGGGTGACGTCATGGATCGTCTGAATTCCGTTTCTGATTTGAAGAAGTTTCGTCTAGCGCTCCAGCGCAGGCGCGATCCCTATCTGACTGAGATAGCCGTATGTTCCGACACCGGCTGTCGAGCCTGGGGAGCAGACGAGGTTGCTTCCCGATTCGAGGCGGAACTCGGCAACAACGGAATGGCCCAGCGCGTCAAACGTGTGGGCTGTCTCGGCCTGTGTGAAAGAGGCCCGGTGGTGGCTGTGAGGCCTCACGGTATTTTCTATCAAAGGGTGTCCACGGAAGACGTCCCTGAAGTGATCTCCGAGACCATCGCCCGGTACAATATTCTGGGAAGGCTTCTGTATGCGGATCCGGAGACTGAAAGGAGGTTCGTGTACCAGCCGGAGATCCCATTCTTCGCGCAGCAGAAACGAATCGTCCTGTCTCTTAACGGCGTCATCGACCCGTTATCCATAGAAGAGGCAATGGTTCACGGCGGGTACTCCGCGCTGGAGGAGGTGCTCGCATCGTGGGATCCGGCACGGGTCGTGGATGGCATTGAACGATCGGGATTGAGGGGACGTGGAGGCGGCGGTTACTCTGCCGGGATCAAGTGGCGACTTGCGAGAAATTCCGATGGCCCTCGGAAGTTCGTCATCTGCAATGCCGCCGAAGGTGATCCTGGAGCATTCATGGACCGGGCAGTTCTCCAGGGTAATCCCCACTCTGTTATCGAAGGGATGACCATCGCTGCATACGCCATCGGAGCAGGAGAAGGCTACATCTACTTGCGAGCGGACTATCCGTTGGCGATCCAACGAGTAACCGCAGCTCTCGACCAGGCCAGAGAGATAGGGATTCTCGGGGAGAACATTCTGGGTTCCGGGCTGGATTTTGATATCAGGCTTTTTCAGGGAGCGGGTGCATTCGTATGTGGCGAAGAGACGGCGCAGATTGCGGCAATCGAAGGGCGACGAGGAATGCCGCGGCCCAGGCCGCCCTACCCTGTCCACAGCGGCCTTTTCGGCTGTCCCACACTTGTCAGCAACGTGGAAACCTTTGCGAACGTGCCGCACATCATCTCCATGGGACCGGACGTGTATTCGCTCATAGGGACGGAAGGATCCAAAGGAACCAAAATTCTGGCCTTGACCGGAAAAGTCAACAATAGCGGTTTGGTGGAAGTTCCCATGGGGGTCTCCATCCGACACGTGGTATTCGATATCGGCGGAGGCATTCCCAGGGACAGGAAGTGCAAAGCCGTTCAGATCGGAGGACCTTCCGGAGGCTGCATACCTGAAAAATTCCTCGATCTGCCCATGGATTTCGATTCCCTCCCCGCAGTGGGTTCTATGATGGGTTCCGGCGCGATGGTGGTGATGGACGAAAACACCTGCATGGTGGAAGTGGCACGCTACTTTCTCTCCTTCACCGCGGACGAATCGTGCGGCCAGTGCGCTCCATGTCGAATCGGCAGCAAGCAGATGTTGGAGATCCTCACGAGGATCACCGGGGGACAAGGCACGATGAAGGATCTGGGCCGGCTGGAGCGGATCGGCCGTCTGGTGCAGCGTACCAGCCTGTGCGGTCTCGGACAAACCAGCCCGAACCCCGTCCTGTCTGCGTTGAGGTACTTTCGTGATGAATTCGAGGCGCATATCGTAAAGAAGCGCTGTCCGGCAGGGGTCTGCGAAGCTTTGGTGCTCTCGCCGTGCCAGCACACCTGTCCTGCGGGTATCGATGTTCCGTCGTACGTGGCGTTCATCAGCCAGGGGGATTACGAGAAGGCAATAGACGTAATCCGCCAACGCAACCCATTTCCCGCGGTGTGCGGGCGAATCTGTCACCACCCCTGCGAGGGGAAGTGTCGCAGAGGAGAGGTGGATCAGCCCGTCTCAATCCGGTACCTGAAGCGTTATGCAGCGGACTGGGCTTACGAACATGAAGCGCCCCCGGAACCTTTCGCCGTAACCAAGAAGCAACGCGTGGCTGCGGTCGGCGCTGGACCTGCGGGACTCAGTTGCGCCTATTTCCTTGCAAAGATGGGGTACAGGACAACGGTATTCGAAGCCCTGTCCCACGGTGGAGGTATGCTCGACGTGGCTCTCCCGGAATTCCGCCTTCCCAAGGAAGTGCTTCAAAAAGAAATTGAGTATATTCAGGCAAAAGGAGTGGAAATCCTCTACGATAGCCCCATCAACCAGTACCATACCTTGGAAGATCTCAGAGCCGAAGGCTTTGATGCAGTCTTTGTGGCTGCCGGAGCCCAACGAAGCCAAGAGCTTCGCATCCCCGGAGAACAGGAAGGCATAGAAGGTCTTTCCTACGGCCTGCACCTGCTGCGGGACGTAAAGGCTGGTGGAGAGATCTACATCGGCAACCGAGTCCTGATCATCGGCGGTGGAAACACGGCGGTGGACGCAGCTCGCAGCGCTCTGCGAAAAGGGGCTCGCCACGTGACAGTGATTTATCGACGGTCCAGGGAGGAGATGCCGGTTTCCCCATACGAATTCCATCAGGCGCAAGAGGAAGGCATAGAATTCCAATTCTTGGCCTCCCCAACCAGGATCGAACAGACCAACGGGAAAGTGACTGGAGTGCGGTTCATCCGCATGGCGCTGGGGGAACCCGACGAATCGGGTCGAAGACGCCCATTGCCGATAGAAGGCAGCGATTTCCTCCTGGAAGTGGATACGGTGGTTCCGGCTGTGGGCCAAGCACCGGACCTCAGTTTCCTTCCCGCGGATTCTCAGTTGGAGCGGGTCAAATGGGGAGCCCTCAAGGTAGACTCTGATACCCTGTGCACCAACATTCCTTGGATATTTGCCGGAGGAGACTTCGTTACGGGTCCGTCAATGGTCATACACGCCATAGCAACCGGCAGAAGAGCCGCTCTCAGCATTGATCGATACTTGAGCGGGATCAGAGCGCCGCTGGTCATTTCAGACGAAAAATATCATGTCATCCCTCAACCACCATCACAACCTGAGGAACTGGATCAGCCGAGGCCCAGGGTCGAAATGCCTTCTCTACGGCCGGCTGAACGGGTATCGGGTTTCGGCGAACTTGAGACGGGATTCACCGAAGAGCAGGCCAGGCTGGAAGCATCGCGCTGTCTCAGGTGCGATCTCGAGCGTATGAGAGAGATAGAAAGCCACTCCGATACTGACGTGTAAACGCATCGCTTCTTCACAGGGGCTGATCATGAAGACCATTACCCGACAAAAGCCGTTCGAGCAGATTCTGGACAGCGTGGCGGACGACGCGAGCATGTTCATCATCGGCTGTGGAACGTGTGCCACGCTGTGCCGGACAGGCGGAATGGACGAGGTGGCAGACATGGCCGGCCGACTCACTGATGCCGGCAAAATTGTCACCGGGACCGCCGTCCCACCGACAGGATGCGACGAAGTGACCGCCGAGATAAGGCACGCTTTCAAGAATGCTCTTGGCGCTGCGGACTCGGTCTTGGTAATGTCGTGCGCTTTTGGCGTGCAAACGGCTGCTTCTCAACTCAAGAAACCGGTGGTCCCAGCACTGGACACGCTTTTCATGGGAAAAGAAGGCCCCACCGGCCGCTACTCCGAGATTTGCATGCAATGCGGCCACTGCGTTCTGGCCGACACAGGAGGAATCTGCCCTGTGACCTTGTGCCACAAAGGGCTTCTCAATGGTCCCTGTGGAGGAACCAACGAAGGGATGTGCGAGATCGGCGACGGACGCCAGTGTGCCTGGACGCTTATTTATAACAGGCTCCAGAGTCAAGGGAGGCTCGATCGTATGAAGAAATATCATCCTCCCAAGAACCACAACGCTGTCCTCAGACCTGGAATCATGGACATCGTGCTTTCACTCGGAGCGGTTGACAGACAATAAGTTCGGCGTGACGCGAGGAAGAAAGGGGGCGCAGATGAGCCGGTTCAAGGAAGCTCTCGACTCGGGAAAGTTCGTGGTGACTGCGGAGATAGGTCCTCCCAAGGGGGTCAACATCGAGCCCATGAAGCATCACGTCTCCCTGCTCAAGGATGTTGTTGATGCCATGAACATTACCGACAACCAAAGCTCGGTATTGCGATATCCTTCTCTGGGAGGAGCCCTGCTGGTGAAAGAGATGGGAGGGGAGCCCATTCTCCAGATGACGTGCCGGGACCGCAATCGTTTGGCGCTGCAGGCAGACCTCTTTTTTGCCTACAGCCGCGGCATACGCAACGTACTGTGCCTTACCGGTGACGCCGTGGTAGTAGGCGATCACAAACAGGCCAAGGGAGTGTTCGATCTCGATTCTGTTCAGTTGCTGGATACCCTGCAGATTCTCGCGGACGGAAAGGATCTGGCGGGCAACCAGCTGGACGGGGTTCCCCGGTTCGTAAAGGGAGCTATTGTAACCCCGGAAGCCAGACCCTTGGAACCCCAACTCGTGAAATTCGAAAAAAAGATCGATGCGGGAGCGGATTTCATCCAGACCCAGGCGATCTACGATCTCAATAACTTCAGAAGCTTCATGGATTACGCCCGCAAGTTCAAGGTAAAAATCCTCGCTGGTATCGTGCTCTTGACCAGTGCAGGTATGGCCAAATTCATGAACAAGAACGTGCCGGGGATATTTGTCCCTGAAGCCCTTATCGACGAGTTGGCCGGTGCGCCGAAAGGAAAAGCTTTGGAGACGGGGATCGGCATCGCCGCACGAATGATCAGAACGATTCGGAAGGAAAAGATTGCCGACGGAGTCCACATCATGGCCATAGGCAAAGAAGAGACAGTGCCCCGTATTCTCGAACTGGCCGCATGACGGGATCCCATGCCGGGATTCGGCTCCGGACGAGCCGGAAGGACGCGCGCCGGCCTCCGCTTCCCGGTTTTTTGCAAACCTTGGCCCTGGCGTTCATCTGCTCGGCGAAAAGCCCGCTCCGAACCGTCACGGCCATGGGTGCATGCGTCAACCCACGGGCCCCAGAAGAATTCTTGAGCCCGTGCCGCACTCTTCCGAATTGAAGCGGGTCAACATGGAGGGAGTTATGTCTGACGGGAATCTTCCTTCAGTGAGTGATGTTTGCGACGAGCAGACCGAGCAGCGGCTCTTGGAGATAGAGCGGAGTAAGAAGGAGTTCTTTGCGGAAGCCCGAGACGGATTCTACATTTCCATCAGGCAAGGGCAGTTCATAGACTGCAACGAAGCCCTGGTGAGGATGCTTGGATACTCATCAAGGCAGGAAGTGCTCAATCTCGACCTCAATACCGAGTTGTGGGGGAACCTGGAAGACAGGCCCAAATTTCAGGCAAGAATTGAAGAGCACGGGTTCGTCAGGGACTACGAGGGCACCTTCAGGCGTAAAGACGGCAAGCTCATTAACGTGAGCTTGTCGACGTACGTGTGGAGGGACAAGGACGGCAACATCGGCGGGTATCGTGGCTTCGTGGTAGACAGGACCCAAGAAAAGCTGATGCGGGACCAACTGGCAGCATCCGAGACGAAATACAAGGACCTGTTCAACAATATCCCGGATGGCGTGTTCAGCGCCGATGCCAAGGGAACGGTGACCGACTGCAATGAAGCCCTCTTCCACATAATCGGGTACACCCGAGAAGAGTTCCTTGGAATGAATTATTACCGCGACCTGTGCGTGAATGCGGATGATGTAATGAAATTCAGAAAGACGTTCACGGAGGAGGGCCAGGTCAATGACTATGAGTTGCAGATAGCACGGAAGGACGGGACTATCCGCGATGTCTCCATGAGTGGTTACGCGACGAAGACCGAGAGAGGCGAGGTCTTGCGCTACCAGGGACTCATACGGGACGTAACGGAGGCAAAGCGTCTCCGGCGGCAGTTGCTCCAGTCGGAAAGGCTGTCCGCTATGGGCAAGATGGCTTCCCACCTGGCCCATGAGCTCAACAATCCCATTTACGGCATCATGAATTGCCTCGAGATTATTAGAGAAAGCCTCCCCGAAACAAATGAGAAAAGGAAGTACCTCGATCTGGCATTCAATGAATGTAAGCGCACGTCAGGTCTCCTGATCAAGATGCTGAAATTTTTCAAGCCCGACGATGAGAAGAAGAGCTCGACCGACGTCAACAAACTCATCGACGAGACACTTTTGTTCTACGAGAGGCAATTCAAGAACCTGAACATACGTGTGGTAACGGATCTTGGCCCCGACCTCCCTCCTTTGATGGCCGTGGGGAGCCATTTGAAACAGGTATTTATCAACATGGTCATCAATGCGAACACCGCAATGCCCAGTGGCGGAGAGCTCCGGGTGGGCAGCCGATTCAACCCTGAAGAAGATAACATCGTGGTGACCATCCAAGACACGGGGGTAGGAATCCCGCCGCGAAACGTTGAAAGAATATTCGACGCATTCTTTACCACCAAAAAAGAAGTGAAAGGAGTAGGACTGGGGTTGAGTATTTGCTACGGGTTCATCCGGGAGCACCACGGACGAATAGACGTTGCCAGCGAGGTGGGTAAGGGTACGATCTTTACTCTTTACTTGCCCTTGAATCCACCGGAGGAATGATTTCGGTGGGCGTTATCTGTCGGCACGAGCACCGGGTTTCCGGCACGGACGCACTGGCCGGCAATTGCTTATTCAGTTGTGCCGCATCCGGGCCGCTTTATGACGGCAAGCCTTCCCCTGCTCTCACGCAAACGCTCCACTATCCACTCGCTGCCTTACCCTTCGAGTGAATTACACGAAGGGGTCTCTCATACATATGTTCGGCCGCTTCTGCTACGCTCCCCTCGCAAGACGAAGCGGCCGGCCGCTCTGGTTCACCCCAGTCCGACCAGGGGAAGCATCACCCTGAGTCCTACCCAGATAATGAGCCCGCCGAGGATATCGAACCAAATGCCTGCTCTGATCATCTTCGTGATAGGTATCATGCCCGAACCGTACACAATTGCGTTCGGGGGGGTGGATACCGGAAGCATAAAGCCCCAGCTAGCGCCCAAAGTGGCTCCGATGGCTGGTGGAATGGGATTCACCCCGGCAGCCAGGGCCAGGGAAATCATGACGGGAACCACCATGTTTGCTGACGCTGTGTTCGATGACGTCTCACTCACCAGGATCGCAATGAAGATGGCGCCAAACGTGATGCCCCACAGAGAAGTTGCGCCGCTGAGTTGAAGCAGTCCTCTGCCCACTGCCTCCGCGAGTTTCGAATCGAACATCAAATTGCCCAGTGTGATACCGCCGCCGAACAGCAATAACGTACCCCAGTCTATCTTCGCGGCCCGTCCCCAGGTCAACGTGAATTCCCTCTCCTTCCAATTGACCGGAAGTGCAAACAGCAGCCCCGCTCCCACCAGGGCCGCCACTCCCTCAGGCATGTATTTGTTGTATGCCTTGGAAATTGGTGCGTCCGTTCCGAACGCAACCGCTAATATTCCCGGAATAATCCACAGCACCACCGTAATCATGAACGCTATAAGCGAGTTCTTCTGCCCCTGAGTCCATGGCCCAAGTGAAGCCCTTTCACGAGCAACATATTCGTGGCTGCCCTCTATCTGTGCGAGTTCAGGTTTGTGCAGATAGTACATCAGGACAAACAACACTCCAAACAGGACTACGAGCAGGGGAACGCAAAAAAGCATCCACTGGAAAAACGCAATTTTCACTCCGCAGTACTTCTCGATCATCGCGATGCCGATCAAGTTGGGAGGCGTACCCACAGGAGTGCCTATACCTCCGGCCGAAGCTGCATAGGCGGCCATCAGCATCATACCGGTGCCGAACCGGAGCCGATGAGGATCGACGGACTTACCGGTTTGCGTGGCCATAATGTCTGCCATGGCATAGATGATTCCCAGGCCTATGGGAAACATCATGGCCGTTGCGGCTGTGTTGCTGATCCACATGGACAAAGCAGCGCAAATGAACCCATAAGCACAGAGAACACGTCCCGTGCTGTTGCCCACCCATTGCAGGGACATGATCCCGTACGCAAACCGCTTGTCCAGCCCGTGGACAGCCATTGCCTCAGCCAGGATGAAGCTCCCTATGAAAAGAAAGATAATGGGATCTGCGAATGGTGCAAATACTACTTTAGCGCTGTCAATGCCAAGAATGACGCAGGCTGCTGCGCCAAGCAACGCGCTTACGGGGATGGGGACCGGTTCGGTAATCCACCACGTCACGATCCA
>Ga0187785_10000350_pt1 | contig 17317 bp, 12 predicted proteins | sample 0815_BV2_4_20_MG_FD_132466 | JGI IMG/M metagenome (GOLD analysis project Ga0187785, IMG submission 132466) | Tropical peat soil microbial communities from peatlands in Department of Meta, Colombia - 0815_BV2_4_20_MG | ecosystem: Environmental > Terrestrial > Soil > Wetlands > Peat | place...
CGCCCCGGTGTTCATCGATGGCAAGAAGGCCGCCACCTTGCGCGGAGCAACGCTCAGCGCCGACTTCAAACAGATGGTGATCGACTATATCGAACGCCGCTGGGGCACAACCGCGCGGGCGGCAGCGGAACGATCGAAGGGCGTGGAGGAATATTCGCGCTCGGCGTAGTGGAAATTCTGCAGCTAAAAGTCCATCATCATTGCATCTGTGGGGGTCAGTGACGAGTATTCCACCATCGGACCGTGTTCCGGCTGAACCGCCGCGCGCCATTAAACCGCGCAACCTTGCGCTGGGAATCGAGCGTATTGGATTCTTTTCGCTGACGCACAGGACGCTGTGCGCGCTTGCTTTCATCGTATTGAGCATCGTCGCGACGGTGGGGTTCGTCCGCGTAAAGGTCGACGATTCACTGAGTCAATTATTCCGATCCGACACCGACGAATTCCGCACCTACGAAGAAGTCACCCACCGGTTTCCTTCAAACGAATTCGACGTTCTAATTGTGATCGAGGGGGATCAGCTGCTGGCACGGCCATCCCTGGAAAAACTTCGCGAACTTGCAATCAACCTTCAGCTGATCGACGGTACCAGAGGCCTGATTTCCATATTTTCTGCGCGCGAGCCGCCGAACAATGGTCAGATCCCGCCTCCCCTCTTCCCCAATCCGTTGCCGCAGGGTGCCGAATATCAAGCGCTCATCCAACGGGTGATGGCCAACGAAATCATTCGAGACAAGATGCTGTCGCCCGATGGCAAATTGACGCTGATGGTGCTCGCGCTGGAGCCCGATGCAACCGGCCCGGATCGGCTTAACAAAATTGTCGACGAGATCCGCAACGAGGTCAAAACCCAATTGGCAGGCACCGGCCTTAAAGGAGAACTATCCGGTGTCCCTATTATGCAGCATGAAATCCGCGTCGCAATTCAGAGCGATCGCCTGATCTACAACTCGCTCGGGTTCGTAGTCGGCTGTCTGATCGCCATCATGTTCTTCCGCCGCTTCTCTTTCATGGTCATTGCGGCCGGACCGCCACTCGTAGCCATCCTTCTCGCACTTGGCGCGCTTGGATGGTTCGGATTTAGCCTGAATATGTTTCTGAATGTGATGACCCCGCTTATCATGGTCATCAGCTTTTCCGACAGCATGCAGATTACCTTTGCCGCACGTGACCGCCTGCTGGCCGGCGACGACAAGGTCAGCGCTTTTCGCAACGCTCTTCTCATAGTCGGACCGGCCTGCGTCCTGACACATGCGACCGCGGGCGTGTCGTTTATTGCGCTACAATTTTCGTCGTCCGACCTCATCCGGACCTTCGGTGAAGCGGGGCTGGTTGCGGTCGCCGTCGCTCTGGCGGCGGTCTTGATGGGCGTGCCGTTGCTCGGCGTACTGCTCATTCGCAACGAGGCGGAATTTGTCGCAGCCGTGAGGAACATGGATACGGCGCTGAACGTACTGCGCCGGTTTTGCAGCTGGATCGCGGTTCAGATGGTGGCGCGCCCCGGGCTTTATTCCCTGATCAGCCTTCTCGTTGTTGCCACACTATCGCTCGGTTACGCTCAACTTCAGGCGCGCTATCGGCTCGCGGATCAGGTGCCCGACCGCGAACAGGCCGTAAAGGCGAGTAGCCGTCTTGATGCCAAGCTGACAGGCGCAAATCCTTTCGATGTCTACATTCAATTTCCGAAGGGCGCATCTCTTTATGCGCCGGAGACATTGGCGGTGATCGCCGATGTCCATGCATTGCTGGAGCATCAGCCGGGCATTGGCAACGTCTGGTCGCTCGACACTCTGCGCCGATGGTTGGCGGAAAAGTTGCACAAATCGGACGCCGAAACGCTCAAAGAATACGTCGATCTGCTGCCGCCCTATCTTACGCGCCGATTTATTTCCGCCGAGCAGGACGCCGTCATTGTCAGTGGGCGCGTTCCGGATTCAGATGCCAGCCAATTGCTACCGATTGTCGACCGGGCGGATCAGCAATTGAACAGTATTCGGGCGAAATACCCCGGCTACAAGATTGCGATAACTGGTCTTTCGGTAATCTCAGCGCGTAACAGCGCGCTTATGATCGACAAGCTGAGCAGAGGCCTCACGATTGAAATTGTTTTCGTGGCCGCATTCATCGGTCTCGCGTTCTGGTCGCCAGTCGTCATGCTGATCAGCATATTGCCTGGACTCTTTCCGATTGTTCTCGCTGGAAGTTTGTTGTTAGTGACAGGTCAAGGACTGCAATTTGCCAGCGTAATCGCGTTGACCGTGTCGTTCGGTCTCGGTCTGAGCGCGACGATTCATTTCCTCAATCGGTTGCAGATCGAAGATATTGATCCGGACCCTGCTGTGGGCGTCGAACGCGCGACTATTTTAGTCGGTCCACCATTGATCCTGACGTCGGCAGTGCTGGCTTGCGGATTGGCGATGACCGTTCTTTCAAGTTTGCCTTCACTTCGGCTATTCGGCTGGCTCAGTGCCTTTGCCATGGTCGCAGCTTTGTTTGCAGACTTGTTCATGTTGCGGCCGATTGCCATGTTCCTCAGCAAGATCGTGCGCCGGATGTCACGGCGCTCACTGCTGCGGTCTTCGGCCGAATAGCCGCTAGCTGCGCTTAAGGTTGATCGAGGCGCCGCGCACGTTGGCTTGCGCATCCTGCGATCTGATGACGACCGACTGCCGCCCGCCGTGGGTAACGACCGTCAGACTTGCGGCGTAAGACGACGCTCTAGCTACGACGTGGAAACGATCGCCTTCGGCTCTGCCAGAAATCGTTCCACCGACGTTGCGGGTTGATTCGCTCCAGTTGCCGGTAATTGCACCGCCGGAATAGTGCGCGCTGGCTCGCAGATCGAAATTGAAACTCTCACTGGCGCAGCGAATGTTGAGCTGAAGTTTGCGTTGATCGTTGAGAGCGTCGTAAGCTGCGCGGCACCTGATCGACTCATGCGTGCCATTCGACAGTTCGATTGTACCGGAGCCCGACCACTGTCCTGCGAGCCTGTCAAATGGAGCTATACTTTGCGCATAACTTGTGATCGCAGCGGAAAAGGTAAGCGCCATGGCCAACCCGGCCTTACGCAAGACATCCGCCATCCGCTGCAACGGTACTGACATGACTGAGCTTGGCATTCCGTAGTTCCTGATGGAACGTGGAGACGCTGCCGCGGTTGTCTTCAAACAATGCACGAAATCAAGGTATATGACAATGTATCTTAAGATCTGCGCTTCCCTCGCCGTCGTCCAAATCGTTGTCGGCACGGCGCTCGCGGCCGATGATAAAAAAACGACAAACCCGCCGAGCGGCGGCTTTTTGCAAGGGACCCCGGAAGAGCAGGCTGCCTGCGCTCCAGACTCGACCAAGTTTTGTCGCGATGCCATCCCGGACTCGTTTCGCGTTCTAGCCTGCCTTCAAGAGCATCGCAAAAGTCTGCGGCGGGTTTGCCAGAAAGTTCTGGAGGAACACGGCCAATAGTAAATTACGGCCAGCTCGAAGCAGGCCTGCGAGAGTTGCAAGTCTTGAGAGTTACAAACCTAACGACGGTTATGCGGGCTAAACAATCTACGTAAAAGACTGCGGCGCTCCGGAATTGCTGGCAAATGCTCGCGCGCATCGCCGCCCAGATATCCGCGAAGCTTTATTACCGACCAAAAAAGCGGATTCCATTTCGACCACACCTTTTCGGCCTCTCGCCGTGCAAGACCCGCAATGACTTCGGGCACAGACCCAAAAACTTCCGGCAAGGCACGCGAGATCTCAGCGTCCCGCAGAACATTCCATTTGGATATCCCACCCATGATTGGCGACTTGATGGAAAATACGACGCGGCCTATTCGCGTTTCCCGAATGGCATATGAGCACATCGCACAAGGCTCAACCGTCGTGTAGAGCGTGCAATCGGAGAGGTCCCTCCGTTGCAGTATTTTTTGAGCTTCCGAGACGGCGACCAGCTCGGCGTGCCGTGTAATATCGCCGTCATGCACCACTTGATTTGTTGCTTCGGTCACAATGTCGTCGCCTCTGCAAACAAGCGCTGCAAAGGGCAATTCGCCACACTGGGCGGCAGTCGCCGAAAGGCGGATGCAACGTTGCATCATCTCGGCATCGATGGCTGAAAGGCCCGCGTTCTGGCCGTCTGTCTTGGCAACCATCCGATCCCTTCAACGGCGCCGCACAATCATCGGCAGGCCGCCCCCCGGTCGCAGCGTCACTTTTTGTACCGGCCATGGCGTACAACCAGGCACCAATTCGAGCGTGAAATTGCGCATGATCGCGGCGATGACAATCGAAGTCTCTTGAAGCGCAAACGCCGCGCCGATGCAAATCCGCGGCCCGACCCCGAAAGGAAGATAGGCGAAGCGGTCAATCGCATCGCGTGCATCACCGAAAAAACGATTCGGATTGAAGTTATCAGGCTTTTCCCAGAGCGCGCGGTGCCGGTGCAGCACATAAGGTGCGATGACTATCATAGTACCGGGCTTGATCGGCTCGCCGGCAAGCTCATCGCGCCCGATAGCCACACGGCTAATGGCGGTGATGGGAGGATAGAGGCGGTTTGTTTCGTCAATCACCGCACGGGTTTCGACAAGACGATCCGCGAGACCATCGAAATCACCGTCAAATTCGCAGTCCGATTCCGCCTGAACACGCTCGCGCCATTCTCTGGACTGCGACAGCAAAAAAAGTGACCAGCTGATACAATTGGCCGTCGTCTCATGGCCCGCGGCGATGAAAGTCAGGATATTCGCGCGGATTTCAGCTTCCGAAAACCCTTCGCCGGTTTCCGGGTCGGCAGCCTCAAGCAGGAACGTAAGGATGTCGCGTGGCGCACTCTCCGGATCGGCGGCAATGCGCTCCCGCCGTTTCGAAATGATCGAATCGATCGCAGATTCAAAAACGCGAAGCATTGGTCGCAGTTTCCAGCGCGCGGGGCGCGGGACGAAGTCGGGCACACCCAGCATATCGAACGGATCGATCCGCCCGATTGTCTCAAAATAACTTTTCATCGCCAGGCGGATATCCTCTGACGTACGCCCAAACCCATCGGAAAAAATTGTTCGCTCCAGCACTTCCAATGTGACGCGCGTTGCCTCGACCGCGATATCCACGACCTCGCCTTCGCGTCGGGCAAGACGATCGACTAATCCATTGGCCACATCGCGCATTGCGGCGGAAAAACTCATCACAGTTTTTCGTGCAAATAGCGGCGCGAGGGCCCGACGTTGCGTGCGCCAGCTGTGACCTTCGGCGGTCAACAGGCCGCCTATCAATCCGGCAGACAAGACCCGGCGCTGTAGCCAGTCCTTTTTATAATTTCCACAATTGTCAAAAAGGACGCGGCGAATTGCGGTGGGGTCGCTCACGACTGCGACGCGCCCAATCGACAGGCCGCCAATCACGATTGGTTGTTCGAAATGCGCGGTGGTCCACGCTTCGAGTGGATTGTTGGCGAGGACGCGGAGGAGTGAAATTGGGCCCAGAGCCTGCGCCCGCGGGGCTGGCGCCGGCGGGCTAAGCTCCGCAGGAAAATCAAGCAAATAGAAACTCCGTTTAGCGGCGGGGCGAAAAAGCCATCTTTCTAAGTTTCTAATGCCCCATGCCCAACCGTCAGCCTGTCCCTGAGTTCCATTCTATCGCAATTCGGGCCGTAAAATGGAGGAACTGGCCGCGACTTCGGCTATTTCAGATGTTAGATGTCCACAGTCCGCCTCATTGGAATTGCAGAGTTTTCAACGTGCCAAACAGACCGAAGCCCCTTTCCGGCCACCCGCCACTGCTATGTGCCGTCGCATTTGCGGCTTGGTTGATCGCAAACGGTACCGTTTTAGCCCAGCAGGCCAATGTTGCCGCGCCACCAGACCCGAGCGGGGAATGGTTGGTGGCCAAGCAAGTTGCCCGTATCAAAATCGCCGACTGCGACGGGCAAATGTGGGGCGTCGTGTCCTGGGAAACGCAGCCCGGGATTGACAATAAGAACCCGGACCCCAACCTGCGATCCCGGCCCACGCTTGGCATGCCGATCCTGCTCGGGATGACACCAAGCAAAACGAATAAATGGGAAGGCCAGATTTACAATTCGGAAGACGGCCACACTTATTCCGCCAGTATCACGCTGCTCGATCCTAGCACGCTGCGCGTGCAGGGCTGCTTCCTTGGTTTTTTGTGCGGCGGTGAAAACTGGACACGTGTCGAACAGCAGGACCCACCAACCACCGCTACGACCCCTCGCGCACCAAACAAGCAGCCCGCGACCCGCAAGACAACAGGCAGCAAAGTCGAGCCAGCAGACGATGTTTGCTCAAGAGCGCTTGGCTCTGCGGGGCTTTCCCATGAGCGCGGGCTGAAATAGAACCGCTGCCGCGAGCGTGCAGACCAGCGACAACGCCAGCAGCTTCCCCATACTCGATGTGCCTGGATGTTGCGACAGCCATAGGCTGCCGAAGGCGGTAGCCGTGGTTAGGGCGCTCCAAATCACGGCGCGCGTCAGACTTGATTGCAACAGGTCCGTACGGCCGGATCGCCAAGCCATTATGTAGTAGATCTTGAAAGCAACGCCGACGCCCAACAGCAAAGGCAGCGCAATGATGTTGGCGAAGTTCAGCGGCATGCCGATCAAGACACAGATTTCGAGCGTCACCACGCCGGCCAAAAGAAGCGGGACAAGGGTGAGCAAAACATCACCAAATCGCCGCAAGACAATCCACAGCAGGATTGCGATTGAAACGAGCGCATAAAACCCCGCTTCCAAGAATGCCCGGACGACAGTGCGGCCGGATTCAAGAATTGAAATCGGGCCACCTGTGGCATTGGGATTTACCGCAAGTACCGCGCGAGCGAACGACCGCAAAACTTCAGTATCGTTGGTATTCCCTTTCGGGGCGATCTCAATGCGACCGCGGCCGTCTGGAGCCACCCATTGCCGCTTAAGGGCTGGCGGCAGGTTGTCTTTATTGACCCTCGAAGCACCAAGGAATCCACGCAATTGGGCAGTATTGGTTTCTTGCGGCACGATGAACGCGGTTTGCACGCGTGCCCGCACATCCTCACTCGCCTTCGCCAATTTTACCGCGTCATCGGCCAAACGGCGAGCCGCGTCGGCGCCCCGGCCTTGCGCCGTCCCTGCGATCTTGTTGAGCTGATCAGCAATGCCGTTGAGCGCCGCAACATTTTCTCCGTCGGTCGGCGGTTTGCTCGATCCCGGCTTTTGCAACGCTGGACCTAGTTGTCGGTCCAGTTCCCGGATTAATCCAAGCTTTTTGTCCTGATCCTGCGGCACCAAACTCAGCAATGTCGTCACTTGCAACACCTCCGGTAATTCCTGAAATTTTTCCGTTGCCGACGGAACTTCATTCAGCGACGAAGTCATTACGTTGACTGAATTGATGCCTGCCTGCGGGTCACCGCCGAGCTCGAGCAAAGTTGAAATCGACTCTGTTTTGGGGCTGCGCAGATGTATGGGATCAAAGTCGAATGTAAGAAAGTAAAGCAACGGTGACCCCAACACGGCAATTAATAGCGTCCCGACAATGACTGGGATGCGGTAGTCCTGAAGAAATCGATCTATCGGCGCGAGCGCGCGGTAACCAATAGGTTCAGGCTCCCCAGGCGGATTGAGCACTGTAATGAGAGCCGGAAGGAGTGTGATGCTTGTTACGTAGGCGATCATCATGCCTGCGCCGGCGATCTCACCCAATTCCGATACACCCCGGTAGTCGGTTGGAAGGAATGACAGAAAACCGGCCGCCACCGCGGTCGCTGCCAGTGTCAACGGAACGCCTATCTTTTCCGCCGCCTGAACGATTGCCGCATGAAGCTTGGGTACATCGTAGCGTTCCGCGCGATAACGCACTGAAAACTGTATTCCAAAATCGACGCCGAGCCCAACGAACAAGACAGCAAATGCGACCGATATCATGTTGAGGGCGCCGACCATCATCAGTCCAAGTGCAGCGGTGATTGCCAATCCGACAAAAAGACTGATGAACACTGCAACAATGAGGCGGGCTGATTTGAGCGCAAGCCAGAGGATAACAAGCACGATGACGATGGTGGCGACGGCATTTGCGAGAGCGCCGTCCTGAACTGTTGCGAACTCTTCGTCCGCCATTGGTATCTGGCCGGTAAGCCTCGCGCGTGCCTGATACTTTTTCCCCAGCTCTAGATCAGACACGATCTGTCGGATGGCATTGCTCGAAGCCTGCCCGGGTTGAAGTGCGGAGAAATCAAGTACCGGATGAACCTCGATGAGCCGGCGCAGATCCGCCGGTTCTGGCTGTTTGCCGTTCAACATCGCCTGCCACGAGAACGACGCCGCACGTCCAGCCACCGCATCCTCGATGGTTGCCGACGCCATCGATAGTGGTCGAGCCAGGGCGTCAAGCGTAAGCATTTGGTTCTGTACGCCGATTAAACCGAGTGAGAGTGTGCGGGTAAGGCCGCGAAGACTGGGGTCACCGACAAGCGTGCCCACAAGCGGCGCCGCCTGGCCAAGGCCCTTCGCGAAACCGGCGACGTCCTCGGTTGACCTGTACAACAGGCCGTTGCGTGCAAAGAACTCGCTACCCCCGATATCTTCGATGGAGCGGAAGAGCTGGGGTTGCGACTTTAGTCGCGCTGTGAGCTCTGCGGCGGCGCGCGCTGCGTACTCGACTGTGGGTGCGTCAATAACGACCAAAGTAGAACCGAAATGGCCGGGAAAGGCTTTTTCGAACTCTGCCTCACGTATTCGCCAATCAAGTTCACGCGAGATGAGCTTATTGATATCGGTATTGATGGCGAAATGACGCACCGAATAGCCTGCTGAACCCGCTGCCGCAATCAGCGCTAAGGCAATGATTGGCCAAGGGAATCGCGTACAAAAATCGACAATTCGGGTGACGAGTGACCCTAACATCACGGTTGCTGCCTTCCTGGCTTCGACAATGCATGCCCACTTGCACTTGGGTCCAATATTATCAATGCTTTCCGTGTGGAACCTTTAATGGCGTCGTTGATTGACGCTGAATGAGAGTTGTCTAGCCAGAGCCGCCAAAGCTCATTTTTGACGACAGAAATTCCGAGAGGTTTTGCCAAGGGCAAGAGCGGCGCCTCCGAGTTGAGTGGGGAAGTGATTATGACGGCGCCCGATAGTGACTGCCTGAAAAGACCAACGCCAAACATCCTCGACTCGATCAACAGTCCGGCGGATTTACGGCGCATTAATGTGCGGGACCTGCAGCGGGTTGCCGATGAACTGCGGCGAGAGACAATAAATGCCGTCGCAGTGACCGGAGGCCATCTCGGCGCCAGCCTTGGCGTTGTGGAACTCACCGTGGCTCTCCACTACGTGTTCGACACCCCCGATGACAAACTGATTTGGGACGTTGGCCATCAGGCTTATCCGCACAAGATCCTCACCGGTCGTCGGGACCGGATTCGAACGCTGCGCGCCGGCGGCGGCCTGTCCGGTTTCACCAAACGTTCGGAGAGTGAGTACGACTGTTTTGGCGCAGCACATTCCTCGACATCGATCTCGGCCGGACTGGGCATGGCGGTGGCTCGCGACCTCGCTGGGCAGAAACATAATGTTATCTGTGTCATTGGCGACGGGGCGATATCCGCCGGCATGGCTTATGAGGCCATGAACAATGCCGGTGCCATGAATCGGCGTCTCATCGTTATTCTGAACGACAATGAAATGTCGATCGCGCCGCCTGTCGGCGCGATGTCGAATTATCTCACGCGATTGCTGTCAAGCCCCACCTATATGTCGCTGCGAGACCTCGGCAAACAAGTCGCTGATCGCTTGCCAAAGTTCTTGAAAGAGAAAGCGTGTCTTGCTGAGGAACTGGCACGTGGCTTCGTCACGGGCGGCACGTTATTCGAGGAACTTGGATTTTACTATATCGGCATTGTTGACGGTCATGACCTCGATCAACTGCTGCCGGTGCTTGAGAATGTCCGCAACGCGGACAATGGGCCTTTCCTCGTGCACGTGCGCACTCAAAAAGGCAAAGGCTACGCCCCTGCCGAGGCTTCGCAGGACAAATATCATGGCGTCGTAAAATTCGACGTGACAACCGGCAAGCAACATAAGGCGACTTCGAACGCGCCGTCGTACACGAAGGTATTGGGCGAAAGCCTCGTGAAGGAGGCTGAGAAGGATGATCGGATTGTCGCGATAACAGCGGCGATGCCAGGCGGCACCGGCGTCGATATTTTTGCGAAGACGTTTCCTGACCGGGCGTTTGACGTTGGAATTGCCGAACAGCACGCTGTCACGTTTGCTGCCGGCCTGGCCACACAAGGGTACAAACCGTTCGTCGCGATATACTCGACGTTTCTCCAGCGCGCCTACGACCAGGTCGTCCACGATGTGGCCATACAAAAATTGCCAGTGCGTTTTATGATGGATCGCGCGGGCCTGGTCGGCGCTGACGGACCAACCCACGCCGGGTCATTCGATCTGGCCTATCTCGGCTGCCTTCCAAATTTCGTCATTATGGCAGCCGCCGACGAAGCCGAGCTTGTCCACATGGTTGCCACGGCGGCCGCTATCAATGATCGACCCTGCGCCGTGCGCTATCCACGGGGTGACGGCGTTGGCGTTGAGCGTCCGGAAACCGGTGTACCATTGGAAATCGGGCGCGGACGCATCATCATGCAGGGTAGCACAGTTGCCCTTCTGTCGCTCGGAACGCGGCTGGCCGAGTGCACCAAGGCCGCAGAGACATTGGCGGCGCACGGTATTTCGACCACTGTTGCGGACGCGCGCTTCGCCAAGCCACTCGATCGTGAGCTTATCCTGCGGCTGGCACGCGAGCATGAATTGCTCATCACGATCGAGGAAGGCGCCATAGGCGGATTCGCTGCGCAGGTTATGCAACTGCTCAGCGACACGGGCGCGCTCGAACGTGTAGGCTTTAAGGTCCGCACCATGACTTTGCCGGATATCTTCATCGATCATGACAGCCCGCCAGCGATGTATGCCAAGGCTGGACTCGACGCGAACGGAATCGTCAACAAGGTTTTCGACGCGTTCGGATCACGTCATGCACCGGAATTGCAGCCTGCCGAGATCGAGTTTCTCGCCGAACGCGCACGACAGCGCCGGCAAGGGAAGTCGATGAATGGGCATGCCTAAGGGGGCAGTGGGATGAAAGTTATTCTGGCGAAACCGCGCGGCTTCTGTGCCGGAGTCGTGCGTGCAATCGAGATTGTCGAGCGCGCGCTCGACAAATACGGCCCACCGGTCTACGTGCGCCATGAGATTGTTCACAACAAGTGGGTAGTAGACGCACTCAAAGCGCGCGGCGCGCGTTTCGTCGAAGAACTCTCCGAAGTACCGCCAAATGCGATCACGATATTCAGCGCCCATGGCGTGGCCAGGAAGGTTCAAGATGAGGCGGCACGGCGAGGTCTGCGTGTGCTCAATGCCACATGTCCCCTCGTCTCTAAAGTGCACGCGCAAGGCCGTCACTATTTGCGCAATGGGCGCGCAGTCATCCTGATCGGCCATGCGGGCCACCCCGAGGTGGAGGGCACGTTAGGTCAGATTCCCGGCCCCGTGACACTTGTGCAGACGGAAGCTGACGTGAACGGCCTGGACCTCGCGGAAGACACACCTATCGCATATGTGACGCAGACGACGCTGAGCGTCGACGACACCAAAGGGATTATCGCCGCGCTATTCCGGCGCTTTAAGGACGTGGTGGGGCCAGGCACGCAGGACATCTGTTATGCGACACAGAACCGTCAAACTGCCCTGCTCGAGTTGACCAAGCTGGTTGACGTTATTTTCGTGGTTGGCGCCAAAAACAGCTCCAATTCAAATCGTTTGCGCGAAATCGGTGTCGAAGCGGGTGTGCCTACGCACTTGATCGCCAACGGAAGCGAAATAAAAAAGGAATGGTTGCATAACGTCGAGGTTGTTGGCATTACGGCGGGCGCCTCGGCGCCAGAAGTCATGGTCCGTGACGTCATCAGTGCGTTGCGTGCTGTAGAGCCGGTGGAGGTCTTCACCCTGCCCGGCCAGGATGAACATATCGAATTCAGGGTACCGGTCGAATTGCTTGACGTGACCGGCTCCCAGCAAATCAGCAAGGATAGTGATCTTGGGCATTCCCCTTCTTCAGAAATTGTTTGTCGGTAGCTATGTCATCCGTCAGCGTCTGACCGGCCGAAAGCGTTACCCGCTGGTGCTGATGCTCGAGCCGTTGTTTCGGTGCAACCTCGCTTGTGCCGGTTGCGGCAAGATCGACTACCCGGACCCAATCCTGCACCAGAACATGTCGGTCACTGACGCGCTGCATGCTGTTGATGAGTGCGGTGCACCGGTTGTATCGATCGCCGGCGGCGAACCTTTGTTGCACAAACAATTGCCGGAAATCGTGCGTGGCATCGTTGCACGAAAGAAATTTGTCTATTTGTGCACAAATGCGCTGCTTATGGACAAGAAGCTCTCACAATATGAGCCGAGCACTTTTTTCACTTGGTCGGTACATCTCGATGGCGACAAGGAGATGCACGATCACTCTGTTTGCCAGCCGGGCACGTACGACCGGGCCGTGACTGCCATCAAGCACGCCAAGGAACGCGGGTTCCGCGTGAATATCAACTGCACTCTGTTCAACACAGCGGAGGCCGACCGCGTTGCCGCATTCTTCGACACCGTCACTGACCTGGGTGTCGATGGCATCACGGTATCACCGGGTTACGCCTACGAGCGCGCACCTGACCAGCAGCACTTCCTCAATCGCGGAAAGACCAAGCAGCTGTTCCGCGACATATTCAAGCGTGGGCCGAACAGCAAGAAATGGTCGTTCAGCCAATCGAGCCTTTTTCTGGACTTTCTCGCTGGAAACCAGAGCTACCACTGCACGCCATGGGGGAACCCGACGCGCACCATCTTCGGTTGGCAGAAGCCCTGCTATCTGCTGGGTGAAGGCTACACGCGGACTTTTGACGAACTAATGAAACAGACGGATTGGGACGCCTACGGCACCGGCAATTACGAGAAGTGTGCCGACTGCATGGTGCATTCCGGCTACGAGGCGTCCGCCGTGAACGATGCAATCGCGCATCCTTTCAAGGCCTTGGCCGTCAGCCTGAAGGGCCCCCGCACCGATGGCGCCATGAGCCCTGAAATTTCACTCGACCACCAAAGACCGGCGCAATACGTCTTTTCGAAACACGTTGAGGAAAAACTCGACGAAATTCGGCAAAGTGAGAAGACGCAAGCTGCCTGAAGCGGGATTCCGTGCGCGAATAGGCAGAATGGAACTTCCGGCCTTGGTGACCCGTTATGTATCCGGGCCAACGTTCGAATTGTGACAGTCGCCCTCGGAAATCGGCCATGCGCGGGCATACCGTTCTTTTCATCACAATGCTGGCAGCAATCGCGCTGCTGCCCGACATTGGTTATGCCCAGCTTTCACCGCAAGGCGTGATCGGCGGTATCACACGACCTTTCCGACAAATTCTTGGCCATTTTCCGCGCGTGCGGCATCACCACCGCGTAGGCGGCGGTGCCAGGGCCGTGGCCGCTGCCCCGTCGAACGAAACACCCGCCAGCATCGGGCCTCGCCTTGGGTGGGTTGGACCTCCAGCTTGGCCCAATGCCTACGAAGATCTGGTTGGGTTTACCTTTTGGCCGGACGACTACGCACCCAAGTTGCGGGGACGCGGGTTCGACGTGATCGCTGACACGATCACCGGGCGTTTCGATCTGCCCCGGTCTGCCCGCACCGCAACGACTGGCGCCGCGGTCAGAACCGACGCGGACAGCGAGCCCTCTTTGGATCGATGCAGCGCCCCTTCCGGCGCCGATAGCAATTGGCCAGCCACGCGCATTGAGCAAATGTTACAGCTATCTGACGCTCAGCATGCGGCTCTCGACAAGCTGCAAACGGCTGCTGCTCAATCGGTCAAAAACGTCAAAGCAGACTGCACCGCGCTGGGAGTGCTCGCGCCGCCCGACCGCCTACGGGCATTGGTGCAGACCCTTTGGACCGTGCGTGACGCCGGCATATCCATGCGTGAGCCGCTCAAGAATTTCTATGATACCCTCACAGACACGCAAAAGAACAGCTTTGCCAGCCCTCAGCCGCAGAGCAATCTGCCTCCCGATCCGAAAGCCGCCAGCAACGGCATGAACAAGCAGTATCAGGCCTGCGCATCGCAGAACGTCGAAAAAGCGGAGCGTCTGATCAAAGCAATTGAGATGAGACTTCGGCCAGACAAGAATCAGGCGCAGAGCTTGGAAAACCTCCACAAAGCCTCGACGGACATGGCCAAGCTCATGATTGCTTCATGCGCGCAGCCAATTCCCGCCGACCCAATGGCGCGGCTGGATTCAGCCAATGACCAGCTGACGGCCGTGAACTACGCCGCATCAACCGTGCAAATTGCATTTGGCGATTTTTATTCAAGGCTCAACAACGACCAAAAAGCGCGACTAAATTCTTTAGTCCGCTAGTTGTCACATGCCGTGGTTTACTCTTGAGACATTACTCGCTCTCAAATTGCAGTAACGCGCAAGGGCCCATAGCGGGAAGAATTTTCGGTAGCCGTGATACCGTAGATAAAAAACGCGGGGAAAACCGGTCGCGGTAAATCTCTCTTCGGACCAGAAGCCATCCTTCGCCTGCGTTTGCGAAAGATACTGCACCCCGCGGGTCACGGCCGGGTGGCCGATCTCACCGGCTGCCATGAGTCCGAGAAGAGCCCAAGCCGTCTGTGACGACGTGCTGGTCGCTGGCTCATGGCCGCGGTAGTCAAGTTTGTAACTGGTGCCGTCTTCACCCCAACCGCCGTCAGGATTTTGAATGGAAACAAGCCATTTTGCGGCTTTGCGCATTTCCGCAGAACCGTGATCCATGCCGCACGCATTGAGGGCGCAGAGGGTCGACCAGGTACCGTAGATGTAGTTCAGACCCCAACGTCCACACCAGCTTCCGTCATTCGTTTGTGTGCGGAGCAGATATTCGACGCCGCGCGACAAGGACGCGCTGTGATCTGTCGTCTCGCCAAGTTGTGCGAGCATCGAGACGCAGCGCGCCGTCACATCTTCCGTAGGCGGATCAATCAGCGCGCCGTGGTCGGCGAATGGAATGTTGTTGAGGTAATCGTAGATGTTGTCGACGTCGAAAGCCGCCCAGCCGCCGTTGCGGCTTTGCAAACCCTTTACCCATTCGACGGCCCGTACGATGGCTGGGTCATAGCCATGATCCGGTCGTGAGCGGCGGACGCGGTCCATCGCCATCACAACCACCGCCGTGTCGTCGAGATCAGGATAGTGCGGGTTGGCATATTGGAAGGCCCAGCCACCGGGCCGAACTTCCGGGCGGCGGTTGGCCCAATCCCCAGCAACATCAAGCACCTGGCGGGGGACCAGCCAATCAAGCCCGCGGATCACATCAGCGCGTGCTTTGTCGTTTTCGGTTTCCAACAATGCGTGACAAGCGAGCCCTGTGTCCCACACCGGCGAGACGCAAGGCTGGCAGTACGCTTCATGGTTGCCGATCACCAGCAGCTTTTCGATCGAGTGTCGAGCGACCTCGGCGCTTGCCTTCTCGCCGAGCACATCGAACATCATCGTCGCATTGGCCATCGCCGGAAAGATCGCGCCGAAACCGTCCTCGCCATTAAGCCGTTCCGTGACAAAAGCGACGGCGCGATCGATGGCACGTTGGCGCAAACGTTTTGGAAAAAGCTTTACCGTAGGACGCAGAATGACGTCGATGGTACGAAACAACGCAAACCAGATCCAGCGTTGATGCGGAGCTTTCGCCGCAGCTCCGACCGAGGCCGGCGGCTCCGCGAACAATTCATCGATTGTGACGCCAAGTGGATTTTTAGCGCGCGGCCGCAAGGCCTGCAAAACAAGCAGTGGCACCATGACCGTGCGCGCCCAGTACGACACTTTCGATAGATGGAATGGAAACCATCGCGGCAAAAGCAAGATTTCAACCGGCATTTCCGGAACACTGCGCCAGTTGAGGATTCCATAGAGGGACAGCAAAACGCGGGTGAACACGTTGCAACGAACCGCCCCACCACGCGCCAGGATTGCTTCGCGCGCCCGTACCATGTGAGCAGCACCAGGACTATCGCCAATCATCTTAAGCGCAAAATAGGCCTTTACACTTGCGCTCATATCAAAATCGCCCTGGTGATAGAGCGGCCAGCCGCCATGCTTGCCCTGAATGCGGCGCAGGTAACCGGCAATCTTTTGCTCCAGTCCGGTCTCCCTAGGCTCACCGCGATAGTGCCTAAGCAACACATATTCGGCGGGAATTGTCGCATCGGCTTCAAGTTCGAAAACCCAATGTCCGTCCCTCTGCTGGCATTCAAGCAGCGCCCGCATCGCGTTCCCAATTGCGGAATCCGTATCGAGCGTTCGTATCGATAAGCGCGACGCTTCAGCGACACGGGTCGTCATGCGGCAACTCGCAGACGATGTTTGACGAGGTCGGCGGCCCGGTAGCCCGAACGAACCGCACTTTCTATCGTTGCCGGCAAGCCGGTCTGCGTCCAATCGCCAGCCAGAAACAAATTGTCCCACGACGTTTCCGAGCCGGGACGTCGCGCATTTTGCTCCGGCGTAGCGGCGAAAGTCGCGCGCCGCTCGCGAACGATTTGCCAGGGCGGAAGGTTGCTCGCAAGACCGGTGACCCTTGCAATATCGTTCCAAATTGTCTGTGCCAACTCGGTTCGTGGCATGTCGAACAGGCGTCCGGCGTCACTGATCGTGGCCGAGATCCGTCCTGGCAGAGAAAATACCCATTCACAGGTGCCGTTGATGACACCGAGCATCGGCGGCAAATGCCCCGGTGGATCTATACGGAAATGCGCATTCACTATCCCTCGGAACAACGACGGCGTCGGCAGGCCGGGCAAAAGATTCATTGCGACATAAGGCGGGACGGCAAGGATAACGGCATCATTTTTGTCCAGATCGATTGTCTGTTTGGCAAATTTGAGTCGTGATACACGCCCTTTCGCAAGAGATAGTTCCACCAACTCGTTCTCAAATACAATCGAAACGCCACAGCCGCGCAAATGGGCGATTGCTGGCTCGACGAATACGTTACCCAGCCCTTCATGCGCTAATAGCGGCCGGCACGCTTGCCCCCCCAGAGCGAGAGTTTCGCGGATCAGCGCACCAGCAAGTTTCGCGGAGCCTTCTCGCGGTGCGATGTTCAGGGCAGCAAGCAACAGCGGCTCAAGAAAACGATCGTAAATCGGGCCGCCGCAATTCATCACCTCGCCTATGGGCTTGTCTGCCGATACCCAGGCGAGACGCGCAAGCGGAAGATAATCGACGACAGCCGTTTGCGGGACACGC
>Ga0187785_10000351_pt1 | contig 17310 bp, 18 predicted proteins | sample 0815_BV2_4_20_MG_FD_132466 | JGI IMG/M metagenome (GOLD analysis project Ga0187785, IMG submission 132466) | Tropical peat soil microbial communities from peatlands in Department of Meta, Colombia - 0815_BV2_4_20_MG | ecosystem: Environmental > Terrestrial > Soil > Wetlands > Peat | place...
CAAAAGAGTAACATTGAAGGGCGGGTTCGCGGCCTGTCCTGCCGGATCTCCTCCGCTACGAACGGCGCGGCCTGACTCGCTTCGGAGAACCGACAGGACAGGCTTCATCCATCGTCACTTGTCTGGTAGTGCATTGGTATAAGTACGGTCTTCTTAAGTCAGGTCGCATATTTTTGTCGGAGCAGATTGTTTCGCTTCGCTCGCAATGACACTGCTCAGCCCTGTCATTGCGAAGAGCGCAGCGACGAAGCAATCTCCGTTGTCATGAAATCCGGCGCCGAACTTACGAAAAGCAATACTAAGTTAGCTCCTTAACGAGGTGAAATGACAGAGTGGATGCTGTTACCATGCTTCGTCCGGTGACCAGGAACGTAGCTAAACCGATACATTGGAGGAAAAGGAGCACGGCGGGATCCCAAAGCGAAACGAGTCCTGTTTTCAGATCCGCTATCGGCAGCGGCTCCCCAGTGAATATGAAAAGAATCATGAACGAGTAAGCTACCGCAGCCATAGCCATAATCTGATAGGCGGAAAGCTTGCCACCTCCCCTGTGATCCGCTCTGAGGAATTCGGACAGGACTCTCCACGATTGGGTCACGAGTGTCGTGACTATCAGAGCACACGAATAGGAGTTCTTCAAGAACAAGAGGATGCCCGCAAGAGCCACAGTTATGTACAATATCGAAGTGAGCGCTTGTATCGGTACGACACGTTGACCGGCCAAGCCCCTCTCATATGCAATCTTCTTGACTTCTCCAGTAAAGACAAATGAGTGGGGACCCAATGCACGCCGAATCCAAGCATGGCATTGAGCCAATGGCTTGCCATAACAACATCCGAAGCTTATACACGCCAGGCGTCCTAACCCTTCTCCCAGAGCATAAGCAACGGCCAGAGTGGCGAGTCCGGGTAGCACAGGAATCCGTATCTCCGGAAATAAGTAACCACCGCCCGCTATCCAAACGATGCCGGGCGCCAGAAGATAGCCCACAAAAGAGGCTCCTCCTATGGTGAACGTCCCGGGTTTCTGCTCAACCAATCGCGCGATGATTTTGGCCGCGGGAAAGCAGATTCCAAAGAGGATCCCCACCATCACAAGTGTTACCTGTGCCGGCACCTGAATTGCCGCCATCAAAACAAAGAGGATTGCCACAGCCGAGACTGTTGCAAAGGCGCTGAAGAGTCCGTAGTAGGTGAGATTGACGCCCTTCCAATTGCCTGCCCCCTCCTTACCAACAGGAATGGCCGCCAGGATCTGCCATCTTTCTTTGGGGAGGGTTCTGAAGGCCCATGCGAGAAGCGTTCCGAAAGAGATCGCTAATCCCAGGCCGAATAGTTCATCTAGCATGTTGATTACTCCATGGTCTCAACTCAAAAGTTTTGCCTTGAACCCATTGCATGGGTCGTTACTTGTCTAAAGCAGTGCCGATCATGGACCGCACTTTCAGGTCAGTCTCCACCAACGGCTGTCCGAAGCCTTTGGAGAAGCGACTCTGCACGCCGGCCACATACATGTTCCGTACCAGATCATCTGAAAATTTGATGTGTCCTTCCTGAAACAGAAGGACGTCGGTGCTGCTGCCGGGACGGTACAGGCTCTTGGGGAGCCCTTTGTGCAGAAACATGCCCGCGGCCGCAGGACAAGGGTGCTCATACCGGTTCTCGCTGTAGGCTTGGGCTATGTCTCCGATCATGAGCGCGACAATTTCTATCATCGCAACAAGGCCTGCGCCGGTTCCACCTGGAACGTCCGTGTCTATGATGGTCACGACACGCTTGTTTTTTGAAAACGGGGTTACTTCGGTCACGATTGCGCCCGGATTGCACGAGTGATAGCCTCCGGGAATTTCGTAAATGTCTACAACCTCGCCTGCGACAGGAGTGTGGTTATAGTGATATTTTTCAGGTGTCAGTCTGAAGATAGCGAAATCGCCACCGCAGAAAACATTGATCCAGCGCTGTTTGTCTCTGCCGACAAGTTCTTCCAAATCAAAGAATTTGTCTTTGAGAAATAGGCTGGAACTCTCTTTCAGGGATCCCACAATGCATCTGGCATCGGCCGGAGAAACCACAGCCTTCGGATCCTCGGGCATCGGCCGGCACTCCCAATAACGGATTTGACGCTCGAAAATCTTCCAAGCCGTGTTCAACAGCTTGGAGTCCACACATTCACTGAAGTCCACTCCGCATCTTTGCAGCTCAATTCTGGTTGAATTGACGGAAGTGACGTCGTACCGCACGCAGGCAATGAGGCTCGACATGCGAGCGCTGGTGAGTGCCTTGAAAAGAGTTGGGGCTTGTTCCCGGGCCACAGTATAGAGCAACCGGATCGCTCTATCGCCAATGAGTTTCTCTGTGCAAATCTTACCGGTTTCCCTCTCCACATACTGATGCGGAATAGATTTCATGAGTGCTCGTGCTCCCCATCCCTGACTTCCTTGATGCCTCGGCAGTATCGTTGTGAATACTTATCAGAGTGAGATCGATAATTTTCTTCAGCGTGTCACGTGGAGCTTTTTCTTTGATCACATCGTCCCAGGCCCGCTCTAAAACTTCGCAGGCGCCTTGGCCTTCACTCACGTAGGCGACTGCATGCCTGTAGTCCTCGCCACAGGGTCCAAGTCTCGAATCAAGCCATCGGAGGTCGTCACGTAGAAAAGTGAGGCCCTCCGCGATGTGGTGTTCTCTCAGGGTGGTTCGGTAGTAACGTTCGGCTGCCAAGTTGAATTCTTCTGCTTCAAGATCCATCGGCGATTTGGCGCCGACTTGGTCGAGTATGCCTTGAGTCAGCCTATCTGCAACGGAGTATTCGTGGGGTCGTTCGAGTCTTCTCGCCAAGTCCTCCACCGAAGTCCTCAGATTCAGGATCTCAATCAGGTCGCTTCCCTCTTGCAGCAGGAAATCCAAGAGCGCCAAGAGGTACTGCCGGACATAGACTCTCAGATACCCCGGATAGCGTCTGCTGTAACGCACTCCTCTGGCACGTTCCAGTATCTTTTTCATGAACAGGTTCTGCGTGCTGCTCAGGACGAAGAAGGTGGGCAGGCCGATGGCGGAAGCGAAGAATATTTGTCTGCGTTCACTTTCCACAAAAGGATTGTCAGGGACGTGACCATGCGTCACTGTGCCTTGAAGCGCCAGTTTGAACGCGAGAGCCGTGATCAGTGTCTGCAGGTCGGTAGCGTTCGCCATGTCCCACCCCAGGCTTTCAAATAGGCTGTAATGGCGTCCCTCGAAGCCCGAGAAACCCATTTTCGAGAATTCTCGTAATCGATAAAGAAGATAGAGCGACATTTTTTCGTCAAAAACTCCCAACTCAGCCAGGTCTCTCTTTAATCGCTCTTCGTTTCCGAGTTTTCCATCGAGGGCCGGACTTTGATCTGTGCTCATGACCGTGACCAGGTAGTCTATCAGGCGAAAATCAGGGACGAAATCTCCCTTCACTCGACACACGACACTCAGCGCTCGGTCGAGAGAATCAATCCCAAAAGGTGTGATGGGTTGTCCGAATATCTGCAAATGCGCCTTCTTCTTCCATCGACGCCAAATCATTCTGAGATGAGTGAAGTCTAATTCGTGAGGCAGAAAGCTCAGCACCTTTTCCGGATGAAAATCCGAGAAGCCCAACCTGTAAGGTGCAGAACTGTAAGTTCCCACAAATAAAGGAAGAAAGTGTTCCACGATCTTGATTACAAGATCACCCACAAATTTCTCGTGCGCGGCCGTAAATCCTGAATGCTCATCCGCGAGAGCATTGGTGAGCCTCGCGCTGCCAAGGCTTATGTGAGTGCCATTGTTTGCAAGGCTGATGTTTGAAGTGCTGGGCAACACCGCAAGGTTGCGCACAATTATCCCTGCATCCTTGAGCTTCGCTACGGCGTTCAGTTGACTTCGACTCAATACCTGATGACACAAGCACATGTAGTGGTGCTTGGCCTGGCCGTCGTCCCACCCGGATAAACACGGGCTCATAAAGAGTTCTCTGTAAAATGAATCCGATATGCATTCATTGAGCCTTTTCTGCCGAATGGGAGGGTGCGGAGAAAAATAGAGAAGAGCTCTTTGCCCCGTTTCTTCCAGGGCAAAATTTGCGTTCGCATACATGATCAAGAGCTGTGTAATCAGATATCTTTTCGATGTTTCCTTGGCAATGGCGCGACCAAATCCCGTTTCCGGTCGAAGAGGCTCTACGTGAAAGGAGAATGTCTCGGGCGACGTATTGTCACTCAGAAAGTGGTCCATTAAACGAGTTCCGGTAGATCGGATGAGATCCGGAAGACCCTCTTGGGACCCTACTACATCCGCCAGAGACAATTTGATGAGGTAACTTATCGGCACGCGAATAAAGGTGTTGCCCGCTCCATGAAACATGAATTTGTCTGCATCATCCCGAAGGCGGCCGTCCGGATTCCTCCTGTCCATGAGCATGTCCGAGTCGAAGATTTGTCTCGCAAAAGCGCTCAATCTGGCGACGGGAAACCTCACCCAACTGTTTTCCCAGAACTTCTCATCAGTTCCGGTGAGATAGCGTTCCAAGTCCGTAATGGCCCGCTGACACGTTTCCCCGGCCGCTGCCCTTTTAACAATATTCGCGAAATAGTTTGAGCTCTCTATAACAAGAGGGAGATCTACGCATCTTCTGTCGCCGGAGACTGCTGCTTGAAGCTCGGTTTCAGATCCGGCCGTGGCATCGTTGAGTGAAAAGGGGAGGGACTGTGCAAACCCGGACTGTCTCGGATGCGGAATGTCCAGATGCTTGCGTAGTCTTTCGATTGAGAAGATTTCGTCTCTCATCGTATCCGTTTTGTGTCTTATTCGAAGCATCGTTGCTGGCGCTCCTGTATATGCGCTGGAATGCCTGCTTCACCTCTTAAGCCTCAGTTGCGTTAGCGCCAAATTAGCGTCGTGCCATTTTTTCGCTAAAATCGGTATGCTAACTGATATTTCTTACTATCCTCATTGAAACCTAATCTTCTTGTACAGTTATAATGTTCGGCAAGACCGAGGAAATGCCAAAAAAAGGGCTTATGTTTGGAGAGATTCTCGCTTCTCGACTTCCAAGGCTATTTCATCGCAGAAGTCGTCAAGCGCAGAGCCTAAATGAGGCGTGAAAAACCTTGCACTCTTTTTTTCCAGAAGGTGCAAGGGGATGCCGTGTGGTCTCTTCGTTCTTGCCCGGTCTTCCAACTCGAATACATCGGCCACATACCCTGCAAAAGGTCCGGATTCCAAGGGGAACGTTTCCATTGACCGGGATGCGGTATGGGCGGTCTGGCTGCACACATTGATACGTTGTCGGGGTCATTCGTAAAGAGGCACTCGACGAATGCGTACATACTGCATCCAAGCCAAAGAGACGAGTTCGGAATACGGATGAGACGAACCAAATTAAGCCGACGCACCGAGTTGCTCTTTTCCAAAATTAACGATAAGCTAATCCGGTCCTAACAAGACGTCAATTATCCTGTGATTTGGTAGTTGCCTCTGATTACTTCGTAAACAGTGGAGGCCGTAGCGTGCCCGGCCATGCAAAACCACAGCAGAGGAAATGCTCATGTCCGATCAAGATAAGAGTTCAAAGGAGCTGCAAAGCCAGCTCACAGAGGACTTCTTCTACTTTTTTTTGAGGCTTCGCAAAGAGAGAATCCGAAAAGTGGTGCAGCGCCTAAGAGCTCAGTATCCCGAGGAGAGCCAGGAACAATTGTCTCGTCGGCTCATATCCTCCCAGTCCACGCTTTCCTTCCTGGGAGGGTCGCTCCTTCATCTTCCCATGCTCGTACCGGGCATCGGACAGGCGTGGAAACTGCTCGGGTTTGTCGGCGGGACGTCGGTTCTTACGCGGATGCATTTGTATCTGATTTTGGAGATCGCACTGCTCTTCGGAAAGGACATCGACGCTCAGGCTCGTGTTCCGGAGATGACTGCTGTGGTCGCTGCTGTCGGGGTCGGAAGCGCGGCCCCGTTTCTTGTGCGAGTCCTCGAACTGAATCCATTATACGCAATACCAGCTGCCGCTTTAAGTTCCGCCACGGTGACCCAACTCATCGGAGAGAGCGCTATACGTCTTTACCGGAAAGCTGCCGAGGCGACGCAAGGCATTGCGGCCATCGAGCCGAAGACCATTTGAAGGACAAAGAGGGAACGGGAAGCATGAGTTCTTTCAACATAGCGAATCAGGCAGAACAGACCATCGATGTTCTCGTGAAACTTGCTCATTGCGTGGAGCCAGTTGAACATGTGAGCGGCCGTATCGAGATGCGGGTACCCCTGATGAAACTTGCGAGCGTGATGGCCCTCCTTGATGGGATAGATCTGGAGAGGGGAGTGGAGTCCATTCCCGGCCTCAAGGAGTACAGCATTGATCTCTGGATGCGGTCTGCAACGATCGACTACGACCCGAACGTACTGTCCTTCGAATTGTGGAATGACTTGTGTGCCATCAAGGAGAACCCGTCAGCAGAGCGAATTATCCGTGACAAGTTGTTATCAGTTCTCCGGGCACACTCGAATCATGTGTTCTAGTTAAAACTTGCGCCTGAGACAGAAAAGCCCCATCTGAGGGGCTTGTACGATTCTCAAAACGAAACGACGGTCTTGCCTCAATCGGGTCCTCCGGGAGTGTGTCTGGGCACTCTGTGGGGCACAGGGGAACCATCCCTCGGCTGCCATCGCCCCTCAGGACCCGAAATGGCTTAACCGCCGTATAATTAGTCATCAAATACCGGTATACAGCCTTCGATCAGGAATCCACTATTTTTTGATGGCACGGCACTAAAAGTTTTTCTCGGCTGTTCGATAGGCGCATGACCCGGGACGAAAGGAAGTGCGACGGGGAATCGGTCGCATAGCTTGACCTCGAAGGACAATACTGAAGAAGGAGGTGGGGAATGGCACGAAACTACGATGCGGCTGTGATTGGTGGCGGCCACAACGGCCTGACGTGCGCGAGTTATCTGGCCGCCGCGGGGCTCAAGGTGCTCGTCTTGGAGCAGTACCCGCTTGTCGGCGGCATGACCATCACTGAAGAGATTACCCTCCCGGGATTTCGATCGGATATTCACGCGTTTGGTTATCAATTGGCAAACCTCTCTCCCGCGCCCCGTGAATTAGACCTTGCGAGATTCGGTTTTGAGTTACTCAAGCCCGATCCCAACTTCTCACACGTCTTTCCCGACGGAGGCATCGTCTCTATGCACCGGGACATCGAGGAGACAGCTCAGAGCATCGGCAGATACTCCAAGAAAGACGCCGAAACGTGGCGAAAACTGTTCCGCAAGTACCTGAAGATCAAGGATCAAATCGTTGCGGGAGTGAATTCACCGCCGAAATCGCTCGGCGCTGAGCTTTCCAGGCTGGAACTCGTTCCCGGCGGACTGGACGAATATCGCTCCGGTCTCCAGAGCACTCGATCCTGGTGCGATGAATGGTTCGAAGCCGACGAGACCAAAGTGTTCCTCGCTACGTTCGCGAGTCATCCCGGTGTTGCTCCGGACGATGGGGGAGGAGGACGCCTGGCCTGGTTGTTCAACACCATTATCCAGGATGTGGGTAACAACGTGGTCAAAGGGGGGATGCACAACCTGTCCCTGTCCCTGGCCGGTTATCTTCAATCCCGATCGGGGGAGATACGCACCAATGCACGGGTCCGAAAAATAGTGGTGAAGGAAGGAAGAGCCGTCGGCATTCAACTGGCGGACGGTGAAGAGATCGCTGTGAGCCAAGTAGTTGCATCCAGCGTTGATCCTTACCAGCTCATTGTCCATTTCCTGGGCGAGAAAATCGTTGGCCCGGAAATTGTGGCCAAGCTTCAGCGATACGAATGGGGCGACTCTGCGCTCGTCATCTACGTGGCGTTGGATGGTCCTGTGAACTACAATGCCGGCCTCGTGGCCAGACATTCAGCGTACGTTCACCCCACTCCGCCAACGCTGGATTATTTTTCACAGGTCTATACGGAGTGCCGTGGCGGAAAGTTGCCGGCAGCGCCTCTCGTCATCATGTGCAACGATTCTGCCGTTGATCCCGGTCGAACGCCCCCGAACAAGTATGTCATGAAGCTAATCGTGAATAATGTGCCGTTCCGCATTACAGGGGACGCGACCGGCAAGATCGCAGCGAGAACCTGGGATGGAGCCAAGGAACCCTACGCGGATCATATCATCGACATGATCACCGAAGCGTACGCTCCCAATTTCAAGAGCCTCATTCTCAAACGGGTAGTGCATTCGCCGGTGGACATTGAAAGGGCCATTCCCAGCGCTGTCCGGGGCACGGTCACTCACGGGGCGTTTGTCCCTTACCAGATGGGCCCTATGCGTCCCATCCCTGAGCTGAGCGATTACCGGACTCCGGTTCCAAACGTATATCTCTGCGGCTCGGGGAGTCACCCGGGAGCTGGGGTGTCGATGGCGCCAGGCCGTAATGCCGCTCAGGTGATTTTGGCCGACTTGAAAGTAGATCGCAAAACCTTGTAAACGTGTTGCCACGATCGTGATGCAGGTCATCTGACGCAAGCCTCGTGCCTGCGGAATGAGACGATCCATGCCTCAGGATTTTGACCACAGCCGGGAGAAAGATCTTCTCCAACCGTAAGGAGTCCGTTGAAGCAGTGATCGGCCATGAAACGGATCGCCAAATGCACGTTATGGACCTTTCCTGAGCATGCATTCAGTTACGGGTGGGAAAAGGCTGTCATTGCGAGCGCAGCGAAGCAATCTGCTCCGACACAAATGTGCGACCTGATTAAGAAAACCTGTAACTAGGCCTCATAACAATGCGCGATCAGACAAGTGACGATGGATAAAGCCTCTCCTGGCGGGTCTCCGAAGCAAAGTCACGCCGCGCCGTTCGTAGCGGACGAGATCTGGCAGGACAGGCCGTGAACCCGCCCTTAAATGTTACTCTTCTGAAAGCGCATTGGTAGCAAACAGGATTCCTTGAGGCCTCTCCAAAAGTGATTCCAGACGGTGCTATTCCAGTCACCAAAAGAGCAGCAAAGGCGTTTCGCTTTCCCGATCTCTTTTTCTTGCGATGATGGGAGTGCAGAACGTCGCGCTTTCCGGCCTCTGTTTCAGGGGGCGACGGCGAGAAAATTATACGGATTCGCTTTTTTACAGGTGACTCGATTCTGGGCACAGGGCTGGGGGCACTCCTTCGCTGCGGACGGCGCAGACCCGTCTCATCACTTCGCTCAGGAGAGCCCCAGCCCTGCAATCTCATAAATCTTGTGGCGAATCCGTATTACGACCCGTATGGGTAACCACCTGTTATGATAAACCTCTTTTCGGATCGTGCTTATGTGCCTCCCAATCATCCGCAATCCTTAGGGCTAACCCTGGTTCTTGCGCGTGCTCAATGCAAGGACTTTCCATAGACAATTATGATAGCTGACTGAACGACTCTGAGAGCATCCTGAAGCGTCGCGTCGGGCATCATAACCTGCTGTATGGCCTTTTCCGATGAATTGGTGCTGATAGTTATGCCGTTGCGATATTCCTTCAGCACTACCTCGAAGATGCTTTTCCCACCAGGGATACGGATGTTGTATTCGGGCTCTCCCTGAACCCGGATGATTTCCGGCCTCAGGTCCTTTTGCTTTGCATTTTGCAGCCTCTTGACTAATTCATCAAACAACTCTTTCAGGTACATTTTCAGCTGCTCCCACATTTTTTTGATTTTGAAACTAGGGTTTGCATTCTCTCTTCCTTCTCAGGTTGGCTGTTATTCGTTACAACCTATTTGAGGTCCAAGCGAGACAAACTTGCCCGCGAAACAGAATTGTCACGTCCGCGAGAATGAGCGGCAATGACTGGCAATGCATGAGGCCGGGACAATGTGCCCCGGCTCATCGGAAATTATAGCAGTTCTCGAAAGTTCTGTCGGCTTAGTTCATGACTCTCGCCCACATTCGAACGATCCAATCATGTCATTGCGAGGAGTGGAACGACGAAGCAATCTCTGTTTTGGTTAATTGGATTGTTTCGGGCTTCGCCCTCGCAATGACAGTCTTCGGATCCTTTCGCGTAATCAAAACCGACACTACTTTTGAGAGTCCCTCTATCTTCGAGAATTGCTACAAAATCGGGTCTCATGTAATTGGCCGGTCGGCCGAGTAGACAACACGACCGGTCTGATCCCTTATTTCGAAAATTACGTGCGCATGCCTGCTGTAGTCCACCGTTGCCCATGTGAGATTACGAAGAACCTTCGCGGGAGGGGGCTCGGCAAGAAAGGCTCGATCGGCAAGTCGCAGCAGCGAACCGCCGTACAGGGAGACCACCTGGACGGGGCCGACGGTTCTCAGGTACGTAGCATCGCGGAGATCTCTGCGCACGGGAATTTCGCGTTGGAACACATGAATCACCCCCACAATGAGCCCGAAGAAGAGGGCCGTCGCGGCTAGAATAATTGGAAATGATATGTGGCTAAGAGGAGACGACATTGCCAAATATATTCCTACTGCAGGAACCAAGAAGAACGCCATGCCGCAAGCGATTATAATAGCTGTTATGCGCCGCCAACGAGCCACCTGGCGAATGAAGGCGGCGGATATCGCTTGTGTGACTGGCATTTCGACAGTTGGAGAGTGTGGGGGTTGCGCTTCAGGACTTACCTCACTTGCGGCGGCGGACTGCTGCTGGCTGATGCCTTGGCCGTAGGTCCTTAATTTCCATCCCGTAACGATCAACCCTGCGCTTATCAACATACCCAGGACTAAATCCTTGCCTCCGCCAAGTAGTGCCAGAAGTAAAAGGACCTCAAAAACAATTCCGACTATCATGAGAGCCAAACCGAAGATTCGCATAATTACCCCCCGCTCCTAATTTGTGGTCGCAGTAAATACGATTTGCGAACAGTAGTTCCTCACCGGTTTTCCTGAAAAAGAAATCCCTTCCCACGCCAGTCAAACGAGTGCAAGGAATATTTCGGCAAATCTGGAGCCGGGGATGGGAGTCGAACCCACGACCTGATGATTACGAATCATCTGCTCTGGCCACTGAGCTACCCCGGCATTGGCGGAGACTCCATACATACAACCAACCAGAGCTCCGTGTCAATATTCGGTTCCAGGATAGAACAGACAATCCCGTTTCCGAGGACAAGGCGTCACTGTTCGAATGCAGAGGCTAGTCTCTCTTGCGTACCACGGGCTCCAACAGATTTTCCACAGGAGCGTAGTCGTCGGTCAGGATCAGGCCCCGGGACTTGGATGCAAGCACTATCATGTCTTGTTCCGTCAGAAACGAACCCTCCAATTCTGCAGTGTGACCCGGCTGCAAATCTGCGGAAGACACCGGAACCATGGAAGCAATCAAGACGAAAGTCTGACGGCCGTCGTGTACTCCGCTTCGGTCCGTGCACAGCACCTTCACATGCCTGAAGGTTTTCTGAAGAGTCGATACGTAAGCCCCGAGCAGTCTCCCAACAGCCCAGTCGTCTATAACGTTAACCAGGTAAACGCCGCCCGAACTCAGGTGCCCGGCGATTTTTTCGTTGAATTGGAGGGTCGTCAGGTGAAAGGGAACAGACAGATCGTTGAATGCGTCACCCACCGCGAGATCGTATCGGACACCCGAAGGCAGCTCATCCACGGCCGTTCGAGCATCGGCGAGATATGTCCGAATAGGTGTATTTCGGGGTAAACCGAGTGCACGATGGTTAGCCTCGAGCACCAAGGGATCTATCTCTGCCACATGGACCGTGGATCCCGGCCATTCGTTAAGTACCCAGCGCGGAAACGTATAGCTCCCGCCACCGATGAAAAAAGCGGATATCGTTTTCCGGCTGCCGAGATACCGCCTGACAGCCTCCCGATACAGCTTTTCGTAAGCGTATTCGAGATATCCCGGATCGTTCAAATCAACGTACCCGTGGATAAGATAGTCGAGCTGCAATTTCCGGATTGTCCGAGAAGAATCCTGCTGACTCGCCTGTTCAGAAACGCATATGAACTGATAGTTGCTGTCTGCCACAAAGAGGCCGTTCGAATCCTTCCGAAGACCCAGAAATTCCAGGATTGTCCCGGCTTCTGACCCTTGAACGGGGCCACATAACAAAGAAACACAAAGGATCACCCCGAGAATTACTGCCCAGACGCTTGCGATCCAGCGCCACCGGCCCACACAGATTGACATTACCGCGAGGCATAAAGCAATTACCAGAACCACGTCTTTCGCCCCCAATACGGCAATTATCCAGAAACCCGTTACGAAAGTGCCCACGATACTGCCTATAGCGCCCCAGGCATAAACCGAACCGATAGTGTTCCCCACTGCATCTCCTCTGTCCACGGCCATTTTGGCGGCCACCGGACTTATGGCTCCCAAAGCGATAGCAGGCAGCGCGAAAATCGCGAGAACCGTGACAAACGTCCTCACCGGCCATAACACTCCTTCGAGGAGAGCAACATCCGAGAAAAGACGATTTATGGGCAAAACGAGCAAACACAGAGCCGAAGAACACAAAAAGAGGAGTCCCATCAATGTGTCGTGAGGCCATCGGTCAGCGAGACGGCCTCCCACATAATTGCCCGCGCTAATACCCGCGAGGATGACCCCGATAACGCTGGTCCAGGTGTAGAGCGAGTTTCCGAGATGTCGCGCAATGAGCCTGCCAGCAACCAGTTCCAACACCATGATGCACGCAGACCCGAAAAACACTACGATATGGGGAGTGTAACGACCACCACTCTCTTCACGAACTTCCATGATACCCTTCTTGCAAACTCAGCCGTTCCTCTGTACCGGACGGCCACTCTAAGAGCACCGGGGATGCCCGAAAGGTGCAGAAAAGCGCATACAAACGAAAAGCACCTAATCCTGACACTGAGCACTCCTTCAGTCTCGCTGGGGCATTATCGTTTTCCTGTCATTGCGAGAGGTGCAACGACCAGGCACTCTCGATGTTCAAAGGCAAAGATTGCTTCGCTACGCCCGCAATGACAGTCTTCTTCCTCGCCGTACGTGAATGGATACGACGTGCAGCCATTTCGACTCATTTCAGGAGTATCAGGTCTTTTCCCGGTTATATCGCATCGTTATCATCCAGGTCGCCGGTCAATCTCGGACGGTCCCATTTTTTCGGCTCGAGCATTTCTTCCTGGCGAAGCTCGCAAGGATCCTGGGCGCACACGGGGCATGCCGGAGTGGCACACGGGTCCAGGTGGATCAATACGTCTGCAGTGCCTCCAAAGTTCTCCGCAAGAACAGCTTCCAATTCTTTCACTTCACGGTGTGCAATCTCAAGGGGCATTTCTCGAGGAAGGACCAGGTGAAAGTCAACATGAATTCCCTTGCCCGACCTCCACGCCCTGAGGCGGTGAACGTCGATCCACATATCCTTCTTGTGTCCGGCAAGAACATCGCAGATTTGATCGAGAAGTTCGGGGTCGGACTGATGCATCAAACCACCGAATGCCTGACGAACCAGCTTCCAGCCCCAAAAGATAATGTTCATGCCCGCAAAACAGGCGACGATTCCGTCAAACCTGAACCACCCGGTGAAATAGACAATGACCACTCCGATGAGCACCGCTCCGGAAGTGTACACGTCAGTCAATAGATGCTTACCGTCCGCTTCCAGCACAAGAGATTTCGTCCGTTTGCCAACCCGGAGCAGAACCAACCCGATGATCAGGTTTCCAATCCCTGCAGCCAGCAGGAAAAACAGACCCCTCTCCAGGTGAGTCAAGTCCTGCGGCTGCATAATCTGTTTCAGTCCCTCATAGAAGATTCCCAGAGCAGCGCCGATGATAAGCGCTCCCTCAAATCCGGCAGAGAAGAATTCAATGGTTCCGTGTCCGTAAGGATGGCTTTCATCAGCCGGTTTGGCGGCAAATATCACGCTGCCCAGCCCGAATCCGCTTGTGACAACGTTGATGATTGATTCCAGCGCGTCTGAGAGTATAGCTGACGATCCGGTAATCCAATAGCCGAGAAACTTGAGACTCATCATACCGAACCCGGCGATGAGAGCAGCGAGCATGGCTCTAAAATTGGACCTGAAGTCCACTTCTTGAAGCGAGGTCATTTCAGATACGAATTGTCGGCCGTCTTGTCGACAAGCCTCAAACGAGCCGTTTTCCACCTGGCCCTCCGTACCGGACGCCGCTCTATCCGTTCAGCGTCATAGCCTGCCGATAAATTATCGCAAAACCTCACCCGTTTCAACTCGACGTCAAATCAGGCCCTGTAATATAATTTCACTTTCAATTGCGTGAAATCGGAGAGACCTCTTGCAAGAAGTTCCTCCCGGAATCCCAACTCCAGGACTTTCAGCAGTCGGCAAACCCCCCATGTTCCCCGAAGAAAATTTCAGGGTCCCGGCAATGAGGCGATCCCCATGACGCGACCCACCGAGTCATGTACTGACACCGATAATTCGCGGCTGACAACAGATTTTTCCAAAATGTAAAAAAGTTTTCAAAAAAGTTATGGTAAATGTCGGTGGATGTCGGCTCACAAAAGTACCAACCATCCGGAATATCGACCAATGTGGTATTCGGGGGGGTGTGGCACATGCTTTGCAACCACATGCTGTCGACCGATGGACAATGTTGGCTGTATCCGTATCTCGTTGCGAAACAAAGCGACGGATGCGTCAACACCTTCCGACTCCTGGGGTTCCACGCAATTTAGCGCGTGGTCCCCACGTCTTCAACACCCTGATGAGATAGGAATATTCCCCTCGAGAACAAAGCTCTTCGCTCTTTGCCCTGCCGAACAAAGACGGGCTCAGAAACCGAATCCGTTCGGGAACAGGCCGCATCCCCTCAATAAGGGAGCCTATTTGTATGGGAAGACACGATGAGGTTTCTAACAGCAAGAGCAAGACACATCGTTGCAGATATTCACTCGGGAATCTCCGGTACGCTGCCCACGGCCGAATACCGATTGTCTTCCAAACACTCGAAGAGGTGCTCCTGGCGGTCCTCGCAATGACAGGCCCGAGCAGTGTCATTGCGGGCCAAGCGAAGCAATCTGCTCCGACAAACATGTGCGACCTGATATTAGAAAACCTGTACTTAGGGTTCCGGACTTCCATTGCGCCAGCAGGGCCATAATGGACCACTTTTTCTCCACCCTTTTTTGTGATAAAGAAAAAAAGACATAAACCTGTGTTTTTGGACTATTCAATGGCAGAAACAAGCGCTGACCTGTGGGAATCCATCTGCAAGAAATGCGGCAGATGTTGCTACGAAAAGGTGGATCTCGGCGCAGGCCTGATCCAGTACACGGACGAGCCCTGCATCCATCTGGACACGCAGACCAACTTGTGCAAGGTTTACCGGAACAGGCACGAGGTGGAACCGGAATGCATCAGCCTCACGGAACATCTGGTGCGCCACATACACTGGCTGCCGGAAGAATGCGCATATCTGGAATATGTGAGGCACAAAGATACCCTGGCCGCGGTCCGCGAGGCCAAGAATGCAAAGAAGAAAATTCGCAATTCCAAAAGGAGACGAAATGGCCGTAAAAACCCTTAATGTGAACGAAGACATCCTGAGCGCCAATGACATGCTTGCGGACAATTTGAAGGCCCGTTTCGAGGCGTCAGGTGTTTTCGTCATGAACCTCATGTCGTCCCCCGGCGCAGGCAAGACCTCCCTCATATTGCGGATAATCGAATCGCTTGCCCCGAAACACAAGATCGGAGTGATTGAAGGCGATATAGCATCGGACGTGGACGCTCGAAAGATTCAGGCAACGGATGTGGACGTGGTGCAAATCAATACCCGCGGAGCGTGTCACCTGGACGCGAACATGATCCTTTCGGCATCGCAGAGTATCGGCGTTGAAGACAAGCGACTGCTCATCATCGAGAATGTGGGAAATCTCGTGTGTCCTGCGGAGTTCAGGCTGGGCGAGAACGTCAAAGTCATGATCCTGTCCATTCCCGAGGGCCATGACAAACCCCTGAAGTACCCGTTGATGTTTACGGAATCCAATGCTCTCATTTTAAACAAAATCGACCTGCTGTCCCATACCGATTTCGACATGGAGGAACTGCGTAAAACCGTCTCGGCCATGAATCCTTCCATTCGCATTTTTCCGCTGTCGGCCAAAACAGGAGAAGGAATGGGAGACTTTACTGCGTGGCTGGAAGATAAAATGGGAGCAAAATGATGCCGGCCGGATGGCCTGAAACAGCCGGGCAGCAGGGGAACTCCTCCCATTGTCCGCGGTGGGAGCCGGGAAAGGAAAGCGTATGTGTAATGGCCTGTCATGGCAGGGGGGCCTGTTTTTCTGCGTTGTATTGAGCCTCATGCAGTCTGCCCTGCCGGCGCTCGCATCGACTGACGGTATGTCCGATGCTCAGATAGCGCAAGAAATTGTAAAAGATACCAATAAGATAATCATTGATGAATTCCTCAAGCACGAGCTCCGGGAAGTGAATGTGAATGTCACCAGAGGTATGCTGGCCAAACATCCTTCTCTGGAATTCTTTAATAAGCAGGCGGAAAGAAGTCCTCTGAAAAGCCTTCTTTTTTTGGAAGAACAGGTCCACAAGCTTCAAGATGCGCAGAAAAACATCGATTCCTTGCCGTATTCCCTGGCGTTCTCTGCGGACGAGAAGAAGAAGATCCTGGGTTTGAAACCGGTGGCGGACAGAATCGTTTCGTACGGGATACCCCTGATGAAGCGGGATTTCATGAAGGTAATCCTGGCCGCCAAGGAGCTGGCGGACAAGAGACACAAACATCCTATGGCGCTGATCCCGGACGAGTCGTTTCGCGATGCCATATACCGCCACGTCGAAACAAGTGCCGCTGCCCTGGACTCGGAAATGGGAAAGCTGTCAGAGGGGGAATTGATCAGCATGCGGCTGGGCTGGGTTCTCGAGCAGGTCCGTGTTACTAAATTGTGGCTGGTCATCAATGACAACCGCTTGCCGAATGTGGACGATTACATGGTGTTCAGGAAAAAACGGAGCGCCTACTGGGAAAAACGCTTGAACAAGGTGTACAGTTCCGTACAGAAAACAACGGGCTCCAAGAAGCGAACAGCGAAATAGGCGCTCTTTCAGCGCTTCATGATATGGACGCAAAACAGCCCCTCCTGCGAATCGAGAAAATAACCAAGTGTTATGGAAGCGCCGATTTCTGCGAAGTCTTTCCTCTGAGAGGCATCGATCTGGAAATAGCGCAAGGCGAACGGATCATACTCTTCGGGAAAAGCGGTTCAGGGAAGACCACGTTCCTGAATCTTGTGGGAGGCGTGGATGTACCCACCAGCGGAAGGATCTTCTTTGACGGGGTGGAGATTACCGCGCTGCCTCCGGCCGCTTTGGCGCTCTATAGGAGAAAGG
>Ga0187785_10000352_pt1 | contig 17303 bp, 17 predicted proteins | sample 0815_BV2_4_20_MG_FD_132466 | JGI IMG/M metagenome (GOLD analysis project Ga0187785, IMG submission 132466) | Tropical peat soil microbial communities from peatlands in Department of Meta, Colombia - 0815_BV2_4_20_MG | ecosystem: Environmental > Terrestrial > Soil > Wetlands > Peat | place...
AGCGGGATGCAGCAGCTGGCCGGAGCCGGGGTGATCCTCGCGGTCGCGATCGGGACCGGGCAGTTCGCGCGCTTCTCGGTGAGCCAGGTGGAGCGGAGCTCGTGGCTGGGGCTCCTGTGGCTGATCCTGGCCGGGTCATTCGTGGGCTTCAGCGTCTACCTTTGGCTGCTGCGGAACGTCCGCACGTCGCTGGTGGGGACCTACGCCTACGTGAACCCGATCGTGGCGGTGTTCCTGGGTGCGGTCGTGCTGCACGAGCCGCTGCCGCTGCGCGTCCTGCTGGCCGCGGCGATCGTGCTGTCGAGCGTGGCGCTGATCGTCTCCGCCGGCGGCAGGGGCCGCGTCGACTCAGGCCGCCAGCAGGGGCGGACGGAACTGCAGCCCGAGGTCGGCTTCGAAGGCTGAGGCCGCACGCAGCAGCGTCCGCTCGTCGCGGACCGGCGCGGTCAGCTGGAGCCCGATCGGCAAGCCGGCGTCGTCGATCCCGCACGGCACGCTGATCGCCGGCACCCCCGCCAGGTTCGCCGGGATCGTGAAGATGTCGTTCAGGTACATCGCCATCGGATCGTCGGCCTTCGCGCCGATCGCGAACGCGGTCGTCGGCGAGGTCGGCGACACCAGCACGTCGAAGCCCTCGAACGCTGCCGCGTAGTCGCGGATGATCAGCGTCCGCACCTTCTGGGCTTGCCCGTAATAGGCCTCGTAGTAGCCGGCCGACAACGCGTACGTCCCCAGCATGATCCGGCGCTTCACCTCGGCGCCGAACCCGGCCCCGCGGGTGGCGCTCATCATCGCCACGCTGTCGGCGTGCTCACCGGGCGCGCGGAAGCCATAGCGAACACCGTCGTAGCGCGCGAGGTTCGAGGAGGCCTCGCTCGGCGCGATCAGGTAGTACGCCGACAGCGCGTAGTCGGCGTGCGGCAGGTGCGCCTCCCCGACCGATGCGCCGAGCCCTTCCAGCCGATCCACCGCGGCGCGCACCGCGCCGGCGACCCCCGGCTCGACCCCCTCGCCGAACGCCTCGGCCACGACCCCCACCCGCAACCCGGCCACGCCGTCCTCGAGTCCCTGGGTGTAATCCACGGCGTCGCCCTCGAGGCTCGTGGCGTCGCGTGGATCGTTGCCGCCGAGGACCGACAGCAACGTCGCGGCGTCGCGAACGGTCCGGGTGAAGGTTCCGACCGTGTCCAGCGAGGACGCGAACGCGATCAGCCCGTAGCGGCTGATCCGCCCGTAGGTCGGCTTCAGCCCGACCACGCCACAGAGCGACGCGGGCTGCCGCACGCTACCGCCGGTGTCGGTCCCGAGCGCCCACACCGCGGCACCGGCGGCCACCGCGGCCGCGCTGCCACCGCTGGATCCGCCGGGCACCCTCGACAGGTCCCATGGGTTGTGGACCGGCCCGTAGGCCGAGTTCTCGTTCGAGGAGCCCATCGCGAACTCGTCGCAGTTCGTCTTGCCGACCAGCACCGCGCCATCGCCCGACAGGCGGGTCCACGCCGTGCCGTCGTACGGCGGCACGTAGTGCTCGAGGATCTTCGAGCCGCACGTCGTGCGGATCCCGTTCGTGGCCAGCACGTCCTTCAGCGCGGTGGGGATCCCGGCGACGGGCGACAGCGGCGCGCCGGAGCTCCGGTAGACGTCGAGCTCCTCGGCGCGCTCGATCGCGAGCTGCGGCGTCGGCGTCAGGAACGCGTGGAGCTGGGGGTCCACGCGCTCGATCCGCTCGAGGGAGGACCGGACGATCTCCACCGCCGACACCTCGCCGGCGGTGAGCTTGGCCGACAGCGTCGCGCCGTCCTGGTCGCAGAGCTCGCTCACGAGGTCTCCGTGATCCGCGGCACCTTGAAGCGGTCGCCCTCGCGGTCCGGCGCGTTCCGGAGCGCCTCCTCGACCGGCAGCGACGGCTCCGGCTCGTCCTCACGCAGCACGTTGACGCGCGGCACCGGTGAGGCGGTCGGCGGCAGGTCCTCCGTGGCGACCTCCCTCACGCGCGCGGCGTGCTCGAGGATCACGCCGAGCTGCGCGCGGAGCGTGGTCGCCTCCTCCGGGGTCAGGTCGATCCGAGCCAGACGCGCGACGTGGGCGATGTCGATCTCGACCGGCATCGGCGCAGTCTAGACGGCTCGGACGTCGGGTCTCGGCGGCACCGGGGCCGCCGCCGCGGCCCCCGTCTGGCTCGCCTCGATCCGCCGGACCACGAGGATCGCCAGGACCGCCGCGATCGCGGTCAGCACGGCGCCGACCAGCGTCCACGGCGCGATCGCGTGGAACGACGCGCTCAGGTCGACCGTCCGCGGTCCCTCGTCGGCGCCGATCACGTCGAACGACGCCCAGACGCCGCGCAGCACCGCCACGACGGCGGCGATCCCCGCCGTGTAGGTCCCGAGCAGGTAGGTCGCCCACCACGCACCCAGCAACGGTCCACCCGGGACGGGCGCGCCCGGACCGGGCGATCGCCGGTCGAGCTCCCGGACCGCACGGAACGGCATCACGAGGTTCGCGAACGGGATGAACCACCAGGCGACCGCCCAGCCCGGAGAGATCCGGAGGTTCGGGCGACCCCACGCCCAGAGGTTCGAGGTGGCCCGGTGCTGCCAGATCAGCCACAGGACGATCGTCACGATCGAGAGGAGCCCCGCGACGCCGGCCACCCCCGAGCGGGCACCGAACATCGTCCCGTCGAAGGACGACGACCGCACCCCGCCGTTCGGATCGAACGTGACGACGAACGTCCCATGTCGCATCCGGAGGAAGCCGTCGATCCCGTTGAGGATGCCCAGCACCGCCGAGGCGCCGAGCGCGGCCTGGAGCCACGGCGCCAGCTCGCCCGTCGATCGAGGAACCGCGCTGCGCTGCATCCGCGGGAGGATATCGGCGGTTGCCCCGCGGTGCTACGAACGCCCGAGCCGCCGCAGGAACTCGGCCTCGTCGATTACCTCGACGCCGAGCTGTTCCGCCTTCGCGAGCTTCGTGCCGGGGTTCTCCCCCGCCACGACGAACGCGGTCTTGCCCGAAACGCTGGAGGTGACGCGGGCGCCGGCGGCCTCGGCGGCGGCCGCGGCCTCGTCTCGGCTCATCGATCCGAGGCCGCCCGTCAGCACCACCGACAGGCCCTCGAGCGGCGTGGGGCCCGTGGGCTCGGCACGGGGCTCGTCGGCGAGGCGGACCCCCGCGGCGCGGAGTTTCTCGATCAGCGTGCGGTTGTCGTCCTCGTCGAACCACTCGCGGACCGTGGCCGCGATCTCCGGGCCGATGCCGGGCACCGCGTCGATCTCGTCCTCGGTGGCGACCGCGATCGCGTCGATCGACCCGAACGCATCGGTCAGCAGCTGCGCCGCGTGGCCGCCGACGTGGCGGATGTTGAGCCCCATCAGCAGCCGGGGCAGCGGCCGGTCCTTCGAGCCCTCGATCGAGCCCAGGACGTTCGCGATCGCCTTGTCCTTGAAGCCGGGCAGCTGCAGCAGGTCCTCGGCATCCAGCGAATAGATGTCCGCGGGATCCTCGATCAGGCCCTTCTCGAGCAGGCGCATCACGGTCATGTAGCCGAGGCCCTCGATGTCCATCGCGCCGCGACCCGCGAAGTGGAACAGCCACTCGATCCCCTGCGAAGGGCAGCCCCGGCGGTTCGGGCAGCGCCAGTCCGCCTCACCTTCACGACGGACCAGCGTCGTCCCGCACGCGTTGCACGTTGCCGGCATCTTCCAGCGGCGTGCGCCCTTCTTCCGTTTCGCCACGACGGGACCGACGATCTCCGGGATCACGTCGCCGGCGCGCCGCACGATCACCGTGTCGCGGGGCCGGACGTCCTTGCGGTGGACCTCGTCCTCGTTGTGCAGTGTGGCGTACGTGATCGTGACCCCGCCCACGAACACCGGCTCGAGCACCGCGAACGGGGTGACCTTGCCGGTGCGCCCGGTGTGCACGTCGATCGAGCGCAGCAGCGTGGTGCGTTCCTCGGGCGGGAACTTGTAGGCGATCGCCCAGCGCGGCGCGTGCGACGTGGTGCCGAGCCGCCCCTGCAGCTCGGTCTGGTCGACCTTGATCACGGTTCCGTCGATCTCCCAGTCGACCGAGTGCCGGTGCTCCTCCCAGTGCCGCAGGAAGTCCTTCACCCCGTCGATCGACCCGCGTTGCTCCGTGGTGGGCGGGACCGGGAGCCCTGCCTTCGCCGCCCAGTCCAGGAAGCCGAGGTGCGAATCGAACGTCATCCCGTCGGCCGCCCCGAACGAGTGCACCCACAGCCGCAGCGGCCGCGAGGCGGTGACCTTCGGGTCCTTCTGCCGGAGCGACCCCGCCGCCGCGTTGCGCGGGTTCGCGAACGGCCGCAGCTCGGCGGCGGTCAGCTGCTCGTTCAGCGCCTCGAAGGCCCGCACCGGCAGGTACATCTCGCCGCGGACCTCGATCACCTCGGGCGGGTCGTCGATCAGCAGCCGCGCGGGCACGCCGCGCACGGTCCGGACGTTCGCGGTGATGTCTTCGCCGATCCGGCCATCGCCGCGGGTGGCCGCCTGGACCAACGATCCACGTTCGTACGTGAGTGCGCACGCGACGCCGTCGATCTTCAGCTCGCACGCGAACCGGGCCTCGTCGTCGACGATCTTACGGACGCGTGCCGCCCACGCGTCGAGCTCCTCGAACGAGAACGCGTTGTCGAGTGACAGCATCGGTGCGCGGTGCGGCACCGGCGCGAAGAGGTCGGCCGGGGCGGCGCCCACGCGCTGGGTCGGCGAGTCGGACGTGATCAGCTCCGGGAACCGATCCTCGAGCGCGACCAGCTCGCGCACCAGGAGGTCGTACTCCGCGTCGGCCACCTCGGGCGCGTCCTTCACGTGGTACAGGTAGCTGTGCCGGTCGATCTGGTTGCGCAGCTCCTCGACGCGGAGCTTCGCCTCCGCGCGCGCCCGCTCGTCGGCGTCGACCGTCATCCCGCGATCTCCACCGCGCCGGCCACACCGATCCGGTCCCCCATCACCACCACACCGCCGCGGACGCCCGGCACGCGCTGCAGGTAGTGCAGCGCCATGCCGAAGCCGTCCGGCTTGGGCAGGCAGGCCTGGACCCCGGCCGCGGCGGCGTCGGCCAGCATGCAGGTCTGCGCGATCACGGCCAGGCCGTCGGGGCCCTGCCCGCCGCGGCCGCGCCCGAGCGTGGTCGAGACGCCCACGCCACGGTTCGATCCGCCGATCGCGACCGTCAGCGGATCGGCGCCGCGCCGGCGCACCGCGACCTTCATCCGCTTCTTCGCCTTGATGTAGTAATCCCCGTCACAGGCGACCGTGACCTCGTGCGCCTGGTCGCTCAGGAAGCGCCCCACCGCGTCGACGACCGCCCCGCGGAAAGAGAACATCGGGCCGACGCCGGCCGCGTTCGCCGCCGACACGACTTCCTTCACGATCTCGGGAGCGTCGGCTGCCACCCTGTCGAGCGGCCGCTTCGACGTGCCGAAGTCGGCGTGCCGCAGGCCGTAGGACTGGAGCTGCTCCCAGAACGACAGCGCCGAGGCGCGCGACTCCTCGGCCAGGTCGTCGGGCGCCGTGATGTGCAGGACGAGGTCCTGGACCTGGATCTCGAACGTGCGGGGACGGCGGCGAAGCAGCCTCACCCCGCGAGCATACCCAGGGTCGCCGACGGCCCCGCCGTCCGCGTCAGCGTGTCGCGGCGACGATCCGGCCGCCACCGAGCAGCTCGTCGCCGCGGTAGACCACCGCGCTCTGACCGGGCGCCACCGCCCGCTGGGGAGCCCGGAACGCGACCGACATCCGGGTTCCGTCCGGCGTCACCACGGCCGGGACGTCCTCGCCTCGATAGCGGATCCGGACGTCGGCTTCGAACGGCCCCTCCGCGGGCGGCGCGCCGGCGATCCACGACACGCGGTCGGCAAGTAGGCCGCCCTTCGCGAGGAGCTCACCCGGGCCCACCACGACCCGGTTCGCCGCCGGATCGAGGGCCAGCACGTACGCGGGGGCCCCCGTGGCGACGCCGAGCCCCCGGCGCTGCCCGACCGTGAACGCGAACGTTCCATCGTGCCCGGCCAGGACCCGGCCGGCTGGATCTTCCACGGTGCCGCCCTTGCGGACGAGCGCCGGCGCGCGCGTGCGCAGGAACCCGCCGGCGTCGCCCGCCGGCGCGAAGCACAGCTCTTGCGAATCGGGCTTCGTCGCCACCGGCAGCCCGAACCGCGCGGCGAGCTCCCGGGTCCGCGCCTTGGACAGGTCCCCCACCGGGAACCGCGATCGCGCGAGCTCGCGCTGGCCCAGCATGTGGAGCATGTAGCTCTGGTCCTTCCCGCGATCGGCGCCGCGCAGCAGGCGGACACCGCCCGCGTCGCGCGCCGTCCGGACGTAATGGCCGGTCGCGACCAGGCCGATCCCGAGCGCGTCCGCCCGGCGCAGGAAGGCGCCGAACTTGATCTGGCCGTTGCAGCGCGCGCACGGGTTCGGCGTCCGTCCCTCGGCGTGCTCGCGAACGAAGTCCTCGATCACGCTCCGGTCGAACTCCTCGGTCAGGTCGCAGATCTCGAACGGGAAGCCGGCGATCCGCGCGACCTCGGCGGCGTCGGCGCGCGCCGCCGGGCCGCAGCACCCGTGCTCGACGCCCTCGAGATGCACCAGCGACAGATGCGAGCCCAGGACCTCGTACCCCTGCTCCTGGAGCAGGCACGCGGCGACCGACGAGTCGACCCCGCCCGACATCGCGACCAGCACGGAGGGCATGCATCGAGGCTACCGCGGCGGTCGGCGGGTGCACCGGAAGGCCTGCCCGTATCGTGTGCCGCATGATCGAGGCCCGCTTCGACGACCTGACCGGCGCCGAGCCGAGCTTCCGGCTCGTCGCGCCGGTCGGCGTGCTCGAGGCGACGCGCCCGCAGGAGGTGCCGGGGGTGCTCGCGGGGGCGGAGGCCGCGGCGGCGCGCGGCCTCTGGGTCGCCGGCGTCGTCGCGTACGAGGCGGCGCCCGGGCTCGATCCCGCGCTCCGGGTCCGCACACGGGATACCGGCGATCCCTTCGAAGGGCTCCCGCTTGCGTGGTTCGGGATGTTCGAGGGCCGGCAGGAGACCACGTTGCCTTCGCCGCCCACCGATGCGCTCGCCGACCCCTCGGCATGGGTGCCGTCGGTCGGGCGCACCGTCTACGACGCGGCGATCGCTCGGATCCACGACCACATCGCCGCCGGCGACACCTACCAGGTGAACTACACGCTGCGGCTGGACGCCTCGATCGGAGGCGATCCGCGCGGGCTGTACCGCGACCTGTGCTTCGCGCAACACGGGCGCTACGCCGCCTACCTCGATCTCGGCACGTTCCGGGTGGCGTCTGCCTCCCCCGAGCTGTTCTTCCGGATCGACGGCGATCGGCTGACGACCCGGCCGATGAAGGGGACGGCGCCGCGAGGCCGATGGCTCGCAGAGGACCTCGAGCAGCGCGAGCGGCTCTTGGGCTCGGCGAAGGATCGCGCCGAGAACGCGATGATCGTGGATCTGCTCCGCAACGACGTGGGGCGGATCGCGCGGAGGGGCTCGGTGACGTGGGCCGACGTGTTCGACGCCGAGCGCTACGACACGGTCTGGCAACTGACCTCGACCGTGGCGGCGGACCTCGCACCTGGAACGGGCCTGCCGGAGATCTTCCGGGCGCTGTTCCCCTCGGGCAGCGTCACCGGCGCACCGAAGGTGGCCACGATGGCGATCATCGCCGACCTGGAGGACGCCCCCCGCGGCGTCTACTGCGGCGCCGTCGGCTTCGTGGCGCCGTCCGGCATGACCGGTCCGCGCGCGCGCTTCAACGTCGCGATCCGCACGGTCGTCCAACGGGCCGACTCCGGCCTGGCGGGATACGGCGTGGGCGGCGGCATCACCTGGGACTCCGCCGCCGCCGCCGAGTACGACGAGGTCGTCGCGAAGGCTCGGGTGCTCACTGCAGCACGGTCCCCGTTCCGCCTGCTCGAGACGATCCTGCACGAGCCCGGCTCCGGGTTCCGCCGGCTGGACCGGCACCTCGCGCGGATGCGCGACTCGGCCGCGTACTTCGGGTTCGCCTGGAACGACGCGGCGGTGATCGAAGCGCTCGGCCGCGAGGCCGGACGGTTCCCTACGAAGCCCTCGCGGATCCGCTTGTTGCTCGATGCCCGCGGACGGGTCGAGACCGGCTCGGCTCCGGTCGCGGCCGGGGCCGAGCCGGTCCGCCTGGCGGTGGATCGCGCGCATCCGGTCGATCCGGCCGACGCGTCGCTGTTCCACAAGACGACGGCCCGTGAGCGGTACGAGACCGCGGCGGCCCGGTTCCCCGACGCCGACGACGTGGTGCTCGTGAACACCGCCGACCAGGTGACCGAGACCACGATCGCGAACCTCGCGGTGCTGCTGGACGGCCGCTGGGTCACCCCGCCACTCGGAGCGGGCCTCCTGCCCGGCTGCGAGCGTGCGGCCCTGCTCGAGGAGGGCCGGCTCGCCGAACGGTCGGTCACGATCGGCGAGCTGGGGCGTGCCGAGTCGATCGCGGTGGTGAGCTCGGTCCGGCCGTGGCGGGACGCGGTGCTGGCCGGATGACCCGTCCGGACTAGTCGGATCCGGCTTCCGCCGGTCGCTCCGTGGGGAACGCGAAGGGCTTCATCGTCGAGGCGTCGAGCGGACAGGCACACAGGGGGCAGCGCGGGGGATCCTCGTACACGAGCACGGTGCGCTCGCAGTAGGGGCATCCGCCCATCCGCATCGCGGGAGGTTCGGTCGTCTCGTTCGCCATTCGGAACCCGGCCGCATCGGGGGGAGCGGTCCCCCAACGCATCGGCAGCCGTGGCCCCCTCCTTGACCCGCCTCTCCCCCAACGGCGACCTCCGGGTCCCCCGGTCGGTCCTCCGGCGTCCCCCGGACGCGACGAAGCCCTTCCGCGACGGAAGGGCCTCGGGTCGCCGACCTCGATCTAGGCAGCGCGCTTCTTGGACCTGCGCTTGCCGCGCGGGATGTACGCGTGAACCGGTTCGTGCTGCCAGCAGTACTGCCACTTGTTGTACATCGACAGCTTCGTCTCGCATCCCGGCTGGGCGCACACCCTCCCGCTGGAATACGTCCGATTCGCTCGGGGCAGGCTCCGGACGGCCGCCCCTTTGAATCTGTCGTCCGTCATGCCGTCACATCCCTTCCCGGGGCCCCGCGGGCACGATGGGTCCCTCGTACCGTCTTCGAACCGAGGGTCCGGGCGGTTCATTCCGTGCGGGTGGTGCGGCGTGACGTCAGCCGCCGAACCGGGGCTCCCGTTTCTCCAGGAAGGCACGCATCCCCTCGCGCTGATCGGGGGTGCCGAACAGGTCGAGGAACAGCTCGCGCTCCCGCCGGATCCCATCCGGGCCGGGCGAGTCGATCGCGGCCCGGATCGCCCGTTTGGCTGCCGTGAGCGCCTGCCGAGGGCCCCGGGCGAACGCTCGGGCGTCGGCGATCGCGGCGGCGAGGACCTCCTCGTCCGGCAGGACCCGCTCGGCGATGCCGAGCCGCTGGGCCGCGTGCGCGTCCAGCTGCTCGCCGCCGTAGACCAGCCGGCGGGTCAAGCCGGGCCCGATCAGCTGATTGAGGCGCTGCGTCCCGCCCGCGCCGGGGATCACACCCAAGCGGATCTCGGGCTGCCCCACCACGGCGCCCTCGCCCAGGTAGCGGAGGTCGCAGCCGAGCGCGAGTTCGAGCCCGCCGCCGAGGGCATAGCCGCGCACCGCGGCGATCGACACCTTCGGGATCCGCTCCAGCAGGTCGCACGCATCCCCCAGGGCGTCGACGCTCGGGCGAACCTCCTCGCCGCTCCACGTCGCCATCGCGCGGACGTCCGCGCCGGCAGCGAAGATCTTCGGACCGCCCCACACGACGAGCGCCCCGACCTCGTCGGCCTCCTCCGCCCCGCGGATCGCTTCCTGGAGCTCGATGCCGACCTGCAGGTCGATCGCGTTGGCCGGTGGGCGGTCCAGGCGGATCACCGCGACGCCGTCGTCGACCTCGGAGCGGACGAACTCGCCCATCGCGGGCGAGCCTACCCGGTGTCCAGGTCTGCGGCGGCCGCGAGCGTGATCCGCAGGCCGTCCAGCAGCGGCGTCGTGCGCACCCCGAAGGCCTCGGCCGCGTCCGGCGCGTCGGCGCGGCTCGGCAGCCCGAACCACGACGCGGCCACGGCGTCGACGTGGATCCCGAGCGTGCGCGAGAGCAGTTCGGCCGCGGCCTGGCCGTCCGCGTGGGCGATCGGGAGGTCGTCGTCGCGCAGCAGCCGCGCGAAGCCGTCGGCGGTCAGGGCGTCGGGCCCCTCGAGGCCCCAGGAGCCCGAGGCCACCGACGCCGCGTCGTCGATCGCGGCCACGACCGCACCGACGTCGTCGGCGAACACCGGCGCGATCTCCTGCCGGCCGTCGCCGCAGACGAACGGCGGCTCCGCCAGCGCTCCCTCGACCCCGGCGGTGAACCACAGGCCGCCCAGGCCGTACACGTGCGTCGCGCGCACGATCACGTACGACAGCCCCGAGCCGGAGATCGCCTCCTCCGCCAGCCCCTTCGCCCGCAGGAACGGCTGGGTGGCCCCGGGGTCGGCGCCCGGCACGGACAGGAAGACGAAGCGCTCCGTCCCGGCCTCCCGGGCGGCCGCGAGCGCGGTCAACACCGAGCCGTGGTTCGCGGCGAACAGCGCATCCGCGTCAGGCTGGTTCGGCCCGCCGATCAGGTGGACCAGGGTGTGGCACCGCGGCAGGAGCTCGGCGAGCGCGTCAGGGCGGTCGACCTCCCGAACGGCGACCTTCGCCCCGAGCTGCCGCAGGTACTCGGCGGCGACGGGACGCCGGACGGTCGCCCGCACCTCGTCGCGGGCAAGCAGGGCCTTGACCACCGCTCGGCCGACGACCCCACCGGCGCCCGTCACCATCACCGTCATGACCCCAGGCTAGCGCCCGGGAAGCACGGCACCTGCAAGGCTTTGCGTTGCACCTGCAAGACCATGTACGATGCCCGGCGTGGTGGCGACGATCGACTACGAAGAGGTCCTGGACCGCCTCCGCGACCGCGGGCTCCGGATGACGCCGCAGCGCCGCGCGATCGTCTCCGAGGTGATGCGGACGCAGGGCCACATCTCCCCCGCCCAGATCGCCCGGAAGGTCCAGGGCGAGATGCCCGGCGTGAACGCCTCCACCGTGTATCGGACGCTCACGCTGCTCGAGGAGATCGGGCTGCTCCAGCACTCGCATCTGGAGTCCGGCGCCGAGTACCACAAAGCCGAGGAGGCCCAGCACGTCCACCTCACGTGCGGACGCTGCGGCCGCGATGACGCGCTCTCGATCGCCGAAACCGGCAAGCTCTCCCGGCTGATCCGCACCCACCACGGGTTCGAGGCGGACCTCACGCACTTCGCGATCACCGGGCTCTGCGAGGACTGCGCCGCCCTGGCCGGCTGAGCCGGCCCTCAGACGTGCTGCGACGCGTGGTGCGCGGCGTCGTGCTCGTGCTCGTGCGCCTCCTCGACGTTGCCCAGCCGGTGGACGTGCGTGTGGTCGTGGATCAGGTTCACGCGCAGCAAGAGCTCCCGGTCGTGCAGGAGCGTGGCCGGCGAGCCCTCGGCGGCGACACGGTGATCCTCGGAGAACACGACGCAGCGGTCGGCGACCGCGTCGAGGATGTCCAGGTCGTGCGTGGCCATCACGATCGTCTTGCCGGCGCGGTTCAGCTCGATGATCAGCTCGACCAGCCAGGCCTGCGTGCGGGGATCGAGCGCGGCCGTCGGCTCGTCGAACAGCAGCACCTCGGGGTTCATCACGAGCACCGAGGCGATCGCGACGCGCTTCTTCTCGCCGCCCGAGAGCTGGAACGGCGCGCGCTCCGCGAGCGGCTCGATCTCGAGCATCCGCAGGACATCCCCGATCCGACGGTCGATCTTCTCGCGGGGCCATCCCATCTGCAGCGGCCCGAAGGCGATCTCCTCCCGCACGGTCGGGGAGAAGACCTGGGCGTCGGAGTTCTGGAAGATGAACCCGACACGTGAGCGGAACCCCATCGCGAACTGCTCGTCCTCGAGGTTGTCCTCGGTCACCTGCTCGCCGAACGCCGTGAACGTGCCGGCGTCGGGGAAGAGCAGGCCGTCGAGGATCTTCAGCAGCGTCGACTTGCCGCAGCCGTTCGCCCCCAGCAAGGCCACCTTCTCGCCCTTGCGGACCTCGAGGTCGACGTCGTCGAGGGCGGGGAAGCGCTCCAGGTAGGCGTACCGGAGCCCCTCGACCACGAACAGCGGGTCCCCTGGGGCGAGCTCGGACGTCGAGGAGGCGTCCTCGCCGAGCGGATGCGCAACCGCGCCGGAGTCGACCCCGTCAAACGCCAAGGAGCCGATCCCCGCCGAGCACGAGGGCGGCCGCGACCACGCAGCCGACGACGAACAGCACGTCGATCGCCCCGACGGTGAAGGCCGCATACGACTTCGCGTCGCCCGCGTACCCGCGCGAGACCATCGCCATGTGGACCTCCTCCGACAGCGCGTGCGCCTTGCCGAACAGCGCGCCCGCCGTGGCGCCGACCACGCGCTGGCCCTCCTTGTAATCGTTGCGCTGGTTGCCGACGGTCCGCGCCTTGCGCGACGTGTACATGTCCGTCACCGAGTTGAGCAACAAGAAGATGTAGCGGTACGCCATGCCGATGATCAGGATGAAGATCCGGGGCACGGCCAGGGCCCGCAGCCCGGCCAGGAGCTTGGTCCACGGGGTCGTCAGGGTCAGCAGGACGACGAGCGAGACCGAGGTGGCCACCCGCATCACCAGGAGCCCGGCGCTCGTCAACCCCTGCTCCGTGATGCCGACCGGGCTCCCGTTCCAGTGCCACAGCGGCAGCACGATCGTGCCGGGGGTGATGAAGCTGAACATCGCCGGGATCACGATGATGCCGGTGAAGATCGGGATGAACAGCCACACCCGCTTGACGAAGAACCCGACGGGCAACGCGGAGACGATCGCCAGCACCACGGTCGCGGCGTAGAGCACCACGAGGGTCGGGATGTTCCGGACGAAGGCCGTCACGATCAGGAGCCCGAGGAACGCGACGATCTTGACCCGCGGGTCCACCCGCTGCAGGAACCCGTGCTGCTGCGCGACGTCCTCGCCGAACATCGCGTTGCGCATCACCCCGACCGCCCCCGACAGGGTCTTCTCGACGAAGCTCCCCTTCTTCCGCTTCCCGATGCAGCCACAGGGGCACAGCGCCAGCTCGCCCGTGACGAGCCATTGCGGGGTGGGAACCTCCTCCGCGCGAACGGTCACGTCGCTCATGCGGTGACGGGCGGCTTGGCGCCGGCGCCCTCGGTCTCCTCCTCGTCGTCATCGTGGAACCCGCGGCGACCCATGATCAGGCGCACCAGGAAGATGAAGCCCACGAGGAACACGCTGATGAACAGGATGCCGACGAACGCCGAGATCAGGTAGCCGATCACCGGATGGTCGCCGCTGTGGAAGCCGTAGCCGCCGAGGACCGCGTGGCTCCAGAAGCTGCTGAACTTCTCCAGGCCGGTCGGCACGGCCGACAGGTGGTACTTCGAGAGATCGAGGTCCTTCGGGGCGTCCTCGCCGAACGCGCCTCCGGGGGCGAGCAATCCGAGCGGGGTCAGGACGACCATCACCGCGAGGCCGATCAGCGCCCACCGCCATCCGAGACGCTTCTTCGCGAGCTCCTCGTCGCTGACCGGCACGTTGACGTGGTTGATCTTCAGGATCGGGACGTTCGCGCGCTGCAGGTACGCGATGATCCCGGCCGTCGCGGCGAACTCCGCGAAGCCGGCCACCGTGAGGTGTGCGAACAACATCGCGGGGATCGTCTGGGCCAGATGGAACGGCGAGTAGAGCGGGACGCCGGCGGCCGTGTGGAACAGGTCGGGCTGGATCCCGAGCTCGATCGCCGTGCAGAGCGCCGCGGCATTGATCCCGACGTAGCCGCCGATACCGCCGGCCAGGGCCCGGCGACCCGACGTCAGAGGAACGTTGCCGGCGATCGCTCGATAGACGTAGTAGCCGACGAACGGCAGGACGAAGGCCATGTTGAAGCAGTTCACGGCGATCGCCAGCACGCCGCCGTCGCCGAAGAACAGCGCCTGGATGATCAGCGCGATGCTGACCGCGATCACGGCCGCCCAGGGCCCGAGGATGATCGCGATGATCGTGGCGCCCACCGCGTGCGCCGTCGTCCCGTCCGGTACCGGGACGTTGAACATCATGATCAGGAAGCTGAAGGAGGCGCCGATCGCCAGCAGCGGCACGTAGCGGCTCTTCACGATCTTGCCGACCGCGCGCGAGGCCTTGTACCAGATCGGCACCATCACCACGGCGAAGAACCCGCACGTCTGCGGACTCAGGTACCCGTCGGGTATGTGCATGGGCCGCCCTCCCCCTTCGCGGCGTGCGATTGCAGGTGCAAATCCTTGCGATAAGCCCTCGGCTCACCGTACCCAGCGGGTCCGTATGCGTCAACGGGCGGGGCGTTTCAGAAGCGCGGCGTCTCGCGCCAGGGGCCGAAGACCGCCTGGAGCGCCTCGGTGACCTCCCCCTCCGTGCATCGCGCGCGGGCGGTGTCGATCAGCGGCCCCATCAGGTCGGCGTCGGGATCGCGGGCGGCGGCGGCCAGGCCCTCGAGCGCGGAGGCCGCCTCGGCGGGATCTCGCGCGCTCCGGGTGGAGGCGACCGCCTCGCGCTGGGCGACCTCGGTCGCCATCGGGATCTCCAGGATCTCGAGTGGCTGGTCGCCGGCTTCGACGAAGGCGTTCACCCCGACCTGCACCAGGTCGCCGGCCTCGAAACGCCGCTGTTCTTCGAACGCCGCGGCGGCGATCTCCTGGACGAACCATCCGTCCTCGACCGCACGCAGGACCCCCTCGAGCATCGAGCCGCGGCCGAGCTCGTCCAGATGGGCGAAGAGCTCCTCGGCCAGCTCCTCGATCCGGTCGGTGAGGGACTCGATCAGGTAGGAGCCCCCGAGCGGATCGACGACGTCGGCCACGCCGCTCTCGTAGGCGATCACCTGCTGGGTCCTCAGCGCCAGCGTGGCCGCGCGCTCGGTCGGGAGCGCGAGGACCTCGTCGAGGGCGTTCGTGTGCAGGGATTGGGTTCCGCCGAGGACCGCCGCCAGGGCCTCGATCGCCGTGCGGATCACGTTGTTCATCGGCTGCTGGGCGGTCAGGGAGACGCCGGCGGTCTGGGTGTGGAACCGCAGGCGCTGGGCGAGGGGATCCGTCGCGCCGTAGCGGTCCCGGAGCCACCGCGCCCAGATCCGGCGCGCCGCCCGGAACTTGGCGATCTCCTCGAAGACGTCGATGTGCGCATCGAAGAAGAACGAGAGCTGCGGCGCGAACGACCCGATCTCCAGACCGCGCCGCAGGCCGAGCTCCACGTACGCGAACCCGTCGGCGAGCGTGAACGCGAGCTCCTGGGCGGCCGTCGAGCCCGCCTCGCGGATGTGATAACCGCTGACGCTGAGCGGGTGGTACTTCGGCACGCGCGCGGCGCAGAACGCCAGCAGGTCGCCGATCAGCCGCAGGTGGGGCCGCGGCGGGAACAGCCACTCCTTCTGCGCGGAGTACTCCTTGAAGATGTCGGTCTGCAGCGTCCCCTCCAGGCGCTCCCAGGCGACGCCTTGCCGCTCGGCCGCGACGAGGTAGCACGCGAACAGCCACGGCGCCGGCCCGTTGATCGTCATCGAGACGCTGACCTCGTCGAGCGGGATCCCCTCGAAGAGGATCTCCACGTCGTCGATCGAGTCCGTCGCGACGCCGCACCGGCCGACCTCGCCCTCCGAGCGCGGATCGTCGGAGTCCAGGCCCATCAGCGTGGGCATATCGAAGGCCACCGAGAGCCCGGTCTGTCCGCGCTCCAGCAGGAGCCGGAAGCGCTCGTTCGTCTCTGCCGGCGTCCCGAAGCCGGCGAACTGTCGCATCGTCCACAGCCGGCCCCGGTACATCGAGGGATACACGCCTCGCGTGAAGGGGTACGCGCCGGGATCTCCGAGCTGCTCCGCCGCATCCGAGCCAGCAAGGTCCTCCGGGCCGTACACCGGCGCGAGCGGCTCTCCCGAGCGGGTGGCGTGCGTGCGTCCGGTCTCCGACGTCGTCCGCATCGCTCCGAGCCTACGCCCCGGCCCGGCCGACGAGGTCGGCGGCGGCGGCGTAGGGATCGACCCGGCGGGCGACGAGGTCATCGGCGAGCGCGGGATCGGCCTCGAGCGCGGCCGCGGCGGAGCGCCGGAAGCGCTCCGCCGCGAGGGACCCGACCTCGGCGAGGAGGCGCGCGCGACGCTTCGCGTCGCGCGCCCCGGACGTGGCGGCCCACGCGTCGTGGCGCCGGATCGCCGAGGCGAGCTCGGCCATCCCCTCGCCCTCCAGGGCCGAGACGCCCAGCACCGGCGGCTCCCACTCGCGGACGGCGCCCAGGTGGAGCATCTGGCGCAGCTCGCGCTGGACCTCGCCGGCGCCCGGCTGGTCGGCCTTGTTCACGACGAACACGTCGGCGACCTCGAGGATGCCCGCCTTCGCCATCTGCACCGCGTCGCCCGATCCGGGCGCGAGCACGACGACGGCCGTATCGGCGGCCGCGGCGACGTCGACCTCGGCCTGGCCGACGCCGACCGTCTCGAGCACGACGAGGTCGTACCCCGCAGCGTCCAGGACCCGGACCGCCTCGGGGGCCGCGAGCGCCATGCCGCCGAGGTGGCCCCGGGTCGCCATCGAACGGATGAACACGTTGGGATCGGTGGCGTGCTCCTGCATCCGGACGCGATCACCGAGCAGCGCGCCGCCCGTGTAGGGCGAGGTGGGATCGACGGCGAGCACGGCCACGCGCCGGCCGTCGGCGCGCGCGAGCCGGACGAGACCCGTGGCGAGGGACGACTTGCCGACGCCGGGCGCCCCGGTGAGACCCACGGTCGCGGCTCGGCCCGTCGCATCGTAGATCCCCGCGGAGAGCCGTTCGAGATCCGGGTCGCCGTCCTCCACGAAGGAGATCGCGCGCGCGACCGCTCGGCGGTCGCCGGCGCGCACCCCCTCGATTAGCGCCCGGACGTCCACGGCGGCGAGCCTACCCGCCGCGGTCCTCCCCGGGGCGGACCGCGACGACCTCGGCGCCGACGGCGCGCGCGGCGCCGGGGATCGCGTCCAGCGCGTCGCGGAGCGAGCCGCAGAGCGCCCGCTGGTGGATCAGGACCGGGTCGTCCGGCGAGGTGACCCGCGACGCGACCATCGCGAGGTTCACCTGTTCGCGCTGCAACCGCTTCAGCAAGCCGGCGGCCGGCCGGCCGGCACGCCGGCGCATGTCCGCGACCGCTCGGC
>Ga0187785_10000353_pt1 | contig 17291 bp, 14 predicted proteins | sample 0815_BV2_4_20_MG_FD_132466 | JGI IMG/M metagenome (GOLD analysis project Ga0187785, IMG submission 132466) | Tropical peat soil microbial communities from peatlands in Department of Meta, Colombia - 0815_BV2_4_20_MG | ecosystem: Environmental > Terrestrial > Soil > Wetlands > Peat | place...
GAAGGCCCGCGGCCAGGACAGCGGGACTCTGACCGAACGGCAGTTCGCGAAACCTTGTCCGCGTCATCGACTTCGTCTGATGATAATCACTCATACGGATTCGCTTTTTCACAGGTAACTCGATTCCGGCCACAGGCTGGGGGCACTCCTTCGCTGCGGACGACGCAGAGCCGTCTCATCACTTCGCTCGGGAGAGCCCCCAGCCCCGGAATCTATACATCTTGTGCCGAATGCGTATCGGTTCCTCGGGGGAATTGCCTGTTGTCTGTCATTGCGAGGAGTGGAACGACGAAGCAATCTCTGTTTTGGTTAATTGGAGATTGCTTCGGGCTTCGCCCTCGTAATGACAGTCTTCGAATGTTTTGGCGTAATCCAAACCGATACTACTTTTGAGAATCCTTATATTTTTGAAAACCAAGATTGCTTCGCTCCTCTTACAGCACTGACAGCTGTTCCCGCCCGCAACTCCATGAATGGTCTGACCGTCAAATATTCTTCTCCAGCCTGGAAAAACCTTGACAAAGACCTTCGGAAACCGTGAGCTTGTTACCGTATACGATTCACGATTCAGCGAGGTGATCCACATGAACAGTGCCCTCGAAAAATACGCTTCCAAGCTGATTTCGCCGGAAACGGCCGCCCGGAAAGTCAAAAACGGCGACAGAATATATCTCGGGAGCATGTGTTCGGAACCCAAGACGATCCTGAAGGCTCTCGAGAAGTCTTTTGTTCAGGACGTGGAAATGGTGCAGTTCATCGCGGGCACGGAAGCGTCCCGGTTGGCTTCGGAGGGGTGGGAAAGATTCAGAATGAAAACGTTTTTCGTGGGATCGGGTGAAGGGGACCCCCGGAATCTGCCGGAGTACAACTATGTCCCTCTCTACCACTCCCAGATCCCGTTTTTTTTCCGAAACCGTCGGATTCCCATCGATGTGGCCATTATCCAGGTCGCAGAGCCCGACCGATTCGGGAGGTTCAGTCTCGGGATCTCAGTGGATTTCTCCGCGGCCGCGGTCGAGGCGGCTCGCATGGTCATCGCTCAGGTGAATCCTCTCATGCCCCGCACTCACGGAGACACGTTCATTTCCGCGGACAAAATCAATTACCTGGTGGACGCTGAGGAGCCGCTGGGAGAATTAGCGGAGGAACCTCTTGGAGAACGGGAAAAAACCATCAGCGCCTATTGTAGTGAACTCATCGAAGACGGTTCCATCGTCCAGTTCGGGTTTACCGGCATATCCAGGGGTCTCATGGATTTTCTGAAACACCATCAGCATCTCGGGCTGCACACCCAGATCTTCACCGATCCGCTCATCGACCTCATTGAAGCGGGCGTGGTGGATAACAGCACGAAGAAGCTGTTTCGGGGTAAATCTCTTGCCACCTCCTGCATGGGTACCCGGCGATTGTACGATTTTGTGCACGACAATCCCGTGATTGAATTATACCCGTCGGACATGATCCTGGATCCCGCCATGATCGCGTCTCACGATCGCATGACAGCGGTAAACATCGCGGTCCAGGTGGATCTCAGGGGCCAGATCCGGCAAGGTAGTCCCACCTGGACTGCCGTCGAAGGAGCCGGCGGAGAAAGCGATTTCATGAGGGGAGCAAATCTGTCCAAAGGCGGCAGGTCCATCGTGTGCATGCGGTCTACTTCGCCCAAGGGCAAATCCAATGTAGTCCCGACCTTCGGGCCGAAAGCTTCGGTCATAGCCAATCGAGGGGACGCCAATTACGTCATTACGGAATACGGGATTGCGTACCTGGGCGGAAGATCCATCCGCGAACGGGCCATGGCTCTTATCGAGGTCGCGCATCCGGACCATCGTGAAGATTTGATGAAGTCTGCCCGGGAAATGGGATACGTGTACCCGCAGCAGGTATATTACCGAATCTGCCCGCCAGAGCTTCGCCGCCGAGTACGCACCGCGCGGGTGTTCAAGGGAGGCATCAAAGGCCAGATCAGAGTGATCAAATCCACCGATGAAGCCATGCTCCGGGATCTCTTCTATAATCTGTCTGAAGAATCCGTGTATTTCCGGTATTTTTCCACTCGCCGGAGCATGCCGCACAAGAATCTCGAACAATATATCAACATCACCGAAGCCGACGGATTATCCCTGGTCGTGACCATCGGGCCCAGAGAGGATCGCAAGATCATCGGAGAGGCGCGCTACATGATCAATCCCGGCGATCCGTACCCCGACGTGGCTTTCATGGTTGACGAAAATTATCGAGGCCGCGGTATCGCAAGCGCCCTTGTCCATTATCTCATCGACATAGCCCAGGAGAAAGGAATAGAAGGATTCAGAGCTGAGGTCCTCATTTCCAATACGTCAATGATGCGGGTGTTCGAGAAACTTCCCTACGTGCTCCACAGAAAGACTGTAGAAAACATGATCTCATTGACGTTCCTCTTTGACGAGTTGAAATCCTGATCTGGCCTGGAGACAAGGCGCTTTCGACAGCAGGCGAAGCACTGCGTGCCTCATGCGACGGGCCGCGCGAAAACCCGGTCATACGAACTTTATTCTCTCATTTCATTTTATTACATGGATTCTCAAACGTAAGGTCGGATTTGATTAGGCCAACAGATTGAAAGATTGTCATTGCGAGGGCAAAGCCCGAAGCAATCTCCAACTGACCAAGACTGAGATTGCTTCGTCGTTCCACTCCTCGCAATGACATGATTGCATGGTCGGAATGTGGCCGAGAGTCGGGAACGAATCCGACAGAATTTTCGAGAACTGCCATAGAATAAATCATACACATTCGCCGCAAGATTTATGAGATTCCGGGGCTGGGGGCACTCCTTCGCTGCGGACGACGCAGAGCCGTCTCATCACATCGCTCAGGAGAACCCCCAGCCCTGTGCCCAGAATCGAGTTATCCGCAAACAAGCGAATCCGTATTACTCACTGTATTTTTCATGGCTTCGCATGGATCTTATCATATTTTACTTTAGTTTTATCGTTGAAGATTTCAACTTTACTGTTTTTTCTTCTTGCATTCCTCGCGTTCTGTGATATGAATCCTTCCACGAATGGGACCACGCGGTTCCACATCATTGGAAAGAGGAGTTGCATCATGAAGAAAACCGCAATCTTGGCGATGGCCGTTTCCATGCTGATCGTCACATTTTGCCTGAACTGCTATGCGGATGATTTTGCAGGTCAGATCACAGCCCTTGAGCAAAAGGCCGGCCGCCTGCAGAACCAGATCAACCAGGCAATGCAGCAGAATGAAGCGACCGTGGACCAGCAGGTCAAAGCCCTGGCATCCTCGGTGGACAGCCTGGTAAAGCAGAGAGTTCAGCTGGACGCCTACATCACGAAGCTCGAGAGCCAGATGGACGATCTCAAGAAGAACGCTCAGGTCGATCTGAACCGCCAGATCAAGTCTTATACGGAAGAACTGGGAACCGTCAAACAGCAGCTGTCGAGCCTCATGTCCAAGAAGTCGACACAGGCCAGCCAGACGGAAAACGCTGCCCCGACAGCGGCCACACCTGCCCCTGTTCCTGCTAATTAACAGCAATAAGACCGGCGGAGTCACATCGGGCATTACGGGCGTGCATGCAGTATTGAGGTGCAGAGACACAGGGGGCGGAAGAAGCCGATCATGGTCTTCACCCTGTGTTTTTGCACCTCGGTCTTATTGGGGCCGCGACATTTCATTAAACCATTTTCTGGAAATTCATAAATCGTTATCTTGGAAATTTGAATTACATGCTAAATTTATTGACTTTCGTCCTTGTTTTTGGTACCCTTCTGCTTCATTGAGTCATTCCCTCTTGGAGAAGGTATGGAGAGAAAAATCACATGGTGTGCGGCGATAATCCTGCCGTTGCTCGCGTCCTGCTCTTCGCCATTAGGAATTATAAAACAATCTCAAGATTTATCTACAACTTCTAATCAAACACTTGATGTCGCCAGATTCGACGTCGCTGCCACGTCATCTCAGCAGGAGGGTGCTTTTCACATTGTCGGATCCGGTGAAACGCTCAAGCATGTGTGTGATGTGTACGGGCTCGATTTCCAAAAAGTCGCGAAAATTAATAAAATCATGCCGCCCTTTGCCTTGAAGCAGGGTGACACCATTTTCCTGCCGGCCCAGGCTCTTCTGCCGGAAAACAAGATATGCTCCCCATCCGGCTCACCCTCGGAAAAAAGCTGCATCATCAAGGCTACGCGCCAGACCGTAGCCGATGCGATTCTCGGGAAACGAGATCCTCGCGTTCCCGAGCTGAAGTTTCCGGTTGTGGGAGGGGTTCTCACGTCTCCCTTCGGCTATCGCTGGGGGCGGCTCCATAAGGGGCTGGATATTGCGGCGCCTATAGGGAGGCCCGTTCTTGCCTGTGCGGACGGCCGAGTGATCTTCACGGGAAGCAGGAAGAAATTCAGGCGATACGGAAACACGGTGCTGGTCGATCACGGCCGTGGGGTGTACACATATTACGCTCATCTGAGCGGAATTTCGGTGAAGAAAAGCCAGAATGTCCGAAAAGGGCAGAAAATAGCAACCATCGGAAATACCGGTCGTTCCACAGGACCTCATTTGCATCTGGAGGTCCGCGTTACCAACAGCATGTACAATCCCCTTGCGTACTTCTCTCCGAATGAAATTGCCGGAACGCTGATGGCCAAACGCTTCTCCGACCCCCCCATGGGTCCTGTGAGGGCTGGATGGCAGATTCCGGATCTCCTGACCGCAAGTCGATAAACACATCTCCATCGCGACGAAACGGAAGCCGACACGCACGTAAATCCCGGAGGATTGCAACGGGGCAGCGACTTTGCATTTTTCCCTACACCTTGTAAAGATTCCTGACAGGCATTCTTGGTTACAGAGGACGTTGCCCTGAGACGATGCGCAAAGAGTCATCGAAATACCGGTGGGTTGTATATTTTTGCCGTGGCGGCCCGGTTTGGCACGTCGATTGCCTGATGCTTCCAAAGCATCGCGGTGCCCAGAGAAGAATGCTGCTCACAGGGGAAGCGAACATTTCGGACGGCTTTTTCCGGTGCGCTCTCGAGAATGACTCATTGTTCCGACGCGTGATGATATAATATTTGCGAAAAAACGGTTTGGGTGTACACAAAGTATATTGGAATTAGCCGAATGATTTAGGAGGTTTTTTGTTCTTGACAAAAAATAGTAATTTTACTATAAATTATTCTTTCAATGACTATCATTCGTTTTCTCGTTATCTCAACGGAATTCCAATTTTTGCTAGGCAGATAAGGTTTTCTGAAAAGCAGGGGATACCTTCTGCAGTTCGGGAAGCAAATGGGTGAAGCAATACGACTTCTTCCTGGAGTCGAGCAGGGCTGTAAGGTGGAGAAAGGAGAAAAAGGAATATGGCCGAAATAGGACATGGCAAGAAGGAAATCGTCGAGCGGATCATGGAGCCCAAAGAGGCAAAGGAAAAGATCAAGGGTCTCAAGGAAGTTCCGATCCGCAGCCAGCTCGCCAACGAAGTAATCGACATAGCGTACGGTTTTTTTACTCCGCTGGAGGGCTTTATGGGTAAGGCGGACGTCGATGCGGTCTGCAAGAAGATGCGGCTCGCTAACGGCGTGGTGTGGAGCATTCCCATCGTATTTGATCTCACCGACAAGGAGATAGCGGACTACGGGATCAAAGTCGGCGGCAGTGTTCTTCTGACGTATACCGGCAACCCCATGGCGATTTTCGAAGTTGAAGAAATCTTCGATTACGACAAGAAAGAAATGTGCAAATCCGTATACGGAACCGATGATCCGAAGCATCCCGGATGCGCCCGGACCTATTCGTATAAGGACAAATTCATTGGCGGCAAGATTACTCTGGTGAATAGGCCGAAAATTAACCCGCCCTATGACCCCTACTTCATACCGCCTCTGGAGATGAGGAAAAGATTCAAGGAAAAAGGCTGGGAACGCATTGTTGCGCATCAGACCAGAAACGTGCCGCACACGGGCCATGAGTGGCTCATGAAAGGCGCCTGGTTCCAGGCTTATGCCGAACTCCCCATCGAAAAACCGCTCGTGGGAGTGCTCGTAAATGCAATTATCGGTGAAAAGCGCAAAGGCGACTATATTGACGAATCCATTATCCTTACCCAGGACGAGCTGAGAAAATCCGGTTACTTCGGCGACCATAATCACCTGACCTCACTGACATTTTGGGACATGAGATACGCGGGCCCCAGAGAGGCCGTGTTCCATGCAGCGCTGAGAACCAACCTCGGTCTGACCCACCACATGTACGGGAGGGATCATGCCGGTGTGGGGACCTACTATGGCGCATACGATGCTCACCATCTTCTCGCCACAGTTAAAGACGAGTTGGACATCGTTCCGGTGTACTCCATGAACTGGTTATACTGCCCGCATTGCGGTGAAATTACCTCTGAAGGTCTTTGCAACCACAAGAAAGAATGGCAGAAGTTCAGTGGCACCGTTATTCGGAGCATCGTGCTCGACGGCGTGAAACCCCCGCGGTTGATCTACAGACCCGAAGTATTTGATGTCATGATGGAATGCGGTGAAAAATACGGGTTCGGATCGCCGTTCGTGGGCGACGACTACCTTGAAAAGAGAATTCCGGTTTTCGAAATTCCACCTATGAAGTAGGAGGTTACTACTATGGCAGAGGAAAAATTTCCCATCAATATTTGGATCAACGAAGAGAGACTGGAGAAACTCCGCAAAGCCGGTTTGGGCGAATTGCCGGAAGAAATGCTTGCCGGCCTGAAAGTGCTCAGAGTTTATGCGAACGCTGCAGAGCGGGACAAAATCTTGAAGGTATTCCCCACGGCCAAATTCGACAGCGCGACCACGAAAAGCATCGAACTTCTACCCAAAGACGTAAAGGACAAGATCTTCGACAAGGTCGTGGAAAAAGAATCTGTGAACATTATGAGCGATTTCTTGAGCGCGTATTAATGCCTTAGGGCAAGTGCGCCCGTTATTCGACGCTGATACAGGAAAAGGAGGGTCTCTCGAGGCCCTCTTTTTTCATTGGCTCCGGTGCTTGTTCCGGCGGGTGCTCAACATTCTTGAGGTGGGGTTCGGGGAGGAACTTCTTACAAGAAGTGCCTCCCCGATTTCACACATTTGAAATCGCATGGTATGAAACGGGATACCGTTATTGTAAGCGTTCCTCGCATCGAACTGCTTCGAAGGTGCATTCGCGTGAGTTTGCTCCGGCAACTTGACGAATTCCCGCTGGGGAGCATAAAATACGCCGCGGCTCTGGCACCGACCCTAGGATGACGGAATCACGTCAACTCGGCTGCCAAAGCCTGTTTCGGATATTTTGAACTCCTTCGCGGCGCTCACGGATTTTTGGACAGACGGTATGTTGCTTCCGGCCGGGATGTCAGACGGCCGGCATTATCTAAACCTAGGAGAGTAGAGCCCGTTCCTTTGTTCACCGTATCTGCCTTCGGGGAGCCGTGAACGAAAAAATGGACGGGAAAAGCGCAGATGGCCGATCTTTTCGAGAAGTGCTTTTCGTTCAGCCGTGACACGGAAGCAATCGCTGCGGGAATTTATCCCTATTTCAAAGCGATATCCCGCCTCGCCGGGACCCATGTAACGGTGGACGGCCGTGACATGATCATGGTCGGTTCCAATAATTACCTTGGTCTGACTACTCACCCCAAAGTGCAGCAGGCTGCAATGAAAGCCCTGGAGGAATATGGTACGAGCTGCTCTGGTTCGCGATTCCTCAATGGCACTTTGGATCTACACGTGGAACTGGAAGCGAATCTCGCCGAATTCATGGGCAAAGAGGCGGCGCAGGTTTTCTCGACCGGTTTTCAGACGAACCAGGGTGTCATTGCCCCGCTGATTTCGAGGTCGGATACCGTCATAATAGACAGACTGGTGCATGCAAGCATATTGGATGGTGTCCGGCTCTCGTTCGGGAAGGTCAGACGATTTCGGCACAATGACATCGAGTCGCTCAGGCGAAACCTTGAGGCCTCTCGGGATTCTGGCGGTGTTTTGGTCATCGTGGACGGCGTGTACAGCATGGAGGGAGATATTGCACCTCTGCCGGAAATCGTGGCGGCGGCCAAGGATTTCGGAGCCAGGATCATGGTGGACGACGCGCATGGAATCGGTGTCCTCGGCGCAACCGGTAGAGGGGCACTCGAGCATTTCGGTTTGATGGATTCCGTGGATCTCGTCATGGGAACGTTCAGCAAATCATTCGCGTCGCTGGGAGGCTTTGTGGCCGGTGACGAGCGCGTGATTTCCTACATAAGACATCATTCCAGGGCATTGATTTTTTCGGCTGCAATGCCGCCGTCCGCAATTGCGGCCGTGCGAGCGGCCGTGGAGGTAATTCGCACCGAACCGGAAATCCGGGAGCGCCTCTGGAGAAACACGCGTTTTCTCCTGGAAAAGGTCCTGGCGATGGGATTCGATACAGGCCCTACCGAGACACCCATCGTGCCATTGATCGTGGGTGATGATTTGCGGACGCTTTTTTTCTGGAGACGGCTCTTCGAAGAAGGCATTTTTACCAATTGCGTCTTGTCGCCGGGCGTGTCTGAAGGCTCCCAGAGAATCAGGATGTGTTTGATGGCGACGCATACCCTGGAAGATCTGGAGAAGGTAGCGGAGATCTGTGGACGAGTGGGACGAGAGCTCGGTCTAATACGGTGATGGAGATAGGACAATGAGAGACGGAAAGTTAAACGGACGCATCTTCAAATGGGCGCTGAGTCTTGGTCCTGTGGTGGTTGGGATTGTCTGCTGCTTGATCTTTCTGGCAGCTTTCACGTTGGTCGGTGAATCGGCGGATGAACCTGCAGCTCTGTCTCAAAGCCCCTCCCCCGCCCGTGCCGACCAGTCCGTACTGACTCCCGAAGAGCGGATCGAAGTCATCGAAAAGACGCTGCAATCCGTGAAAAGCACTGGTGAAAAGGCAGAAGGCAGGAGTTACGAGAACAAGATGATGGCAAGGGAACTCATTCGATACGTTAAGATCATGACCATCATTCTTGCCGCCGCTGCTATCGGATTTCCCCTCACCATCTGGTTTCTCAGCAGAAAGAGAATTCTAGGACTTTCAGGACTTTCAGGCGAAGTAGCCGCCACTCTCCTGCTTGTGGAAGAACGCCAGGCCAAGCTTACAAATATTTTGAAAGACATCCAGGGGGAGGTCGACTACCTGCATACCATGTCCGTTCCTGATCTGAAGAATTTGATTGAGCAGGCCGAGAAATACCTGAAGCAGAATGCGCAAGATCTGGAAGAAGCGGGATTAACCAAGGAGAAGCACAAGTAACACTGAAACGCTCTGCGGACTTCTTGCGGGTGGATCTCAGAGTTCCGGCTAGAAGATGAATTCAGGATGCTGGATCTCGCGAACCCGGTCCAGGAAGAGTCCCACGCCACACATTGCATCCCGGGGAACAGTGTTGCGACGCAGCGTATGCGGGTCCGGCAAGAAGCAGCGCCACATGCGTGATCTTCTTCCGCCTCACCCCATTGCGATGTCAGGCGCCGCAGGACTTACATTTGACGGCCGCCTCCTTACTGATATGAAAGGTGTGGCCGCAGCTTCTGCATTTGTATCCTTTGTCTATTTCCAGCACATCTTCGGAAGTCAGTTCTGCTTTTGTGCCGCATGCCTCACAGACGATCCAATCCTTTTCTTCGCGGGGCCTGAACCCTACAGTCACGGTGTCGCGCTTGAGTTCCACCGGTTTTGCTTCCAGCAGGATGTTGAGGGTCGAGGATGCATCCGTATCTATTTCCGCACCGCACTTGGTGCAGAGAAGCCGGTTGTAAATTCTCCCTATTCTGAGCTCGTTGGCAAAACCACACGTAGTGCATTTTACTCTAAATTCAGGTTCCATAACCACTGCCTCCACTCAAGACTGCAGGCCCTGCCGAGTCGCCGGTTCGTACTCGCGATCGTTGCTAATTCGTCGCATCCGGGGTGGAAATTACTAATCGCCTGTCCTGGTTTGCCGGATGAATCCGCTTCGCATTCTGCCAACCGAATGCAATCTTTTCCTCCGGACCTGAAAGAGGAATCCGCTACCAAAGAGATGGTCGAATTATAACCGTTCAGCTATGTGGGGTCAACAAAACAGCGGAATCTGCTTGAATAACGGTAGATTCCGGGGGAAACGAGAGGAAACGGGAGACCCGTCGGTGCCGGCGACGTAACATGTTCTGCATCCGCAGTTTTGGGGCCGCGAATTCAACCTCTAATTTTTTTCCACTTTCCCGGCGGGATCATAAGTTCGCTAAGTCGTTGCATGGCCGGCTCGTTCAGGTAAAACGAGTCCGGATTTTCAGGACCCACCAGAACCACCGGCGCCTTAAATTTTGTAGCGAATGATTCGATGGGCTCTTTACCCCCGAATGCGGCACCCTTGTGGTTGTACCCGATGACGAGAACCTCGTACGCGCCTTGTCTGAAACATCTCTTGAGTTCCCATTCATCGTTGCCTTCGCACATACGAAATCCCACGTTTACGTAGTCGCCCAGTCGTTCGTCAAACATTTCACGAATTTCTCGGTCTTTTTCCACGATCAGTTCGGGCGTCACCGGCGCTGTGAGAGTTTTTTCCACGTCAACGAACACGAGATCGCGTCTCAAAGTGTAGGGTGATTCGAGGAAATGAAAAATGTTCAGTTTCGTCTGGTATCGCCGTGCGAGAGCCAGAGCGTAATCAAATGCCCAGTCTCCCTGTCGCGAAAATACTGCGCACAGACCCACGCCGCTCATGGTCTGTCCCGCTTTCCGCCTCAGGTACTGAGACATGCTTATGATCGTTCCGGATGGAGCCACGGCTAGAGGTACCCTGCCAGTCGTTCGTGATCTGCAGATTCATCCACATGTTCTCAGATTGTATCGCCGAAATGATGTCAATTCAATCTGTTTTGCGAACCCCCTCGTTCCACTGCCTCGTCTTGGGCCGGAACGACGGCTGATACTATGCGGCTTCAAGTACGTGAAATGGCTCGCGGGAAAATTTGTGTATTTTTTCGGACATGCTTGGGTTCCCTTGCCGATTTTTAATGATATAGTGCGTTCACCTTGGGGGATGTGATGGAAGCCGGAAGCAAACTCTGCGCCAGAACCCTGCTGCTTGACCTACGCAACGGTATGACCCTAGCGGGAGTCATGGAAAAATATAGTCTCTCCTTGGCAGCCGCTCAGATGATCTGTCGAAAGCTCGTTGATGAAAAACTCGTAAACCCGGAAATATTATATGGTAGAGCTCGTCCTGTTGAAGATTCGAGGGATTCCGCAAAACAGCGCCGCCTTGCGCGGGTTTCTCCTGATCAGTTCTTGGAAATTTACGACGTGGAAAACCCGGACAACAGGGGACGAGTAACCGACATGACGGAAACGGGTGTGGGGGTGCTGGGACTTCGAGCAGAGGTGAACGAATACAAAACCCTGGTGATCCCGCCACATGATTCGTATCTGACGGGCAAGTTTGTCTTCAGGGCAAGATGCTGCTGGACTCGCATCCACGAAGAAAATCATGAATCGGTTGCAGGTTTCGAAATTACAGAAGTCACAGAGGGATATTTTCTCGATTTTGTAAAGCTCATGGGGGGACTCACGTTCGTGAGGTGATGTTTCGCGTGTGGACCGCGCATGCGCGCAAAACAATATGGGGAGGAAAGATCTGTGGCCGGACGGGAAATAAACGCAAAAGAAGTTCTCACAGACATCAAGTCGGGCATGACTGATGCTCGTCTCATGAAAAAATACAAAATTTCTTCCAGCGGATTGAGAGATCTGTTGCAGCAATTGTCAACAAGAGGATTGTTGGCGATGTCGCCCGTTCGGAAAATCAGCATGGCCGAGATCATCGGCGATATCCGGGGAGGACGGAGCTTTTCCGATTTGATGCATAAATATCAGCTTCCCCCTCATAGCATGCAGCATGTGCTGGACCAACTTGTGGATGCTAGGGCCATACGATTGGATGACTTGAAGGGAGAACTTTTCTTGCGTTATCTCGCGATAGTTCCGGAGAATGTTCGCCAGGCGAAGAGGCACAGCGTCCACTTCGATGTGCCTTTCTGCATTGCAGATGTACATCATGTCAGGGGTGCGGTCCGGGACATCTCCGAAACCGGTGTCGGACTGACAGGAATCGAAACCGAAATAGATGTAATAAGGCAGATCATCGTACTGGGAGACGAACTGGGACAAATTGAGCCCTTTGAACTGGAGGTGCGATGCCGCTGGTTCAAGAAGCTGGACAATCATTGTTTGTCCGGTTACCAAATTACGCGAATCGCTCAAAGAGACCGCAGTGCCCTGGAACGCCTCATTGAGCTGGCGGATTTCGGGAAATGCATTCAGAAGGGCTAGGGTTGGGTGCTCTTTTTTGCCAATTTTATCAGATTGCGTTTCGCTTTTTTCAAATCTTCTTTGGATACTGCCGGGTCGCTGCCGAATCTCCCTTTTAAGTACGTGTCCATGAAGGCCGCAAGAGGGTCCTTGAGTGCGGGATCGTTTGCAAGTATCTCCGCTGAGTTGAGCTCGTGCCAGGAATGCACCCGGGAAAGAATCCCCTTTTTCACCAGCCTGTTCATGGCGGAGCCGTAAACGGCCGCAACACCGTGAGATACTGCGAAATATCGATATGACCACAACACAATGATAAAAAGCAAGACAGCCGCAATGAAAAGAGCCACCGAATAAGAGCCTATTTTGGAGCGTATGGCAACCTGTATGGGGAGTTCACCTTCGAACAACTGGCGTACGCTTCTCAGCATGTTGGCCTGGTCCGCTCGATCGAAGTAGACCACGTATTTTATCCAGTTGTATTCCAGTTGATCGTATGCGTCCGAGGCCAAACGCAGAAGATGGTTCTCTGTGAGATCTCTGCGCGCTGGGGTGGCGTCCAGACTCGTCCACGTCTTGCCGTCGAGAACAGCCTCCACCCACGCGTGGGCTCGCGAAAACCGGACAATGAATTCACCCGGTTGATCCGTACGCTCTGCACCTGCAAAACCTTCCACCACCCTGGCGGGGATACCCACGCTTCTCAACATGAGGCACAGGGCGCCGGCGAAGTATTCGCAGTTGCCCATCTGCGATTCAAACAGAAAATGTTCTATGGGGTGTGCGTCCGGGGGAGGTACCGGATTCTGCAGCACATACTTGAATTCACCTTTCAGTCGAGAAACAAGAATCCCTGCCTTGTCCCGGGGGGTGGGAAATCGCGCGGTCCACTGTGCAGCGAGATGCGCAATCCTCTGGCTCACGCCCTCTTTGCTGAGATTCGCATCCCTGGGTTTCACGGTAGCGGGAATGGGCAAATCCACGGTATTCAAATCGTAATAATCTGAAACGAGAAAAGGGGTGTCAATGACAATTTCCGCGTTGGAGGTGACATACAGAGGTCTGCCTGCATGACCCAGAGCCCAAACAGGAAGGCCGAAGGCATGGACGACGTTCGATTGCAGCTTGTACGGCATGATCTGATACCTGACCGTTGGAGCCCCACCCGGTTTGATCAATCTCCCCATGCCTCTCACTTGCGAAACCGCGTACCATCCTTGGCCGTCCGTTTTCTCCAGGACTCGCCCCCGCCAGTACGGGAAATCGGGAAGCACTCCTTTGGTAACGGTTACCCGGAAAGCAATTCTCTGGTTTCCGGCCGTTCCCGAAGTCCCTCGATAGCGGATCTGTTGTTCCAGGTCTGAAAGTCCCCCGGCCTTTGCCATGGCTGCGGTGAATCCGGGGATCACTAAAAACGGTCTCGGCAAAAACACGAAAAATACTATCGTTGCGAACACTACGAATAACGAGTACTTTGCCAGGCTCGCATACCGGCTCTTGTTGACGATGTTCGGGGCTTCGGATTCGCTGGATCGGCCGCTCAGCGCTGTGTGCCGGGCAAGGTGAAACAGGAGGAGCGCAGCCATCAGACAAAAGACATATCCCGGCAGCAACAAACCGAACACCACGTGGTTGGTGAGTATGCAATTGATGAGAACAAGCCCGATGCTCAAAAAGATGAGCTGCCAGATGTTTCTGTCCGTAAGCGGAGACAATACGCGAACCACGAGAATACCGAACGTGAAATACACGATGAAAAAAGGCAGCGAAACGGACGCCCGAAGCAGGTACATGAGCAGACAAGACGCAGGAACATACAGGAGAAACACTACTGTGCCCGTCTCTTCGGACCACAGGAACGGCTCCCGATAATCGCCCCGTGTGAGTGCCATGAAGACGAGAGGCAAAATCAGCAGGACCAAAGGATGAAGACCGTTTTCCAGGCTCGCTGCAGCGATTGCAAGGCTGACGACGGCGAACAGAAAATACTTGAACGCTCGCCAGGTTCCGGGAAACACCGATACTGGAGAATAGGCTAGTGAACCTTTGGTGGGGGCCCTCAATTCCATTGGAGTTTGCAAAAACATCGACGAACCTACGATGTGCCGGCGGACCCGGGTATTTCGCCATGGAACGTATCCTGATACTGCCAGTGAAATTCTCCGGAAGCGTCCACATTCACCACGATGCCTCCGCAGCGGGCAAGAGCCTCACCGTACAGGCCTCGATTTTCCCAACACGCAAGGATGGTGAGCAGTTTTCTGCCGAACTCCGGGCCTCTGTCAGGACCGATCACAAAACCCGGTCCAGCAAGCGTGAGCGGGGTACGGGCTCTGGAAAAATGCACCACCAGCGAAGCAGCCCGAGTAATGGCCCGTTCCGAGGCGTTTTCGGGCACTCGAATTATGATCTCCCGCGCTTGCTCGTCGGAGAGTACTTTACTCATGAGGATACCGACCTGTGCGCTTTTCTTCCATTCGATATGCTTGTACGGGTCTCCGGCGACATATTCACGCAAGTGAAAGGGAACTGTGCCGAAGGGGCCGACTTTTTCAAGATTTTTTCCCGCACTCCCCACCCAAGAGGGAATGTCCACATCTACGGGCTCGATGCGGGGAAATACCAGGATCCGGGCAAGTACGCCGCTATTCCGGGAGTACGTGGCCAGACCGAAGGGAAACGACGACGAAATCGTGCCCGAGCCGACACTCTGGTAGCCTCTGGCGGACACATTCGCCAGGTTGTGTACTGGCGTCGTCTCATCCGGCAGAACCTGAGGAAAAACTATAGACTTCCCGCCATCCAGGACAGGCTGTTCCCCGAATACGACGGCTGATGCTCCCCACGGACGAAATTTCGTGTTCACGAGATACGTGACCACGAAAGGGGAGCCTGCGAAGATCTCGTCCGGGAAGCGTCTTTCCACGTTTACTGCCCTTACGTTCCGCTTTCCCAGCCGGTGCGAAACATAGGCCACGCCCATGAGCATGATAAAGACTATGAACAAGAAATTGTTTGCGGTTCCCACTGCGGTGAAAGGCACCCACAGCAGCAGGAACATGAGTCCCCACCCGTAAGGAGTCGGCCGAACCGATATTTTGCCTCTGCCTCGCGATGCGGCCTGCACGATGTTCCGGTCGGTGGCGTCCGATTGGGAATGAAATATGGTACGCATGAAAGATCAACTTGCCCGATGGGGAGAATTACGGATGCCCAGTTCGTTGCAGCTCGGCACCACTGTAGGGGCCTGCAAGGCAGGCCGTCTCACATCAGATCAGATGAGCACGCCGGGATCACACCGGACTCTTTACGGATTCCAAGATTTTGTTCAGGATTTCTCGTTTGCGAATTCTATCTGGCGATCCTCCCGCCAGAAGAATCCGGTGAAGCGACACGGGCAGAAAAACCTTCCTCAGATCTCCGGGAATGACATACGTACGGTCTTCCATGAGTGCAAGGGCTTGCATGCAGCGCTTCAGGTGGAGTCCGCCTCTGGACGACAGGCCGAGCTTGATATCAGGATTTTCTCTGGTAGCCTCCACCAGGTCCAGCAGGTACTCCATGATGCTTGCTTCGATGCGAACATCACGGACCTGATGTTGAAGCATCCGTATGGTTTCCACGTCTGTGACCGGCTCAAGCTCTTCCGCGTCCAGGTGTCGCATGTCCCGGGTAAAGATCTCCCGTTCGTGGCTTCGGTCAGGGTAACCGAGAGTGATGGACATCATGAAACGGTCAAGCTGGCTTTCCGGAAGGTCGAAGGAACCGAAGCGTTCCACCGGATTCATGGTGGCCAGGACAAAAAACGGAGCTTCAAGTTTGTATGTGGTGCCGTCTACGGACACCTTCGCTTCCGCCATCGCTTCCAATAGGGCAGATTGAGTCCTGGGAGACGTTCGATTGATTTCATCTGCAAGGAGTACTTCCGAAAAAATGGGGCCTTGCTTGAAAACGAAATCCGACGTCTTCGGATCGTACACGTTAACCCCGATGATATCGGATGGCAGCGTATCACTGGTAAACTGAATCCGCCTGAAACGTACGCCCATAGAGCGTGCGGTAGCCAACGCGAGCAGTGTTTTTCCCACTCCCGGGATGTCTTCTATCAAGACGTGCCCACGGGCCAACAGTCCGATGACCACGTTTCTCACCTGCGTTTTCTTGCCGATGAGTACCTGAGATATACTTTCAACGAGTTGGTGGGCTATTTCTCCGGGTCGATTCATGTTCGGTTTTGCCTCGGGTCGTGTAAGAGCGAGCCAATTCGTTCACGATGCTCAATGGTGCGCTCGAGCGCCGCACAAAGGGATTCGAAACGATGACCCAACGTTTTCATGGAGAATATCCAGGATGAGTATGCGTGTCAACGGACGACGAATCTCGATTTTCGCAGTTGAAATATCGTACTGCGAATAAGGAATGAAATCATCAGCCAGGTGTTCCCTGCGCTCCGGACGGGCAACCTGACTCCGCTCCGGAGACAACCTGGCTGACTTCAGACGAAATAACCATTTTGAGTGCGCTGTGGAACAACATCGATTCAAGCGGAAGTTTCTCTTCCGGGTCGCAATCCGCTTTCGTTTTGGAACTCGTCGTTTGGTATTGATTCAGTCACGGGCGGGAAAGGCGTCATTGCGAGCGAAGAGAAGCAATCTCCGGCTCTAAGTGGCGAGATTGCTTCGTCGTTTCACTCCTCGCATTGACAGAGATTAGACGCTTCCTCCGAGTAGCCTAACAAATGACTACGTCTCGCCCGTTTCGAATTTGGTTCTACGCGGTATTGAGGTATACTTGGATCAAGCGTTTCATGGATGGGATTCTATCCCATGGCGCAGCGATTCATACGGATTCGCTTTTTTACAGGTAACTCGATTCTGGGCACAGGCTGGGGGCACTCCTTCGCTGCGGACGACGCAGAGCCGTCTCATCACTTCGCTCAAGAGAGCCCCCAGCCCTGCAATCTC
>Ga0187785_10000354_pt1 | contig 17283 bp, 18 predicted proteins | sample 0815_BV2_4_20_MG_FD_132466 | JGI IMG/M metagenome (GOLD analysis project Ga0187785, IMG submission 132466) | Tropical peat soil microbial communities from peatlands in Department of Meta, Colombia - 0815_BV2_4_20_MG | ecosystem: Environmental > Terrestrial > Soil > Wetlands > Peat | place...
CCCGGCTTTCGCGCGGTCGCATACTAGTTCTAGATACCTGTATTAAATTCTTTTCTGCATTGTACGATCGCTATTGCTCCCTCTGGCTTTGCCCTGCCATCGTCAGCTTGCATGGTTGTCAGGCTTACGGGCTCCCGCAACAACCAATGTAATTTCAATTATAATTGAAATGGAAACCTATTAATAGATTGCATTTCAACAAATATTTAAACAGAATGAGTCGCCAGGCCAGCAGCCGCGCGACGGCCAGAGGATCAACCATGCCCGATAAAGCCGAGAACATCATCGAGATCAGCAATCTACTGAAGAACTACGGAAGCCTCACAGCCGTATACAACGTATCATTCACAGTCCGGAGAGGGGAGATTTTTGCGCTCCTCGGCCCCAACGGGGCCGGCAAGACCACTGTAGTAGAGATACTGGAACTGCTGAAACTACCAACAAAAGGACTGATCAGTATCCTGGGCAACACCGTAGTTACGGGCGTGGCCGTCGGCAACATTTTCATGAACACGGACCGAAACCACGCCAATATCAAAGAAAAGATCGGCGTGCTACCCCAAAGCTTCGCCGCGTTCGACCTCCTGACGGTCAGAGAGAACCTAGACTATTTCTCCAGGATGTATTCAAAGCGCACAGATCCAGATCTCCTAATCAAGGAGCTAAACCTAGAAGAGAAGCGGAATTCCCTATTCAAAGACCTGTCCGGCGGCCAGAAGCAGCGAGTCGGCATCGCGCTAGCGCTAGTCAACGATCCCGAAATCGTGTTCCTCGACGAGCCCAGCGCCGGTCTGGACCCAAAGGCCCGTCGAAGCCTGTGGGAAGCCATCAAGGCACTGAAGGCAAAGGACAAGACGGTCTTCCTAACAACTCACTATATGGACGAAGCATACCACCTGGCCGACAGGATCTGCATCCTGCACAAAGGCCGGCTGATCGCAGAGGGAGCCCCCGAGGACCTGATCAACCGCTACGGAGGCGGCAACACCCTAGTCGTCAGAGCATGCGACGAGGCCGGCATCTCCAGCCTGGCCCAGGCCTTCCCCAACAGCAGCACCTCAGGAGGCGACATGCTGATACACTTGCCGGATGCCGACAGCATCGACATCGTGCTGAAGACGGCATCGATCATCAAGGCTGGAGGCTATCCATGCAAGGAGATGTACGTGAGAAAGTCCACCCTCGACGACGTCTTCCTGAACTTGACCGGGGAAAAGATCGAGAACAGACCCCACAACGACGAATCGATCGACACCAGGATCCAGCTGGCGGTCGTCAGGAAGATCGCAGGAACACGATGATCTCATGCCTAGCACTACCTCCAGAATCTTCACCGACATCCGCTACAGCCTAGTCCAACTCCGCAGAAGCCGACAGTCGCTCTTCTTCACCCTAGTCTTCCCCGGGCTGCTCATGGTCGTGCTGGGATACATGGTCGGACTGCCGACCACGGAGACAGCTGCCGCGACCGATCCCGACCCCGGAACCATCGACTACCTGTTCCCCGGCATCCTCGGCATGTGCATCATGTTCACCGCAATCAACGAAACCATGAGCATACTAGTCCGGTACCGGACCAGCGGGCTGTATCAGCGACTTTCCGTGACGCCGCTTTCTACCGCCGAGTGGAACACGGCGAAGATCCTTTACGGGACGATGGTCATGCTGCTGTCCATCTCAGCAGCCATGACTGTCGCGTGGCTGACCTTCGGCGTCCGCCCGGGCATCGACCTCCTCGCTATCCTGCAGGTCATCACGGGCTCCATCATGTTCGTAGGGCTGGGCATGATCGTGTCGAACTTCATCAGCGACGTGAAATCGGTCAATGCAGTGGCGTTCACGATTACGCTGCCGCTGATGCTCATCTCCGGTTCGCTCTTCCCAACGGAGAGGCTGCCGCTGGTGTTGCGGTTCGCGTCCATCTTTTCCCCGCTGACCTGTCTGAACAACGGATTACGCAGCGCCATGTTTACCGGCGACACCGCAACATCCATCGCGAACTTGCTGGCAGGGGCCTTCATGTCCCTAGTGTTGCTCTGCGTCGGCATAGCAATACTGATGAAAAACGACGGCCAGGACATGTAAATAGGAGGATACGTATGGATAAAGTGATAACAGATATCCAGTATACCATGATCCAGTTCAGCAGGAGCTGGCAGTCAGTCTTTTTCACCCTAGTCTTCCCCATCCTCTTCCTACTCCTGGCCTGGTACATGCCCGAGCGAGGAGCAAGCCTGCAGGGCTCAGGCCCTCTAGACTATGCCTTTCCAGGGATCATTGGCATCGCGGTGATGGGCTCCTCCCTCGACCTCACGGTAGGCTTCATCTCGAACTACCGGGAGACAGGCGTGCTCCGGAAGCTTGCGATGACGCCCCTGTCCCGCCTGGAATGGAACCTGGCCAGAGCTGCCGCCGGCATAATTGTAGCGCTGCTGTCCATAGTGGTATCCATTGTCATCGCATGGCTGGCTTTCGGCGTCCGCCCGCCGGTCAGCATCATCATGGTGCTACTATCCGCGGCCGGATCGGTCGTCTTCACAGAGCTGGGCCTACTCATCGCCTACCTGATCAAAGATGGGGATACCGCCAGCGCCGCATCCTTCACTATCACACTGCCGCTGATACTAGTCTCAGGCGCACTGTTCCCTGCAGACCGACTCCCGCCATTTCTCCAAGCTCTGACAGCGATCTCCCCACTCTACTATCTCAACGACGGCCTGCGCAACGCCACAGTCGCCGTTAATGCCGGGAATGCGCTGCCAGATCTGGCGATCCTCTCAGCGACAGGCATCGTATTGTTCACTATGAGCATTATTCTCTTACAATGGGGGGATAAATGACCAAACTCAACCAATTTAAAAAATATTTTTAAATAGAAACCTATCATAGCCACCATTCCAATACAAATTGAAATAGGATCGATCTCAAGATAGACGCCCGCGAAAACTTACACCACCCAATTACGCAAACATCAACACACAACACACCACCCAAAAACAGAAAAACACTACCAATACCGCCTACAGAAACCACCCAATCCTACCATCATCCCACTCAGCTCATTCTACAACGAGACTACACCCTATCAGGGAGATCGCTGCCGACCAACCCCATCCAACCATCACGATCGAGCCCAGAGCGCTCTGCACCTTTATCGGTCTAAAATCTCTGCACCTTTATCGGTCTAAAATGGTCGTTTTTGATCGGCGACCATATTACACGCATCATGCATTGTTAATTTTCCTTGCCAAGTACATTTCCAGAGATTTGTTGTACGCGAACCTGCACTTCCTCATAGCATCGGCCATCCGCCTCAAATTTCTTGGTTAGGGTAGAATCGATACTTGTAGGATAAATTGCATTACCCACCACTCCTTCTAGAAACTTAAATCTATCATGTGTATGCCGAAAATGCTATGCGAAGCTATCCACCCACCCCTAAAGGGTGGGTCTTCCGCCCTTCCACACTCCTCCGATGATAAACCACCCCCAGATAGGGCTGAGGTTCCACGCCCCCCACACGCCCTATTATGATAAATATGGTAGTATATGGTAGTTGCAATCGCCCGTCCCGAAGCAAAAAGGATTAAAGCTGTCAAGACAACCAACTTTGTATGCTGGGCAGATTCGTATCAGTAATGATCGCAGGCGCCGCAGGCTCCGTCGCGATAGTCCTGATGATACCAATCCTCATGTTGCTGAGCCTGACCGGCCTTATCCCAACAGATCGCCTGCCTGACATTACCTCTATTATGGAGCGATCATGGATACTTATCGCCATTCCAATCGTGCTATTCCTAACAGGAGCAGCCGCCGCACACCTATCCCGAGGCCTTCTCAACGGCCTTATCGACTGCAGCATAGTCTCCATCTCAGCCGGAGTAGTCGCTATTCCGCCAGGCATTGTGATGCTGGTGAGATACTTCGATGCCTTCTCCCACCCACTTGTCATATCTTTCTTAGTCGTCCTGCTGCTGGCAGCAGTCTCAGGCTCATTTGTACAGTACTACTTCTTCAGCATACGCCCAGCATCAATGAAAACTTTCGCGTCTCTCAACCGGCCATAAACATTTTAACACAGCACCCCTATGAAATAGTACGTAACAATACAAACTAATCTATCTATCTAACATGTAGGTGCCCTAAATGGAAATGGACAAGCTTGAGCAAGAGAACGCCGCGGCGACCGTCTTCTCATACCTCATCAGAGGACTGTCAAACGGCAACACGAATATGATAAAGACAGAGCTAATAACCAAGATGTCCCCAATCAAAGAACTCTACAGCCTTTCCGATGACATATTCCCGCTATACATCGACCGGTGCATGGAAATGAAAAAGTTCCTAAAGATGCAGGACGCATTGGAAGCATTCGGCGCCGCGATCGACGCCGGCAGACTCTCTACAAGCGAAGAACGGATCATCATGACCTGGGTTAGCGAGGTCATGCGACAGAACAAGACCACCGGGAACGTCAAGACCAAACGCCGTTAAAACACGGGTAATCTCTGGAACTTTCATTTCAAAAAGACGATTATAATCAGCACCTTTTATATCGCCACCGCCCGCCGTTTGACATTCTCCTTGTAATGTTCTCTCATGGGCAGCACGAAAACACAAAACACTTTTGACTATTTCGTCTGCAGTTTGTGTTTTCGCGCTGCCCATGAGAGAACCCGGTAAAGAAGTAGGCAGATCGCAGACAGTAAGCACAATCACCAAAGCGAACACGAGGATATTAAGGGTGCAATCCACGAATTTCGATATAGCCTTCTTGGCGTAGGAGAAAACCCACTTAAGTTGCGGAATGAATCCACGCCCCGCCGCCATATACTCTATATATCCTTGTACATCATGATAGTTGTCTAACCTTTGTCATCAGTTGAAAGTGCTATGATCCGGTTAGACTTGCCATTTGAACTCAACTCGCGGGTTAATCGGGGTGTCCACGGAGTAAAACGCTGAGCCCTGACGGTGAAACCAACAATGGTCGCGCTGGGCGGCAATGTGTTGGTGCGAGTCCGTAGACAATGATTTTGATTGTTGGAGCCGTCACGAGAAACTATATTCCTTTGCTCTTCTAACTATTCTTTAACAATCAGACGAATTTGGTCTGTCCGGGAGTTTTCATGAAAGTCTTCGGTATTTCCGGCAGCCCGCGCGCGGGCGGCACTGATTATGCGATCAACTATGCGCTTGGCCTGCTCAATGAGAGAGGCTGCGAGACTCGGTACTTCTCCGTCAGGGGTAAAGAGATCAAGTTCTGTATTCACTGTGACTACTGCATGAAAAATAAGGTGGGGTGCGTCCATAAAGATGCGCTGATTGAGTACTACGAGAACATGGTATGGGCGGACGGGATCATCTTCGGAACGCCTTGCTACCAAGGCACCCTGAGCGGTCAGACCAAGACTATCATGGATCGGTGTCGGGCCATTCTAGCGAAAGATCCGTTAGTACTCAAAGGTAAGACTGGTATGGGACTTGCGATAGGCGGAGACCGCAACGGCGGCCAGGAGATCGCGCTGCAGATGATCCATAACTTCTTCATCATCAATGAGATGACCCCGGTCGGAGGCGGCAGCTTCGGGGCCAACCTAGGCGGAACTCTATGGTCACACGATCATGGCAGGGAAGGGATCTCGGCAGATGAGGACGGACTGAAAACAGTGAGAAAAACCACTAAGCGGTTCTATGATCTAATGATAAAGATGAGACTGCAGGTACAGGGAGGCGGTTCCGATAGTTAAGATTGCGTGGGGCATCACCGGATGCGGCGATAAAATCGAAGAGATCGCCCACATGATGATCGATCTCAAGAGGCAGTATAACATTAACGCGGACATCTACATCTCTAAAAATGCAAAGCTGGTGCTTAAATGGTACAAGCTATGGGATTTACTGGAGGACGAATTCTACGACATCCGAGTCGAGGTCGACTCAAACTCACCCTTCTTGGTCGGCAAGCTCCAGACCGGGCACTACGACATGTTCTTAGTCGCCCCAGTGACAGCGAACTCGACCGCAAAAATCGCAGGCGGCATCGCCGATACGCTGATCACCAACGCGGTATCCCAAGGCGCCAAAGCCCGGCTGCCGATCTACCTTTTCCCACCCGATAACAAGCCCGGAGAACTGGAGACCATCCTGCCCGGAGGGAAAAAATTAACACTATATATCCGAGACGTGGACGTAGAGAATGTGAATAAAATTAGAAAAATGGACGGCATCACCGTACTGGAAAGCGTCCCCGACATCAGACGGGTCATTGAGGAGTATATCAGATCCCACCCAGACCAGAAGTGAACAAGCGGATAAGCGAATTTGGCTTTACTATGGTCTTTGAATAAGGCGAGATCGTCAACGCCCCAGCCTATCTCATCTTTGTACGGTACAGCTACATTAGTCTAGACCAGGCTCGTATGGGAGAGCCATAAACCTTATATATCACGGGTAATAACCGATTAGCTATCTGGGGATTGGTGGGCAAATGTATGTTACCTATGTTAGGATGTATGCCCGTTAAACCCGGCCCGTTCAGGAGTTTGACGCCATGAATATACGTCCCGCATGCTTGATCATCGCTATTGCATTGTTTATAACCATACTCTCTACAGTATCAGCCTCGGCTCATATTTGTTCAGGCGATTCATGGGGTATTTCCAGAGGTGGCCAAGTACATACTGCTCAGTCTACCCTACCCTGTAACGTGTCGGTCGTGTCAGACCCCACTTCGATGAAGGAAGGGAATACAAAGACGGTAAAACTCGTCGCGGATTCATTGCCCGCCGGCATGTCCGGCTACGATATGGTCATTTCTATGGATAACTCAAGCGTTGCTGACATTACAGGGGTATCTTTCCCTGACTGGGCCGTTATAAAGTCCACGACTGAACTGTCCCCGGGCAAAATTAGGATCAACGCGGTTGATTTAAACAGTAAAGTCGAAGCGGGAGCCGATAAGGTTTTGCTTGCCACATTAACAGTCAAGGGAAATTCTATTGGAAATACAAGCATCAGTCTGAGCAAAGTCAGGCTGGATTCTGATAATGGCGATAGTATTAACATAGCATCGCATGACAGTAACCTTTCGGTGAGCGCTTGCGCGAAGCATTTATCGTGTTTAACTATGCCATGTAAGCGCAACAATATTACGCATAATGGCATGGACTTCACTAACAGCCAGAGTAGGTAATGCGGGATCTACAGAGGGTGGTTTTATCAGGTGGGTATAGGGGTTCTTATCGCTCGTATACCCCCGCGTTATGATAAACACAAATAAATCCACCGTCAGATAACCATTAGCTATTTCATTTTTCCCGCCATCTCACTTTCATCATGCGCGAGGGCAGAGATTTCCCACAAATCAAAGCGATCGTAGTTGACATCGACGGCACCCTGACCGATATGAGTCGCCTGATCAGCCTGGAGGCGGTGGCTGCAATGCGCCAGACGCCCATCCCTGTTATCCTCTGTTCCGGAAACGTGATCTGCTTTATGAGAGCAGCGTCGAAATTACTGGGCGCCAGCGAGCTGATGATCGGCGAAAACGGCGGCGTGGTCCAGGCAGGCTACGACGCGCATCCAATCGTCCTGGCCGATATTGAAGAGTGCCGTCGCGCCCGGGACTTGCTAAAACAGGAGTTCCCCGGCCTAGAGTCGCTGGACGAGGCCTACCGAAGATCCGAACTGGCGTTTCGCCGAGGCATCGACCTCGATATGGCAAGACAACTGCTATCAGAGCACGATCCCACCCTGGAGATAGTGGACACCAGGTTCGCCCTACACCTGAAACACAAAAGAGTCAACAAGGCCACCGGCATGGAGAAGATCGCCGAGATCATGGACGTCTCCATCGAAAACTTCGCCGCTATGGGCGACTCAGAGAACGATCTTCCAATGTTGAATAAGGCCGGCATTGCCATTGCCGTGGGCAACGCGACCCCGGAAGTCAGAGCCGGGGCCGATTATGTGTGCCGGAAAAGCTATGGCGAGGGCGCCGCCGAGGGTTTCCAATGGCTAAAAAAACATCTGTGATCCCCACGAATAGGTTAGAGATTCGACTGCAACCCCGTCTTAAACCTAACTTTGCCACGGTACTAACCATTAAAGGTTTTAGACTAGCAAAGCTCTGCAGGGACTATTGTCGATTTTAGCCGGTAATCTGTACATCTGTGGTATCTGAGCAATCTGTGTTCCGGCACAGCGATCGTTTTATTGGTAAACCGGTCGGGGACGATGATCGATCGATCGATCCGGTTCTGTCGAGCGCAAACCCTCGGTTTAGAATGGCTCTATTTATCCTGCCTGCGGCAAATAAGAAAGTGTTTTTATCTATCATCACGCAATCTCTGATTGTATGAGCGATTATCTGCCCTTGTTTATCGGCTTCACCGGTCGGCGCGTGGTTATTTTCGGCGGGGGTGTTGTGGGCGAGCGCAAGGCGAGGTATTTCGCCGGCGTTTCGGATGTGCTGGTTGTCAGCCCGGAGTTCACGCCGGGGCTGGAGGCTATGGGTGGGGTAAGTCTTGTAAGGGAAACTGTTGCCTTGGCGGGTATCGGTATGCATGTGTCGGGCGCTTTTCTCGTGGTTGCCGCGACGGGCGACCACGATTTGAATCGGGAGATCGTCCGTGTTTGCGGTGAACGGGGCGTGCTGGCGAACTCTGCGGACGGTGGATCGGATGTCATCCTGCCCTCTATGATCTGCAGAGGTGATATCTCCATTGCTATCGCCACAGGGGGCAAAAGTCCGGCCATGTCTAAATATCTGCGTCAGCGGCTGGAATCGGTATTGAGCGAAGATCTGGCGAATATGGTGAGATTGCAGGCCGATGTCAGGGGGGTACTGAAGAGGGTCGTGCCGGAGCAGAAGGATCGGGAGCGGCTCCTGTGGGAGGTCTTGAACACCCCGGCGGTATGGGAGGCGATGAAGACTTCCTATGAAGCTGCGCTGACGCTGGCACTCAAAAAGGTAGAAGGCCGAGAGCCCTGACATTTTCTGCAGATCCTCTTGATACTCGAGATCTTCTCGCGTTGTTAAAATTGATCAAAGGCCAGTACTCTTGTTGCTAAAACTCTTTCTGCATCTGGATACACATCTCTACGCTGGAGAAGGGCGTGACGATGGGCGTGCCGTTGAACCTATCGCGCTGGCACCTCAAACAACTCGAAGAAGCAGAGATAGACGACTTTGAAATAATATGGGAGAACGGCAAATATTACGCTCATATATCCACGACCAGAATTGTGGATGATGCAAATACAAGTTCCTTCGGGGGCATCGACTAAGGTCTGGACAGGACACTGGTAATCGTATTGCTGGCGGCGTGCCTCATGAAGAGCTAATGTACGACGAGAAGCGGAGCTTGCTGGACAAGTACGACGACATCATAGCGTCGCTCCAACAGGCCGGAAAGACGAGGAAACTCAGGCAGCTACGGAACAAGAGGGACAATGTGTCCATGTACCGCGATTGGCTACTGGCCAACAAGGTGGCCGAGTACATGGACTGCTACGACATAGTCATCGGCAACATCCGATTCAAGCATACGCAGTTCCGCGGCAACGGTATGTCCGCGCCCGAAAGAGAATAGGGAAGTGGAGCTATGGCAGACAGAGAACGTTCATTGTCCTCAAACGGGCGGAACGCGGCCTATCCACAAAGCTTCTCGACGAGAGAAACATGTCGGACATCTGCCACATATGCGGGAGTAGATTGGTCACAAGGAAGTACCTTGACGGCGCCTCATGGATACAATGCCACTCGTGCGAAAGCAAGCTCGACGCAGACCTCGACGCAGCGTACAATATAGCTCTCCGATGCTGAGATGACTGGCTGAAAGTGCGGATGAACACGATGAAGAATCGTGCGAGCGCATAAGAAGGATGCTCGCCAATTAATTGGCGGGAGGATGTCGCTGGACGGTGGTAGCGGCCTTTTCCGCGCGCTTGATACGGGCGTACATTTCATAGGGGATCGGCAGGGTACCGCATAATACTTAGCGTCGAGCGTCGCATAGCTATGGCTCTTCTGTTTCTGAGAATGGTCAAGGGCATTCACTATTTTTCATTATATGGTAATTGTGCTTTGGGTGCGTGTATTTTTCTATGAAGCTGGTAATGGTTTGCTTGGTTTGGGCTCCGTAAGCTTTATTCTTTCAGAGGTGCTAAAAAAGTAGGTAAAAGTGTTACTATCTCATATTTATCCCGTGTAAGAGTGATAACATGTCCGTATACAGCATCTCGGTCAACCATAGGCATGCCGGCATTGATGAGATCGAGCGGGCCCGTTTCCGGGATCCTGACACGGCGTTGTTGAGGCTGTCATCTTATCCTGGAGTGTCCGAGTCGGTACTGCTCCAGACCTGTAATAGGGTGGAGATCTATGCCGTCGCCGAAACTGAGGCTTCGCTGCGTAAATTTGCCTTGGATGAGGGTATGCCGTTTGACATCATCGATTTTCACCGGGGAGAAGGCTGCCTGCGGCGACTGCTGAGGCTTGCCTGCGGTCTGGAGTCGATGATTGTGGGCGAGGATCAAATCCTGGGACAGTTAAAGATGTCCTGCCTGCATGCGCAGAAGCTGGGTACCATCGGTCCGGTGCTCTCCAGGGTGATGATGAAGGCGATACATGTGGGGGCGAGGGCCAGGGTCGATACCAGGATCAACGAAGGCTCGGTCTCAATCGGCTCGGCCACTGTCGAGTTAGCGGAGTCGCTGATCGGCGAGCTGAGGGAACGAGTAATCCTGATCGTAGGTGCGGGAGAGATGGGGACCCTGGTGGCAAACGCTATGGCAGAGAAGGGCCTGAGGGCTATCTATGTGGCCAACCGCACCTTTGAGCAGGCTAGACGCCTGGCGTCCAGCCTGCAGGGCACCGCCATCAGGCTGGAGCAGCTGTGTGATTATCTCAGCAGCGCTGACGTGGTCATCTGTGCCACCGGCGCACCCCATCTTATTATCACCAGAAAGATGGTGGAGCAGTATAAAGGTGATAAGCCAATCGTATTCGTAGACATCACCAACCCTAGGAATGTGGAGGAGTCGGTGGGCGGGCTTCCGGGAGTGACCTTGCATAACATTGATAGCCTGCGCAGGATCAACGAGGCGAGTATGGAGCGACGACAGGAGGAAGCGGTGAAGGTTGAGAGGATCGTGGAAGAAGAGTTGTTCCTGTTAGAGCGGGATCTGAAGAGACAGCACGCGGATCGTGTGATCGGCGGCCTCTACCAGCGAGCGGATAACATACGACTGAGGGAGCTGAACCGGGCCATTAGTCGGCTGAATACTGCCGGAAGGCTGTCGGATCAGCAGGTCACAATCATTCATGATTTTTCCATGGCGTTGACCAGCAAGATCCTGGCGGGGCCGACGAGGCAATTGAGGGGCGCTGCCGAGCGAAACGATGATAATTACCTGAAGACAGTTGAAGGGCTGTTTGAATTGTTGGTGGATGAGGGCGATGGGATATCCTATAGTAAGGCCAAGGCGGCTAAGACAGAATAAGCTGATCAGAGAAATGGTGAGCGAGACATCGCTGGATATCAAGGATCTGATCTACCCAGTTTTTATAGATGAGGGTGCCTCGGAGCGAAACCCGGTGGTTTCCATGCCTGGCGTGGAGCGTCTGCCGTTGAACGCTCTGGAGGAAGAGATCGACGAGATCGCTGGAATGGGCATCCCGGGGGTTATCCTGTTCGGGATACCGGAGCATAAGGATGAGACCGGCGAGGGCGCTTCTGCTCCAGGGAACGTGATTGAGAGGGCGGTCAGGTCGATCAAGCGCCGTAATCGGGAGATCATTATCATGGCCGACGTTTGTCTGTGCGAATATACTACCCATGGCCACTGCGGCCCGCTTAAAGGGCTGACCGTCGACAATGATGCTACGCTGGACCTTATCTCGAGGACGGCGGTCAATTACGCCCGGGCTGGCGCGGATGTCGTGGCGCCGTCGGGAATGATGGACGGCATGGTCCATGCCATCAGGAGCGAGCTGGACTTTCACGGCTTGAAGGATACGATTATCATGTCGTACGCGGCCAAGTACGCTTCCTCCATGTACGGCCCGTTTCGGGAGGCGGCGGCGTCAGGTTGCCAGATCGGCGATCGGTCCGCATACCAGATGGACCCCGCGAACTCGGACGAGGCGATCCGAGAGGTCGCGCTGGATCTGGAGGAGGGAGCTGACATCATCATGATCAAGCCGGCGCTATCATACCTGGACATCATCAGCCGGGTAAAATCCGAGTTCCGGGTGCCGGTGGCCGCATATAGTGTGAGCGGCGAGTATGCCATGATCAAAGCAGCGGCGGCCAGAGGATGGATCGACGGCGACTTGGTCTCACAAGAAATCTTATTATCGATGCGCCGGGCGGGGGCTGACATGGTCATCACCTACCTGGCGAAGGAGATAGCACCATTACTAGGGAAATGAGTGTGTCACGATAGATGAAGAGAAACTGAACAAGAACTGTAACCGAGGTATCTTTTTGGATCAAGATCAATCAGCACAGCTATACGAAGAGGCAAAGTTGCTCTTCCCGGGTGGTGTATCGAGCCCAGTTCGAGCGATCAGGCCTTTCCCGTTCTATACGAAGACCGCTAGCGGCAGCCATATTACAGATGTGGACGGAAACGAGTTCGTGGATTGCTGTATGGCCTACGGGCCGCTCATCCTGGGTCACGCTCATCCAGTGGTACGGGAAGCGATCGCGAAACAACTGGAACATGGCTGGATCTATGGGACGCCAGCGGAGCAGGAGATCATGTACGCTCGGAAAATCCAAGCGCATTATCCGGGCATGAAGATGCTGCGTTTCGTGAATACGGGCACTGAGGCCACGATGGGCGCCATACGCGCGGCCCGGGGCTTTACGGGCAGGGATAAGATCGTCAAGATCGAGGGCGGTTTCCATGGTGCCCATGATGCTGTGCTGGTCAGGGCCGGTTCGGGCGCGGCCACGATGGGAACCCCGGACTCTCTCGGCGTGCCGGTGGATTTCGTGAAAAATACTCTGCAGGTGCCGTTTAACGATGTCGGTGCGCTGGAGGAGACGTTATCCTCGCATAAAGACGAGGTTGCATGTCTGATTATGGAGCCGGTGATGGGTAATATGGGTCCTATACTGCCAAAGGATATGTATTTGCGGGCGGTCCGAAATATCACTCGGGATCACGATGTGCTTCTCATCTTGGATGAGATCATCACCGGCTTTCGTGTCAACATGTTCGGCGCTCAGGGCTACTATGGCGTCGAGCCTGATCTGACAACGCTGGGCAAGATCGCTGGGGGAGGCCTGCCCATAGGCGTATTCGGCGGCCGTAGGGATATCATGGAGACGGTGGCCCCGCAGGGAGGGGTGTACCAGGCGGGCACGTACAGTGGGAACCCGTTATCGCTGATCGCTGGGATGACTACAGTGGAAGTTATGGAAACGGGCGAGGTTCACCGGAAGCTGAACGCGATGGGGAAGGCGCTATACCAGTCGCTCGTTGATACCGTGCGGAGTCTGAACATGCAAGACCTAGTTACCCCAACGGGCATATCGTCCATGTTCCAGCTCTTCTTCGGTCCCCAGCCTTCGAACTACGACGAGGCCCTCAAAGCCGACCGGGCGAAGTTCGAGGGGTTCTGGCGGCACATGCTGCAGAACGGTGTTTTCTTCCCTCCGTCGCAGTTTGAGACCAACTTCCTTTCGGCGGCGCATACGCAGTCTGATCTGGACCGTATTGTGGCGGCGTGCAGAAAGTCTTTGGTGGCGATAAAATGACGGAGAAACCCATGAGGCTAGGTACCCGCGGAAGCAAGCTGGCGATGGCGCAGGCCGAGAAGGTTCGCCGGCTGTTGCAGCAGGATTTGGGCGTCAGCGCCACGGCAACGGTCATTAGCACCTCGGGCGACGTCAAGAAGGAGGACCCGCCCTACAGGATGAAAGGCTATGGCGAGTTCGTCCGAGAGATCGATGAGCTCCTGCTGCAGGGGAAGATTGATATCGCCGTGCACAGTCTCAAGGACATCCCGACGATCCGGCCTAAGGGGCTGGCGCTGGCTGCCGTGCTAAAGAGGGAGTCGGCGCTGGACGTAGCAGTCTTACGGCGCGGGGATCGTCTGACGGATTTATCCGCTTATTCGACCGTAGGCACCTCTAGCGCCCGAAGGCAAGCCATGATCCGGCGCCATTACCCAAGCCTGAGAACGAAGGACGTCCGGGGCAATGTAGATACTAGGCTGCGAAAGCTTCATGAGGGCGGATATGATGCCATTATTCTTGCCGAGGCAGGGCTCATCCGACTGGGCATCGATATGACCATTGAGCGCCTGGATCCTTACACGTTTGTTCCTGCAGCCAACCAAGGCGTGATCGCCATCGTGGTCAGGGAAGGCTCGCCTGAAATGGATATGATCGGTCGACTAAACGATCGGGCGACATGGTTGGAGACCCGGGTCGAGCGGGCCATTTCCGGGAGACTGGACGGAGGTTGCGTGGTGCCGATGGGCGTCTACGCTACGATGGTCGGGGACGAGATGGACGTGATCTGCGAGATCCTGTCGCTTGACGGCAAGCAGCAGGTTCGGGTTCGGGAAACCATCCCTGTGGAGCGGTGGGAGGCGCACGCTAATCGTATCGCCGACAGACTTGCTTTGGCCGGTGGCAGGGTGCTGGCTGACGCGGCGAGAAAGGGGCTATCCGAATGAAAGGGAAAGTGTACCTGATTGGTGCGGGGCCTGGCGACCCAGAACTGCTGACACTGAAGGCTGCTCGTATACTGAGGGAGGCAGATATCATAATGTATGACGCGCTGGTGGGCCAGGAGATCAAAAAGCTGTTCGGACCTAGCGCGGAATTGATCGACGTAGGCAAACGCGCCAACCATCATACATATCCGCAGGAGGAGATCAATCGTATGCTCGTGGAGCGGTCCAAGAAACACAGCATTGTGGCCAGACTCAAGGGTGGAGATCCATACGTATTCGGCAGAGGCGGGGAGGAAGCCGAAGAGCTGGCAAAACACGGTATCGACTTCGAAGTGATCCCCGGGATCACTTCGGCCATCGCCGTGCCGGCCATGGCGGGCATCCCGGTGACGCACCGGGACTGGGCGTCGTCATTAACGATCATCACAGGCCACGAGGATCCGACCAAGGGCGGCAGCGCGCTGAACTTCAAATCGCTGGCCGCGCTGGACGGCACCCTTGTCATACTTATGGGCGTGAGCCGGCTTGGCGATAATGTGAAGATGCTGCTGGACTGCGGCAAATCTCCGGAAACGCCGGTCGCTATCATCGAAAAGGGCGCCCGTCCCGGACAGCGTGTCACGGTAGGTACACTGGACACTATCGTGCGACTCGCCTCAGAGCGGAGTATCGAGGCTCCGGCGATCTTCGTCATGGGCGATGTGGTTAGGATGCGCGATATCCTTGGGGGAAAATGAAGCGCGTTGCAGTCACCAGACCGAAAAAATTCTTGTCCGACACAGTTCGAATTCTTAAAGCGAAGGGCCTGGATGCTGTCCCGGTGCCGATGATGGAGTTGATTCCCAGGAATGACGGAGCTTTGGAAAAGTTTTTTTCCCGTCTGGCCGCCGGCGAAGTGGACTCGGTCATCATTACCAGCCAGAATGGAGTCGAGTTCATTTTCGACAGGGCACATGATCAGGCGGCGCTGGCCGCTAGGCTGAACGCGATCGAAGTTATTGGTATCGGCCCTAAGACGAACCGTACCCTGGGAGGGAAGGGCATCAAGGCAGATCGCATGCCGGGCACCTTCTCGAGCGAGGGTATCGTCCGGGATTTCTGCTCCCGACTGAAAAATAAGCGGGTTGAGGTGCTCCGCAGCGATCATGGCAACCCTGTTTTGATCGCCGGGCTAGAGTCGGGCGGCGCTATTGTAAAGGAAGTGATCATCTACGACATTGTCCCGCTCTCCGGCGAGGAGCAAGCCGCTTTCGTCGAGGAAGCACTCTCCGGGGGCATCGATGCTTACACGTTCACCAGCATCATGACCGCGAAGAGCCTGTTCATGATGGGCGAGTCCATGGGCGTGCTGGACGATCTTAAAAGGGAGATCAATTCTAAGAAGGTGGCGGTGATCGGCCATCCAACAGCGGATTTCTTAGAGAATAGCGGCATTAAGGTCGATGCAGTGCCCGATCGGTTCACATTCGAGGATATGGTCGATGCGCTGCTAAAAGTTCTTTAATTATGATCTTTCGAGTGCGGGGCGAGAGAAAATCTACGAGTTTAGTTGTGGGGTGGATCGAGTCTCGTTGGCCGGGTCGTATACTAAACGATAACTATTTATGCAAACATGTATGTTATGCTATTAATGCATAAGGTGTATAGGTATAGGCTCTACCCCACTAAGGCACAGGAAAAAACAATGGAGCATATGCTGGAATTGTGCAGAATAACATACAACGAAACCCTCGCATACCGAAAGGACGTCTACAAGAAGGAAGGCAAGACTGTTTCAAACTATGAGAGCCACAACCTCCTCCCACAATGGAAAAAGGAGTACCCCGACCTCAAGAACGTTTTCAGCCAGACATTACAGGAAGTTCAGGAGAGGGTTGACCTCGCCTACCGCCATTTCTTTCGCAGAGTGAAGAATGGCGACAACCCCGGTTTTCCCCGATTCAAGGGTGAGGGTTGGTATGATAGTTTCACGTACCCGCAGATGGGCTTTAAACTTGATGGTGACACACTATACTTGTCCAAGATAGGTGGTGTGTGGATACGGTTGCACCGGCCGGTGCCTGGCGAGATTAAGCGTGTTACCATTAGACGTAGTGCGTGTAAGAAGTGGTATGCTTGTCTAACAGTTGAGGCTGACATACACGTTGTGGAAAAGAAGGGTCGTCCCGCTGTTGGCGTTGACATGGGTTTGTCGAGTTTCGCCACCATGTCAAACGGTAGAAAGGTTCTCAACCCACGGTTTTTCCGTAGCGAGGAGAAGGAACTCGCAAGAGTTCAAAGGAAACTCGCAAACACGGAGAAGGGGACGGTCGAACGAAAGAACCGTGCGAAGGTTGTTCGACGAGTACATGAGCGTATTGCTAACAAGAGGTATGATTTCGTACACCGGTTGAGTCGTTCTCTCGTAGACGAGTATGGTGTCATCGCCTTCGAAGATTCGAACATCAAGGAGATGCGGAATCATTGTCTTGCGAAGAGCGTGGGCGGCGCGGCGTGGAACATGCTGATCACGGTTACCAGGTACAAGGCTGAGAGTGCTGGTACTATTGTGGCTTTGGTCAATCCCGCCTACACGTCGAAAC
>Ga0187785_10000355_pt1 | contig 17250 bp, 14 predicted proteins | sample 0815_BV2_4_20_MG_FD_132466 | JGI IMG/M metagenome (GOLD analysis project Ga0187785, IMG submission 132466) | Tropical peat soil microbial communities from peatlands in Department of Meta, Colombia - 0815_BV2_4_20_MG | ecosystem: Environmental > Terrestrial > Soil > Wetlands > Peat | place...
GGTACAATGACACGACCGTTGATAGTTGTTATGCTGGCCTTATCCAGTCCTTTAAATGACAGGATACGTGGGTCATAGACGATAGCACCATGCTTGTCGAACTCATGTAAAGTTTTCTTTTCGACCTTATATGATTCGACGACCTTGGCTATTGCCCTGATAGCTAACTGAGCGGGTAGCTTGTATTCATCTCTTATCTCGTAATAGCACTGCTGTTGTAAGGCGATTTTATTGTAGCATCTCTGCTCAAAGGCCAGTCTGGATATCTTGTCGCATGCTTCGTTGAAGCGTTCCATAGTGGCTACTAACTTCTCTTTTTGCTCTATGTCTGGAAACAGTTTTGCTTTGAGCGTTAGTAGCATAACATATTGAAGTATTAATTCAATGTATTTATAGTTTACTGAACAAGAGATTCGAGGGGTAAATTCCCACAATGGCTAAAGCCATTGGCCTCCTTTACCCCACGGCCCCGCTATCGTGAAATCGGCTAAAGTCCGCGCGGTAGAAGGTCAAGAAAATGCCCTTTGTGTGCGCTCCAGCGCTTATATTATCAGCCTGTGTCAAGCAGTTAATATCGGCATGCGACTACTCGCTTATTTCGCGTTGCGTGGAAAGGCGTTAAGATTATATCTTATAACCCTAACAATATCGTGATACGACTTCAATGTAGTTAGTTGATTGGCGTCGGACTGGATGGTATTATGGTCAGAATAACGGATACGATTCTACGCGACGCGCACCAGTCGCTGGCGGCGACGCGGATGCGGACCGAGGATATGCTCCCTATCGTGGAGAAGCTGGATCAGGTAGGTTTCTATTCGCTTGAGGCGTGGGGAGGGGCTACTTTCGATACTTGTATTCGTTTTCTCAATGAGGATCCGTGGGAGCGGCTGCGGCAGATCAAGGCTGCGGCTAAGAATACTCCTGTGCAGATGTTGCTCAGGGGCCAGAACCTGGTAGGTTACCGGCATTATTCTGATGATGTTGTGGAAAAGTTTGTCGAGTTGGCGGCTAGGAATGGTGTGGATATCTTCCGGATCTTTGACGCGGTCAACGATATTCGCAACATGGAAGTGTCGATCAGGGCCGCTAAGAGGGCGGGCAAGCATGTTCAGGGTACCATCTGTTATACCATCAGTCCGGTACATACCAACGATGCCTTTGTTGCTATGGCTAAAGAGCTTGCCGCGCTTGACTGTGACTCTATATGTATCAAGGATATGGCGGGCTTGATCGGGCCGAAAGATGCTGCGGAGCTCGTTCCTCGATTGAAGAAGGATGTGGGCTTGCCGGTGGACCTCCATTGCCACTGCACAAACGGCATTGCTCCTATGAGTTATTATGCTGCTATCCAGGCGGGCGTGGATATTGTTGATTGCGCTATGTCGCCTTTTAGCTTCGGCACCTCTCAGCCTGCGACGGAGACGATTGTGGGAGCTCTGATGGGGAGCGAGTATGATACGGGTCTTGATTTGAAACTGCTGGCCGAGATCGCCGAGTACTTCTTAAAGGTAAGGGAGAAGTATGGTGGCGTGATAGATCCTATCACTGAACGGATCGATGTGAACGTCCTCGTGTACCAGATTCCTGGGGGGATGCTCTCCAACTTGGTTTCCCAGCTCAAGCAGCAGAACGCGATGAACAAGTACGACGCGGTTCTGAAAGAGGTGCCGGTCGTCCGCAGGGAGCTGGGCTACCCGCCGTTGGTGACTCCCACCAGCCAGATTGTGGGTACTCAGGCGGTGCTCAACGTGGTGTTGGGCGAACGCTACAAGGTGATACCTAAAGAGGTCAAGGACTATGTTAAGGGCCTCTACGGCAGGGCTCCCGGCGAGATCGACCCGGCCGTCCAGAAGAAGGTCATCGGAGATGAGCAGCCCATCACGGCCCGGCCTGCGGACCTTATCGCTCCTGAGATGGAGGATGTTAGGAAGAAAGTCGATGAGCTAGGTCTGAAGAGCGTGAAGGAGGAGGACTACCTGACCTACGCGCTGTATCCTCCGGTCGCCGAGAGGTTCTTAAAGGGCGAGATCAAGCCCGAGCCTATCAAGCCTAACTCCTCAGCCGGGTCGCTCCCGTCAAAGCTCGGCCCGAACGCGCAGAAGTTCTTGGTTGAGTTGGACGGCAGGGTCATGGAGATGCGTATCGAGGCGGTGGGCGCTCCGGCAGGCGCTGCGCTGCTGCAGGGTATCGCCCAACAGAAGGACGCCGCGGGCGCTGCACCCGTGGAGACGGCTGCGGAGGGGGATGTTGACGGTGGTGTCACCAGCCCGATGCAGGGTACTATTCTCAAGGTCAACGTAAAGGTCGGGGACGCGGTTAAGAAGGGCGACGTCGTGGCCGTCCTCGAGGCCATGAAGATGGAGAACGATATCGTCGCCCACAGCGCTGGCATGGTCAAAGCAGTCTATATGCAGAAGGGCAAGAATGTAGATGCGAATGCGTTGCTGGTGGTAATTGAGTAGGCGGTGGACATGTTCAATAAGGTATTGATCGCCAACCGTGGCGAAATTGCGCTGCGGATTATCCGGGCATGCAAAGAGTTGGGCATCCAGACGGTAGCCGTCTACTCGGAGGCGGACGCGAAGTCGCTGCATGTCAAGCATGCGGACGAGGCTTACAGTATAGGGCCGCCGCCGGCAAAGAGCAGCTACCTCAATACCGATGCCATCCTCGAGGTAGCCGCCGATTCCGGGGCTGACGCGGTGCATCCCGGCTATGGTTTTTTATCGGAAAACGCCCCGTTTGCGGAGGCCATTCGCAGGGCGGGGATCGAGTTTATCGGGCCTTCCGCCTCCGTAATCAAAAAACTAGGGGACAAGACGGTCGCCCGCAACACTATGAAGAAGGCCGGCCTGCCCCTCATCCCAGGCTCCCCAGGCACTATCAATAGCGAGAGCGAGGCCGTCGACCTGGCCAACCGCTTTGGCTATCCCTGTATCATCAAGGCATCAGGAGGCGGCGGCGGCCGGGGCATGAGACTTGTCTTCTCCGACGAGGACGTCCCGGACGCGTTGCAGAGCGCCAAGCGCGAGGCCGAGGCGTTTTTCAATAATGGGGACTTGTACCTGGAGAAGTACCTCGAGGAGCCCCGCCATATCGAGTTCCAGATCCTGGCGGATAAGAGCGGCAACGTCGTCCATTTAGGCGAGAGGGATTGCTCCATACAAAGGAGGCACCAGAAGCTGCTGGAGGAGGCGCCATCCCCACGGATGACCGCGGTACTCAGGGAAACTATGGGTAACGCTGCCATTCAGGGCTCTAAAGCCGTAAGATACGAGAATGCGGGCACGTTCGAGTTTTTGCTCGATAAGTACGGCAACTTCTACTTCATGGAGGCCAACACCCGCATCCAAGTAGAGCACCCGGTGACGGAGCTGGTCACCGGCATCGACTTAGTGAGGCAGCAGATCCTGGTTGCGGCCGGCGAAGAGCTGCCGTTCAGGCAGAGCGACATCCGGATCAGCGGCCACGCGATCGAATGCCGTATCAACGCTGAGGACCCGCAGGAGAACTTCTTCCCGTCGCCGGGCAAGATCTCCACCTATAACCCGCCGGGCGGCCCGGGCGTCAGGCTGGACGGCATCTCCTATCAGGGCTACGAGATCCCACCGTACTACGACTCGATGGTCGCGAAGCTCATCGTTTGGGATTCGAGCCGTCTCGGCGCGATCAACCGCATGCGCCGAGCCCTAGACGAGTTCACCGTGGAAGGAGTCAAGACCACGATCCCGTTCCATAAAATGATCCTGTTCAACGCGTACTTCCGCAAAGGCGAGTACAGCACAAACTTCATCCCCAAACGTATCCTAAACGAGGATAAGCTGGTCCCGAAGGAGATCCGGAAAGGCCTGAAGACCAAAGTGTTCGGCCATAAGATCCACTACTTCGAGGAAGTGGCGTCTACCAACAAAATCGCCAAAGAGATGGCGTCCTCCGGCGCTGAGGAAGGCGTCATGGTGCTGGCCGAAACACAAAGCGGCGGCATCAGAGGCCGTATTGGCAGAGAATGGATCTCGCCCTTCGGCGGGCTATCATTTTCGCTGGTGCTACGCCCCAAAACCGCCCCCCGCAACGCCTCCAAGATCACCCTGGCGGCAGCCTCGGCAGTCTGCAGGACAATCCGCGAATTATACGGGTTAGACGCCAAGATCAGCTGGCCCAACGACGTGCTAATCGGCGGGCGCAAGGTCTGCGGCATTCTAACCGACATGGCGATGGACGTCAACTCGATCAAGTACATCGTATTAGGCTTCGGCATCAACGTAAACGTAGAGATGCTATCATTCCCAACCAAAATACAGAAAACCGCCACCTCAATCAAGGAAGAGATCGGCCAAACCGTATCCCGCAGAGACTTCATCGACGCGCTACTACTAGAATTCGAGAAACAATACGAACACTTCAACGAAGGCCGCTACGAAGAAATTCTAACCTGCTACAAGAGCCTGATCTACCCGCTCGGCAGCAAAGTCATCGTCAAAGAACAAGATAACCTATACGAAGGCATATCAGTCGACATCACCGAAGACGGAGCGTTCGTAATGCAAGCTAAAGACGGGTCGCTCATGACATTCATGACAGGAGATGTACACGCACACCCCGACGAAATCATCAACAAAAAAGCACCAGCCCCCCAACCCTCATAAAATCGTAGAATAAGCAGAGACCATGAGCCCCGCAGAACACTGACACCCCCACAGCTAAAGCCTGCGGGTTCTACGGTCACCACACCACCAAAACCACAAGGGTATCAGCCCCAAATTTGCAACAATCCCCTACCCTGTTAATCGAATTACTATTGCGACGGCGCAGAGGGAGTCCCGCCAAACAAACCTTCAACATCATAACCCCCGAGAATTCTGTAGGGTGGTCCGTGGACATAAGTCGCGAATCTGATATAGATAGCAATTTAAGTCAGTGGGTTTGAGGGTTAGATTCTCTCCGCGGTTAAAGGAGTCTGTGGGGTCCCGCACGGTCCCATTTCATAATAATTTTGGAAATAGAAGTTCATATGGGTATGATTGATCGCACATAACCCAGGTACGGTACACTATACTGCGCCACTCCTATAACCCATTCGGGTCTGATCGGCTGTAGAGGACAGATGCCAGAGCCAGGGAATTGGTCGAGGCTCCCATGATTATTGTCTCCTAGCGTAATGTAGCCTGACTCTGGGGCCGCGGGTCCGGCCGGCCACATGGGCTCGCCTTTGTCGACCCAGTACATGGCCCGGTGAATTACCGGCGTGACATTCGTCATCCCCAAAGGCCGATAGACGATCACGTCACCGTAATCGCCGAAGGTCTCGTAATGGGTCTGGAGAGACGCCCTGGAAGTAGTCACATTCGTTATACCTGGGCTTTTGATCATGACTAAGTCGCCTACATGCAAATGGGGTTCCATGCTGCCGCTGGTCACGCTGACCATCGGCGGCCAGGTGCCGGAATAGGCGCACAGTAGAGTGGCAAGTAATATCAATAGCATTAGCGCCGGGAGCACATCTGCAGCCAGCCTGGCCATCGGATGAACCTTCGAAGGATCGTTGTCCCTGGATGGAGGAAACATATACCCGCCTCTTTTTTAGTGCTCAGTAAACTACAGAATAGCCTATAAACATTGCGCAGGCCCTGAAAGAATAAACCTTGGTCCCCATAGAAATTGGGCCGTGGGGTCGGAGAAGACCCGCTTGTTTCAGCGGTGGGTTTTCTCCGACCCCTTGAGTCTGTTACGAGATACACTGCATAACTGTTTCTATTACATCTACGAAAAATGATACATATAATCGAAACAGATACTCTCAATGAAACAGGAAGCCACAGCCCTTTAGGATGGGGTAGTTCATCTAAACCTCCAGGGCGGAGACCCCGCACTTCAGGGCGGGGAGGAGCCCGTACGCTTGACCAGTAATTATTTCTGCTTTCGTTCGCATAATAACCTCTCGATACAGTTACACGCCACTTGTGGCAAGGCACTCCAACGCGAGATAACGGTTGAAGCTGTAACACCCGTATCCGACGACAACATCGCCTTCGGGGGCATGAGCGCAGCAATGCGCTGTCCGAAGAGTAGCCTGACGCTTGAAGGCTCTCCCGTTGGTAGGCCGTTGCCACCTAACAGTGGCTTAGGTTTCGTCAGACCAAAGTCAACCGGCCAAATGTAGCGTATCCCAGATATTCGTGTCTCCGATATAGTTACAAGCCACGCCCTTCAGGACGTGGTAGTTGACCATAATGATTAAGGCAATATAGCTATTGATCAAGTGATTTGTTTCAGGAATGATAGCCAGTTCTTCGCATCATCCAGCCGGCGTCGGCTGGCGGTTTGTCGTATGGTGCATCGGTCCTTGGAGCTTACCATGCCCTTCAGGCTCATAATGGCTCGGAGCAGTCCGGCAGCTTCGCGGAGTATATCTCGGGCCTCGTCGACTGTTATATCGTTGTTATGGAGGATTTCCTCGTCCGCTTTTTCGTGCTTGGAGAGGATCCGGATCAGCTTTCGCACGTCCTCCTTCTCATCCTCGCTCAGACATTTTTTGGCCAGCAGGTCCCATACGATCTCGTGCAGCGGCAGCTTCTCCCCGCCGAATTCGAACTCGAATGGCGTCATAACTCCGACCCATACTAGCATCCGGTGCAGACGCAGCTCCAGGGTTTTTCGCTCCTCTGGAGTGATCGATCTGCGAATAGGCGGCAATGCTACCTGTCGAGTTTCAGGCTTTCCGTACGTCTTTTTCAGTTTTTTGATATCTCTAAGTACCCCGCCCGGCGTGGTGCCCTTGATGGCGCTTGCAGACTGGGGATCAACGATCATCTGCGGCACTGATAGCCTCCGTGTATCGTATAAAAAGATTGGAATTGGAAGGTTATTTCAATTTTTTCTCGAGCTTCTTGAGCTTCTTCTTCGCGGAATCGCTGCCCGAAGCAGCTTGTTTCGCGAGAGTTTCTGCCTTTGCCTTCTGCGCTTTCTTGAGCTTCTCCATTTGTTTCTTGCTTGTTGGCATAATGATCACCCGCCGGGTTCGAAAGGCTGCCGTTGAGGCTTGAGCCTTTTTCCCAACTTTAACTGAAGAATTACTCCCAGGATTATGTATATTCCGGTCATCCCCAAAGTTAGCACCGGGTCGAAGACCGGCACAGGAACGTGCGTGACCATCTGCATAATCCCGTCGAGGATGGCGGTGAAGTTGAATGTGCCGTGCAGGAGTATGGCTATGGGAAGTCCGAAGAAGTAGCCGACGAACGCGAATTTGCGGAGTGACTTGTGGGATTTCATGAACCCGATCACGCCGCCGGTGGCCGCGGTGAAACCCCCGTGCGCCAGCGAACAGAGGATCGACCGGTACAGGATGTTGAACGCCCACGGTGTCAGGCCTTCCGCGCTGACCGGATTTGCATTCGCGGCAAAATAGAGCCAGTTTTCGATAGCTGCGAAGCCCATGCCTATAGCGAACCCGTAGAGGATGCCGTCGAACATATCGTCCATTTCATGGTGTCCGGCCATAATAAGCAGACCGAAGCCTTTAGAGGTCTCCTCCACAACAGGAGCTATAAACACCGATGTCCCCACCAATGCAATAGTAGATCCGAATATAATGCTGACAAACCAATCCAGCGTTGTATTAAGGAGGAATGCAACCAGGGTGACCATAACACCCCACATGAACATGGCGAACAGGAATCGGAACGGATCCCGCTCGTAGTAATCAGCAAGCCAGCCGATCACCAAGAAGATCAGCGGCATGAAGATAGCGCAGACTCCCCCGATCAGGAACACCATAACCCCGATATCCGACGGGATCATCGTTATAGTAATCAGCAGCACGATCAAGACAAGAACCGCGCCAAAAAGCGCCTCTACGGCCCAGAACCACGGGGTGATTATGATGTCCGCGATCTTTTCTGCCATCGGCCGTGTTCGCATCAATGGGAAGAACAACGTCCAGAAGGTATATTCGCCCTCGCCCGCCAGCTCTTCGTGCTTGGTCCTGGCCGCGACAGCGATCACGCCGCCCATGACTATGAGTAGTGTGAACAGCATGGCTGTTGCTACGATTACGCCGCCAATAGATAACCAGGAGCGAAGGTAACTTTCATAGGTTGTCCAGTCTTCTCCGATCACGAATATCTTACCGACGTAGCCTGAGGGAGTCTCGCCGATCACGCCGAAGGTGTCTGTCTCAGAGGGCTTACCAGTATACGAGAAATCGACCGGATACTTGATATGAAGTGTCTTGCCAGGGCCGATACTGCCAAGCGAATCGATCACGCTCCATTCCCCATCCGTATACTGGGCGAGATAAAGCGGCATACTCGTGTCCGACGGGTTGATAATATCAAACGTCAAGTTCTGCGCCGAAGTAGGATCGCTGAACGAATAATTAGCCTGGCTGAGAAGCCTTAAATCCAGAGTGCCATCAGAAAACGAGCCGGAGGGCAACACCTGATCCACAAGATCACTACTAGGATCCAACGCATACGCCGTTAAACCCATCATAGATAGCACCAGAATAATCACAGGCAAAACATACAGTAGCTTCTTCACCGCCTAACCCTCACAAAAGTAAGTAATATCAGTAGGAGAATAAAAATGTTCCCGACACAAGGCTGCTAATATTTATATCCCGACACAAGGCTGCTAATATTTATATCATGAGCGAGTCCTTCCAGACGGTGATCATATGAAGAAAGCGGTGATCGAGACTGATAAGGGCAACATCGAGCTGGTACTGTTCGATAAGGAAGCCCCTAATACTGTAAAAAATTTTGAAAAGCTCGCGAACTCAGGGTTTTATAACGGGCTGAAGTTCCACCGGGTCATCCCCAACTTCGTGATACAAGGTGGCTGCCCGAAGGGTGACGGTACCGGCGGCCCGGGATACACGATCAAGTGCGAGATCAACAGCCACAAGCACGGCACCGGGGCGATCTCAATGGCCCACGCGGGCAAAGACACAGGCGGCAGCCAGTTCTTCATCACCCACTCCCCCCAACCCCACCTAGACCGGGTGCACACAGTCTTCGGCCAGGTCGACAAAGGCATGGACGTGGTCAATAAGATCAAGCAAGGGGACGTGATGAAAAAGGTCACCGTATCCGAAGCTCCTTAGAAGAGGGCTATACCAGCCAGAACCTTTTCTCTTTTCAAGACCGAAACCTGTCAGGACTCGACGACCAAAAATACATCCTCTACCCTGACCCCCCGTAAAAAGACTTCCGCGGCCGCCGATCTCAAATTTTGATTCGCTCAATACGACAGTAATCAGACTTCTTTCCCCATCTCACCAGCCCTTTTCAGCAGTACCTGTTTTCTATCCTCAACACACTGGATCACCTGCTCATCGGTCATCTCCGGATCCCTGATCTCAACGAATTTCGGACAAGGCATGTCTTTACAACAGCCGCAATGCTCATATTTCATATCCTCACAGCATTCATAGACCGGGCATACCTTCACTCCCACAAAGCCCGTCCAGAACGGCGCTCCCTGTTCGTCATCGCATCCTCTGCACCCATCCCCGAGATATTTACAGTCTCCGCAGCACATCCCGCAAACTGATTCCATCTTATCTTTCATGAACAGCAATCAGTTACAAGTATAATAATTCTTGAGTAAGGGCAGGATGAAAGTAAGCCAATTACCAACAACTAAAATCGCCACCCCGCAATCCAACTTCCCTTCCGAACAGACCACAATAGGCACATCGACAAGCACCCTTACCAAGACGTTCTCGGCAACAATAATCAGCGAATTTGACAATAACCACATTTCAAGGCAGACAAATCCTGCTTGAGCCTTACAGTTATCCTACTCTGTGGATACACGGACTGAGCATCATCTACTAGTACTAGTGTTCTTTGGGTTGACAAAAGTTACCAGAACACCATGCCCTGAAAGAACCGGCTCCTTATTTAATCGAAATTTCGATTAAATAAGCACTCGCCATACGATGGTAGACGCTAACCCCCCTGGCCGGTTCTTCTCCGACGCAGGCCGGGAGCCGGCCCATATGATAATCTTACCCCCGGCCTACCCTGCTCCCCCACAAAAATGTTTTACGACCCCTCACCTTGCAGCTCCTTACGAATGTGCGATTGAAGGCGTCGCTATAACCTGGTAGGGGGCGAGGATTATGTGTTAAATACCTGTGGGCCGACGGGATTCGGTTCAACGTCGCCCTTTTGAAGGGGGTTGGGGGGTTTCTCTCGCTCTGTGCTCGTTATCGATAAAGATATGGGGCATAATGACATAGTTCAGTACTATGAAGATCACATCAGACGCATTAGAGATCGCTAAGGCCTCTGCGAAGGACTCGGAGGTCCCGCTCATATTGGTCGGGGAGAAGGGTGTGATCACCGATGTTATGATTTCCCCCGATCAGATCGCTTTCGACACTTCGGCACGCCAAATGGTGAACATGCTTCCGGCAGGCGTGAGGCGCTACGGCAAAGTGATCACGAAAAACGACCAAGACTTAGAGCCAGGCTACAACCTAATCGAGGAGAACAACGCCTGGAAGTTCGTGGATGAGGACGGCAAGGATACTACCGTCCAAGTAATCGATTCGGGCGAAGACCAAGGCGCGGATAAAAACGTCCTGTCCGATCTTGAAGCTGAAGGAGCGCGCAACTCCGACGAGTCGGAATAAACACCATCACGACCCCGGCATCCTAACTATCAGCCCGGAACGCTCTTCTCTTCAGGGAGGCAAAGCCTATAAGCCAGGTGGGTATAATAATACTACCCCGGGATTAGATTGGACAGGATCGGACATTTTGGGGGCTCGATTCTTTTTTACTTCGGGCTGCTTTGTATCGTTGGTTGGCGGGGAGATACGTTTCAGATGCTGATGCTCTCTTTATTCGCGGGGGCTATTGCCATATCGATGTCTGTGAAGCCTGACATGGACTTAAAGCTTGGCGGCATTTTTCACCATCGGACTTGGTTGACTCATAGCCTGGCTACTGTGTTTGTCGTCACCGGGGTAACGTACGTATTATTCAATGACGTCTTTCGAGCCGGAATATTGTCTAGCTATGTGACTGTCGCTGTCTTCAGCGCGACATTGTCTCATATCCTACTGGACTCGCTCACTAAAAAGGGCGTGCCGCTGCTGGGCCCGTTCGATAACCGTATGTTGGGGTTGAGACGGTTCAAAAGCGACAATCTCATGCTGAACTGGGCATTCTTGGTCGCCGGACTGGTCATAGCCATATACTACTTCATTCTGATATGGTAACGTTGAATGGAGAAACGGTATGATCTATCATGATAAAACAGCAAAACAAGGTGGCAGACCCGTCCCGATGGGTCGAGGATATCATCAGAGATTTCTGCCTGAATTCTCCTGACAACAGCCTGAAAAATAAAGAGAACGATCGGGCATTCGATAGTCCTATAGTGGGCTTCTCCAGCGGCGTGGATCCACTCTACCTGAAGCTGAAAAAAGACATCGGGCCGTTCTACATGACACCCCTTGAGATCTTCGAAAGGTCCTTCCCGAGCGTGCCCGTCCGTGCCGACGAGCTCACCGTGATCAGCTTTATCCTCCCCCTAACCAAGAGGACGAGGGAGGATAACCGAAAAGAAACGTTCCATCCCTCGGAGCGATGGGCGCGAGCTAAACATTATGGCGAAGAGTTCAGCGCAAAGCTCTGCACGCATGTGATCGGAACACTTGAGAGAGCAGGATATGAGGCCGCAGCCCCGGCCCACACTCCCCTCTGGTCCATAGCCACCTCCGAACGGTACGGACGGGCTTCGACCTGGTCCCAACGCCATACTGCATACGTTTCGGGCCTCGGTACCTTCGGCCTCTGCGACGGGCTTATCACGGACCAAGGCAAAGCCGTCCGGTGCGACTCTATCATCGCGAGGATTTCGATCTCGCCAACCCCCAGGCCTTATACCGATCACCACGCCTATTGCCTGTTCTATGCATACGGCACTTGCGGCCGCTGTATAGAGCGATGCCCCGCAGGCGCGATCACAACTTACGGGCATGATAAAGTGCGCTGTCGAGCCCACGTCAACGATATTACGCAACCATACGTAAAAGATCACTTCGACATCGACGACTACGGATGCGGACTATGTCAAACCGGGGTGCCATGCGAGGCCCACAACCCAATACAAAGCCCGAACGAATGACGATCACCTGCCATGACAGAACACAGCCTAAACATATTGCCAACACCCTACCATATTGTCCGACGATTACTAGGATTTAACGTTTTTTAGGGGTCCACAGGGCAACGCAAAAACACAAAACACTTTACAAAAAACGAACACAGAAATAGAGGAACCCCCCTCTTCAAGGGCGGGGTCGAACCGAATCCCGTCGGCTCACAGGTATTTAAGAAACCGCTTACTTCCTGCCAGGTTACAACGACACGTAGCGTCACTTCACAAGGGGGCTGAAAAGTGATGGGATCGTAAAACCTTTTGTGGGGGCAGGGGCGGCCAGGGAGCGAGGAAAATACAATTGGGGTCGGGAACCGGCCATGTCGGAGAAAAACCGGAGTCTGAGGGGGGGGGTGGGGGTTAGTGTCTACTATCGTGTGGCGAGTGTTTTTCGATGAAACCGGGGGCTGTGTCTTTTAGGGCATGGTAGTTCGCAGGGATTGGAACATAAATACTCTGCAGTGGAACCTCTTTGGGGTGGTGTGTTATCGGTTTACTGGTTCATAGTTTTAGAGGGGATCTTCGAGACTAGATCTTTGAGTGCTGCTTTCGGATCCTTTGCCTTGACTACGCCTGAGGCTAATAATACTCCGTGGGTACCTAGGTCGATGGCCGCCCTGACGTCGTCGCCAGTGGTGATCCCGGCGCCGCACAGCACCTTGATGTTAGGATCGACTACTGCTCTGACTGAGTTTCGGACGATCTCTGGGTTGGCTTTCGAAACCGGGATGCCGCTGCCGATAAGTTCGGGCGGCTCGATTGCGATGTAGTCGGGTTTGAACGCCGATACCTCTTTGACTTTACTGACACTTTCCGCGCATACCACTGAGGTCAGTCCATGCTTGCGGCAGAGTTCGACGCATTTTTTGATTTTATCCGCCGGCATCCGGTCTTCGGAGTGGTTGATCAGTGTCCCTGTCGCTCCGGCAGCCTTCAGAGTTTCCGGCAGGATGTGCCCGGTGTGGCTGCCCGGCTCGATAGGATCGACGTGCTGGGCGAAGACCTCGATCTCCAGGCTCTTATGATGGTACAAATCCGGCGTCTGAGGACATGCCACGATCCGGACATCGGTCTCTTTCATGACGTCCATGGCCATCCATGTGAGCTTCCGGCCGGCCTCTCCCAGGCTTTCCGTGTAAGTCTTGTAGTTGAGAATGATCACAGGTTCCTTCGCTGGCATAATAAAAATGGTATTTCCCGGAAGGGTATTTAGATTCTTCGGAAAAAAGAGATGGTTGGTAAACGAGCGTGGGGCGAGAGAAAACCGGTTGCTTTAGCGTCGCGTTGAACCGAGTCTCCATTGGCTAGTCAGGTATTTAGCGTTTAACCGCCCTACCCGCCAGGTTATCGATGTGCGGAAGCGTCCAATTCTCGAGTCCACTCATCATGACTTGTACCATCAGAATTTTGCAGGTTGCTATGTATAGTGCTCTGGATGTTGGGATATCATCGTGCCTTCGTGCCATGCGGTACGAGTCGATTGTGTGTGGATATATGTGTGCTACGGGGTGTCTGATCCTAAGCGGTAATGTGTGATTACCGCTTAGGATGATACAGCCCCGTAGGGCTTCGTCTTTAACTGTGAGGGGTATGTCTGGGGGCTTGTCGAAATAGGGTTATGACTGATCTAGAAGTCTGTCATAATCCTATACTGATCGATCTCGTCTTTTTTCATTGCCTGCAGGAATCGGCGGGATTCTCCTTCAATGTCTTTGGCGTTTGTAATGGATCGGCCGACTACTAGGATATCGGCCCCGCCTTTCAGGGCTGTCTCGACGTTCTCGACTTTGACGCCGCCGGCGACTGCTATTAGCAGTTTTTTGCCTCCTGCTGCTTTCTTGATGTCATGGATGTTGCCCCAGGCGTGTTCGGCTGAGTGGCTTTCCGTGTCAATTCCGCGGTGTAATTCTACGATGTCTGGCTTGTTTTTGAGTGCGGTGATCAGCTTCGCAGGGTTGTCCATGTTGAGTGTGTCAATGATGGAATATATGCCGACCTTGCGGGCTTCCTCGACAAATTTTTCGATGGTTGCGATGGGCGCCAGGCCGGAGCATACGACGGCGTCGGCGAGGTTGTCCGCGGCCATGCGGGCTTCCAGGTTGCCGGTGTCCAGTGTTTTAAGGTCGGCGACGATGAACGCGTCTTTCCTTAGCTCGCGGATCTTGCTGATGACCGACAGGCCGTATCTCTTGATTAGAGGTGTGCCCGCCTCTATGATCAGATGGTCGTTCTTCGGCACGTTCTTCAGCACTTTCTCCACCACGCCGAGATCGGGCGCGTCGATGGCGATTTGCAGGTAGGGGGCGTCCCATAGCCGGGTGATCTTGTATCCCATGATCGCGTGCACTCCCCGGTCTTTCTCGAAGGTGACCTTGTCGACGCCCGGGAAGTTGTCCATCGCTCGAGTTAACGCGAGTTTGGTAGCGCCGTAGTTGTACTTATAGATCTTTGTGGTGTCCTCAGCGTCGGGGTGGATAAACACTGAGACGATGATGACTACATCTTCGCAGATATTTTTAGGTACCGCGCCTTCCTCAACCGCATCGGCGACCGCTTTGGCGACGGCGGCTTGGGCGGGGCCGAAGATCTGGGCCGCCTGACCCATGTTCTTAACTGTCACTTTCGGTACGATGAGAGTCGCAGGCTTGGGGATCAGGTTGGGCCTGACGACCGCGAGCAGGGGCGTGTGCCCCATCGATAACTGGGTTATGCCGCTGGCGAAGGCCATGCCTATCGGGCCGTCCTTATCGCCTATAAGAAGGTCGATGTGGGCGACCTCGTTGCCCTCGCCGATGAGGGCTTCTCCGATCTGATACATGTGTCGAACCTCAACTCGCACTATACGCTCTTTCCTAATAACAATTTGGGTATTCCCCCGTATCCCCGTAGCTGCCCATCAGTCGCCGTTCCTCAGAAGATCACACCCCCTATCTGAAGGCTCAAAGCACCACATCAACAACTATAATAATCATTGTGGAGGACCTCGGCATACCAGGAATGCTGCGAGATAACAATTACAAGAACAAATTTTTATCGGTTAAAGTACGTAAAACTCTGAAGCGAATATCCTGGGTGGGTGGCGTGATTTTCTTTGATAAAGCTGGTTTCAAGGTTGAGGGTGCTAAACACATAGTCAAAGTGGATTCCTGGGAACACCCTGAAATGTTCATCTGCGGAGATGTAGTCGAGAAGGGCTTGAGGGGTGGAATACACGTTTGTCCGTATTGTAATGTTCGGTTGGATGGGGATTTTCGACGTAGTGTTGTATTTTGGGTGTTGGTGTGGGTCTTTGGTTGGAATGGGGCGTGGGGTATGTTGTTTTGTTTGTGGGGTGGGTGGTCGATGTGCTCAGTAGGGGTGTTGTTTGTGGGTTGTCGGCTGTGAATTAGGGCTGCTGTTTGGGGTGGGGTAGTTCACGTGGGAGAAGATTATTCGGAGGGTTTCTTCTGGTATTTCGTCTACTGTTAGTTTGCCGTGGATCATGTCTGCGACGAAGAGGGAGCGGGCGATCAGGATTATTGGGGGTTCGGGGGAGTATCGGGGTAGCAGCGTCTCGTATTTCTTGTAGGCTTTGAAGTCGAATGGTCGGCGGCCTGGAATTCTATTGTCGTCGGTCTCCGGGTGTCCTGCGTTGATTGTCAGCAGTTGGCTGCAGAAGTAGCCTAGGAAAAGGTTTGTGGGGAAGAGTGCGTTGCTGTTTTTCGAGTTCAGCATATAGTCGAAGGCGCCGGGGGAGAACCTTAGGATGGCTGATACGGTTTCTCCTTGGTTTTCTGGGATGATTAGTTCCGGCATGAGGTCGCCGAATAGGTTTAGTACGATTTGGGCGTCGGTGATGCCGTTCCATTCCATGAAGGCTCTGCCAGCTTTGATGATTAGGTCTAGGTTTCCGGATCTGACTACGTCGAGCATGAAGAGGAACTTCCCTGAAAGTGGATCGGATCGGTCGTTGTCTTTGATCTTATTCATCCATTCGCCGATCGATTTTCTGTCGGCTGCAGAGATCTCGTCCAGTTGGGTTGTAAGCTTCGAATAGCCTTCCTCATCCGTTATGCTGCTATAGAGGTCGAGCATGGCGTTCACTAGTAGGTTGGCTTTGACCATGATGAAAAATTCTGGGGAGGCGGTGAAAGTTTTAAAGTATGAGGTTTGCATTAGTTCCCGGACGGCGCCGTTTTCGTTCAGGAAATTGTACAGTCGCTTTAGGCTTGAAAAGCCCTTTCGTATGCGGTAGGAGTTGGCGTTACCGTTGCCGTGGGGTATCTTCTCGATCAGGGCCAGCCGATTGTCGGCTTCTAGATCGTGCAGGTGCAGCTTCACATCTTTCGTGCTTTTAATATTGTGCTGTTCCTGGAGGTGGGATCTGATCTGTGTGAATGTGCTTTCGCCGTTGTCTGCCATAAATAGTAGAATCGCCGATTTAGTCTTGCCTGTAGGCTCATGTTCGCCTCTTGCTCTTGATCTGCCAGCCATCTCGTATCGCTACCCGGGTATTTGATCGTGTATTATATACCCCGGTATATTAGCCTGACTGAATATCGATAAATAGCTTGCGTTGCCCTGATCAATCTTGGAATTGGTACGCGTAACCAGGGACTATGATATAAAATGGAGAGGTATTGGCATGAGTCAGAATAATTGTAATCCCCTGTACTCGATATACTGTAACTTCAAAGTCAGGATAGTCGGCGGCCTGAGCGAAAATGACCTGAGCGGCCTATACAGATGCACTTTGTGCAATAGCTGCGGCACCGCGGGTTTCAATCGGGGCGCCAGGGAGATCGCTGTCGGCAAAGGTCTGGTAGCTCCCCATGCGGGCGCCGTCCGCATGAACATCTGGAAGGCCGGCAATCCTTATGGCGTCCAGACAGCGCGTAAAGGCGGTTCGAATGGTAAAATGGACACGATATTATGGCGGGGATGCACCACTGCTTATAGGACGCCGGAAATTCTCGAGGCGGCGGCGAGTCTGCTGAATGAGAGGGGAGTGGAATATGGCTATATTGACGATGAAGGGTGCTGCGGCAACATTCTGTTTAACCTCGGCGATCTTGCCTCAGGACGCGA
>Ga0187785_10000356_pt1 | contig 17244 bp, 16 predicted proteins | sample 0815_BV2_4_20_MG_FD_132466 | JGI IMG/M metagenome (GOLD analysis project Ga0187785, IMG submission 132466) | Tropical peat soil microbial communities from peatlands in Department of Meta, Colombia - 0815_BV2_4_20_MG | ecosystem: Environmental > Terrestrial > Soil > Wetlands > Peat | place...
GTTGCTGAAGATTTAAGAGCAGTACTGGCCTTAAAACGTGAGCGAAGAGCAAATGTAATGATGTCAGTCATGTTTCTATTAATAGCTGCTGTAATTGCCGCACCATTCGCTCTGGGTATGATTATGAGTTATGCTACATTTATCGGTTCCCTGGGCAAGCCAAATCCACTGGCTGATGCTTCTTTACTAGCATCCAGCGGTTATATAATCATACACTCTATAATAGCAGGACTACTAATGGGTATCGTTCTTTACGGCAGTGCACGAAAAGGAATAAAATATGCAATTATTTTAGCACCGGCTGCCTTTGGAATATTCTATGTTATACAAAATTTTGGACCAAAATTATTAGGATTCACATAGGGAGAATGAAAAAAATGGATATTGTAAATGATGAGACTGCACAGGGTTCAGCAGAACTTATCTTGTTATTTGGAGGTATTATCGTCATTGCATTGGTGGCTTTAATCTCCTATAAGAACTATGTTAATGGACTGGGCAAAGAATTAAACGGAACAATGCTCAACGACACAACCAACACTATTCTTCAATTAAAGAGTAAATTTATGTAAATAAATTGCATAATTATTATTCTTCTTTTCTTTTCTGTATCAGTTTTTTCTAAAGGTTTAAGGGGATACCACCCATGAACATGCTAATTAATGGAATTCCAGTCAACAAAACTGATAAGTTTGACGTTAAAAATCCTGTAGATAACTCAATAATTGATTCTGTTCCCTTAGGAAATCTAAAAGATGTAAGGGGAGCTATTTTAGCTGCCAATCAAGCTCGAAAAGTTATGGGCTCCCTATCATCCCGCAGTATTTCCAGTTTGCTATATGAAATACACCAGGATTTAGCAGGAAAACAGGATGAATTTGCTCAATCCATAACCATGGAGACGGGAAAAACTATTCGTGACTCTAAAATTGAGATGGAGAGATCACTGGACACCATATTACTGTCTGCAGAGGAATCTAAAAGAATCTATGGGGAAACAGTTCCCATAGACGCTGGTCTGGGCGGGGAAAATAGTTTGGGATTTACTGTACGTGTACCTGTAGGGGTGGTCTGTGCAATTACACCCTTCAACTATCCGGTAAATCTGGCCCTACATAAAATCGGACCAGCCCTGGCTGCTAAAAATACCGTGATCTTTAAACCATCCAGCAAAGCACCCTTAACCGCACTCCAACTTGTGGAGTTAATGGACTCCCACCTGCCAGACGGAGCAGTGAATTCTTTAACTGGTAACGGTAAGTTGATTGGAGATGAACTGGTAAAAAGCCCGGAAGTAGATAAAATTTCCTTCACAGGAAGCGTAAACACCGGCATTTCCATAGCTAGAAATGTAGCCATGAAAAAATTAACCCTGGAACTTGGAGGAAATGATCCATTAATCGTGCTGGAAGATGCAGATATTGATGATGCTTTGGTTGCGGCTCTTAATGGTTGCTATTTAAATGCTGGTCAGGTATGCATTGCTGTTAAAAGAGTAATAGTTGCAGATGTCGTGGCTGATGAGTTTACTGATAAACTGACCAAATTGACCAATAATTTACAGGTTGGCGATCCTCTAAATCCAAAAACAGATATTGGACCGCTGATTGATGTTGAAGCGGCCGCCTGGGTGGAAAAGATAGTAGAAGACGCTTTAAGCAATGGAGCTGAATTGATGTGCGGTGGAAAGCGTGATGGAGCTTTTTACGAGCCAACTGTTCTGGATAATGTTACTCCGAAAATGAAGCTGGTTGAAGATGAAACATTCGGACCAGTAGCGCCCATAATTCGGGTAAAAGATGCAGATGAAGCTTTTAAAACTGCTAATGATACAAAATTTGGTTTGCAGGCCGGTGTATTTACTGAAAGTATTGACAACACTAAGAAGGCCATTAGAACTTTGGATGCAGGCACGGTGTTGATAAACAGATCCGCCTTCAGGACGGATAACATGCCATTCAGCGGATTTAAAATTAGCGGTCTTGGTAGAGAAGGTGTTAAATACGCAGTACAAGACATGACACGTGAAAAATTGATTATTATGTAAATGCCTCCCCTTTCTATTTAACCCAATTTCATAAACTTTATTTTAAAAACTTTCAATATCCGTAACTTTTATTTAAAAAATTGGTTAAGTCTATAAATTTCATTTTAAAAATGTATCAACAAAATTACGGGCTTCATTTAAGGCTTTAAGTGGTATTCCATGGGGCAAATCCCCAATTTCTCCTTCAACATCCTTTAATATTCCATCACCAACTCCGAGGAACATTCCCTCACTGGTTATCCCCTGGAAAACTGCTGGTGGAAGCATAGCAACAGCAACTGTATTTCCATCTTTAACAGTTAAATCATTGGTGACCACGGTTACCGCTCTTTCTTTAAGGTTCACGTTGCATACCAGGAGTTTATCTGTTTTGATGTGTTTCCCCACAGAGGATACAATGCCGGTGATTATATCGATTCCTATAATTGGGTCGTTGATTTCTCCTAGCTTTAATCTTTTTTTAAGACCCATAATGGTGTGGTAGAAGAACTTAATTTTTGCTATGGATTCTTCTAACTTCTCCCTCTCATCTCTGGCAGCCAGTTCAATGAATTGATGGTGCCAGTTTTCCCCGCCTAATGCTTCTATTATATCCTGGCAGTCGTTTTCTAAAGAACTTACCTGTGTAGATTTAGACATTTCTTCCGGAGTTAAATAGCTGTAATATAGGGATTGTATCTCTGGAATCATGTTTCTGGCATTAGATAATGCTTTTTTCTTGTTCCATTTACCCCTTAAATTGGCCCCATCAATTGTTCTTAAAAATAGTTCCACAGATTTTTGTGCAACCAAAAGACGATAATCTTTGCTACTGTCCCACATATTAATCAATCCATTGAATAAGGGGGTAAAAATTACCTATATTTAGAAAAGATAAGTATTTAATTCGCTAAAAGTATAATTTTTGAATTAATGTATAAAAGAATTTACTTAGGTTAATGTAATAGTTCCTTTTTAAGTGGTGAATGTATAATTCCTCTCCTTTACGTAATTTTCCATTATATCTAAGAGGGCATTAACCTGTTCTTTTGTCTCATTAGGTGTGGTGGTGTCAGTTTTAACCTCACTGGCAAATTGCTTAATATCCATATAAACTGAGTAAAGTTCTTCCATTTTTCCACTCTTGGTTGCCTGTTTCCAGTTATTTAAGAGAGTTAATTTTCTATCATTATACATCGTCTGATTTATTAATGCATCCATATTTACCCCTACCACATTAATTTTAAATAGATGATTTAATAGGTTTTATGGTTAAAACCTGTGATAAAAACATCGGTTTAGATATGAACTTTTAGAGTTCAAATAAATCACTTTATAATCAATTATTCATTTCATTTAAATTTATGCGATTAATAAAACTGGATTTATAACTCATATATTTTAGTAAAAAAATTTATTTAAAAAAAATAATGATACATCTCTCTAGTTATAAATAATACTGAAAACACCTCTCTAGTATATTTTATAAATAGCCCCAAAATTGATGATATATATTATAATCTCCTAAATTAAAATCTCCTAAAAATATTTTCTAGAATTTAATAAAAATTATTATTACTTGTTAACTAAATCATACTTTTTTTCATTTTCTAAAAACTTTAAATCTCTGATTTTCCTTTGATAGATTCATATATGCCTAAAAATAAAAATCAAACCCCAACTATAGCTTTTTTTAAATTTAAAGAATTAAGATCCTGATCAAAGATTATTCAATCACCTATAAATCTGTAAACTAGTCTAAATAGAGGTTTAATATTTAAAAAAAAGAACCAGCGCAGGAACTTAATATTAGGTAATTTCAAAAGCTTTTTTAATGGCTTAAAATCTAAAAAAAAGCTTTAAAACGTCCTTTTATCCAATTTTAAATAGTAAACTTTATAAGTGATCATTTAATGATAGTTAGTTGGTGTCTGAAAATCACCAAAATCAATTTTCGGACATGGAGGCGGTATAATTAAGCGAAATTCAATTATTTCAGTGCTATTAATATTAGTTTTAGCACTGTTCCTTAGCACAAGCACAGCTTTTGCGACAGATACTACAAATTCTAGTGTAAAAAACACAACAACAACTACAAATATAGCTGCAGGTTCACCTGCATCCTCTACAAGCTTTACCAGCTCACAAATAAACAATGCAGCCGTTAAAGTAAAAAAATATGTAGTGTTAAACAAGAAACTACCCAAATATGTGACAATCAGCAAAGTACAAGTAACCATGCCACAATTTCTGAAATTAATTACCAAAAACGTAATTAACATAAACAGCGGTACCACAAAATCAGTAACACTAAAAAATGTCAAAAATGCATCTAATGCAACAGAAACACTTAAAACTGGAACACTAAGTAAAACACAATACATAAGTCTGGCTAAAACCATAAACACATACATCAATACCAATGGTAAAGCACCTAGCTCTGTAACCACTTCACTGGGAAAAATTAAATTCCAGAACCTGGTTTACACATTCAGCAAAATATTAAATTTCAAAGTTGAAAATGGAAGGCTACCTAACTCAGTATCAGTAAAGCCATGGAACGTTCTAACAAGCAAAGTATCATCAGAAGGTGGTTTAAGACCAGTATATATCATATCTGATATAATAAACAGCAAATCCGTAGATAACACCAGAATCAATATCCTAGTGAACGAATTAAAAACATTAGGACTTAAAGCATACAACATGGGTGTTGGAACAGATAATATCGGCATATTACAAAATTCAAAAATACCCTCAAACGCATTGATAATACAAATTTGTGGTGGAGCCTGCGCTGGAACCATAAAGGAAGTCGGAACCACCTGGTATAAAAATTTAGTGGGCAGTAAAGAAGTGTTCTATGTATGGACATCAGGAGCTACCAGAATCACAGGTTTAGCCTGGTTACCAAGAGCTCACGATGACAACTTCAGTCCAGCTTCATTTAAAGGTCTGGCACATCCAGATCAATATCTCCTAAATAATGGTTACCAGTATTTTGAGGGATACACCAACAGCAAAGCAGTTGAACTGGCAAATATCATCTATAAAGCTGCACAATCTTAAAACTTAGAGGACTGCAAATTCCCTAAATTTCCCTTTTTTTATTTTAGCTAACTAGTATAATTGAATAATATTATTTAACAAATGAAGATTTTTCCTAAAAAGAGAATAAGTATTTATTTTTACTCATGGGCTTATGATCGTACCTCTTTTACCCTTCAAAGCGTCCAGAGCATTTTCTAAGGATGTCACCACCACTTTTTCTCCCCCATTTTCCAGGAATTTTATGGCAGATTTTACCTTGGGACCCATGCTACCTGCTGGGAAATGGCCTTCATTTAAATATTGATTTGCCTGAGAAATGTTTACTCTATCCAAATCTTTCTGTTGTGGTTTACCGTAATTTAATGCTATTTTGTCAACATCAGTAATGATCAGGAGTATCTGTGCTTCAATGAGTGTTGCAAGTTCGGATGCTGCGTAATCTTTGTCAATCACACATTCAACACCATTTAAAACACCGTCCTTTTGTATTACAGGTATTCCCCCTCCACCGGAGGCTATTACTAAATCTCCAGCATCATGCAGGGTTTTTATACATCCTGCTTCTACAAATCCCAGTGGTTTTGGTGAAGGAACCAATCTGCGGAATCCTCTTCCACTATCATCTTCTATTATCCAGTTTTTTTCTTTACGCAGTTTAACAGCTTCCATTGCTGTATAGAATGGCCCAATTGGTTTTGATGGATTTTTAAGCGCTTTATCTTCTGGATCGATTAGCGTCTGGGTAAGGATGGTGACCACTGTTTTATCTATCTGTTTTTCCTTTAGAATGTTTTTTAAAGAAAGCTGGAACATATAGCCAATCATTCCCTGGGACTCCGCCCCGCAAACATCCAGAGGCATTGGCGGTAGAAATTCTTTGGCACAATCATAAGCAAGAAGAATATCTCCCACCTGAGGTCCGTTACCATGGGTTAAAGCAATGTTATATCCCTCTGATATTAATTCAACGATGTATCTACTGGTTTTATCTACATTTTCAAACTGTTCCTTTGCCGTGCCCTTTTCAGTGTGTTTTAGTATGGCATTTCCACCCAGGGAAACCAGCATGTTATGTGTATTTTCTGACATTTTTATACTCTTAAGTTTATAAAAACTATTCATCATACAATATTTACGTCCTTTTAAGGGCACAGGTCATGCAATGAGCTCCCCCATATCCACCGGTAAGATTAATTAAATTCAAAGGGTATGCCTCAATATCATGTTGATAGATCTCCTTTTTATGGGGGAAAAATTGGCCTTCATGTCGTAGGTTTCGGTAATCCTTTCTAATCTGTGTATAAAATTTATTGTACCGTTCTGGATCTGTTTTAGCCTTAAATTTTAGTTTATTAACCACATCTTTTACTATGCGCTCTACTTCCACTGCAAGAATTGTTCCGTCCTTTATGCAAAGCAGATTGGCTGCGTAGGCCATCTGCTCTAATGTGGTTATATTAATGATGTCAAAACCTTTAGACTGTACATATTCCCGAAGATTCATCCTTTCAGGAGCTTTCTGGTATCCTTCGCTGGTGCGGTGGTAAATATCCACCTTGGTAGCTTCCAGTACAATGAGAGAACCCACCACCATCTCCTTAGAGACTAGGTTAAAGTAGTTATCCAGATGCATGTTGAGCATGGGGTCACTCTTATCTGGTGGTATTAACGGGTGGATGGGCTGGTGAACCACTCCCACTTCATCAAATTCCAGGCAGTGCTGGAGCATCTGCTTCACCCCATTTTCATTACTGCGGTCCCCCATACCAATAAGGGCAAATTCACCCAGAGGCATGTAATCTCCACCTTCAAACGTTCCTGGACCCTGAATCTCATAAATTGGAGGTTCATTTAGCATCTCCCATAACAGCCCGGTTAAAAGGGGTTCTCTTCTTCTTTGGGGTTTGGACATCCTGGAGAGTACAATTCCTTTATCGGTCACTGTTTGCTGATCCCTCATAAAATAGAGGTTGGAGAGGGGTTCCCTCTCAGTGATGTGCAGGTTTATCATCCGGGTGGTCATTCTAGGTTCCAGTTCAATGGATGGGTTTAACAGGATGGTGTTGAAGTAATGTTCCGGACCCAGCACAGTGCTATTTGATTCCATCTCCTGACGGGCCAGTTTAACCTCCTGGTCATTTCCAGTAAATAAAATAGAATTTTTGGCTAATTCAACTAATTTATTCTGGTATCTTGGTTTTTGTGAAATATCAACTATTTTGTCTTTTAAGGGGATTATTTTCACGTTAAAATCATGTTTTAAGGTGTATTGCAGTAGTTCATGTTCTTTGCGGGCATCGCTCTGGTTGAAAGCCCTTTCATATAATGATGCAAATGGATCCAGCAAGCCGAAGAACATTTCAATTCCAGGTGTATGGACTGCTACTTTTTTAAGACGATCCCATTCAGCCTTTATTTTTGCGGTCAATTTAATCAGGGCCCATAAATAAATTACATAATTATTATATTTGAAATCAGAGATAATCCCTAAACTATAATATAATATTATTATTGCGCTTAGAAATATTTTTAATTTTAGCTAGGATAATTTCAATAATTCTAACATGTCTGATTTTAAAAATTTCAAAAAGACAATTGAAACTTGAAATTTGTAAATACTGGTCAAATAAAAATTCATAAAAATTAAAATATAGAAATTTACTCCTTTAAACGTTGGTGAAATCCTAAAATATTCATATATTCAGTGGTAAAGTTTAAGTATGGGAATTAATATACCCCTTATAAGTAGTATTATAATGTTTTAAAGAATGATGTAGAAATAAGTGCATTTGAGGCAATATTCTTTAGGCAGAATAAAGAAAGATACATAAACTAAGGCGAAGGTGGTTGAATGGTAGAATTATCAGTATTGTATAATTTAGATGTGTACACAACCCGAGGAAAGTATATTGGAAGAATTCAAGACGTAGTATTAAATATTAAAAAAGGCAGAGTGTCCACCTTAAAGGCCGTAGCCATGAATCCTGATAAGAAAAACGTGGGCATAAGGGATGTAATTAAAACAACCATAAATATAGTTCCCACTGAAAGAGATGAAATAAGACCTCTGCAGGAAGAAGGAAGTATAGATATACCTTATGATAGAGTACAGGCAGTTGGGGACATTTTAATTATTAGTCCGGAAATAGTTACTGAATCAGCAGCAGCTACAGCAACCTCACAATAAAAGGTAATTCCATTGAAGGTGGGGATATTAGGATGCGGCGCCATAGCCAATATAATCACTAATTTTGCAGCCGAAGGAAAACTTGGCGTCGACCTCGAATTTTTTTATGACCGTGACATGGAGAGAGCGGAGAATCTCGCCTCCCAGGTAGACGGTACCGTTGTTCTTAACCCTGATCATCTGCTGGAACGGGTGGATCTGGTGATTGAAACAGCATCACCCCAGGCAGTGAAAGAAATCGTGCCCAGGATATTAGAGAGGGGTAAAGATGTTATCGTGATGAGTGTGGGGGCTTTATTAGACACAGATCTGAGAAAAAATCTTAAAAGGATTGCTCGAGAAAATAACTCCCGTATCTACGTGCCCTCCGGAGCTATTGTGGGTTTAGATGGTGTTAAAGCCGCATCTATTGGTAAGATCCATCAGGTGAGCCTCATAACCCGTAAACCACCCAAATCTCTGGGAATATCTGCCGAGAAAGAGACCGTGCTTTATGAAGGTAAGGCCAAGGATGCCGTTGAGAAATTTCCAATGAACATAAATGTAGCCGCCACCTTAAGCATTGCCTGTGGCAAGGAAGTGGATGTGAAAATCATAGCTGATCCCAATGTGGACCGCAACAGCCATGAAGTACATATGGTGGGTGATTTTGGTGAGCTTAAAACAACCACCCACAATATGAGATGCTCCATCAACCCGAAAACAAGTGTATTGGCCGCTTATTCCGCGATTAAATTACTTAGAAGTTTAAATGAAAATTTAAAGATTGGAACTTAAAATTTCAATAAAATTTTTATATTTAACGAATTTTTCTATTAATTCTAAGTACAGAATTTATAAATCAGCCCCTTTTTTTAAGGGTAAGAAATAAGAATATTAACCAACTAATTTTTATTAAGGACTAATTAAATTTATTGTTGATTTTAAAAAATTATTTTGATTTTGATAAAAATGAAAAATTGTGAGATATACTCTAATTTAAAGGTGCCGTGCGGTTCCCAGATTATGATACGGGTTGATGGGAGGAAGTTCTCTAATTTATCCCAAATTTTAGAGCTTGAAAAACCTTATGATCTTGATTTCGTTAAATTAATGGCAGCTTCCTGTTTAGATTTTTTCAATGAGTTTTCTCCAAGCTTTATTTACACATTTTCTGATGAAATAAATATATTATTAGATAATGTACCTTTTTCCGGTCGTCTTGAGAAACTAAATTCGGTATTTGCCAGCTTTATTGCTGGGTCATTTGTCTCGCATGTCTATAGAGTGGATAAATTCAGGGAAATCTTAAGGGATTCCAGTAAATTTAAATCTGTGAGTTTTGACTCCCGGGTAATCCCTCTGAATTCCAGGGGTGTGATTGAATATCTCAAATCCCGGCAGGATGAATCGTGGAGTAACTGTTTAAATGGATACGCTTACTGGACACTCCGTAAAGAGCATGATAAAGAAGAGGCAGCCAAAATATTGGATAAAAAGAAGAAACCGGAATTACATGAGTTATTATTCCAGAAAAACGTTGATATAATAGACTTACCAGGCTGGCAAAGGAGGGGGGTGGCGGTATACCGGGAAATTGTTACTGTAGAAGGATATAACCCGGTGAAAGATGAGAAAGTTAAATCCATGAGGTTTAAACCCTTCATTGATTGGGATTTACCATTATTTAGCGATGAGTTCTTCTTTTTAAGAAAAATTTTAAAGATATAAATTATGAGTAAAGAAAATCGAGGCTTACTGGACCGGATGTTGAGCTACCTCCTGGGAACTGATAAGAAAATGTTCCAGGAAGTGCAGATAGATCGGGAAGTGTTGGAAGAAATCCTGCAAATTGCAAAGGAATCCTATCCCAATGAATTTGTGGCCATGCTTCAGGGAAAGGTTACCGGTGGGGTTCTCCATATCGATGGATTGCTCTTTCTTCCGGGAGAGACCTCAAACCAGGGGGCTGTTATGAATATTTTCATGATGCCCTTGATTGATGAAGGAATCGGCTCTGTGCACAGCCATCCAGGATATAATGGCAGTCCTTCTGGAGCAGACCTGCATTTCTTTTCTAAAAATGGACTGTTCCATTTAATAGTTGCAAAACCCTACACTGAAGATAGTATTTTTGCTTATAACACCTTCGGTGAGCCGGTTGGGTATAAGGTGCTATAATTACTTCAGCCAATTTATGATACTGCTAACCATAAAATTAAGTTATTTAAAAGATTTCTAACGTCTTTAATTGGGATAAAAACTCTGAGAATTACCTTTTAAACCATTTCAAATCATAAACTTTATAAGTATTACCCTGATTAAAGTAACCATATATATAAGTCCAAAATTTTTTTATTTACTTTTTGGACAAATGGGAGGCGGTATTTATTAAATTGAATTCGATTATGACGGTGTCAACTATTTTTTTTATTGTAATTTTGTTCAGCACAGGCGCTGCTTTTGCTGTTGAAAATAAAACAAATAATACCACTTCAAATTATGCGGCAGGATCTTCTGTGAGCTTCACAAGCGTGGAGATCACCTCTGCTTCATCATCTGTAAAGTCGTACGTAGAGAAGTATAAAAAGTTACCCGGTCATGTAACCATTAACAATGTCCAGGTGACCATGCCCCAGTTCCTCTATTTAATGACTCAAAATGTGGTTAACATCAACAATGGAAAAAGACCATCTGTAACTCTTGATACTGCAGTAACGGGATCTACTGGAACTGAAACAGTTAAAACCGGAGATATCTACAAATCAGAATACATAAACATAGCAAAATCCATTAAATCTCATATACATACCTATGACAAAGCACCAAGCTACATAACCACATCAAGAGGACGGATCAAATATGAAACCATGGTTTACACCTTAAGTAAAATATTGAGCTTTCAAAAAACTAACAATAGACTACCAAACTATGTAACACTAGTTCCCTGGTCAACTGTAACCTTAAAGATTTTTACCAGTGCACAGATCAACTCTGCATCATCTAGCGTAAAGAAATATATCGAGAAATATAAAAAATTACCCAGTCACATAACCATTAACTATATCCCGGTCACCATGCCCCAGTTTTTAAAGTTAATGACTCAAAATTTAATAAACATCAAGAAAGGAACAGTTAAATCAATAACCCTTAAAAGTGTCGGTACACCACTCTATAAAGAGCCAGAAACAGTATCCAGTGGAAAAATCAATAAATACGAGTATTTGAACTTAGCAAATACGGTTAACTTATATATAGCCAAGTACCTCAAACCACCGAATCATATCAACACCTCAATGGGAAGAATTAACTTCGAAACAATGGTATATACATTCAGCAAAACACTGTTTTATAATTATAAATTTAAATATCTACCCAGCTTTGTATCATTTACCCCCTGGAATAATTTAAGCGGTAAAAATTTCTCATTAAGACCGGTATATATAACATGCGACCTGATCAGCAATACAATTACAGACACTGCAAGAAATAATGCACTAGCAAGTTCTTTACGACAAATAGGTGTCAAGGCCACTAATTATGGAGTAAAGAATTCGGTTTGGAAATTACTGGAAGATGACAGTGTCCCCAACAATACTTTAATTATCGAAATCCTGGGAGGAGCCGATGCAGCATATATAAAAGAGAAAGGATCTACCTGGTATCAATCTGCACTGGGCAACAAGGAAATTTTCTTAGTTTTCACTGATTGTGCAAAAGATATTACAAATTTAGCCTGGTTAGAACGAGCACATGATGATAATTACAGTCCACCATCATTTACAGGAATAGCACGTCCAGATCTATGTCTTTTAAGTCATGGGGTAGGTTATTTCGAACCATTAACCACAACTAACTACGATAAATGTGCGCAATCAATATATGCGGCAGCTTCAGATATGTAAGGAACTTTTTTTTCTATTCCACTTTTTTTTTATTTTTTAAAGGAATTCTTAGATTATTTCAATTAAAGTGATTTTTATAAATTCACTATCACCGCATCGTAAACCTGTTCTAATTCTTTTAAATCGTCTAAAACATTTTCGGGTACGGTTTGATCGATCTTCAGAACCATCACTGCTTCTCCGCCTGGTGCTTTTCTTCCCACCTGCATTTTGGCTATGTTTATTTCATGCTCACCCAGCTTGGTTCCGATGGCGCCGATTACTCCGGGTATGTCCTGGTAGGTTGATATCAGGAGGTGCCCCTCGGTTTCCACGTCCACCTTGTAACCGTTGATGAGCACTATTTTGGGTTCCTTGTTGGTAACCCCTTCAATAACTATATCATTGGAATCTGACTTCATCTCCACCCTCACCAGGCTTTCATATCCATGAACTTCACATCTTTTTCCTTCAATTACAGTTATGCCCCTGTTTTCTGCAACAGCCATGGCGTTAACCAGATTTACCGGTTCGGTGAGTATGGGGTTCAGGATTTCCTGAAGTATCATCCGGGTTAACATATCCAGTTTAGGGAATTCAGACAAGTCCCCACAGTAGGTAACATGGATTTCATTGATGTTTCCTTTGGCGGTCTGGATTAAGAATTTACCAAGCTTGGCCATTAACTCAAAGTAGGGTTTAAGCAAAAGCATGGTCTCCGGATCCATCACCGGCATGTTCAAAACGTTTTTGGGGGACCCTCCAGTTAATACCTTTTTAATCTCCTTAGCCACTATAATGGCGGCGTCTCGCTGTGCTTCTTGGGTAGATGCTCCGATATGGGGTGTGGCCACCAGATTATCCAGTCCTAAAAGTGGACTATCCACCGGCGGTTCATTTTCAAACACATCGAGTCCAGCACCTCCAATATCTCCGTTTACCAGTGAATCGTAGAGGTCATCTTCGTTTATGATTCCTCCCCGGGCGCAGTTAATTATGAATGCCGTGTTCTTCATCTGCTTGAACTGTTCTGCTGAAATTGAATGTCTGGTTTCTGGTGTAAGGGGCACGTGGATGCTGATCACATCTGAATCTTTAAATAAGGTGTCTCTTTCAACTATTTTAGCACCTAACCTGGCTGCCACATCTTCAGTGATGTACGGGTCGTTTACCAGTATCTCCATATTAAAGGCCTTGCATCTGGTGGCGACCTGGCTTCCTATTCTGCCCATACCTATTATTCCCAGTGTTTTGCCCGATAATTCGCTGCCCATGAATTTGCTCTTCTCCCATTTACCTTCCTTTACAGATTTGTCGGCAATGGCTATTTTCCGGGCTAAGGATAGTATTATGCCCATGGTGTGTTCGGCCACGGTTATGGATGTTGATTCAGGTGCGTTTACCACCATTATCCCTTTTTCGGTGGCTGCTGCTACATCCACATTATCCACACCCACCCCGGCCCGGGCTATGATTTTGAGTTTGCGACCGGCCTCTATTACTTCCCGTACGACTTTTGTCCTGCTTCTCACTATGATACCATCATAATCTGCAATTGATTCTACTAATTCCTCTGGCGTTATATCGGTTTGAACAATCACTTCTGCAATATCTTTAAGCTCATCAATTCCTTTTTCATTGATCTGATCAGCTACAAGTACTTTCATACAGTCCATCTCTCCTTTGTAAAATTTTGTAAAAAAAATTAAATTAAAAAAATGTTAAAAACTTTGATTAATATTACACACAGTTATTATTTCTTTTATACAAATTATTTATTTGGTAGATATTTTTTTTATATTTGGTAAAATTTTTAGTTAAAGGGAATAACTTTAAATTTATTGCACCATACTATATAATGATAATTTTAAGGGTAAATTTATGGGAGGTTTATTGCTATGGTTAGAGTTGAAGAATTCATTATCGCCAGTTCAAATTATGTGCCGGGCTATGAAATAATAGACACTAAAGGTTTTGTTTACGGCCTCACCGTCCGGAGCAGAGGTGTGGGTGGACAGATTGGTGCAGGAATCCGCTCCATGTTCGGAGGAGAGATAAAAGAATATGTGAGTATGATGGAAGATACCCGGGACGAGGCACTGCAAAGAGCCATAGACCATGCCGTGGAATACGGGGCCAATGCAATAATAAGTCTAAGATACGACTCCAATGACATATCAGATATCATGCAGGAAATTTTAGCCTACGGTACTGCTGTAGTGGCCCAGAAGATCGAATAAATACTTCTACGGGTGTATCAAAAAATACTGCTAAGTTAGCAAAGAAGATTCATAATAATAAATTTAAATTTTTTTTTAAATAAAATCATATTTTTTATTTTTTTTTTCTAATGAATTTCTACCAAATAATCCAAAAAAAAGAAACCAGGTTTATTCCATGTTTGATGGACAAATAAAAGTTAAAGACAGAAAATTACCCCGAACACTGCTTGGAAGCTCTCCTTTCATTGCTGCAGGACAGTTCGGACATCGGGCCCGTCTGTATCAACTGGACCTTTACAGCCAGCCTGAAAACATACTTAAAGTAATCAGGAAATCCTACACCCTTGGTGTCCGCGGAATTCAGTTAATTCCCTACCCCCCGGTCGTGGATGCTGTTAACTGGGCTAGGGATGAGGGGTGTGAGCTTAGCATTATCGGCACAGCCCGTCCGGGTGAAGAATCTGAAGATATAGAACTTCTTAGAGATATGGATGCGGATGCTGTCCTGCTGCATGCGGCGATTACCGACAGCTGCAACTGGGAAACCATACAGAACCATCTGGGGTTTATAAGAGATGAGGATATTATTCCTGGCCTGGCCACCCACCAACCGTTCCGCACCACTACAGAACTCCTGAAATCACCCCTACTTAATGAGTTTGACCTGTACATGATCCCCGTAAATAAGATGGGCTATCTCCTGGACACTGAATTCTTCATGGAAAAAGAGCGTGCTGAATTAAATGATCTGATAAATAGAATTGATAAAACAGTTATTGTTAAAAAAACCCTTGCAGCCGGAATTTTAACACCAGAGGATGCTTTTAACTTTCTTAAAACAGTTGATTATGCAGATATGATTACGGTGGGGATTGCATATGAAAATGAAGCAGAGGAGACCTTTAATTTGCTGGGTGAAAAGTAGATAAAGGTTTTTAATTTTTACGTTCCTTAAGTAGCCTGATGAATTCCCGGCAGTTATGCATTTCACATATTTCTCCTTTGTTAACTGCGGGTATGCCTTCTATGCATTCCACGATCCTGTTGCTTTCCATGATGAAGACCGCTTCTTTTTGGGTTATATCTCGTAGGTCCTTCAAATTTAAGGCCATTTTCTTTAACACCTGTTTGTTCCGGTTTTTCTCCATATTGGTTAGCAGGATGTTCTCTTTTTCCTTCTGGTTTTTTGCCTTGGATATAGCATCGAATGGTGTTCTGCTGGTGGGCTGTACTCCGAATCCTAATTTTATTAGTTCTTTGGGTTCTTTAGTTTCGGGAATATTCTTATCATCCGTTTGAGCTGTTTCTGACTTCAGTAATTCAGATTCCTTATCAGGAGTTTTAAACAGGTCTATGGACAAGGTGATTTTCATGTTAAGGATGCTCTCCAGCAGCATGGCTGTCTCTGGATATGCTCGAACCATGCCGTGCTCATATTTGTATATGGTTTCCCGTGACACGTGGGCTATATCTGCCAGGTCTTTAAGTGAGAGATTCTCATTTTCCCGTACTTCACTCAGTAAATGGCCGTCGATATTCACGTAATAGCCGCCGCGATCTGCCAAGATTTCGGGGTACACCTCATCCACCACCATGTTGCGTAAGGTTTCCGGGGCTACCACCGGTATTCCATGTCTTTCATAAACCACATCTTCCTCTAGTGGCTCTGTTTTTGATTTAAAACCAACTATTAAGGGTGATGCTAAAAAGGTTCTGGCCAGTCTCTTTATCTCCAGAGCCTGCTGGCTGCTGAAGCCGTCCACATTGATTAACACTTTAAGTAAAAGTAAAATTAGCTCCCGGCGGGCGACCATGTCAAAACAGCTTCGGTCATAGATGTTTGATGTTTGAAATCCATGATTGGATAGGAGTTCGGTTATCTCTATTAAGACCTGATCTCGATGCATGGGAATGCTGGACATAGGGAACACCTGAAATAAAATATATTATGTAAGTGTGGTATGAAAACTATATATCTTTTATGATAAAGTTGGAATGAAAACTATGAATTATATAATATATGTGGGTATCGATGACACCGATTCCAGTGAGGGAATGTGCACCACCTACATAGGTGCTGTGGTCATGGATGAACTTAAAGAATCCGGCTTCCAGATCATGGGATATCCACGTTTAATAAGATTAAATCCATTTGCCCGGTTTAAAACCAGGGGAAACGGGGCGGTGTCCTTCAAAGTACTGATTAAGTCAGAAGATGAATTTGAAAAAGTCAAAGATCTTATTATTAATCGGGTTACAGAGTTATCACACCTCCAGGAGGAGAACACCAACCCAGGAATAGTTTTCTATATAGTGGAGACATCTAATCCAGATGCAGAAATATCATTACCTACAGAATTAGAAGACTATGCAATGAAAACCGTGCAGAACATAGTCACCATCCAAGAAGCGGAAGATTTAGCATCAAAATTTGGAGTAGAAATGCATAGAATCAAAAAGGGAAGAGGTATAATTGGGGCTCTCGCTGCTATTGGATGCCCCCTGCCCGATAGTACCTATGAATTTTTAGCCTACCGCATGCCGAACAATTACGGTACAAAGAGAAGGATAAAATATGATTCAGTACGGGAAATGGATGAGGCAACCTATCCCTGCACCTTCGATAATCTCGATGAAAAAGAAGGCTACATAGCCATAGAACCCCACACCCCCTGCCCCATACTCTACGGTATCCGGGGAGAAAGTCCGGATAGTGTTCTAAAAGCCCATAACTTGATTGAACTCTGCGAACCAGTGGAGAGAACTGCGGTATTTCTAACCAATCAGCACACCGACCAGCACCTCATAGAGGCAGATAAAATCTCAAAAATGGATAAATGCAAATGTTACATCGTTCAGGGGATTGTAGCAGATAACCCACATGTCATTGAGGGA
>Ga0187785_10000357_pt1 | contig 17231 bp, 16 predicted proteins | sample 0815_BV2_4_20_MG_FD_132466 | JGI IMG/M metagenome (GOLD analysis project Ga0187785, IMG submission 132466) | Tropical peat soil microbial communities from peatlands in Department of Meta, Colombia - 0815_BV2_4_20_MG | ecosystem: Environmental > Terrestrial > Soil > Wetlands > Peat | place...
CATCGCCCTGACCAGCTCGGCACAGACCCTGGACACGGCCAACCGACTCAACACCGACTACGACTTCTTCGAAATGCTGCGCACGAGCGGCCGGCGTGCGGCACGTCGTTTTCTAGACGCCCACTACGACGATATCGGCGTTCGTTCGAGTGTTGACTTCGAGGCTGCGCCGGAAGGTGTGACTGCGTGATATATTTACACGCATGAGCGAGCTTGCTGCCGAGATCGGCCAGACGGTCCTGGATATCATTGTCGCAGACATCACCACGCTTGACGTCGATGCGATCGTCAACGCCGCCAATCGCTCGCTATTGGGTGGTGGGGGCGTTGACGGCGCCATCCACCGCGCGGCGGGGCCGGAATTGCTGGCCGAATGCCGCACGCTTGGCGGCTGCGACACTGGCAGCGCAAAGATCACACGCGGTTACCGGCTGAAGGCCCGGCACGTAATCCATGCTGTCGGGCCGGTATGGGGCGGCGGCAATAGGGACGAAGAAGCGCTTTTGGCGAACTGCTATCGGATGGCTCTCGATCTCGCAGCCGGCATCCCGCTGACGTCAATTGCCTATCCGGCAATTTCAACCGGTGTTTATCGCTTTCCCGCGGATCTCGCGGCGCGCATTGCCGTAGGCACCGTCGCGGCTGAAATCGCCGCACGCCCGCGCGGGATCACGCGCGTGACGTTCTGCTGCTTCGCTCCCGAAAGCGCGGAATATCATAAGGATGCATTCGCGGAGTTGGGACTGGTGTGAGCCTCCAATTCCGCTCGTCCTCGCGTCCCGGATTCCTTGTTTCTCGATTCCCGCTTTCGGGGGGATGAGCGGTTCGTGGCGCAGGGGCAGTGGTCAAATCTTTGGATCGACATCCAGCCGCACGATCCAGTTTTCCATCCCTGATTTTACGGCAGGATAAATTTTCAAAACCTCCGGATCGTGGCCCGGGACAACGTGGTGGCGCGAGGCCGCGAGCTTTTTCAGCGTCTTGTAACCCTCGAGGGTGTCTCCAACGCTGTAGGTGATCGGAAATACCCGCCCCTCATCGAGGTGCGAATAAAGGTGACAACAATCCGACGCGATTACCACCGTGCCGCGCTTGGTTTTCACGCGCACGCATTGCAGACCCTTCGAATGGCCGCCAATCTTGTGAACCGTGATGCCCGGCGCGAGTTCTTCGACTCCGTCATGGAACTCGACCCGGTAGGCGAAAACCTTTCGCACCATGGCCAGCACATCGCTTTCGCTGAATGGGATTCGCAACGTCTGGTGACACATGCAGCGGCCCGTCGCGTAGGCCATCTCGGTGTCCTGGATGTGATAGCGTGCGCTCGGGAAAAGATCGTAATTGCCGGCGTGATCCCAGTGCATGTGAGTGGCAATCACATGATCGACCTTATCCGGCTGTACGCCGAGAGCTTTCAGACCTTCACCCACGGGATGAATGATCGTGCGGCTTCGTTCCTTGGCCGCCACTTCATCGAAGCCCGTGTCGCACACGAATGTCCCGTGCGGTCCTTTGATAACCCACACGTAATACGAAATCGAGGTCATCTCGTCGTGCGGATCGCCGAAGATATAGTTTTCCGACCGTTTGCGCGTGTGAGTCGCGTAGCACACCGCGTAGACCTCGTGGATATCGTCACTCATGACTTTTTCTCCGCACCAACGGTGACGCCGGCACGGCGTTCGATCATTTTGACGATGGAGGTGAAATCACTGTCTCCACCAAACTCCGTGTTAGTCGTTTCCCACTGAGCGAGAACGGTATTCATGACTGAGTTGGGAACGTCCAAATTCTTTGCTTCATCGACGCACAGCCGTACGTCCTTGAGCATCAGTGCCGTAGCGAAGCCATAGTTGAATGTGCGTGGCAGAATCGCCTGCGGAAACTTTCCGTCTGAAGCAGTGGTGCGGCCGGAGCCGGCATTTATGACATCGATCATCACCGCCGGATCGAGTCCCGCTTTTACGCCCATTGCCACCGCTTCGGCGGTCGCCGCCATCGCGGTAGCCGAGAGAAAGTTATTGGCAAGCTTCATCGTCTGCGCCATGCCAGGTTTCTCGCCGACGATGAAGACCTTGCCGAACACTGCGAGTACGTCTTTCACCAGATCGACATCAGCCTTCGGCCCCGACACCATCACGGCCAGCGTGCCCTTACTGGCGCCGCCGACGCCACCGCTCACAGGGCAGTCGATCTGCACGATGTTCTTTTTCGCCAAAGCCGCTGCGATCTTTGCCGCGACACCCGAGCCGGTGGTGGACAGGTCGATGAAGCGTTTGATGCGCTTGCCGTGAATGACGCCACCCTCGCCGGTCGCGACCTTTTCGGAAATTTGCAGCGACGGCAAACTCGCCATCACCGTTTCAGCCCGGTCGGCGACATCGGCCGGGGACGACGCAAGCTGCGCACCGATCGCCACCAACGGTGCGACTGCATCATTGCGGGTGTCGTAAACGACGAGCCTATGACCGGCCTCGATCAGCCGGCGTGCCATCGGCTGTCCCATATTGCCGAGTCCAATAAAGCCGATGTCCATGGGGTTGAGTTCCTATTGGCCAGAAGGCGGGGCGCAACTTTGCCCGACGCAAATGCGCTCGTCACCCGCGCGCTGGGCGCGCAGCAGATCTGTCAAAATGGATTGTTGTGCTTATTATAAGCTTACTTATTATTGTCGCGTCCAACCCAGAGACGATCATGCCCCAACAGCCCGTCAAACGCGAATTTGCCTTTACAATCATGGATGTAGCTCGCTTGTTGAAAACCTATGCGGACCAGCGGGCACGCCAGTTCGGCATCTCCAGGGCGCAATGGGCGGTGCTTGTCCGCATCGATCGGCATGAGGGCCTTAAGCAGACGGAACTCGCGGACATGCTCGATCTCCAACCGATCACGCTGACACGTCTCCTCGACCGGCTGTCGGACAACGGGCTCATCGAGCGACGCGCCGATCCGAACGACCGGCGTGCCAATCGGTTGTACCTGAAGCCCGCCGCAAAGCCCTTGCTCGACCGGCTGGCGGATCTCGGCGCCGACATGATGGAAATTGTTCTCGACGGAATTTCCATGACGTCAATCGAGCGCATGCTCAAGGAACTCGGCGTTGTGAAGGACAATCTACGCTTGGCCATTGCGCGCAACACGAATCAACAACAAGCAGCCACTGGATAAGTCATGACTGAGAAAGCTCTGAAAATCGTACCGGCACCAGAAGCAAAAACATCGCCGGAAGCAAAAACCGAAAGCGCCGCCAGCGGCTCGTTCGCTCGCATCGGACGCAAGCGTCTGCGCATGATTCTGCTTGTCGGCTTGCCAGCGCTTGCTCTGGTGATCGGTCTTGGCATCTATTTGTCCGGCGGGCGCTATATATCGACGGACAACGCCTATGTCGGCGCCCAAAAGGTGCTGATCACGCCGGATATCTCCGGCAAGATCACACATGTCGCCATCCGAGAAGGTCAGCACGTCAATCCTGGCGACGAATTGTTCACGCTCGACCGCGAGCCCTTTGCGCTTGCTTTGCAACAGGCGAAGGCGAAGCTCGATACCGCGCGTACCAATTTCGACAAGCTCAAAACCAATCTCAAGTCGCTGGAGACGCTTACCGACCTCGCCAAAAAGAACGTCGATCTCAAGCAGCGAGACGTCGATCGAAAGACAAAACTGGTGAGTTCGCAGGCCGGATCGCAGGCCGATCTGGACACGGCACAAGCCGCTGTTATCACCGCACAATTGCAGGCGGAGTATGCTGCCCAGCAGCGCGATACGACGCTGAACCAGTTGCTCGGCAATCCTGACCTGCCGCTCGAGCAGTTCCCGGAATACGCCCAGGCCAAGGCCGCGCTCGACAACGCGCAACGTGATTATGACCACACCATCGTGCGCGCGCCGATGTCGGGTACAGCCACCCAAGTGGACAACATTCAACTGGGACGGTTTGTCGCTGCCGGCACGCCGGTGCTGAGCGTGATCGACGACCAGGCGCCGTGGGTCGACGCCAATCCGAAAGAAACCGACATCACCTATCTGCGCGTGGGTCAGAAGGCAACGCTCGACATCGACAGCTTTCCCGATCGTATTTTCACCGGCACTGTAGTTGCAGTGAGCCCGGGGACCGGCGCCCAATTTTCGATCCTGCCGCCGCAGAATGCGACAGGAAACTGGGTGAAGGTTGTGCAGCGTGTTCCGGTCCGCATCGCCTTCGACAAAAACGACGATACGCATCTGCTGCGGTCCGGTATGAGCGTGAACGTCGAGATCGACACCGGCCACAGCCGGCTGCCGTTCATGTCAGTGCAGGCGAAAGAAGCAAAATGACGGTGCACTTCGCATCGATGGATCCGAAGTTGCGGCGCGCGCTGATAACGGTCTGCACCATGACTGCAACGATCATGCAGGCGCTCGACACTACCATTGCGAACGTCGCCCTGCCCTATATGCAGGGCTCGCTGTCCGCTTCACTCGACCAGATCAACTGGGTGCTCACGTCGTATATCGTCGCGGCCGCAATCATGACGGCGCCGATCGGCTGGCTCTCGGACCGGTTTGGACGCAAGAAGCTGTTCATCATTTGCGTCGGTGGATTCACTGTCGCGTCGTTCCTTTGCGCGTTGGCGCAGAACATCGAACAAATGGTGCTGTTCCGTCTGTTGCAGGGCATGGCTGGCGCCGCATTGGTGCCGCTCTCGCAATCCGTTCTGCTCGATGTGTACTCAGCCGAAGAGCGCGGGCAAGCCATGGCGATATGGGGCGTCGGCGTCATGTTGGGGCCCATTATGGGCCCCACATTGGGTGCGTGGCTCACCGACAATTATTCCTGGCATTGGGTGTTTCTGATCAATCTGCCGATCGGCGTCATTACCGTGCTTGGTATGCTGATTTTCATGGACGAGACGCAGAAACACGACCATCTGCGCTTTGACTGGTTCGGATTTGTCGCGCTCGCGATTGGCATCGGATCACTGCAGCTGCTTCTCGATCGTGGCGAACAAGTCGGCTGGTTCGATTCGAACGAAATCTGGATCGAGGCGATCGTCTCGGCGGCCGGTTTCTACTACTTCTTTGCTCATTCGCTGACCACGGACGAGCCGTTCGTACGATTCGAGATGTTCAAGGACCGCAATTTCGTCAGCGGTTGTATCTTCATGTTGGTGATCGGCGTGGTGCTGTTCGGCACCATGGCGCTGGTGACCCCGTTCATGCAGAACCTGCTCGGTTATCCAATCCAGACCGCCGGTTTTCTGCTCGGCTCACGCGGCTTCGGTACACTCCTCACAATGATGGCGGCACCGCGACTGATGCGCATGGTGCAACCGCGTTACCTGATCCTGTGCGGACTGATCCTCGCAGGCGGAACGCTCTATTATATGACCGGCTTCTCACTCGACGTGACCAAGACCACAATTATCGTCACCAGCATTGTCCAGGGCGTCGGACTTGGCCTGCTGTTCGTGCCGATATCGACCGTAGCCTTTGCCACATTGCCGAGTCACCTGCGAACCGGCGCCACTGCGATCACCACGCTCACACGTAATCTCGGCTCATCCATCGGCATATCCATGGTGATCGCAAATCTCACCAGCAAGACTACCGAGATGCACGCACGGCTGACCGAGCAGGTAACGCCGTTCAACAACGCGCTGCAAATGCCGGATATAGCCGGAACTCTGGACGTGCACACCGACGTCGGCCGCGCTCTGCTCGATACCATTGTTACACAGCAGGCTGCGATGCTCGCTTATATCAACGACTTCAAGCTGCTGATGATCCTGACGCTGGCCGTGATTCCGCTGGTGTTGATCATCGGCACCATGCAGCAGACGTCCGGTGCAAAACCGCAGCATGCGGCAATCGACTGAGCGCTAACGCAAGAATTCCTTGCGGACCAACTTTGTGTGCTCGCCGATTGCCGGGATTGGACCGTAAGTCCGTTCTTGTCCCGAGCGCACAGGTGCCGGCGCGGGCATCGTCACCGGCCCACTGGGGGCCGCAACGGTAATTCGTCGCAAATGCGCATGCTTCGACAATAATTCGCAGTCGTTGACCCGTGCGAACGCAATATCAGCGGCCTCGAGCTTCTTCATTAAAGTTCCGACATTGTGCTTAGCAAACGCTGCCGCAACCTTCCTGTCGGTATCGAGTCTGTTCTCCACACGCCCGGGATTGGTGGCAAACTTCGCGTCGCTTCCAAGCGCAGCTTCGTCCAGGACCTTGTCCGCCAAGACGCGCCATTCGCGATCGTTCTGAATGGCTATCAAAATGTCGGCGCCATCGCCGCTCTTGAATACGCCATAAGGTGCAATCGCTGCATGCGCGAGGCCGATGCGCTTGAACGGCGTGCCACCCTCTCCGTGCAATAGCGGAACCGTCATCCATTCCGCCATGGCATCGAACATTGAGACCGATATCTCCGTGCCCTCGTTTGTTTTAGAACGAGCGATCAGCGCTTCGAGAATGGCCTCGTAAGCGTTGAGGCCCGCGGCGACATCGACAATCGACACGCCGACACGTGCGGGCCCTTCGGGGCCGCCCGTCACTGATGACACACCGGATTCGGCCTGGATCAGGAGGTCATAAGCCTTGCGCTGCGCATACGGACCGCTCTCCCCATAGCCGGAGATCGAGCAGCAGATCAGCCGCGGGTAGTCCTTGCGCAGCCGGGCCATTGCAAAGCCGAGTTTGCCGATCGCGCCGGGCTTGAGATTCTGCACGAACACGTCGGCCTTCGCGAGCATGGCTTCAAGCAAAGTACTGTCATCGGGCTTGCCCAGATCAAGCACAACGGACTGTTTGCCGCGATTGAGCCAGACAAAGTTCGCGCTCTCGCCGTGGACCACATGGTCGTATTCGCGGGCAAAATCTCCTTCGGGCCGTTCGACTTTGATTACGCGCGCGCCGGCGTCAGCCAGACGGCAAGTGCATTGCGGCGCCGCCACAGCTTGCTCGACCGAGACGACGAGGAGCCCTTCGAGCGGCAGCGACATCTCAATACGACCGCGGCAAACCAAGCACGTGCTCGGCCAGATACGAGAGGATCATGTTGGTGGAAATCGGCGCCACCTGATAGAGCCGCGTCTCGCGGAATTTACGTTCGATATCGTATTCCTCGGCAAAGCCAAAGCCGCCGTGCGTCTGCACGCACATGTCGGCGGCGGCCCAGGACGCATCGGCCGCCAACAACTTGGCCATGTTGGCTTCCGCCCCGATATCTTCGCCCGCTTCATATTTGCGTGCGGCTTGGTGCACCATCAGTTCGGCTGCGCGCATCTGGGCGTAAGCGCGCGCGATGGGAAATTGCACGCCCTGATTTTGCCCGATCGGCCGGCCGAACAGTTCACGATCTTTTGCATATTGCGTTGCTTTGGCGATGAACCATTTGGCATCACCGATGCATTCGGCGGCAATCAGGATGCGCTCGGCATTCATGCCCGCCAGAATGTAGCGAAAGCCCTGCCCTTCCTCGCCGATCAGGTTCTCCGCGGGCACGCGCAGATCATCGAAAAATATCTGCGTGGTCGCATGGTTCATCATGGTCCGAATGGGATTGATGGCGATATTGGCACCCTGCGCGAGCCGCATATCCACCAAAAACACCGACAAGCCTTCGGTGCGCTTTTTGGCTTTTTCCTTCGGCGTGGTGCGCGCCAGCAAAAGCATAAGATCGGAATGCTCGGCGCGTGACGTCCAGATCTTCTGGCCGTTGATGACGTAGTGGTCGTTACCCTCGCGTTGCGCGGTCGTGCGCAGGGACAACGTGTCGGTACCGGACGTCGGCTCGGTCACACCGAAGGCCTGGAGACGAAGTTCGCCGGTCGCGATCAGCGGAAGGTAGCGTTCCTTCTGTGTTTCACTGCCGTGACGCAGAATTGTGCCCATGATGTACATCTGCGCATGACACGCCGCACCGTTGCCGCCAGAAGCATGGATTTCCTCGAGAATAGCGGCGGCGGCGCCGAGACCGAGCCCACTACCGCCGTATTCCTCCGGAATGAGCGCCGCGAGATAGCCGGCCTTCGTGAGCGCGGCGACAAATTCGGTCGGATAGGCGCGGTCACGATCCAGCGCCCGCCAGTATTCTCCCGGATATTTCGTGCACAGCGCGCGCACACCGTCACGAACATCGGCATATTCGTCGTGCTCTATGCTGCGCTTTTTCATCGACCCATTCTATGCAGCCAGGCTCCTCGCATGACAAGACGCTAGATCGGGTCCCAATTGAACACGTCTTCGGAGCGTTCCAGCGGCGTGAGCGCGGGCGCGAAGGCGTTTTTCAGCTCCCCTGCAAGCGTTTCCGGCGTCCAGCCTTCGGCGCGATGAATGGTTTTGACCGGCCGCGGCTGGTTGAACAGGTAAATCTCATTGTTCCGGACAGAGAGAATTTGTCCGGTGATGCCGGCGGCCGCATCCGAACAAAGAAAGACCGCAAGCGGCGCGATCTTTTCCGGCGTCATGCGCTGGAAGGCTTCGATGCGGCGTTTGTCCTGCTCCGATTGCGCCGGAATCGACTCGATCATGCGCGTGAAGGCGAAGGGCGCAATGCAGTTCGAGCGCACGTTGAAGCGCGCCATATCCAATGCGATCCCGCGCGACAGTCCCATGATCCCCAATTTGGCCGCCATGTAGTTCGCCTGACCGAAATTTCCGACGAGACCCGAAGTTGACGTCATGTGCACAAAAGCACCGGAATTCTGGTCGCGAAAAAGCGGAGCGACCGCGCGACTCATATTGAACGAGCCATTGAGATGCACGCCGATCACATCGGACCAGTCTGACCAGCTCATCTTGTGAAAGATCACATCGCGCAGAATGCCGGCATTGTTGACGAGAATGTCGACACGGCCGAAAGCGTCGAGTGCCGCACGTACGATCTTGTCGCCATTCGCCGGCTCGCTGATCGACAATGTCGAGGCGATCGCCGTGCCGCCGGCCTTCTTGATTTCCTCTACGACCGCATGCGCCGGCGTCGAATCCGTGCCTTCGCCTTCAAGGCTCGCACCGATATCGCAGACCACGATACGCGCGCCTTCCTGTGCCAGCAGCATGGCAATGCCGCGCCCGATGCCTCGCCCCGCCCCGGTGACGATAGCGGTTTTGCCGGCGACCATCCGCGCCATCAGCGCCCCCAAACCTCATCGGCGAGTTCAATGATCCTGCGCAGCTTGGCCCATTGCTCGTCTTCGGCCAGTGCATTGCCTTCCTCGGTGGAGGCGAAGCCGCATTGCGGCGACAGACACAACTGGTCGAGCGAAACGAACTTGGCGGCCTGATCAATACGACGTTTGATCTCATCCTTGGACTCGAGTCGTCCGGTCTTGGTCGTGACGAGGCCGAGCACGGCGGTTCTATCTTTCGGAAGCATGCGCAGTGGCTCGAAGCCGCCGGCGCGCTCGCTGTCGTACTCCATGAAGAAGCCGTGCACCTTGATCCTGTTGAACAGAACTTCCTGCACGGCTTCGTAGCCGCCGCTCCCCATGTAGGTCGATTTATAGTTGCCACGACACATGTGCATCGTGATGGTCATATCGGAGGGAATGTCCGACATCGCTGTATTGATGAGATCACCATAGAGCTCGCCCAGCTGTTCTGGATCATCCCCGCGATCTTTCATCGACTGGCGATATTTCGGATCGCAGAGCATGGCAATGAAGACTTCGTCGAGCTGGAGATAGCGGCAGCCGGCATCGGCGAAGGCACGAACGGCTTTTTTATAAGCTTGGCCGAGGTCGTCGAAAAAACGGTCGAGCTTTGGATAGACTTTGCGATCGATCGGCGTTGGGACCGGCCGCCCATAAGCTGCCGACGGCGAAGGAATCGTGATTTTCGGCGTGCGCTTGGTGTGTGACGCGACGAATTTGAAATGCTCGATCATGGGGTGGCTGGAAAAGCCGAGCTTGCCCGTAACCTTCAAGCCTTCGTTGCGTGTCGTAACGCCGGTAAACGGAATCCCGGTATCCATGACATGCTTTTCGATGCCGTCGAGGCCCCAGAGAAAATCGAGATGCCACCACGAACGGCGGAACTCGCCATCGGTGATCGATCGCAGGCCAACGTCTTCCTGTTTCTTGACCACGCGGTCGATTTCGCGGTCTTCGATCTCCTTCAGCTGCGCCGGCGTAATTTCGCCTTTTGCGCGCTGCTCGCGCGCTTTTTTCAGCACGGCGGGGCGCAGCAGGCTCCCGACATGATCGGCACGAAACGGTGGCTTTGCCCGCTGTGACATTGTCGTATTCACTCCCTATCCCCAAATCTCTTCTGCCAGCTCGACAATCATCCGCAGTTTGGCCCACTGCTCGTCTTCGGCCAAGACGTTGCCTTCCTCTGTTGAGGCGAAGCCGCATTGCGGCGAGATGCAAAGCCGCTCCAGGGGCACAAGTTTTGCGGCCTCATCGATACGCCGTCTGATCTCATCCTTCGATTCAAGCCGCCCCCACTTCGAGGTGACGAGGCCGAGTACAACCATTTTGCCTTTCGGAACGAAACGCAAAGGCTCGAAACTGCCGGCACGATCGTTGTCGTATTCCATGAAGTAACCGTGCACGTTGATCGTGTTGAACAGAATCTCGGCGACCGGCTCGTACCCGCCCGATGCGACGAATGTTGATTGGAAATTGCCCCGGCACAGATGCATGGCGGTGGTCATGTCCGGTGGAATGTCTGAAATTGCGGCATTGATCATGCCCGCGTAAATCGCCGGCAGCCTTTCGGGGTCATCGCCGCGGTTGGCCACCTGCGCGCGCAACTTGGGATCGCAAAGATAGGCGAAATTGACCTCGTCGAGCTGGAGGTACCGGCAACCGGCATCTGCAAAAGCGCGGACGGCCTGGCGGTAAGTTTGGCCGAAATCACGGTAGAAATCGCTCATGTCGGGATAGATCGATTCCGGCACGGCGTCGCGGCCATAACGGAAATGCAGGCTCGACGGCGACGGGATCGCCATCTTGGGAAACGCACGTGCGTGCTCTCTCACAAATCTGAAATGTTCAAGCATCGGATGGCCGGAGAAGGCACCGAGCTTTCCCGTGACACGCAGCATCATCGGTTTAGGATTGACGCCCTGAAATTTGATCTTGCGTTCGCCGAGATAGGCTTCAACGCCGGGAAGTGCTCCGAGGAAATCGTAGTTCCAGAATGCACGGCGAAATTCGCCGTCGGTGACCGCCTGAAGGCCTATGTCTTCTTGCTTCTTGATGATTGTCGAGATCTCGCGATCCTCGATCGCTCTCAGCTCATCGGCGGAAATTTCGCCTTTTTCTCGTTTTGCACGCGCATTTTTCAGCACCGCTGGGCGCAGAAGACTTCCTACGTGGTCGGCGCGAAATGGTGGCTTGGCCTGCAAAGTCATCGAAGCTTTCTTCCGCTCGTCCCCGCGAAAGCGGGGACCCAGTGCCATCTACTCTGGATTCCCGCTTGCGTGGGAATGAGCGGTTTTTGCTAGTTTTTCCCCCACACTTCCTCGGCCAATTCGACAATCATCCGCAGCTTCGCCCACTGTTCGTCTTCGGCAAGCACATTGCCCTCCTCGGTGGACGCAAAGCCGCATTGGGGTGACAGACACAACTGATCGAGCGCGACGTATTTGGTGGCTTCATCGATGCGCCGCTTGATTTCGTCTTTTGGCTCCAGCCGTCCGCTTTTCGACGTGACGAGACCCAGAACAAGTTGCTTTTTGCCCTTGGGAAAATTGCGTAGAGGCTCGAAACCGCCGGCGCGGTCGCTGTCGTATTCCAAGAAATAGCCATCGAGGTTGGTCTTGGCGAGCAGATGCTCGGCGACGAATTCGTAGCCCCCCTGCGCGATCCACGTCGAGCGGAAATTGCCCCGGCAGGAATGCATGGTGATCGCCATGTCAGCTGGCTTGCCTTCGAGTGCCGCGTTGGTCACGCGTGCGTAAATCGCTGGCAATTTTTCGGGGTCATCACCACGCGCCTTCGATTGTTCGCGTTCGTTCGGGTCGCACATCATCGCCCAAGCGGTGTCGTCGAGCTGCAGATAGCGGCAACCGGCGTCATAAAAGGCGCGAATTGCCTTGCGCCAGGCGGCACTGATATCGGCGAAAAAAGCGTCGAGGTCGGGATAGGTCTCCTTGCTCACCATTGCCCGGCCCTGACGAAAATGGAACGTGCTCGGCGCCGGGATCGTCATCTTCGGCGTAACGCGGCAGTGCGCTTTGAGAAACTTGAAGTGCTCCAGGTGCGGATGGCCGGTGAAATCGACCTTGCCGTCGATCCGGATTGCTTCGTGCTTGGTTTCAACGCCATGGAATTTGATGCCGATTGCGGTCGTAATCGGCGTAACCCCGGCAAGTCCGCAAAAAAAGTCGAAATGCCACCAGGAGCGACGGAATTCACCGTCGGTGGCAAGCCGCAACCCCACCTCTTCCTGCTTTTTTATGATTTTCTCGATCTCGCGGTCTTCCACCGCTTTCAGAGCGGCGGCATCGATCTCGCCTCTGGCACGCTTGGCACGCGCATCTCTCAGCGGTGCCGTGCGCAGCAGACTCCCGACATGATCGGCGCGAAAAGGCGGCGCGGTGCGTTGAGCCAATTATTTCCCCCAAACCTCTTCCGCCAATTCGACAATCATTCGGAGCTTGGCCCATTGCTCGTCCTCGGCCAGCACGTTGCCTTCTTCGGTCGAGGCAAATCCGCATTGCGGCGACAGGCACATTTGATCGAGCGCAACATATTTAGTCGCTTCTTCAATTCGCTTCTTGATATCGGCGCGCGGTTCGAGCCGTCCGGACTTCGATGTAATCAGCCCGAGCACGACGATCTTGTTGCCCTTCGGCAAAAACCGCAGCGGCTCGAAGCCGCCGGCGCGGTCGGTGTCGTATTCGAGGAAGTAACCGTCGTAGTTGCATTTACCCAGCATGTTCTGCGCCACAGGCTCGTATCCGCCGGAGGAAATAAAAGTCGAACGGAAGTTGCCGCGGCAGACATGGGTGGTGATCGTCATGTCGGCGGGTTTCGCTTCCAGCGCCTTGTTGATGCAGCGCGTGTAGGTCTCCTGCAGATGATCGACGTCGAGACCACGATCCCTGGCCTTCTTCAATTCCTCCTGCGAGCACAGATAGGCCCAGGCCGTGTCGTCGAATTGCAAATAACGGCAACCGGCATCGTAAAAGGCCTTGATCGCCTTTTGATAGGTGACCGCAAGATCGTCGAAGATCGCATCGCGATCTGGATAGGCGCTTTTCGCAACTGCACCGGGTTCGAGCCGAAAATGCATCACGGTCGGGGCCGGGATTGTCATTTTCGGCATGGCCTTGGTGTGCGCCTTCAGAAATTTGAAATGTTCCAGCATTGGATGGTTCGAAAAACCGATTTTGCCTGTGACCTTGATGCTGCGCGGCTTGGTCTGCACACCCTGAAACTGGATGCCGTGATCGAGCTCGTAGATCTCAACGCCGTCAAGCATGCCGAAGAAGTCGAAATGCCACCAGGAACGGCGAAACTCCCCGTCGGTTGCGAGCTTGAGGCCAATTTCTTCCTGCTTTTTGATGATCTTTTCGATCTCGCGGTCTTCCACCTCTTTAAGCTGCGCTGCGCTTATGGTGCCCTTTTCGCGCTTCGCCCGCGCGTCTTTGACCGGCACAGTCCGCAGGATGCTGCCGACATGATCGGCGCGAAAAGGCGGCTTCGTTCTTTGCATGTCGCTCCTCCGCGAGTGGCCCGCGCTTGCCGGCGGGTCTTAATTGCTTCGAGCCATAGCACGGCCGGTGCCGTGCCGTCCTGCGGCGGCTTCGCATGCGTACCTTGCAGTTTCAAGCGTTCCGCCGAAGGAAAAGTAGTGGGGCGCAACGTCGCCCAAACCGCCAGTCGCCGAAAGCGTTTCGATAATGGCGTCGGGTCCAACATGACCAACCAGACCGCTGGCGACCCCCGATGCAAGCCCGCGCAAGGAAGCGGCAACACCGCAGCGCCTGGCATATCGCAACAGCGCGGGCACGCTGGTCGGGCCCGCCATGCCGATCTTCACCGGTTTGCCAATGCCGCACGCGCGTAATTGCTTGAGCCACGTCAGAATGTGTTCCGGGGCAAATGAAAATTGACTGACGATGTGAACGCGCAAGCCCTGCGCGGTAGCAGCGGCGATCTTTTCATCGAGTGCAGCCTCGAGACGACCGGCAGGGATGCGCGGATGGCCCTCGGGATAGGCGCCAATACCGATTTCTTCGATACCGGCCTTGCGCAGGCCGCCCTTCTGAATAACGGCGAGCGCATCGGCGAATGCGGCGGCTGTATCGACATCGCCGCCGATCACGAGCAGCTGGCGCATATCGGCTTCGCCATGAAATCGGGTGAGCAAATCTTGCAACGCGCCGGCACTGGCAAGTCGCCGCGCCGCAATATGAGCAACGGGCTCGAGCCTAGCGTTGCGCAAGGCGGCTGCCGCCCTGACCAGCTCGCGGGTATCCTGTGTCGGCACCGCAGTCAGATAAAGCGGGGTGCCGCGCGGCAGGGTATCGGCGAGCGCGGCAACTTCTCTCGCGTTCGGGCGCGTCGCTTCGAGCGAAAAATGTCGCGCAAAGGCGGCAGGATCAGAGGCAGGTGCTGGAGCGGCAGCGGCGGGCATCGGCCGATGCCCCTATTCGCGCCGACGCGAGATCACGAAGGATTCATCGTAGAACCACAACCCGCCATGTTTCTGGAGAATCTCGCGCGTCGCCTCGATATAGCGGCGATCGCTGTTCACATCGGACAATCGATCGTCCTCAACCTGCGCAACGTAGATCGCCGCATTCCATGCTGCGAGCAATGTCGATGTGCCAATCGAAGAGGAAATCTCCGAGGGCAATGTGTGCATGTCGTAGCGGAATAGCGATCGCTGGTCGGCGTAAGCATTGAAATTGAGGTCGCGGCCCGCGGAGCCAAGCTCGTGTTTCACTTCCTTGAGCAGATCGTGGCGGCTGTGCACGAACGGATTGTCGTTCGGCCAGACCTTGTTGATGATCTCCATCCCCGGGTCGTGCCCGTAGGAGTGGATCGCGATCATGCGGCCGCCCGGTCCGAGCGCACGCGCGAGCGGCGCCAGCACACGTTTGGCTTTGAACTCCAGCGAAGCGCGCGCGCGATAAGGCTGCGAGGCGATTACCAGGTCGTAGTCGGCGATGGTGCCACCCGGCTTTGGCACGATCTGATCGAGAAGGAAGCGGTGGTCGTTGCGATAGATCACCAGGATCACCGGACGTTCATAGACCGGATTGCCGCTCTTTGCGCTCACGCGTGCTTTCCAGTTCTCCGCCAAAAACGGTTCGAGATCGGTGATTTGCTTTTCGAAGCTGTGCGCGGTGTTGCCGTCCATGGCGAGCTCTTTCCAGACCAGGCTGGTGGCCGCGCTCAGTGATTTCACCGCGAGCCAGGGCGCTTCGGCATAGGCAAGGTTGGTAAGGACAAGTACGCTGGACGGATGTTCGACGAAACGATCCGCCATCTTGTGTAGCGTGAGGCGGATGTCCTCCAGGCTGATTTCCTTGCCGATGATATAAAACGGCGTCGTCGGGAACCGGTCGTGCATCGAGCGCATAACGCGCGCCAGCACTGTGCCGTCGCCGACGCCGGCGTCGAACACGCGCACCGCCGGCGGACGCGGATGAATATTGGCGAGCTCAAGACTGACGCGCGACGCGATTTCCCATTTCTCCGAGCACGTGTTCACGAACAGCAGATATTTTTGCCGGTTGTCGAAGAAACGGAAATTACGTTGCGGATCGTCAGTGGCGAGCCCGGAGGCAACCGGTGGCGCCGCCGGCTTTACGACAGGCAACACGCCAGTCGGTGTCGCCTCAAACAGCACGCGGCGCCGCGCCGGCGCGCCGTCCGAGTTACGCGCCATGAAGGCGCGAATCCGCTCGAGCGTGTCCGTGGTGATGCGCCCGCCATTGCGCAGCCGGCTCGCCAGCTTGCCGTCGTTGACTGCGCGGCGGCCGAAAGTGGATTCCGCAAGCCCGCGAACGCGGCAAAATTCGCTGATCTCCTGAAGGATTTGTTCGTTCATGACAGCGTTCCCTGACCGGCTCTGAAAGGCCGTTGCGGCTCAGAGCGAACCAAGTCCCCCCGCTTTCGTCAATCAGAAAAACTACGTCAGAAAAGGTGGGCAAAGTGGGTGGGTGCCTCTGCCCACCTGCAAAGTGCTATAATTTACTGAAAAATTGCAAAATCCTCACAGATACAGAAACTCAACAGGCTCCTGAGTGGGATATATCCTACGACACTGCGCCTTCGATGTGGGCGGCAGTGGGCTGATAGAGAACGGTCGCGGATCGGAGCATTCGTCCCAAGCTGGCGGAAACTGTGGCCGTTCGATCAGATTTCGAAAAAAACAGTCTCGTTTTCGCCCTGAACGCGAATGTCGAAGCGATAGACCGGCAACTCGCCCCGCATCTTTTTGTGGGCAACGAGAGTCCCGCGCCGGTCTGCCGGGACCAGCGTCAGGATGGGGTCGTTGGCGTTGGCCGCCTCATCGGAGAAATAGAGCCGGGTGTAGATCTGCCGCAGCATGCCGCGCGAGAAGATGCAGACCACGATATGCGGGGCCTGCGGCTTGTTGCCCGGTCCTGGCACCGCACCAGGCTTGACGGTATCGAAGCTGTAGACGCCATCTTTGTCTGTGGCCGAGCGGCCGAAGCCGGTGAACTTCGCGTTCGGCCGCGGTTTCTCGCCACGCGCATGAGCGTGGCGGCCCTGCGCATCGGCTTGCCAGATCTCGATCATGGCGTCGTTGATCGGCAGGCCATCGCCATCCAGCACGCGGCCCTCGATGCGGATTTTCTGGCCGGTCGCGTCGGGCGTGATGAGATTATCGCCGATCGTTTCCTTCCAACTGTAACTGCCGTTCGGGTCCCAATGGCAACGGCCTTTGGGCGCAAGACCATAGGCAAAGAATGGCCCGACGGTTTGTGAGGGCGTGATCTCCGACATTTAATGTTTATCCGTGTCCTGGGGTGTGGCTTCGCGGCCGCGCAGCACGATATCGAAACGGAAGCATAGCGCCCAATCGGGAATGGTGTTCTCCAGATCGAACTGGGAGATCATGCGCTGGCGCGCCTTTTCGTCAGTCACCGAATTGAATATCGGGTCAAACGGGAAAAGTGGGTCGCCTGGGAAATACATTTGCGTCACCAGGCGCGACAGGAATGAGTGGCCGAATACCGAGAAGTGGATGTGGTTCGGCCGCCACGCATTGTGGTGATTGCCCCATGGATAGGCGCCCGGCTTCACGGTGATGAACCGGTA
>Ga0187785_10000358_pt1 | contig 17228 bp, 15 predicted proteins | sample 0815_BV2_4_20_MG_FD_132466 | JGI IMG/M metagenome (GOLD analysis project Ga0187785, IMG submission 132466) | Tropical peat soil microbial communities from peatlands in Department of Meta, Colombia - 0815_BV2_4_20_MG | ecosystem: Environmental > Terrestrial > Soil > Wetlands > Peat | place...
CTGCTGGTTGAGATCGATTTCGGAGAACATCACCGGCATCAGGTCGCGCTTTTCGACACCAACGCCATGTTCGCCGGTCAGGACGCCGCCGACTTCGACGCATAGCTTCAGAATTTCGGCGCCAAACTCCTCGGTCCTGTCCAGCTCACCGGGGACATTGGCATCGTAAAGAATGAGTGGGTGCAAATTGCCATCGCCGGCATGAAATACATTGGCGACGCGCAGGCCAAATTTCTTCGACATTTCCTTCATGCGCTTGAGCACCAGGGGCAGTCGTGCGCGCGGAATGGTCCCGTCTGTGCAGAAATAGTCGGGCGAGATCCGTCCAATCGCCGGAAACGCCGCCTTGCGGCCGGCCCAAAACAGCAGCCTCTCCTCCTCCGAACGCGAGGCCTTGCATGACGCCGCTCGGCAATCGCGCGCGATCTTGTCGACGCGTTGAATTAGATGATCAACCTCGGTTGCAGGCCCGTCGAGCTCGACAATCAGAAGCGCTTCGACATCGAGCGGATAACCGGCGTGGACAAACTCTTCAACGGCAGCGATTGCAGGACCGTCCATGATTTCCATGCCGCTGGGAATAATTCCGGCGCCGATGATGCTCGAAACACATTCGCCGGCGTCTTCCGACGTTGGGAAGCCGATCAGCATTGCGCGCGCGGTCTCAGGCTTTTTCAAGATTCGCACGGTCACTTCTGTGACCACGCCGAGGAGACCTTCCGAGCCATTGATAATTCCGAGCAGGTCGTAGCCGGGCGCGTCGAGATGCTTGCCGCCGAGACGCAGCACCTCTCCGGTGATCAAGACAATTTCGCAGCCCAGCACATTGTTGGTGGTCATTCCATATTTCAGGCAATGCACCCCGCCGGAATTTTCCGCCACATTGCCGCCAATGGTGCAGGCGATCTGTGATGATGGGTCGGGCGCATAGTAGAAGTCGGCGTGGGCGACGGCATTGCTCACTGCGAGATTGGTAACGCCCGGCTCCGCCACCACGACGCGGTTTTCGAAATCGATCTCACGAATGCGGTTGAACTTTGCCATGCCGAGCAGGACGCCATCGGCCAGGGGCAGCGCGCCACCGGACAGCGATGTGCCCGCGCCACGCGGAACCACCCTGATGCCCTCATCGTGGCAATAGCGCAACACTTCGGCGACCTGCTCGGTGGTTTCCGGCAGCACCACGACCATGGGCAACTGCCGATAGGCAGTGAGCCCGTCGCTTTCATAGGGCTTTAACTCGCGCTCGGCGGCGATCACACCCTCGCCTGGGACAATGGTCCGCAACGACGCAACGATACGTTCGCGGCGGCCCAGCACCGCCTGGTCTACCTCCGGCATTCGCAGCGACATTCCGAACTCCACCCCTAATCTTAAGCACGATACCAGCCATTTGACGCCTTACACATAGGGCTGGCAAAACCCAGCGGAAACCGGGCAATGCCCCAAGGGCATTGGCTCGGGGGCGGCTGAAAGACGTCACAACAGGAGCAGAATGATGAGGTCAGTTTTTGCGTTGGCTGTGCTCATGGCAGCAATGATTCAGGTCGCGCAGGCACAGGACGTTGGAGCCGGCGAGCAATCCTTCAAGAAGTGCTTTCCCTGTCATTCTGTGGGCGAAGGCGCGAAGAACAAAGTAGGCCCTGAACTCAACGGCCTGGACGGCCGCCATTCTGGTACGGCACCCGACTACACCTATTCAGAGGCTAACAAGAATTCCGGTCTCACTTGGGACGAAGCCACATTCAAGGACTACATCAAGGACCCACGCGCCAAGATTCCGAACACCAAAATGATCTTTCCGGGTATCAAAAATGAAAAGGAAGCCGGTGACCTGTGGGCTTATCTCAAGCAGTTCGGCCCGGACGGCAAAACGAAGTAGATCAAACAAGACGAGCCGGGGGCTCACCTGGTTTTGACCTTGGTCAAGGCCGCGACGGGGCCGGCGAGGCATTATGAGCGCGCATTTGCGTCGGGAGATTGCATCATGATCAAGGACATCGTCGTCAACCTTGGCCTCGGGACGATTGATCCGGCGGGCGAATTCGCGGTTTCAGTGGCGGAAGCATTTGGATCTCACCTGCTCGGCATAGCCTTTTGCTACGAGCCGGTGATCCCCGGAACGGTGATGGGTGGTATTCCGCCCGAAATCATCGACAGCCAGCGTGCGGAATCGACCAAGAAAGCGAATGCGGCCATCTCACGATTCGAAAAAGCCGCCACGCGCGCGGGCATTTCATCGGAAACCCGTACCCTGACCGCCAGCATTTCCGGTGCCGCCGACGAGATCGGCCGCATCGGCCGCCGCTTTGATCTGGTGGTCGTCGGCCAGCCTCAACGACAGAAGTCGCTGCCGGAAGAGGTGATCGATGAAGGTGTGTTGTTCGAATCGGGCCGTCCGGTCGTTTTCGTGCCCTACATTCAAAAAGGCGGCCTGAAACTCGACCATATTATGGTGTGTTGGGACGGCAGCCGTGCCGCCGCCCGTGCGGTCGCCGACTCCCTGCCGTTTTTGAAAAAGGCAAAGCAAGTGGAGATTGTCATCGTCTCAGACAAACCAAGCAAGAGCGATCAAGTGCCCGGCGCAGATCTTGGTCAGCATCTCGCGCGTCATGGCCTTAAGGTGACCGTTAAACGCATTACATCGCCCGATATCGACGTGGCCTCCACGATCCTGTCTTATGCGGCGGATTCCTCCGCCGATATGATCGTGATGGGCGGTTACGGCCACTCGCGCTTGCGCGAGTTCGTGCTTGGTGGCGCTACGCGCGGTTTACTGGAATCGATGACGGTGCCGGTATTGATGTCGCATTAGAAGCAGCGCGGGTAACAGCGCGTTGCTGTCGTTTCGGGCGGGCGACGTTCAATGGTGTTGGAAAGTTATCTTACATTGCGCGATGGAGAAAAGGTTCTCATCCGACCGCTCAAGCCGGAAGATGCAGCGCTTTACCCTGACTTTATCGCCGAGGTGACGCCGGACGATTTACGCCTTCGCTTTTTCATCCCAATGCGTGAAGTCCGTCCCGAGTTGCTCGACAAGCTTGTTCACTACGATCCGCAACACGCCATGGCTTTCATTGCCATTGCGGAAGCGGGGGGCAGTATGTTGGGCGTGGTTCGCCTGCATGACGATCCCAACGGCTATGGCGGTGAGTTTGCTATTCTGGTGCGCTCACATCTCAAAGGTCACGGCCTCGGCTGGTTGATGATGAAACACATGATCGCATACGCCCAGGAACGAGGATTGGAAATTGTGCACGGACAGGTATTGGCCGAAAACACTACAATGCTGCAGATGTGCACCGAACTCGGCTTCCACGTTGACGACGACGCGAGCGAGCGCGGCATGAAAGTCGTGACGCTTCAACTTCACGAGTTGCCCGCGCTCACCGCCCACTGACGGAAACTATGGCAGATCGCATTGCGCGACGAGACCGCGTGCGTGTGCGTCGACAACGCCGAGCGCGCGCAACACCAACAATGTCGTTGACTGCACAGCCTCGCGCGTCGCGCCCCCTGATGGCGCTAGAGGCCCGACCACCCCTTCCAGTACTGCGCCGACAACAGCAGGCGCTGCGAACCGTGCGTCTTGATCGGGCAAGTGGCCCGCCGCAACGGCGGCAGCGATCCGCTTTTCCAGTTCGGCCACCAGTGCGCGGCGGAACTTGAGACGCAAGGCGTCGATGTCGGCATCGACCGGCTCGGCCATCAAAGCCCAGGCAAGCCGTCGCTCTTGCAAGGCCCGCGCGGCAAAGGTGGCGATACAGGCAACCAGCGCCGACAGCGGCCCGGGTGCCGCATCGGCGGCAGTACGCATCGCGGCGAGCTCTCGCTCGGCCGAGCCAGAGATCATTTCGGCAACAAGATCGTTCTTGGATGGAAAGTAGCGATAGACAGTGCCAGCTGCGATATCGGCGCGTTGCGCCACCGCCGCAATCTGCACCGCGCCCATGCCCTCTTCGCCGGCGATCGATTGGGCTGCATCGAGAATTGTCTGCTCGCGCTTGGCCAGCTTCCGGGCCACGTTCTCGGTGCGGCGATAAACCATGCAACGAATGAATGCTGATTCACGCCCGGGTGGCAAGCCGCAAGGGACAGACAAGGTGGAAAAGTGGATTTGGCCAAGGAGGAGGCGAAAGAGGAAAGGCGCGGTGTCGGGCACTCGCGAGGATATGGACGAAATACTCTGTCATCGCTCAACCGCGGTGGTTATGGGTCCCCGCGTGCGCGGGACGACAAGAGAGTCTGTGCTAGCTCCGGTGCGTGCCGCTCGTTCCGCCCCCGCCTGCCAGCGACTTCTCGCGAATTCCCTTAAGCGTCGTGCTCGGCGTGATCGCTTCGGGATCGATCTTGAGACGAATGATCGACGGCTTGCCGCTCGCGCGCGCGGCGGCAAAGGCGGCCGGGAAGTCGGCGCTTTTCTCTACCACGGCCCCGTGGCCGCCAAACGCCAACGCGTACGCAACGAAATCGGGATTTCGCAAGTCGGTGGCAATCACGCGGCCGGGGTACTCGCGCTCCTGGTGCATGCGAATGGTACCGTAGATGCCGTTGTCGGCCACCAGCACGATTACGGGCAACTTGTATTGCACGGCCGTGGCAAAATCCTGCCCCGTCATCAGGAAGTCGCCGTCGCCCGCGACGCAGACCACAGTGCGGTCAGGATAAAGCGTCTGCATTGCCAGAGCGGCAGGCAAGCCATAACCCATCGAGCCCGACGCCGCACCGACGAGCCCGCCGAACTTGCGCACGCGATAGAAGCGGTGCACCCAGCCGGAGAAATTGCCGGCGCCTTGCGTCATGATCGCATCGGCCGGGAGGTTGTCGCGAAGCCAAACCATGACCTCGCCAAGATTGACCGCTCCAGGCACCGCCGTCGCCTTCTCGCCCCAGGCCAGAAAATCGGCGTGAGCAGTGTCGCTTTCACCGCGCCAGGCGATCTCCGCCGGTGGCTGCAAGCCTTCGAGCGCCGCACAAAACGCAGTCGGCGCCGCATTGATGGCAAGATGCGGATGATAGACGCGGCCGAGCTCCTCGGCGCCCGGATGTACGTGCACCAGCTTCGTCTGCGGTTCGGGAATATCGAACACGGTGTAGCCTTGCGACGGCATTTCGCCGAAGCGCCCGCCGATCAGCAACACGAGGTCGGCAGCTTTCACGCGCGCAAGCAGTTTCGGATTCGGGCCGATGCCGAAATCGCCGGCGTAACAGGGATGCATCGCGTCAAACAGGTGTCCGCGCCGGAACGTGGTGGCGACCGGAAGCGCGAAGCGTTCCACAAAACGCATCAACGCGGCGCTCGCCTGCTCCGTCCAGCGGCTGCCACCAATCAGGGCAACCGGACGCTTCGCTGCCCAAAGCAGCTCTTGCAGGCGGCTCATGTCGTTCGGGCCTGGCCAGATTTCCACTGGCTCAAAGACGGTGGCGTCGGATACCGACACGCGTTCGCGCAGCATATCCTCAGGCAGCGCGATCACCACCGGCCCCGGACGTCCATTGCACGCTGTGTGAAAAGCGCGCGAAACGATTTCCGGAATTCGCGATGGATCGTCGATTTCCGTCGCCCATTTCGCCATGGACCCAAAAACCGCCCGGTAATCAAGCTCCTGGAACGCTTCGCGGCCGCGCATGTCGCGGCCGACCTGACCGACAAACAGGATCATCGGCGAGGAATCCTGGCGCGCGATGTGGACGCCGGGCGATGCATTGGTGGCGCCCGGTCCGCGCGTGACGAAACAGACGCCAGGCCGTCCGGTTATTTTGCCCACTGATTCCGCCATGATGGCGGCGGTGCTTTCATGCCGACAGACGGTCAGCTTGATGGCGCTGCCATAGAAAGCATCGAGCGCGGCAAGGTAGCTTTCGCCAGGCACGCAAAAGACGTGACGAACGCCGTGGATCGACAGCTGGTCGATCAGGATTTGTCCGCCGCTGCGGCTGTTGTCCTTGCCGCGCATCGAGGTCACTTCACGATCTTTGCCGGCGGAATCTTCGGTGAGAAGGGAGCGGGCGCCATCAACCAATTGGCCTGCTCAATGACGTTGCCGGCTTTCGCGTTCTCCGACAGAAAATGTTTCCAGTCCGGATCTTGCATCATCTTGGCGCGCTTTTGCTCGCGGTCGCCTGCGTTGTCATAGATCCAGCCATGCACAAGCGTGTTGAGTTGCCCGGTTTCGCTGACCAGATAATAGTGTGGCTCGCCCATGTAGCGGAGCTGCACCGGATAGGCGAGCTTGCTATAGAGGTCGAGTTGCGCCGGAACTCTGCCTGGAAGAATCCGATAGGTCCGATGGTCGATGAGCACTGAGCTCCTCCCTTGAAAAAGCCGCCAGACGCGGCGGTCAGGCGGGCACTCTCCCGGCAAGGGACGTGCCGGTCAATAGGATCGGCTGGTGCTCAGGGTTGCGCTGCGTGGACGACGACGATCAGGTCGCGGGTTCGACTGTCGCAACTTGATAGGTATGCATTTCCCCCTCTTCATCGCGGATCGAGACATATTCGCCCGGTCGAAAGGCATGCGCGCCGAAGCGATAGCCGCTTTCGTCATCGGCTTCGGCGGTCGGGTCGTAGTCGAAGACCCAGCGGCCGTGCTCGGGCCCACCCGGGCGGTGGACCAGGAAGCCGTGCTCGTCTTCCTCGCCTTCCCAGAACCGCCGCACGCGGCAATGATCGCGATGCTGTTTCCATAACGCGGCGTCGATATGACCTTTTGCATCGAGCGGAGCGACGAACTCGTAGCCGTGCTGCGGCGAGCCCTGGGGGAACGCTTTCGAACGGGCAAGATTGAGCCTGATGCGTTTAAATATGTGCGGCAGGGTGTTCACGGGTTGGTCTCCTCTACTGGTGGTCATCATGCCGCCCGCCAGCAAGGAGGTATTGATCTGGATCATACTGCCATCATCGGCCAATGCGACCATGACGCGGGCATAAAGGGTGCGGCACGATGACGGCGGAAGCCTCGCAGCAGGCGGTGATCGACTTTTTGAGCGATCCTGCCAACTATGGCGGGGCGCCGGTCAAACGCATCGACACCCACGCCGCGTCGGTTTTTCTGGCCGGCGAACGGGCGTTCAAAATCAAGCGAGCGGTGCGCTTTCCGTTTCTTGATTTTTCCACGCTGAGAAAGCGCAAGAACGCCTGCGAAGCCGAGATTGCTGCCAATCGCGCGCTGGCGCCCTCGATCTACCGCAACGCGGTGCCGATAACGCGCGCGCCAAATGGCCAGCTCGCGATCAACGGAAAAGGCGAGCCAGTGGAATGGGCCGTCGAGATGCGGCGCTTTGACGAGACTCAGACGCTTGATCATCTGGCGGAGACCGGTCGAGTCAGCGAAGCGCTTGCAGACGCCCTCGGGCGAGCGGTGGCGGCAGCTCACCGCGTGGCGCCAACAGTCACGGATTCACATTTTGTCGAAGCGCTCGCCAAAATCATAGCGCAGAACGAGCTCGAACTCGCGTCCGAACCGCACTTGTTTTCGCTACCGGACCTGCGCGCACTCGCTGCCGTTACGCGCGATGCGTTACAACGCGTAAAGGCATTGCTGGAGGTGCGCGAACGCGCGGGACTGGTACGGCGGTGCCATGGCGATCTGCATCTGGGCAACATCGTACTAATTGACGGAAAACCGGTGCTTTTCGACGCCATTGAATTCGATGACCGCATTGCCACCGGTGACGTTCTGTACGATCTCGCTTTTCTGCTGATGGACTTGATCGAGCGCGGACTTCCTCATGCGGCGAATATCGTGCTCAATCGGTATCTGGCCGACACCCGGCGTATTCACGACCTCGATGCCCTTGCTGCGCTGCCGCTGTTCATGTCGGTTCGCGCGGCGATCCGGGCCAAAGTGACCGCAGCGCGGCTTAGACAGGATGGATCGCAGGCGGAGCTTACGCACGGCGCGCGCGACTATGCCGCGGTAGCGCAAAAACTGTTGGCACCTGCCAAAGCGCGGTTGGTTGCGATCGGCGGATTGTCCGGCACCGGGAAGTCACTGCTCGCACGCGCGTTGGCGCCTGGGCTGCCGCCATTGCCCGGCGCGGTGGTGCTGCGCAGCGATGTCGAACGCAAGGCGCTGTTTGGCGTGGGCGAGACCGAACGGCTTCCGGAAAAAGCCTACGCGACGGAGGCCACAGCAAAGGTCTATGCGGTGCTGGCAGAAAAAGCGCGCCGCGCGACAGCGGCCGGTCACTCAGTCATCGTGGACGCCGTGTTCGCGCAGCCAGCAGAGCGGGCCGCCATCGCAAGATCCGCAGGGAGTGCCGCGTTCCAGGGTCTGTTCCTCACCGCCAATCTCGAAACCCGCCTCACGCGCGTAGGCGGTCGCGCCAGCGATGCTTCGGACGCCAACACTGCCGTTGCGCGCAAACAGGAAGAGTACGATCTCGGCCACATCGGTTGGTCCAAGGTCGAAGCTTCCGGTTCGGCGGACGAAACATTCACCCGCGCTGAGGCAATGCTCGACCGCATTTGAGCGAGCTATGCGTTGGGGGACCGACAGTTCCGCCGTGCACCCGGTGGCGTTCGACCTAAAACAGATGCATAGCTTGGCGTGCAGCGCCTCCGCCGGCGGAACCAAGAATGACGACCGCGAAATCCCGACATGCTCTTGCCGTAAGGCTCGCGGCCGGAATTGCCGGCTATTGCGCCTTCATCAATCTTTATTCGCCGCAGTCGATTTTGCCGTTGTTGTCACTGGAATTCGGCGCGAGCGCAGCCGAGATTTCGACCATTATCACCGTGAGCACGCTGGCCGTGGCACTCACAGCGCCCTTCACCGGAACGGTCGCCGATGTGCTGGGCCGCAAACGTGTGATTGTCGCAGCGATGTTCGTGCTGGTCATTCCGACCGTGATGGTCGGCCTCTCGACCAATCTAACGGCGCTCATCTTCTGGCGCGCCGTGCAGGGCCTGGTGCTGCCACCGATTTTCGCGGTCATGGTGGCCTACATCGGCGATGAATTGCCGCGCCACGAGGCGACGACCGTCGCCGGCATCTATTCTTCGGGATCAAGCCTCGGCGGTTTCAGCGGCCGGCTTTTCACCGGCCTGCTTGCCGATTTGATCAGCTGGCGCGCAGGTTTTATGGCGCTCGCGGCAATCGCCTTCGCCGGCGCAATCGTGGTCGCGTTTCTTTTGCCGCATGAGCGCAAGTTCGTGCGCTCCGAGGGTTTGCTTCACTCCGGGAAGCAGATGCTTGCTCATTTGCGCAATGGCCAGCTGATCGCGACCTACGCGGTCGGCTTCGGCGTGCTGTTCAATTTCATCACGACTTTCACCTATGTGAGCTTTTATCTGGCGGCACCGCCCTTCAATCTTTCAGCGAGCTGGCTGGGCGCGATCTTCGTCGTCTATCTCACCGGTTCGGTGCTCACACCCTGGACCGGTTGGGCCGTCGGGCGGTTCGGACGACGGCGATTCACAGTGCGGGTTATCGCCGTATGGGCAATTGGGATCGCGCTGACGCTTGCCCCTTCGCTGCCGCTGATCATCGCAGGGCTGGCGCTCAGCGCCGGCTGCGGCCTGATATGCCAGGCGGTTTCCACCGGTTATGTCACCGTCACGGCCAAAGCCGGCCGCTCGTCGGCGGTCGGGCTCTATGTCACGTCTTTCTACGTTGGCGGCAGCTTCGGCGCGGCGCTCGGCGGCCTAGCCTGGAATTTCGGCGGCTGGCAGGCCTGCGTCGCTATTGTCATCGCCATGCTGGTGGTCATGTCGGCGATTGTGTTTTTCGCCTGGGCCCGGCGCGTCCCCGCCGCGACGAGCATCCCGCCAATCGAGCCGCCATGACGCTCAGTCCGTCGGGATTGAAGCGGTCACTGCTTCCGCTCATTCCCGCGAAAGCGGGAATCCAGTTTTCTTGGCCCTGGGTCCCCGCTTTCGCGGGGACGAACGGCTAATGAGTCGATTCAGTTAACTGGATCAAACTCTAGCCTGCGCTTGGGTGCCACGTCGGTTCATAGGCGCGCGCCAGCACCGAAAGGATCGACGGGGGCGACAGCACGTCGACCGCGACACCGCGCGGGCGCGGCTTTGACGCTGCGTATCCGGAAGGCGTCCAGCGCAACAAACGCTTGCCTCGCACGGCAAAGGCCTCGCCGTCGAGCGCGATCATCGCGCCGTCCGGCAGCGTGTCGATCTTGCGGCGATGGATGCGCTTGGCCTTGCCGTTCAGCCTTTCGGCGTGAAGGATTTTATCGATCGCGGGCGCCGACGCGCGCGCGTTCTTGGCCGAGAACAGCGATGCAAAAAGTTCGGCCTCTTTGCGTCGGCACTCAAAGCACGGCCGATGTCCGGCTGCGAGCGCCGTGACCTCATCGAGAAAGAATAGTTCGGTGTAGAAGCGGCCCCATACGTCGCGCTGGCGGCTTCTGAAATTCAGCACGCAGCAGATCCACTGCCGCGATGCCCAGCGCCGGCTGCTCAAACTCCGGCCGTCGTTATGGAACTTCCCGCCGCGATTGCCCATCATCGTCCCGCGCGCGGGCGTCGCGAACAGGCTGCCAAAAGGATCGACGCGATTTTGCAGGGGCATGACGTTCCTTTAGAGCGCGAGCCGCAGCCTCGTCCCCCGTCGTCCCGGGCGAGCGCCAGCGAGGCCCGGGACCCATACTCCGCAATCTATCGATAAGACACGGGCCTATGGGTCCCCGCTTTCGCGGGGACGACGATAGAGGAATGTGGCGTGGCTTAGCCCTGCGGCTGCGGGGCTACCTCTCCCGATGGCGGCTCGGGCCGCGGGCGCGGCTTGCCGGCCGGCGGCACTGCGGACGAACGTGGGGTGGCCGGTTCGATCACCGACTCGCGTACTGGACGCCGGCCTTCGAGCAAATCCTTGATCTCATCGCCGGTCAGCGTCTCGAACTCCAGCAGGCCCTTGGCGAGCACCTCGAGATCGGCACGCTTCTCGTTGAGGATCTGCGTCGCCTCGGCATAGCCGGCCTCGACCAGGCGGCGGATCTCACCGTCGATTTTGCGCGATGTTTCCTCGGAGATGTTCTGCTGCCGCGATACTTGATAGCCGAGGAACACCTCATCCTGGTTCTCGCCATATGCCACAGCCCCAAGCTCATCGGACAGGCCCCAACGCGTCACCATCATGCGCGCCAGCTTGGTCGCCTGCTCGATGTCGGAAGCGGCACCCGACGTTACCTTCTCCTTGCCGAACACCATTTCCTCGGCGACGCGCCCGCCCATCATAATGGCGAGGCGCGAGGTCATCTGCTCGCGGCTCATCGACAACTTGTCGCGCTCCGGCAACTGCATGACCATGCCAAGCGCGCGGCCGCGCGGAATGATGGTGGCCTTGTGTACCGGATCGGTGGCTATGACGTTGAACGCCACGATGGCGTGTCCGCCCTCGTGATAGGCGGTCAGCATCTTCTCCTCGTCGGTCATGACGAGTGACTTACGTTCGGCACCCATCATCACCTTGTCTTTGGCGTCCTCGAACTCCGCCTGGGTAACCATGCGCTTGTTGCGCCGCGCCGCCATGAGCGCTGCCTCGTTGACGAGATTCATCAAGTCGGCGCCGGAGAAGCCCGGCGTGCCGCGCGCGATGGTCTTGAGATTGACATCGGGCGCCAGCGGCACCTTGCGAACGTGCACCTTCAAAATGCTCTCGCGGCCGACCACGTCGGGGTTCGGCACCACGACCTGACGATCGAAACGTCCGGGTCGCAGCAGCGCAGGGTCAAGCACGTCGGGCCGGTTCGTCGCGGCAATAAGAATAATGCCTTCGTTGGCTTCGAAGCCGTCCATCTCGACCAGCAACTGGTTGAGCGTCTGCTCGCGCTCGTCATTGCCGCCACCGAGACCGGCGCCGCGATGACGGCCGACCGCATCGATTTCGTCGATGAAGATGATGCAGGGTGCGTTCTTCTTGGCCTGCTCGAACATGTCGCGCACGCGGCTGGCGCCGACACCCACGAACATCTCGACAAAGTCGGAACCGGAAATGGTGAAGAACGGAACGTTGGCTTCCCCGGCCACCGCACGCGCAATGAGGGTCTTGCCTGTGCCGGGCGGACCGACCAGCAACACGCCGCGCGGAATACGCCCACCGAGACGCTGGAATTTACCAGGGTCGCGCAGGAATTCGACGATCTCCTGGAGATCCTGCTTGGCTTCGTCGACGCCGGCGACATCCTCGAAGGTGACGCGGCCATGCGCTTCGGCCAGAAGTTTTGCACGCGACTTGCCGAAGCCGAGTGCCTTGCCGCCCGCCCCTTGCATCTGGCGAGACAGGAAAATCCAAACGCCGATCAGCGCGATAAACGGCAACCACGATACCAGTAGCGAGACAAACCACGGGACATTGTCCTGCTGCGGCCGCGCCGTGATTGTGACGCCCTTTGAATAAAGCTTCTGCACCAGTCCAGGATCGTTCGGTGCGTAGGTCTGGAAGCTGGTGCCGTTGGCGAAGGTGCCGTGGATCTCGGGCCCCTGGATCACCACGTCGCGCACGCGGCCCTGATCGACCTCGGTCAACAGCTGCGAGAATGAGATGTCTTGCGCGGTCGTGCGCTGGCCCGGATTCTGGAACAGCGTGAAGAGCGCCAACAGCAACAGGACGATGATCACCCAAAGGGCGAAATTGCGGAGATTAGCGTTCATCAGGCGTCCTGACCCCGCCGCGAACGTGCCCCGCGGCAATATATTTTATGCATCCGTTTCGTGGCGACATCACGTCGGACCCGTTCACCAATGTAGGCAGCACCGGCCCCCAAGAAAAGCCCTCGAATCTTAATATTCTAGCGTGTTTTCGCATGGCTGAGCCTGTCGGGTCCGCGCTTGGTTAAAAGCTTGCGACCCCTCGGTGGCGCCCTTTCGACAATAAGTTGCTGGCCGTTCCGTGTCACAACCGCACCAGCCAGCGTCCGGCGAAACCGTCCGTTAGCTGTAATTTTGGCAGTATCGAGGGCCGATTTGAGCGCTTCAAGCTTGCCCAGCTCCACAGGCCCCTCATCACCCATCCTGGCGATAGCACGGCCTAGCAGCCGCAGCGCGACCTCGGATGGCAACTCGGCAAAGCCGCGCGTCTCGATAACGACCGAGCCCTCGTCTTGCGCCGTGACCGCCAATTCGGCGATGGCACGATCGACCGCGGACTCGATCGCCGCGTCCGCTCGCTTGAGCCGACGCGCGAGCTGCGTCAACCGGCGGGCATCAAGACCTTCGTGTGCAAGCGCGCCCATCAGATCGCGCAGCCGAACGCGAGTAAAGCGCGGATCGCGATTGGAGGGGTCGTCGGCATAGTCTATTTTTGTCGCGCGAAGCGTAGCGATCAGCCGCGACTTCGGAACGTCGAGCAGCGGGCGCACGAGCGTGATCGCATCGTCGCCACCTGCAGGCAGTCGGGACAGCCGTGACATAGCCCCCAGTCCCTTCAGCCCGCTGCCGCGCGCCATCCGGATCAGCATGGTTTCTGCCTGATCGTCGAGCGTGTGCGCAGTGAGGATGTGCGCCGCGCCCGCCTTACGGGCGGCAACGCCAAGCAGCCGGTAACGAGCTGCGCGGGCTGCCTCCTGCAAACCGGTTGCGGGCTTGCGTCCATTCCAACGTAACGTGCGGTGCGCGATCTTGAGTTTTCGCGCGAGACGCGCCACCGCGGCGGCTTCGCGCCGGGATTCCTTACGCAGGCCGTGGTCGACCGTGACGGCAATCAAGTTTGGCTTTGTTTTCAGCGAATCGCGCCAGCGCGTGGCGAGCACCATGAGCGCCGTCGAATCCGGGCCGCCGGATACCGCCAGCACGAGCGAGCGAAAAGCCTGTAGACCGGAAAAGAGTTCTTTTGCTTCCGGCGCCGAGACGACTTTCGTCTCAGCAGTGCGCACGCTTCTGTTCCTGCTCGACACCGCGCTTCACGCCGGTGGAGGCTTTTGGATATTTGCGTCCAATCTCTGCAAGCGTGGCGCAAGCAGCTTCCTTCTGATTCATCGCAGCGAGTGACTGGCCCAGGCGCAGCAGAGCGTCAGGCGCCTTGCCGGAGCGTTCAAACTTGGTCGAAACGCCCAAAAAAGATTCCGCAGCGTCGCGATAACGCTGTTGCTGGAACAGGCTTTCACCGAGCCAGTATTGGGCTTCCGGCACGAGGCGCTCGTTCGGATATTTTTTCAGAAAATCACGGAATGACTGCTCGGCGAGCGAATAGTCCTTATGTAGCACGTAGCCGTAAGCCATGTCGTATTCGTCCTGCGGCGAAGCCGAAGGCGGCAAAGTCGCAAGCTGGGCACCTGCGGGCGCGTTGGGAACAGCAGGCCGTACCTGCTGTGGCGGCGGCGGAGCTGTCGGTGACGTCGGCACCGGCCCGCCGCTCGCCGAAGCCACTGCCGAAGGCCGCACGGCCGATTGCGGCGGTGGTGAATCGTTGTTGCCGGCAAGCGTCGATAGATCGAGTGGTGCCCCGGCGCTGCGCCCGCCAGGGGCGCCGACAGGCGCTCCGCTATCCTGAGTTTGCTCGGGTGCGGCGATCACTGCCGGATTGCCTAGCGTTCGCGGCGCGCCCGGCGCACTCGGGTTCTGCGAAGGATCGAACACGTCAGAGCGCCGCCCCGGATTGGACAACGGCGGTGGCGCAGTCCCTGGGCCGATTGGCGCGGCCTGCGGAGCCGGCGCTGGCCCGCCTCTCGAGCCCAACTGTTGGAAGCGGTACTCGGTATCGTCCTGCATACGCTTGAGCTGCATTTCGAGCTGCTGATTGCGATACTGTAGTTGCTCCAGCGTGCCGGTGAGTTGCCGCAGGGCATTTTCCATGCGGTCGAGCCGGACGGAGAGATCGCCCGGATCCGATCCCCTGCCGGTGGGAGCCTGCTGAGCCGACTGACGCGATTGGGGCTCGCCGCGGTTGAAGAGATTGTCGAGGAAATTTCCGGAATCGCGATCCTGCGCACGCGCGGATCCGCCCAGCAGCGATACAGACAGCGCGGCAAGCACCGCAATACGAGATATCGATCGTGAACTTGTCATGTCAGATGAGACCGGCAACGGCCGTTTGCCCCATACAGGTAACATAAGGCGCGCTGCGTCGAAATTGTGACTGCCGCGCGTAAACACGGCGTAGAAACCGCCGGGACAGGCCCGGCGGTCAAGGTGAGGCCGTGGTCAGGCCTTACGAACTTACGCCAAGGACCGTGACGGCGCGGCGGTTCTGCGACCAGCAGGATATGTCATTGCAAACCGCGACCGGCCGTTCCTTGCCATAGGAGATGGTGCGCATGCGTTGCGGCTGAATTCCGCGTGACGCCAGATAGTCGCGCACAGCCTGCGCGCGCCGGGCGCCCAGCGCTATGTTGTACTCGCGCGTGCCGCGTTCGTCGGCATGGCCTTCGACCGTGAACTGGCCGTACTGGCTGTACGTGGTGAGCCACTGCGCCTGCTTGTCGAGTGTCGCGCGCGACTGCGGCGTGAGCTCGGATGAATCGGTTTCGAAGAACACGCGGTCGCCGACGTTGACGACAAAGTCCTGCTGGCTGCCGGGCGTCGCCGCGCCCGCGGCATTGGCCTGCGCGTCCTCGCCGTTTCTGGCGCAGCCCGCGATCGCGAGAGCCGCGACCAGAACCATGGCCAGCCGCGTGGCGTGCATCATCTTCTTCATATCGATCATTCCGGCGCCTCCATTTCACGCGTACTGACCGGAGCTTGGCGTGTGGGTCTAGCAGGCCGTTCGTTAAGCGAACGTTCCATCAACCTTGATGGAACATTGCACAGACCCAAGAAAACTGTCGGACCCCCTTAAACCATTTCTGATGGTTAAGACAGGGTGAAAATAAGGCCTGTTTGCGGCTATCAAGACAAAAGCGGCGACCATGCCGGATCCGAGGCGTAACTGGGCGTCGGAATCTTCAGCTCGTTGCGGCCGCTGATGTCAATCGTATAAAGCGCCGGCCCTTGTCCGATATCGCGGAAAAACATCAGCACCCGCCCATTTGGCGCGAAGGTGGGCCCTTCGTTGTGGAAACCCTCAGTGAGCACGCGCTCGCCCGAACCGTCAGGTTTGAGGACACCGATTGCGAAATTACCGCGCGCCTGACCGGTGAAAGCGATGTAGTCACCGCGTGGCGACCAGACCGGCGTCGAATGGTGGCCTTCGCCGAAGCTGATGCGCGTTGCCGGGCCGCCCGTCGCCGCCATGACGTAGATCTGCTGCGTGCCGCCGCGGTCGCTCTCAAAGCAAATGCGAGTACCGTCAGGCGAATAGCACGGTGCGGTGTCGATCGCGGGCGTATCGGTAAGACGCGTCGTCTGCTTCGACCGCAGGTCCATCACGAACAGGTTGGCATTGCCACCTTGCTGCAAGCTCATGATCACGCGCTGGCCGTCGGGTGAAAATCTCGGTGCGAAGGTCATACCCGGGAAATTGCCGACGATCTCCCGCTGCCCTGTCTCGATGTTGAGCAGATAGACACGCGGATCGCCCTGCCCATACGACATATAAGTGATCTCTTGTGTTGACGGATTGAACCGCGGCGTCAGTACCAGATCATCGCCGCGTGTCAGGTAGCGAACGCCGGCGCCGTCCTGATCCATGATGGCGAGACGCTTCACGCGCCGATCCTTGGGACCGGTTTCGTCCACAAACACGATGCGGCTGTCGAAATAACCCTTATCACCGGTCAGGCGCTCGTAGACTGCGTCTGAGATGATGTGCGCGATGCGTCGCCAGTTGTCTGGCGTAGTGAAATACTGTTTTCCGTCGAGCTGCTGTCCGGCGAAGACATCCCACAGGCGGAATTCGGCCTTCAGCCGCCCATCGCCCTGTCGCGTGATGCGGCCTGTGACCAACGCTTGGGCGTTGATGGCGCGCCAATCCGGAAAACGCGGCACGCTGTCGCTGTTGGTGATCTTTTCAATGAAGGCGGCGGGGTTGATCGGTGCGAACAATCCGCTGCGCTGCAGATTGCCGGTAATGACCCCGGTGACGTTACGTCCTGTATCGGCGTCCGAAATGAAATCGGGCAGCGCGATCGGCATCGGCTGCACGTTGCCTTGCGTGATGTCGAGTTTGAGCACCGCTCGCGCGGGACGAGGCGCGAGAACGGCGAGTGCGCCCGCACCGGCCAGCAAGCGCCGGCGCGAGAGGGTCCATTGACTAGCTGCGCCGCAAATATCGGGATGACTCATGAAAGGCTCTTGTTGTTGTGTATTCAGCCGCCGAACATGTCGCGTGGATCGAAGGTAATTTGCATGTCTTTCCATTGGTCATAGTGTTCGGGCTTGAGCATCGTGTA
>Ga0187785_10000360_pt1 | contig 17151 bp, 16 predicted proteins | sample 0815_BV2_4_20_MG_FD_132466 | JGI IMG/M metagenome (GOLD analysis project Ga0187785, IMG submission 132466) | Tropical peat soil microbial communities from peatlands in Department of Meta, Colombia - 0815_BV2_4_20_MG | ecosystem: Environmental > Terrestrial > Soil > Wetlands > Peat | place...
ACGCTTTCGTCCGCTTCAAGGCGCTCGCCGACCGCAAGAAGCACGTCTATGACGAGGATCTGGAGGCTCTGGTCGACCAGGAGATCGCTTCCGCCCATGACCGCATCAAGGTTGTGGCGCTGACGGTGATCGCCGGGACTGGCGGGCCGCAAAAGGCGACACTTACCCTCGACGTCGACGGCAAGCAGCACACCCATGAATCGACTGGCGATGGCCCCGTCGATGCCACCTTCCGGGCGATCAAGGCGCTCGTGCCCCACGAGGCGCGGCTCCCACTCTATCAGGTGAGCGCCGTGACGGAAGGGACTGATGCCCAGGCCGAGGTGACCGTGCGGCTCGAGGCCGACGGCAAAACGGTGACTGGGCGCGGCTCGGACACCGATACCCTCGTTGCCTCGGCGCGGGCCTATGTAAGCGCGCTGAACAAGCTGCTTGCACGCGAGGGTAGGCGGAAGCCGGAGACGATGCTCGCTTCTTAAGCCAGCTCTTCGCATTTATTGGCACGGGCTAAGAACTCCGGCCATCGTTGCCAGTAATTGGAGGCAAGCCGCGCCGGCCGCCGTAGACCTGGCGGCGTCGCGGCGTGTCGTCCGTCTTTGCCGCAAGGTGGAATTTGTAGGTCTGTCACGATATTGTCTCGGGTCTTTAACGGCCCCCTTTAACGGACGCCCAATTTTGGCGAGCGAGTCGGCTCGGGAATGGACTCTGCGACCGCGACACGGCGCTTGAGCATGGCAAGCGAATTGTTTTTTTTTAACGGCCACTCATGCATTGCTCGCCACGCCGATTTGCCGCAACATGGTTTGGCGCTCGGCAGACGGCCAAGCACTCAACAGCTTCCTGCCGCTCGCAATTTCAGTGGCGTTCGGGGCTCCCTCTGAGGCGAGCCGATTGGGGCGGGCGTATGCTCTCGCAGACCTTGGGCTTTGTCTCGAAGGACATGGCCATCGATCTCGGCACGGCGAACACGCTGGTGTACGTGCCAGGCCGGGGGATCGTTCTCGACGAGCCTTCTGTCGTCGCCGTCACGCAAGCCCGCGATGGTGAGCGCAAGGTCATCGCCGTCGGCCGTGAGGCCAAAACGATGCTTGGCCGCACCCCGAGCAAGATCGAAACGATCCAGCCTCTGCGCGACGGCGTGATCGCCGACTTCGCCGCGGCCGAGGAGATGATCAAGCACTTCATCCGCCTGGTGCAGCGGCGCTCGCTGTTCTCGAGCCCGCGCGTGATGATCTGCGTGCCGGCGAGCGCGACGCCGGTCGAGCGCCGTGCCGTACATGAAGCGGGATTGTCGGCGGGTGCGCGACGTGTCTATCTGATCGAGGAGCCGGTCGCTGCGGCGATCGGCGCCGGGCTTCCCATCACCGAGACGCGCGGCTCGATGATCGTCGATATCGGCGGCGGTACGACCGACATCGCCGTGCTGTCGATGGGTGACGTGATCTATTCGCATTCGATTCGCACCGCCGGCAACGCGATGGACGAGGCGATCGTCAATTATGTGCGCTTCAAGCACCATCTCCTGATCGGGTCGGCGAGCGCCGAAGCCGTCAAGAAGGAGCAGGGTTCGGCTCTCGCCAAGACCAACGGCGAGCGCGTGACCATCCACATGAAGGGGCGCGATTTACAGCGTGGCTTCCCCACCGAAATCGAGCTCGAGCCTCATGACATCGCCGAGGCTCTGAGCCTGCCGATTCAACAGATCGTAGGTGGGATTCGCCAAGCGCTTGCCGACGTGCCGCCGGAGCTGGTCGCCGATCTTTGCGACTCCGGCATTTATCTCACCGGAGGCGGGGCGCTGCTCGAACGGCTCGACGTGCGGCTCGCCCAAGAAACCGGGGTGAAATTTAAGATCGCCGAAGACCCGCTGCGCTGCGTTGCGCGGGGAACCGGCACGGTGTTGGAGCAGCTCGACACCATGGCTCATCTTCTGATCAAGCCATGATCAGCAACTGACGACGGGGCTTCTAGCTGCGCGAGCCCCCAAAGAAGAGGGAATCAAGACGCCGTTCAGGCGTTCCCTCGAGCGAGACTCAAGATGCGGGGAGGAGCATCATCGATCTACCGCAGCCCTCGCCGGTCCTGGCGGCGGGCCCGGGGTGAGCTTCTGACGTTCACGCTTTACTTCTTCTGCGCCTTGCTTCTCGTCTTGAGCCGTATCGGTCATAACGGCATCGACGGCCTGCGCGAGCGCTTCGTCGATCTCTCCGCGCCTCTACTCGAAGCAATGTCGATTCCGGTAATCGAGGGGCGGCATTTGATCAAGCGCGCACGAACCTATGCCGATGCCTTCGCCGAGATCGATCGGCTTAGGGCCGAGAACGATCAGCTCAAGCAATGGGAATGGAATGCAAAGCTGCTCGAGCGCAAGAACGCCCATCTGCGCGCTTTGCTCAACGCGGTTGACGAGCCCGCGCTCAATTTCGTCACCGGGAGCGTCATCGCCGACGCGCGCGGTCCATTTCTCAGGAGCGCCCTGATCAATCTCGGCAGGGACAATGGCGTGCGCGTCGGCTATGCCGTTATCGACGGCAACGGCCTCGTCGGACACACGATCGATGCGGGATCCTCGGTCGCCCGCGTGCTGTTGTTGAACGACCTCAACAGCCACATCCCGGTTCTGGTCGGGCCTGCCGGCGTTCGCGCGATGGCCTCAGGCGACAACAGCGCCGAGCTCAGACTCGATTTTCTCCCTGACGGCACCTCACTCTATGAAGGGGACGAGGTTTACACCTCCGGCAGCGACGGCGTGTTGCCGCGCGGGCTTCGCGTCGGCACGGTGACCGGAACGCCGGGTGCCTTCCGGGTACGGCCCTATGCCGATCTCCGCGCGCTCGATGCAGTGAGCGTGCTGTTCTTCGATACGCCCGAGCTTGTGAACAGCGATCCTGTGGCGGGCCCGATCGACGGTCCTCTGTCGGCGGCGCCAACCAGCGCGGCCTCGACGCTACCGCAGCCGGTTCAGCCGGTGTCGAGCGTCAACCCTGTCGGCAGCGCCGTCAAGCATGCCGGCGCCGAGGACGGCTCGGCAGCCGGAGGAGGGGAAGCGCAGGCCGATCAATGAGCCCGATCCTGCCCGCGCTTTCCGTCCTCTTCGCGGTGCTTGCGACCGCGGTACCTTGGGGCTTGCCGGCTGACGCGACCTTCATGCTTCCTCTCGTAGTGGTGATGATGGTGTTTTGCTGGCGCCTCATGCCCGACGTGGTATTGCCGCTCACCGCATGCCTATTGCTCGGCCTCCTCACCGACGTGATGAGCGGCGGTCCTCTCGGTTTCTTCGCACTCATGGCTTTGATCGCAGCGAGCGTTGGTGGCTTGTTGCGTGTCGCGGTTGAGCCGCGAGACTTGCGGTTTCTGTGGCTGATCTGGAGCGCGCTTGCGCTTGCGCTTGGGGTGCTCGGCTGGTTGCTGGGCTCGCTCTATTTCTTGCGCTGGATCGATTGGTGGCCGATTCTGTTCGGCACGCTCGCCTCGATCGCACTCTTTCCCGTGGTGTTGCGGGGCCTTGTCTGGATTAGACGCGGCAGATTCGGTCCCGACCGCTCCAATTTGTTCCGGAGCTCGTCATGAAGACGCGTGTTTCGGGAGATACTAAGGCGCGCGACCCGGCACGGAAACAGCGCCTGCGCTTCTCGCGGCGCGCGCTTCTCGTCGGCGCTGGACAGGCCGGATTGTTCGGCCTGCTCGCTTGGCGCCTTCGCGAGCTGCAGATCTTGGACTCGTCGCAATATCGCTTGCTCGCAGACGAAAATCGCTTGAGCCGTCAGCTCACCGCGCCGCGCCGCGGCGCGATCTACGATCGCTTCGGCACTCCCGTGGCGGAGAGCCGAGAGAGCTTACGCGTCACCGTGGTGCCGGCCTTCGCCAAGGGTCTCGGCCGGACGCTCGACGCGCTGTCCCGCATCGTTCCCATACCGGCAGCCGACCGCGACCGCGTGCTGCGCACGGCGCGGCGCCAAAGCAGCTATCGGCCGGTGGTCGTGGTCGAGGGGCTTTCGTGGCGGCAGTTCGCCCTGCTCAACGTGCTGGCGCCTCAGCTCCCCGGCGTGGCCACCGATGTCGGCTCGTTCCGCATCTACAACAGTCCCGAACCCACCGCCCACGTCGTCGGCTATGTCGGCATGGCCGGCAAAGGCGAGGTCGATGAGGACCCGGTCATGCGCGTCCCCGGCTTCCGGCTTGGCAAGACCGGAGTGGAGAAGGGCTTCGACCGCTGGCTGAGGGGATACGCAGGCAACGTCACCTCGGAGGTGGACGCCCATGGCCGGATCGTGCGCGAGCTCGGCTCGACGCCGAGCGTGCCCGGACGGGACTTGGTCCTTACCATCGATCATGAGCTGCAGGCGATCGCGTACAATCGTATCGCGAGCGAACGCCGCGGCTCATTGGTGGCGCTCGATTGCACCACTGGCGATGTGCTGGTGATGGTCTCGGTGCCCTCCTTCAATGCCAACGAGGTCGCCTTCAAGCCTGACGCAAAGCAATGGGCGGCCCTGACGGGGAGCCCCGACGAGCCCCTCAACAATCGCGCGGTGATGGGGCAATATCCGCCCGGATCGACCTTCAAGGTCGTTAATGCGCTGGCGGCCTTGACGGCCGGCGTGGTCACGCCCGAGGAGCACATCGTCTGTCGGGGCAGCTATTTCTTCGGCAACCATCTCTTCCACTGCTGGAAGAGCCACGGCGCGATCGCACTGCACGACGCCATCAAGTCGTCCTGCGACGTCTATTTCTACGAGACGGCTCACCGCATGGGGATCGACAAGCTCGCGGTCACCGGGCGCGCGCTCGGTCTTGGCAAGGCTTACGACCGCGAACTACCGGGGGCTAAGGCTGGCGTCATGCCCGATACCGCCTGGAAGCGCGCCACGCTCGGGCAACCTTGGTACCCCGGCGAGACCATCAGCTGCGCAATCGGGCAGGGCTATGTGTTGGCAACGCCGCTTCACCTCGCGCTTGTGGCGGGCAGGGTCGCGTCCGGCAGGGCGATCGTGCCGCGCTTCGTGCGCCCGGGTGCGGGCGCCGCGGCCGATCAGCCCCAACCACTCCCCATCGATCCCGTGCATCTCCAGCTCGTCCGCGACGGAATGGCCGCGGTGGTAAATGAGAAAGGCGGCACCGCCACCCGCGTCGCGCTCAAGCTTCCCGGCATGCTGATGGCGGGGAAGACCGGGACGGCGCAGGCCTTTGGGCACGGCGTCGCCCATCACTTCACGGGCTTCGAAGCCAAACCCCATTCGCTGTTCATCGCCTTCGCGCCGGTCGATGCGCCGCGTTATTCGGTCGCTTGCGTCGTCGAGCATGGAGGTTGGGGCGCACAAACCGCGGCGCCGATCGTTCGTGATGTGATGACGGAGCTGTTATTGCGCGATCCTGCGGCGCGGCCCGCTTTCGTTGCAAGCAATGATGTAGACGCGGGCTCGGCCGTGGCCGATGCGGGAGGCGGGCGATGAGCATGTTCCTTGAGCAGGGCTACGAGAAGCGCCCGTTCAAGCTCACCGAGAAGCTACTCCTCATCAACTGGCCGTTTCTCCTGCTGATCGCCGCCATCACCTCTATCGGCGTGGCTGCGCTTTATTCGGTCGCGGGCGGCTCGCTCGAACCTTGGGCGAGCCGTCACGTGGTGCGCTTCTGCCTTGGGCTTGCGCTTCTCTTCGCCGTCGCGGTGTCTGACATTCGCTGGTGGTTGAAGGCCGCCTATCCGCTCTATCTCGTGGCGCTCATGCTGCTCGCCTTGGTGATGGTGATCGGGGTTGAGAGCGGCGGCGCCAAACGCTGGCTCGGCTATGGCGAGCTCACCTTTCAGCCGTCCGAAATGATGAAGATCGCTCTCGTCCTGGCGCTCGCGCGCTACTACCAGTGGCTGCCTCCGGAGAAGGTCTCCTGGCCGCACGCGCTGCTCATTCCTCTCGCCATGATCGGGGCGCCGGTGCTGCTCGCCCTTGCCCAGCCCGATCTCGGCACTGCCATGCTCTTTGGCGTGGTCGGATCTGGCCTCCTCTTTCTCGCCGGCGTGAGCTGGCTCTACTATTTCGGCGGGATCGTCGGCGTCATCGTCGTCTTGCCCCATATCTGGGAGCGCCTGCACGGCTATCAGAAGGAGAGGGTGCTGACGTTCATCGACCCCGAGCGCGATCCGCTCGGCTCCGGTTATCACATCCTCCAGTCGAAGATCGCGGTCGGCTCGGGCGGGCTGATGGGCAAGGGCTTCATGCAGGGTACACAAGCCCAGCTCAATTTCCTCCCCGAGAAGCACACCGACTTCATCTTCACCATGTTCGCCGAGGAGATGGGGTTTGTCGGCGCGGTGTCGCTGCTTGCGCTCTATCTTCTCGTTCTGCTGTTCATTGCCTATATGGCGCTTAGATGCCGCAGCACCTTCGCAAGGCTCGTCGCCGCCGGCATTGGGCTTTGCTTATTTACCTATGTGTTCATCAACGTGGCGATGGTGACAGGACTCGTGCCGGTGGTGGGCGTGCCGCTTCCACTCGTCTCCTATGGCGGCACCTCGATGTTGACCATGATGATCGGCTTGGGCTTCGTGCTGAACGCCCACGTCAATCGCCAGGTCCGCATCAGGCGCGAGGAACTCGGCCCCGTTTGGTGAGGCCTCAGAAGGCCGCGGATAGAGCCCTTGAGGCGCACTCTGGACAGGGGAAGGAGCGCAATGCTAAGGGGAGCACCCTTGGGGTGAACGCCGTGTTGGGATCATCCTAGGATGCGCCTTGCCAGGCAGAGGCGGACTTCCCCAGCATGATCCGGAAAAGTGGATACCGGTTTTCCGATAAGATCATGCGCAGATAGAAACGAGAGCGCCATCTGAGATGGCGCTCGAGGGCGCATAGCTCAGGTGGTAGAGCAGCTGACTCTTAATCAGCGGGTCGTAGGTTCGAGTCCTACTGCGCCCACCAATACTTCCGATGCGGAGGAAGCACGATGAAGACGGCATCACGCATCATTGTTCTTGCAGCGGCCTTGAGCCTCTGCGCGGATGCCGCCCGCGCCACCGAAGGCGAGTACGGCAACGAATGCGTGATGGGGCTCGCGCTCGGCAAGGACATCAAGACCGATTGCTCGGTCAACACCGTCTACAAGGGCAAGACCTATTGCTTCGGCAACGAGACGGCCAAGACGCTCTTCCTCAAGAAGCCCGAGGAATTCCTGCTCCAGGCGCAGATCTACTACTCGAGCAAGCAGCAGCAATAGGCGTTGCGCGATTCAGAGCGAAAGCGTGACGTGAATGACGTTGGCCTCCTCGTCCTGCCGCAGCGGCAAACCGCTCCCGCGCAACACGGCCAGCATCGGCTGATTGTCGGCAAGCACATCGCCCTCGAAGCGTGAGATGCCCAGTTCTCTTGCGATGCGGGCGAGATGACGCAAGATCAGGTTCGCTAGTCCGCGTCCCCGATAGCGCTTGTCGGTGGTGAAGGCAAGTTCAGCGGTTCCCGGTGAAGCTGGATTCTCCGCGAAGCGGCCACCGGCGATCAGCGTCTCGCCGTCTCGGGTTTGCATCATGACGACGAGGCCAACGACGTGGGCGAAATCCAAGTCAGTGAACTGAGCAAGGTCGGTCTCCGTCAGCTCCTTCTTTGGGCCGAGAAAGCGCCGATAGAACGATTCCTCATCGAGGTTCTCAAATACTGCGCGCAGGGCATCCTGGTCCTCTCGACGTATGGCCCGTACCGTCACGGCGGTTCCGTCTTCGAGAGTCTCTTGGGCAACGTAGTTTCGCAAATCGATCACCGCCATCGCCAATGGCGCACTCATGTCACCGCGATTGCTTGGCGGCGGTCTTGCTTTCTAAGACCCACTCGGCCCCGACTGACCGGCGAACACCGCGCCGTTTGTGTCGGTAATGGCGACGTCCAGGACGTTCTCGGGACCACGTCCGAAGGTGAAGCGGAAATTCGGGTTGGTCGAGATCGAGAACGTGCCTTCCAATTGGAACACGAGCTCGCCGTCGCGCTTCACCACCACGTCCTTAACGAAGCGCGCAGGGATGACGTTCGCAGTGTTGATGTCAAGCTGCATGCCGTTAGAGTTTGGGTGCTTGATCATCACTTGGGCAGACCAGATCGGGTCCGCGCTAAGCGCCGGCGGGAAGGTCTTCACGATCATCTTGCCGAGATCGACATTCTCGGTATCGGGGTCCTTGGCCTGCATGGCGCCGCAGCCGCCGGAGGCAGCCACGAACTTGGTCGCCATGTGAAGCTGGCCGTCCTCGGTCTCGAGCACGGCGCGGACATGCGAGAAATTATCGATGCGAACCCGCGTCGAGAAGCTCCGCTCACCTCCCTGGCCAGCCGCCGGCCCAAACGTGATCTTCGCCACCATGGGGTCGGGATTTTTGTCGATGAAGAGCGTGAGCGACTTGATCTTTTGCTTGACCGCCGGTGGTACATGCACGGTGAGCGGAACGAGCGCGGGATCATCGGCCGTGTAGGGCGCATCGAGGGTCACCACACCGTCCTCGGCAGCGATCGGGCGGTCGCCGAAGGTCTGCTTCTTCAGTGCCGGCCAAACATCCTCATCCGTCTTCGCGGCAGGGCCGGCAAGCAGGGTCGCTGCGACGACAGCTAGACCCAACACGCTGACGAAGCTCTTGATTGGGAAGGCCATGGCGCCCGCCTCCTTGATTGGCGTTGGCCGCATCATATCACTCCCATTCGAGCTCTGCGAACGCCGCAGAGACATTGCGGACATGATAGTGGTCGAACAGCTTCCAGGCGTCGCGGTCCTCGAATCCCGCCGTTTTGGTAGCGTCCTCGAGTGTCTTGCCCTCCTTAATGAGTTGCCTAACGTCATTGGCAATATCCGAGAGGTAACGTTCTTCGGGCTCTAACGCCCCAGGTAGCTCCATGGCATGGGGCCCATGGCCTGGCACGACGCGGGCAGCGTCTCGTGTTTTCATCTCCTCCATCAGCGCGAGCCAGCCGTTGATCGAGCCATCGAGCGTCGGCACATGCACCGAGAAGAGGAGATCGCCCATGAACAGCGTGTTAGTCGCGCTATCGGTGATGGTGAGGTCGTTGTCGGTATGCGCCGTGCGCTGCGGCTCGAGCAAAAGTGTGCGGCCGCCGAGGTCGAGCGTCGTCTTGCGCTCGATTTTAAGCGTCGGCACGATGATCTCGATGCCCTCGAAGGCTTGCGGTCCGAGCATCTCCTGGTTGATGGTGAGATAACGCTCGGCGCGCGAGGCGAGCCCGCGGGCAAGCTTGTAATGGCCGACGAAGGTGGGAGAGTCCTCTTTGAACGCGGCGTTGCCGAACACATGGTCTGGATGCATGTGGGTGTTGATCACGTAGCGAATCGGCTTTTTGGTCGCGGCGCGAATCGCGGCGAGCAGCTCGCGTCCGGCGACCACGCTGCCGAGTGTATCGATCACCGCGACGGACTCGTTGCCGACGATAAAGCTCGCATTTGCCATGTCGCCGCGGTTCTCGGGCGACTGCACCTCGTAGCGCCCCTGATGCACGAAAATTCCGGGCGCGATCTCGCTCGCTTCGGCGGTGTCGTCGGCGCGGGTGGGCAGCGCGCGCAGGAGCGGCGCCGCTGCGAGTGTGAGCGCGGCCCGGAGGAAATCCTGACGCGTGATCAGTTGGCGGCCGCACATCGCGGGTGTCTGTCGTTCATCGAGGTTGGCACGAGCACCATTCAGGTCAAGCTTGCGGCGAAGTTGGGGCGCGGGGAACCCTCACCATGGGCTCGCGTTGACCCTCCATGGCCGCGTCGGAAAGCGACGCGAACTCAAGGAGGAATGCGATGAAATATCTGCTGACATGCGCGGCGGCTGCGGCTGCTCTTGGCGTAGTCGCGATGACGCCCGCTTCTGCCGAGGCGGGGTGGCGCGGATGGTGGGGTGGTCCCGGCGTTAGCGTCTATGTCGGGCCGCGCTATCACTACCGGCATTACGGGTATCGTTACCGTCCCTATTATTACGACCGGTATTCCTACGGTTATGGTCCGAGGTGGAAATATCGTTACCGGGACTACGATTAGCTGAGGGACCCCGGGCGGAGGGATGCGCCGCTCGGCGCTGTCCTGCATCAGAGGACTCGTGATAAATCCATTGGGGTCGGCCTCGCGCCGGCCCTTTTGGTTTTCATTGCATTCGTATACGTTACGCCCGCGGGAATAGGGAGGGTGTTTGAATGCGGATTCTTCTTATCTTGATTGTGATCATCGCCGTCCTGGTGGTGGTGCAGGCGCAGCGGCACCACTGCAAATACGACGCCACCTTGATCAATTGCGTGCTTGGGAAATCTGGGGGGGAAACTCCGGCTCCGGCAACGGGTGGCGCTGAGACGCCAGCTCCGGCGCCTGAAGCTCCGGCCGCCCCTGCGACCCCGGCTCCAGCGCAGTAGTTCCGAACGCTTCAGTCGCGAACGAACGGTTCGTTGGGATCGGCGCGCCTTGGCGGGCGCGCCGGCCCCTTTACGTTGCGCGGAGGGGAGAGGGCTCTCCGGCGCGGCCTGGAGCGGCGCCCAAAGCTTGAGCGGTCCTGCATTCGAGCTGCAAAGTGTGCTCCTGTCTTGCCATTGACAGGGAGAAGCTCCTCTGAGCTATCTCTAGTGCGCCTCGAAGTCTCCGGTCCCAGGCATTCTGAATTCGCTCATCTAATTGTCATCTAAATGAGGTCTTCGCGAAAATACGCCGAGATTGCAGCGGCGGCGCTTGGTAAAGTGCTGCCGCCCGGCACCGATTCCGGACACGTAGCCGATATCATCGAGAGTATTTTGGCCGAGGCGTCGCGCGATCACCAAGAGGAGGAACGGCAGCACGTGGCCGACGTGGAAGCCGCTGCCGAGCGGAAGCTTGCGCGGCTGCTCGATGCCTCTCCCGCCGTGATCTACAGCTTCGGGGCCGACGGCGACTTTGCTCCGACCTTTGTCAGCGCCAATATCGAGCGCCTGTTTGGCTATAGGGCCAGCGAATATCTCAAAAATCCGAGCTTCTGGCGCGAGCGGGTTCATCCCGAGGACCTTGCCCGGGTCGAAGCGGAGGTGGCAACCCTCTTTCAGACTGACAGGCAGGCGATCGAATATCGCTTCCGCCGCAAGGATGGCTCCTATTGCTGGGTGAACGACGATCAACACCTCGTCCGCGACGAGACGGGCAAGCCAGCCGAGATCGTCGGTTCGTGGAGCGACATTACCGCGCGCAAGGCGGCTGAGGCGGCCGAGGATGACGCGCGCAACCGGCTCTCGATCCTGCTCGAGACTGCGCCGTCGGTGATCTATTCCTTCAAGGCCAAGGACGACTACGCCCCGACCTTCATCAGCGAAAACATCAAGCGGCTGCTCGGTTATCGCCCAGAGGAATATCTGAAAAATCCGGAGTTCTGGCGCTCCCGCGTCCATCCCGACGACATCGAAAGAATCGAAGCCGAGCAGGCGCTTCTCTTCGAGCAGGAAAGGCACACCTCGGAATACCGCTTCCGCACTAAGGACGGCCATTATCGCTGGGTCAGCGACGAGCAGCATCTCATCCGCGACGCAAACGGCGATCCCTTCGAGATTGTCGGCTCATGGAGCGACGTGACCGATCGGAAACACGCCGAGGAGGCCGAGGATGCCGCCCGAGCGCGCCTCTCGACGCTGCTCGAAAGCGCGCCCTCGGTGATCTACTCCTTCAAGGCCAAGGACGATTACGCCCCGACCTTCGTCAGCGAGAATATCAAGCGGCTGCTTGGCTATTGCCCGGAGAAATATCTCGAGCATGCCGATTTCTGGCGCAACAACGTGCACCCCGAAGATCTCGCCGCCGTCGAGGCCGAGCAGGCCAAGCTGTTCGAGAAGGGGCGCCACGCCGTCGAGTACCGTTTCCGCAAGAAAAACGGGACCTTCATCTGGGTCAGTGACGATCAATACCTTCTGCGCGACGAAGACGGCGCGCCCGCCGAGATCGTCGGCTCGTGGAGCAACATCACTGCGCGCAAGCAGGCCGAGCAGGAGGGCAACGCGGCCCGCGCCCGGTTCGATCTGGTGCTGCACTCGGCACCCGCCGTGGTCTACAGCTTTGCCGCGACCGGCGACTTCACTCCGACCTTCGTCAGCGAGAACATCAAGCGCGTGCTCGGTTACGAGTCCGACCAATATCTCAACGACCCGGACTTTTGGCGCTCGCGCGTTCATCCCGACGATCTCGCCGCGGTCGAGAAGGCGCAGGCCAAGCTCTTCGAGGACGACCGGCATGTCGCCGAGTACCGGTTCCGCAAGGCTGACGACTTCTATTGCTGGGTGAGCGACGAGCAGCATCTTGTCAGGGACCAGAACGGCAATCCGCTCGAGGTGATCGGTTCGTGGAGCGAGGTCACCGCGCGCAAGACGGCGGAGCAGGCGGCCTTGCAGCAGAGCGAGCAGCGCCTGACCGACGCCATCGGCTCGATCACCGAGGGCTTCGCGCTCTACGATTCGGAAGACCGGCTCGTTCTCGGCAATCACAAATACTACGAGCTGTTCGATTTCGGCGAGGGCCCTCCAAAACCCGGCATGACCTATGACGACATCATCCGCGGCGCCGTCGCCAACGGCATGATCGAGGACGCCATGGGGCGCGCCGAGGGTTGGCTCCGCCAGCGCCTGGAAGAGCATCGCCATCCAGGTGAGCCGCTGCTCCAGCGCCGCTCGGATGGACGCTGGCTCCAGATCAGCGAGCGCCGCACCGAGGCCGGCGGCACCGTCGCCGTTTATAGCGATCTGACCGAGATCAAGGAGAGCGAGCAGAGGGCCGCCGCCGCCAATCAGCTTATTCTCCAGAGTCTGCGTTATGCGAGCCGCATCCAGTCCGCCGTTCTGCCGGCGCGCCAGGAACTCAGGGCCGTAGCGGCAGACCATTTCTTGATTTGGGAGCCACGCGACATCGTCGGCGGCGATTTTTTCTGGTTTCAGCCGATCGAGGACGGCTATGCCGTGATGGTCGGCGACTGCACCGGGCATGGCGTACCCGGAGCCTTCATGACGCTGATCGCCTGGGGCCTGCTCGACCGCATGCTGCGGACCGCCTCGAGCGACAAGCCGAGCGAAGTGTTGGCCGGGCTTCACCGCGGTGTGCAGAGCCTGCTCGGCCAGAACGAGGAGGGGGGCGAGACGGATGACGGGCTCGAGGCTGGCGTCTGCTTCATCAAACCCTCCAAGCGGGAAATGAGCTTCGCCGGGGCGCGCTTCTCGCTGTGGCGGGCGAACCAGGAAGACGTCATCGAGATCAAAGGCGATCGCAAGGGCATCGGTTACCGGCGCTACCCGCAGGGGACGACCTACACCGATTACACCTTCCCCTATGACGACCGTGATTCCTTCTACCTCAGCACCGATGGTTTGATCGACCAGATCGGTGGTCCCCGTGGCCGCTCTTTCGGCAAGCGGCGTTTTCTCGAGCTGCTCAAACAGAATCGCGGCATTCCGATGCGCGCCCAGGAAGAATCCTTTCGCCGGGCGCTCGAACGCCACCAAGGCGAGCAGCTCCGTCGCGACGATCTGACGGTGTTGGGCTTTACGCCTCATTCATAGGAGACGCCGATGCTCGCTCGCCAATTAATGGACACGCGGGCTGTGCTGCACAGGCAAGGGGTTATTTTTGCATATAGCGGCTATGTCACCGAGCCGGTGCTGAGCGGCGTGGGCGAAGCGTTGAAGCAGAAGCTTACCATCGACGATGCCGACACCAAGACGTTGCGCAGCGTCTTCGCCATCTTCGTGGAGCAGATGCAGAATATCATCCGCTATTCGGCCGAGAAGGCGCGACCTACACCGCCTCCCGTTCCCGACGCCAATGCGCTCATGGAAATTAGCTACGGTATCCTGACCATCGGCAAGGAAGATAACGAGTATGTCGTATGTGCAGGCAATCTGATGGCGTGCTCCGACGTGGAGCGTCTGCGGACCAAGCTCAGCCGCATAAGGAATATGAGCAAGGATGAGCTCAAGGCGCTCTACAAGGAGCAACTTCGGGCGGACCCGGAACCGGGCAGCAAAGGCGCCGGCCTCGGCTTCATGGAGATCGCGCGGCGCGCCTCCAAGCCGATTGAATTCGATTTCGCCGACGTTGACGAGACTTACGCGTTTTTCGCGCTCAAGGCGAGCATCTGAGAGCCGGATCGATGCGAGATAAGATCGACATTGCCGCCACCACCCGCACTCCAGCGGTGACGTTTGACTTCACCCAACATCACCTCAAGATCAGGGGTGAGTCCTATCCCGAGGACGTCACCGAGTTCTACGGACCGGTCTTCACTGCGCTTGACAATTATCTAAGCAAGCTCGGCAAGGGCAGCTGCCGCTTCGATTTCGAGCTCATCTATCTTAACTCGTCGAGCGCCAAGGCGATCATGATGCTGATGGACAAGCTCGAGGCGGCCGCCAAGAAGGGCGCCGAGGTCGTGGTCTACTGGTACTACGACAAGGAAGACGACACGATGCAGGAGCTTGGCGAGGAATTCGGCGAGGACCTCGAGAACGCCAAGTTCCATCTGGAGAAGATGGCTGGCTAATGTCCTCCGACGATCTTTTCGCGGCCGAGGAGCAGGTCATTGCCACGGCTCAGGCTTTGCTCGACGCCGGCCGCTTCGCCGATCGCGTCGACGGCAAGCTCTACGAGGAGTTGCTCAAGGATTACCAGAAACTATTCCGCACCACCCGCCGGTTGATGCGCTTGAGCGACCGGAACGAGGAGCAGCTCAACGCCCTGACCCAAGAGCAGCGCAAGGCAAACGAGATCATCGCGCAGAAGAATCTCGAGCTCGAGGCGCTCTCGACGAAACTGTCGAAATATCTGTCGCCCCAGATCTACCACTCGATTTTCACCGGTGCGCAGAATGTGGAGATCGCCTCGAGCCGCAAGAAGCTCACCATCTTCTTCTCCGACGTGGTCAATTTCACCGAGACCACCGACAAGCTGGAATCCGAGGACCTCACCAACGTCCTAAATCGCTATCTCACCGAGATGTCGAACATCTCGCTCGCGCATGGCGCCACCATCGACAAATATATCGGCGACGCCATCATGGTGTTCTTCGGCGATCCCGAATCGCGAGGCGTCAAGGAGGACGCCCGCGCGTGCGTGCGCATGGCGATCGCCATGTTGAAGCGCCTGCGCGAGTTGCGATCCGAATGGCAAGAGCTTGGCGCTGAAAAGCCATTTCACCTGCGCATCGGCATCAATACGGGTTACGTGACAGTCGGCAATTTCGGCAGCCAAGACCGCATGGACTATACGATCATCGGCAGCTCGGTGAATCTGACCGCGCGGCTGCAGTCATATGCCGAGATCGACGGTATCCTCATGGGGCACGAGACCTATTCGCTGGTGAAGGACGAGGTGGCCGCCGAGGAGCAGGCGCCAATCAAGGTGAAGGGCTTCGCCGAGCCGATCCGCTGCTACAAGGTGCTCGGCCTCTACGACGATCTCGCCGGCGAGGGCGCCGTCATCCGCGAGGAATCCGACGGGTTCAAGCTCCTGCTCGACCTACAGAAGCATGATCGGGCGGAGGCCATTGCGGCTTTGGAGGCCATCGTCGCCCGGCTCAAAGAGTGAGTCCTCTCACCGGAACCAGATGAGAGTGACCGCCAAGAAGAGCGGCAGCAGGATCGCGCCCGACCACAGCAGGTAACCGAAGAAGCTCGGCATCTTGATGCCGCGCTCCTCGCAGATCGACCGCACCATGAAATTCGGCGCGTTGCCGATATAGGTGTTGGCTCCCATGAACACGGCGCCGATGGAGATGGCAAGCAGAGTGGAATGAAGCGGCCCCATCAAAGCTTGCGCGTCGCCGCCGGCGAGATTGAAAAAGGCGAGATAGGTCGGCGCATTGTCGAGAAAGCTCGAGAGGATGCCGGTAAGCCAAAAATAGCCCGCGTCGATGGGTTTCCCGTCCGTTGTCGAGACGAGGCCGAGTAACGGGGCAAGCGGGCCCTCGGCGCCGGCTCTTAGCATGGCAAGCATGGGGGTCATGGTGATGAAGATGGCGGCGAACAGCATGGCCACTTCCTGCATCGGTGCCCAGGTGAAGGCATTTTCGACGCGGATCGACCGCTTCGTGGTCTTCCACGAGAGAAGGGCGACCACGATGAGAATCGCGTCGCGGATAAGGCCGCCGGCCGGCAATTCGATGCCGAGCCCGATGCCGACGGTGGCACTGGGCTTCCAGATGCCGCTTGCCAGAACGGTGAGTGCGACCGCCGCGAGATAGAGCACGTTATGCAGACCATCGATGCGTAACTGACGGGATTCGCCTTTTCGGCCCTTTGCCTCCTTAGCCTCGCGATTCCAGGCGAGCCTGTCGATGACATAGAACAGGCAAAGGAGGACGCCCGACACGAGCAGCATCGGCAAAAGAATCGCCTCGAACGTCCATAGGAAGTCGACGCCCTTGAGGAAACCTAGATAAAGCGGCGGAAACGGCGTGAGCGATCCGCCAATATTGGCGACCAGAAAAATGAAAAAAACGAAGACATGCGCCGTATGCTTGCGATGCTGATTTGCGCCAATAACGAGGCGGATCAAAAGCATCGATGCCCCGGTCGTTCCGAACAGGTTAGCCGACAGGGTGCCGAAAGCGAGCATCGCGGTGTTGGTTCCCGGCGTGCCAACGAGATTGCCGCTGACTTTGATGCCTCCAGCCACCACGAAGAGGGTGAAGAGGAGAATGATGAACGGCAAATAATCGAGCAGAAAGGTGCGCAGGGCCTCTGCCGCAGCCGTCCAAAAGCCGAAGGCAACCGTACACGGCACCAGCAGGGCAATGGCCCAAAAAGCTGCGACCTTGCCGAAATGGTGCTCCCAGAAATGTGGCGCGATCAGTGGGAGCAGTGCGATGGACAGGAGCAATCCGGCAAAAGGGATCGACCAAACAAGGCTGAGCGCCAACCCATCGAGGTGGACGCCATTGGCGATCGCATCGACGGAGCTGGTAAGCCTATCGGTAGCGCTGGTAAGCTGATCGGTCATGACGCATGGAAATCGCCGATTTGCAGGTCCTGGCGCAAGCCCCATCGGCCTGCCCGCGCTGGTTCAGCTAGCCTAGCCCCTGAACCAGATGAGCGTCACGACCACGAAGAGCGGCAACAGGATCGCGCCAGACCACAGCATGTAACCGATAAAGCTCGGCATCTTGATGCCGCGCTCCTCGCAGATCGAGCGCACCATGAAATTCGG
>Ga0187785_10000361_pt1 | contig 17118 bp, 15 predicted proteins | sample 0815_BV2_4_20_MG_FD_132466 | JGI IMG/M metagenome (GOLD analysis project Ga0187785, IMG submission 132466) | Tropical peat soil microbial communities from peatlands in Department of Meta, Colombia - 0815_BV2_4_20_MG | ecosystem: Environmental > Terrestrial > Soil > Wetlands > Peat | place...
TCGTGCGGCGCAGCGTAGCGCCCGCGAGGAGTTAGGGATGATCGGCCTCGTACTTGTGACCCATGGGCGGCTCGCCATTGAGTTCCGCTCAGCGCTGGAGCATGTGGTTGGCCCCCAGCGCCAAATCGAGGCTATTACCATTGGCCCCGACGATGACGTAGAGCAATGCCGCAAGAACATCCTCGAAGCGGTCAAGCGCGTAGACAGTGGCGAAGGCGTCGCGATCCTTACCGACATGTTCGGGGGTACGCCTTCCAATCTGGCCATTTCGGTGATGAGCCAGCCCAAAGTCGAGGTTTTGGCCGGTATCAACCTGCCGATGCTCATAAAACTCGCCAAAATTCGAGAGATTTGCCCGTTGCAGGATGCAGTCGCCGCCGCTCAGGAAGCGGGCCGGAAATACTGCACAATTGCTAGCCGGGTCCTCAACGGTAAATGAGCGCACGCGCTTCAGCGAACGACACCCCGGTCGTGCGCGAGGTGGAGATCGTCAACAAGAAGGGACTGCACGCCCGCGCTTCGGCGAAATTCGTGCAGACCGCCGAACAATTTGACGCTGCCATTACCGTTACGCGTGGCCACGAAACGGTCGGCGGTACCTCGATCATGGGATTGATGATGTTGGCCGCAGGACCCGGCATTACGATCACGATAAAAGCTATTGGCAAGGATGCCTCGGCGGCCGTGGACACCCTCTGCAAGCTGGTTGCCGGTGGGTTTGGTGAAGAGGACTGATTCGTTAGTCCACTTCTACATAGGGGACTGGTTTGTTAGTCCACTTCTACATAAAGAAATCTTTATATATGCGTTGCGATGTCCGCGGCGGCTTGTTATAGGCACGCGGAACCAGCCATCCCGCACGAGTCAGGACCCGTTATGAACGCTTCTGCCAGGCCGAAGGCCATGACCGGCGACTACGTCGTCAAGGACATCTCTCTTGCCGGCTGGGGCCGCAAAGAGATCAACATCGCCGAGACCGAAATGCCCGGGCTGATGGCGACGCGCGAGGAATACGGACCCAAACAACCCCTCAAGGGCGCCCGCATTGCCGGCTCCTTGCACATGACCATCCAGACCGCCGTGCTGATCGAGACGCTGACCGCGCTCGGCGCCGATGTCCGATGGGCCTCCTGCAATATCTATTCGACCCAGGACCATGCAGCCGCGGCCGTTGCGGAAGCCGGCGTTCCGGTATTCGCGGTCAAGGGCGAAAGCCTGGTCGACTACTGGAATTATACCCGTCGCATTCTCGAGTGGCATGACGGCGGCGAGCCAAACATGATCCTCGACGATGGCGGCGACGCCACGATGCTGGTGCACCTGGGGCTGCGCGCCGAAAAGGGCGACACGAAATTTCTCGATGCAGCCGGCAATGAGGAAGAGGAAGTCCTGTTCGCGCTGATCAAGCGTACACTCAAGGAAAAACCCGGCTGGTTCGCCAAGCTTGCCGCCAGCATCAAGGGCGTGTCGGAAGAGACGACGACCGGCGTCCATCGGCTCTATCAGATGGCGAAGGAAGGCCGCCTGTTGTTTCCCGCGATCAACGTCAACGACAGCGTAACCAAGTCGAAGTTCGACAATCTCTATGGCTGCCGCGAGTCGCTCGTCGATGGCATCCGCCGCGGAACCGACGTCATGATGGCCGGCAAAGTAGCGATGGTTGCCGGTTTTGGCGATGTCGGCAAAGGCTCGGCCGCATCACTGCGTCAGGCCGGGTGCCGCGTGATGGTTTCGGAAGTCGATCCGATCTGCGCGTTGCAGGCCGCGATGGAAGGTTACGAGGTTGTCACGATGGAAGAGGCTGCGCCGCGCGCCGACATTTTCGTCACCGCGACCGGCAATGTGGACGTGATCACGCTTGAGCACATGCGGAAAATGAAGCACCGCGCTATCGTCTGCAACATCGGCCACTTCGACAGCGAGATCCAGATCGCGTCGCTACGCAACATGAAGTGGCATAACATCAAGCCTCAGGTGGACGAAGTCGAGTTCCCTGACGGCAAGCGCATCATCCTGCTGTCCGAGGGACGACTGGTGAATCTTGGCAATGCCATGGGTCATCCGAGCTTCGTGATGTCATCGTCATTCACAAACCAGACGCTGGCGCAGATCGAATTGTGGACCAACCCGGGCAAGTACAAGAACCAGGTTTACACACTGCCCAAGCAGCTCGACGAGAAGGTCGCGCGGCTGCATCTCGACAAAATCGGTGTGAAGCTCACCAAGCTCAGCGACAAGCAATCCGCGTATATTGGCGTGCCACAGGCCGGTCCGTTCAAAAGCGATCATTACCGGTATTAGCCACCGAGCGGCGACAGGCGTTCCCGCTCATTTCTGAGCGGGAAACGCGTCGCGCCTGGCTCCTTGCCGCCTTTAACTCCCGGTGTTATCCCGCCGCCATGACGGCGTCCCCGATCCAGAATATCCGCAACTTTTCCATCGTTGCGCATATAGACCATGGAAAATCGACTCTTGCCGACCGGTTGATCCAGCTGACCGGCGGGCTGGAGGAGCGCGAGATGAAGGAGCAGGTGCTCGATTCCATGGACATCGAGCGCGAGCGGGGGATTACCATCAAGGCGCAGACTGTGCGGCTTAACTACAAAGCGCGCGATGGCAAAGACTACGTGCTCAACCTGATCGATACGCCCGGCCACGTCGACTTCGCCTATGAAGTTAACCGGTCGCTCGCCGCCTGCGAGGGCTCTTTGCTTGTGGTCGATGCCAGTCAGGGCGTTGAAGCGCAGACTTTGGCAAACGTCTATCAAGCGATCGACAACGGCCACGAAATCGTGCCGGTGCTCAACAAAGTGGACTTGCCCGCTGCCGAGCCGGCCAAGGTCAAACAGCAGATCGAGGACGTGATCGGGCTCGACGCCAGCAACGCGATCGAAATTTCTGCCAAGACCGGTCTGAATGTTCCGGAAGTGCTGGAAGCGATTGTGACACGCCTGCCACCGCCGAAGGGCGACCGCGACGCCACCCTCAAGGCACTTCTGGTTGACAGCTGGTACGACCTTTATCTCGGCGTCGTCGTTCTGGTGCGTATCGTCGATGGAGTGCTGAAAAAGGGTCAGCGCATCCGCATGATGGGCACCAACGCCAGCTATGAGGTCGATCGGACCGGTGTGTTTACGCCGAAGCTTCAGCCGGCGGACGAGCTCGGGCCTGGCGAGATCGGCATGTTAACCGCCTCGATCAAGGAAGTGGCCGACACCCGCGTCGGCGACACGATAACCGATGATCGGCATCCGGTAGACAAGCCCCTGCCCGGCTTTCGGCCGGCCATCCCTGTCGTCTTCTGCGGACTGTTCCCGGTCGATGCCGCGCAGTTCGAGGATCTGCGCGCGGCAATGGGCAAGTTGCGTCTCAACGACGCCAGCTTCACTTACGAAATGGAAACCTCGGCCGCGCTTGGTTTTGGTTTCCGCTGCGGCTTTCTGGGCCTCCTGCATCTGGAAATCATTCAAGAACGCCTGTCACGCGAATTCAACCTCGACCTGATCGCGACCGCGCCTTCTGTCATCTACAAAATCAAGCTCACCACCGGCAAAGAGCTCGAGATCCATAATCCGGTCGACATGCCTGAACCGAACCACATCGAGGAGATGCAGGAGCCGTGGATCGAGGCGACTATTCTGACGCCCGACGAGTATCTCGGTTCTGTCCTCAAGCTTTGCCAGGACCGCCGCGGCGAGCAGAAGGAGCTCACTTATGTGGGCAACCGCGCCATGGTCAAATACGATCTGCCGCTCAATGAGGTGGTGTTTGATTTCTACGACCGCCTGAAGTCGGTATCGCGCGGCTATGCCTCCTTTGATTACCACCTCACGGATTACAGGCCGGCCGATCTCGTGAAATTGCAGATGCTGGTCAACGGTGATCCGGTCGATGCGCTGGCCATGCTGGTCCATCGCACCCGCGCTGAATCGCGTGGCCGCGCCATGGCGGAAAAGCTCAAGGAGCTGATTCCGCCGCACATGTTCCAGGTACCGATCCAGGCCGCAATCGGCGGCAAGATCATTGCCCGCGAAACCGTGCGCGCCTTCCGCAAGGACGTGACGGCAAAATGCTACGGCGGCGACGCCACCCGTAAGCGGAAACTTCTGGAAAAGCAGAAGGAAGGCAAAAAACGCATGCGGCAATTCGGCAAAGTCGATATTCCGCAGGAAGCGTTTATTGCCGCGCTGAAAGTGGACGTGTAACGCGGCGCACAGAACCCGGTGCGACGACCGTCCTTTTGCCTCAGGTGTGCTAGTATACGCCCCTGGTGCCAGCGAAGACGGAATTGGATCGGAAACCTCATGCTCGCTCGAACTATCGTCTTGTTCTTCGCAGTCATCGGCTCGTTTGCCGTCGCAGAGCGCGCCGCCTTTGCGCAGGCGCCAGCGGCCGCATCGCCCGCGCCGCTGCCGCAACAGAAGCCGGCAACGAGCCAGCACGAAAGGGAGAAGACCCTTCCTGCCAAGCAACTCTTCGGCGAGATGCAGCTGCCGTCGCTCGGGAAGGCCGTAGCGATCGGTTACTACCCGCGCGGTTGCCTCGCCGGCGGCGTTGAATTCCCGCTCAACGGCCCAACCTGGCAAGTCATGCGGGTGTCGCGTAACCGATATTGGGGACACCCCAGCCTGATCCACTTTCTGGAAAAATTTGCGCCGCTTGCAGCCAAGGCCACCGGCTGGAAAGGCGTCCTGGTCGGCGACCTGTCGCAACCGCGGGGCGGGCCATCACCATCCGACCACGCCAGCCATCAGATTGGTCTCGATGTCGATATCTGGTTCATGCCTATGCCGGATCGCACATTGAGCAAGGAGGAACGCGACAAGATAGCGGCCATCAATCTCGTGTCCGACGACTGGAAACACCTCAACCCGCAGACCTGGACACCTCAGCACGTCGCTTTCATCAAGACTGCCGCCCAGCAGCCGGAGGTCGAGCGCGTGCTGGTGAATGCCGCCATCAAGAAGGAACTGTGCCGCGTCGAAGACAAGGCACACGATAGCTGGATGGCGAAGGTGCGGCCCTGGTACGGCCACCACGACCATATCCACGTGCGTCTGCGCTGCCCGGCCAATTCGCCAAGCTGCCGCGCGCAACCGCCGGTCCCCGGCGACGATGGCTGCAGTGCCAAGGAGCTCAACTATTGGTTCTCCGACAAGGTGCTGCGTCCGCAGATCGCGCCGTCAAAACCCGCGAAACCGCCGAAACCGGTGATGCTCGCCGACCTGCCGCCGGCCTGCAAAACTGTTCTTGAAGCGCCCGACAAGAGCACCACCATGGCGAACGACAAACGCTGATTTCTCGCGGCGAAACATCGATGCCCAAGAGCACCAAGAACGCAGGTCCGATAGACGCCAACACGCTGCAAATCCTCGACTCGCTCGAGCGCAAGGTTCTGTGGCTCGCCAGCTGGATGATTCACAACGCCAATCATCTGCGCGAAAGCGCAGACGGTTTGAAAGTCGGCGGTCATCAGGCATCGAGCGCGTCGCTCGCGACGATCATGACGGCGCTTTATTTCGACGTTCTGCGCCCGCAGGACCGCGTCGCCGTGAAGCCGCATGCCAGCCCGATCTTTCACGCCATCCAATACCTCCTCGGCAAGCAGACGCGTGAGCGCCTGGAAGCGTTTCGCGGCTACAAAGGTGCACAAAGCTATCCGTCGCGCACCAAAGATACCGACGACGTCGACTTCTCCACCGGATCCGTCGGCCTGGGCGTGGCGCAGACTTTGTTCTCATCTCTCACACAGGACTATGTGCGCGCGCATGGCTGGGGCCTCGATCGGCCGGAAGGCCGTATGGTGGCCTTGGTTGGCGACGCCGAGCTCGACGAGGGGAATATCTTCGAGGCGCTGCTGGAAGGCTGGAAACAAGGGCTGCGCAATTGCTGGTGGATCATCGATTACAATCGTCAAAGCCTTGACGCTGTCGTCCGCGAAGGCCTGTGGGCGCGTTACGAAGAGCTCTTCAAAAATTTCGGCTGGAACGTCGTCATCCTGAAATACGGTTCGCTCCAACAGGCTGCCTTCAAGGAGCCGGGTGGAGAAACCCTGCGCCGATGGATCGACAATTGTCCGAACCAGCTTTACTCGGCGCTTGTGTTCGCTGGTGGCGCGGCCTGGCGCAAGCGGCTCAACGACGAAATCGGCGACCAAGGCGATGTCAGCAGGCTCATCGAGAAGCGAAGTGATGGCGAACTCGCCGCGCTGATGAACAATCTCGGCGGGCACGACATGCCTTCGGTGCTCGAAGCCTTTCACGGTGCCGACCCGGAAAAGCCGACCTGCTTCATCTGCTACACGGTGAAAGGGTTCGGGCTGCCATTCGCCGGTCACAAGGACAATCACGCCGGCCTGATGACGCCGCAACAGATGGAAACCTTCCGCCAGGCCATGAGCGTGCGCCCTGGCCATGAGTGGGATAAATTCGACGGACTGGCCCTCGCGGCCGACCGGCTGCAATCGTTCCTCGAACACGTTCCATTCGCGGCTGGCAATACGCGACGTCTCAGCGCGCCGATGCTCGACGTGCCTGACAGCCTTCCCGTCACGATCCAGCCGGTGATGTCCACGCAAACGGGCTTCGGCGCGATCCTCAACGAGATCGGCCGAAGCGACAGCGAGTTCACCCGTCACATTGTCACTACATCACCGGATGTGACGGTATCCACCAACCTCGGTCCTTGGGTGAACCGGCGCGGCCTGTTTGCACGCCAGGCCATGGCCGACACGTTTAAAAGCGAGCACATCCCGTCAACTTTCAATTGGGAGTTCTCGCCCAAAGGCCAACATATCGAACTTGGCATCGCAGAGATGAATCTTTTCATCCTGCTGTCGGCGCTCGGCTTGTCCCACACTATCAATGGCGAGCGGCTGCTGCCGGTCGGCACGCTGTACGATCCCTTTATCGCGCGTGGCCTCGATGCGCTCAACTACGCTTGCTACCAGGACGCTCGCTTCATTCTTGTCGCGACACCATCCGGCATCACGCTGGCTGGCGAAGGCGGCGCGCATCAATCAATCGCCGAGCCGCTGATCGGGCTGGCGCAGGACGGACTGGCCAGTTTCGAACCCGCTTATGTCGACGAACTTGCGGCCATTTTGAATTGGGCTTTTTCCTACATGCAGAAGGATGGCGACGCCGCGCCATCCGAGCGCAATTGGCTTCGTGACGAAACCGGTGGTTCTGTTTATCTGCGACTATCAACGCGGCCGGTGGAACAGATTCAGCGGCAAATAATGCCGGAGTTGCGCCAGCAGATCGTCGACGGCGCCTATTGGCAGCGCAAGCCAGGACCGAATTGCCAGGTGGTCGTCGCCTACACCGGTGCTGTTGCGCCGGAAGCAATCGAAGCCGTCGGGCTCATGGCCGAGGACCGTCGCGATGTCGGCCTGCTGGCAATTACCTCAGCCGACCGGCTCAATGCAGGGTGGGCCGCAGCCCAGCGCGCACGCGAGCGCGGTCTCGTGCACGCCCGCTCACATATCGAGCGGTTGTTGGGTGATGTGCCGCCGCACTGCGGCATGGTCACTGTACTCGACGGGCATCCGGCGACGCTCGCCTGGCTCGGCGCTGTTGCCGGTCATCAAGTGCGTCCGCTCGGCGTGGAGCACTTTGGTCAAACCGGCTCCCTCGCCGAACTTTATCGCCACTATGGCATCGACACCAACGCTATTGTCGCCGCGGCCCAGGCTATCGCGCCCGGCCGTCCGATTCGCCATCTCAAGGCGCTGCCTTGATTTGCGCTACAGGCCGAACAGCATCGCCGTGAGGCCAAAAATTATGACCCAGACGATGATCGCGCAGACAATGACAGCGATCGTATAGATCACCGCCTTGTCCGCCGGGGGCTTCATCAGTGCGACAATGCCGGTGTACAGCAGATAGAGGCTGTACAGGCCGAGGATTCCCAGAAAGGCCAGCGCCGGGATGATGTTAAACACGCCCGCGACCCAGGCGGCGGTCGGCGCATAGGCTGACACCCGCATCGCGTTATCGGGACTTTTCCTGGCGCCGAAGTTGCCCGCCAGAAAGTCGATGAGGTAGGCAACGACGAAAACGCCGGCCAATGAGAGAGCATAGACCACGATGGCGCGTACCAAGCCAAGACCGATACCGACACGATATGCGCCAATGCCGATGATCGACGTGCCGATAAATGTGCACACCGCCGGGATGGCTGCGACGATCGCCACATAGTTCGGAAACAGGTAGCCAACGTCACCCGGCTCACGCTCGATTGCCGGCCACTCGGATTTCGGTTGCAGCAGGATCCCTTTGATTCGCTCCACGAGATTCATGACACCCCTCCATTGATCCGCGGGTTCGATTATAAACGCTTTTGGTCCTCCAAAATCATTGCGGCGCCCTTTTCCGCAATCATGATGGTCGGTGAATTGGTATTGCCGGATGTGATGGATGGCATTACCGAGGCATCCACCACACGCAACCGATCAATGCCAATCACGCGCAAGCGCGCATCGACGACCGCGCGAATATCATCGTCACGCCCCATCCGCGCTGTACCGACAGGATGGAATATCGTGGTACCTATATCTCCGGCGGCGCTGATCAGGCCTGCCTCATCGTCATCGCGTATGGATGCACCAGGCAGGTATTCGATGGGAGAATACTTTTTCAGTGCAGGCTGCGCCACGATCTTGCGCGTGACCCGGATTGAATCGGCGGCCACGCGCTGATCCTCGGGCGTCGACAGATAGTTTGGCTTGATGGCCGGAGCCTGCGTCGGATCCCTGGATTTGAGCGTGAGCGCGCCGCGGCTGGTTGGTCTCACATTGGCGACGCTCGCCGTGAACGCCGGAAATGGATGCAGCGGCTCGCCGAATTTATCGAGCGAAAGCGGCTGCACGTGATACTGGATATTGGCGCTGCTTTGTGACGGATCCGAACTGGTAAAGGCGCCAAGTTGCGAAGGCGCCATCGTCATGGGTCCGCGCCGGCGCAGCGCGTAGTTGAGCCCCATGCCAAGCCGGTTGAGCGGCGAAGCATATGTCTCGTTTAACGTTTTCACGCCCTCGACCTTGAAGATCAGACGCAACTGCAAATGATCGTGCAGATTGGCACCGACACCCGGCTTATCGAGAGCGACCGGAATGCCGAATTGCGATAGCTGCTCGGCCGGCCCGATGCCTGAAAGCATCATGATGTGGGGCGAGCCGATCGCGCCGGCTGCGAGGATGACTTCCCCACGGCAGCGCGCACTTCGCAATTCGCCGTTCTGTCGCCAGCGAACCCCCGTCGCGCGTTTGTCGCTCAACTCCAATGACTCAACGAGACAGCCGGTCTCGAGCTGCAAGTTCTTCCGATGCAGCACTGGCTTGAGAAACCCGCGCGCCGCCGACCATCGGCGGCCCCGCCTCTGGTTCACATGAAAATAACAGATGCCCTCATTGTCGCCGGTATTGAAATCTTCGACCGTCGGAATGCCGTACTGGTTTGCCGCCGCGCAAAACGCGTCAAGTATTTCCCAGGTCAGTCGTGGATATTCGACTCGCCATTCGCCGCCGGTCGCGTGATGTTCGCTCTTCAGGAAGTGATCGACATGCTTGCGAAAATAGGGCCGCACGTCGTCCCATGACCATCCGGGCAATCCGAGCTGACGCCAGTGATCATAATCGCCGGCCTGACCGAGCATGTAGATCATGCCGTTGATCGCCGAAGACCCGCCAATCACCTTGCCACGCGGATAGTTCAGGCTCCGTCCATTAAGCCCCGCCTCTGCCTCCGTTTTGAGCAGCCAGTCGGCGCGCGAATTGCCTATCGCAAAAAGATAGCCAACCGGGATGTGAAACCAGATCCAGTTATCGTTGCCGCCCGCTTCAAGAAGCAGCACGCGATTTGTGGCATCGGCCGACAATCGGTTGGCCAGCACGCAACCGGCCGAGCCCGCGCCTACGATGATGTAGTCAAACTCGCCTTCGATGGGCGCAGCGTCCGGCATTCTTCCCTCACTGAGGCCGGACTTTACCGCGGTCGGCAGGACTTGCTAGGGTTATGAGACGGCGGTGCGCTGTGGGCGTTCCGCACGAGCGGGAACGGCGGTTCCGACCATTTCCTTTACTTGAGCGGCGCGGTTCCAGCGTCGCGGGAGAACCGCCATGGGTTCACGGCTTTTCGCACCCATCATCGTCGTCCTCGCGCTCTCCGGCGCGCAGCAACCGCTGATCGCACAGGAGCAGATCACGGTATTTGCCGCGGCGTCACTGAAAAATGCGCTCGACGACACCAATACTGCTTTCACCAAAGCGACCGGCATCAAGGTGGTATCGAGCTATGAGGCAAGCTCCGCACTGGCCAAACAGATCGAGCAAGGCGCGCCAGCCGACGTATTCATCTCCGCCGATCTTCGCTGGATGGATTACGCGGCCGAGCACAAGTTGATCAAGCCGGATACGCGCGTGAATCTCCTCGGCAATAAACTGGTGCTGATCGCACCGCTAAATTCCAACCTTGGCAATATCAGCATCGGCCAAGGTTTCGATATCGCCAGGCTCGCGGGTGATGGCCGCATCGCCGTCGCGGATGTGAAGGCTGTTCCGGCCGGCCTTTACGCCAAGGCGGCGCTCGAAAAACTCGGGGCCTGGGACGCAGCGGGGCCGAAACTCGCACAGGCAGAAAATGTGCGCGCAACACTCGCCTTCGTCGCACGCGGTGAAACGCCGGTCGGCATCGTGTACGAAACTGATGCCAGGATTGAGCCCAAGGTAAAAATTGTCGGCACGTTTCCTGACAGTTCCTACCCACCCGTTACTTATCCGGTGGCGGCAACTGCCGACACAAAGAAACCCGGGGCTGTGCAATATCTGAATTTCCTGCGCACGCCGGCCGCCAAGGCAATCTTCGAAAAATACGGCTTCAGCTTTCTCATAAAGCCGATATCGTAGACGGGCATCGAGACCCGTGCTCGAATTGTCACCCCAGGATTGGACGGCGGTTCTGCTGTCGCTGCGGATCGCGGTCGTGGCGACGCTGGTCGCACTCCCGTTCGGCATTGCTATTGCGACGCTGCTGGCGCGCGGATCGTTCTGGGGGAAATCCGTGCTCGACGCCGTCGTACACCTGCCATTGGTGTTGCCGCCCGTCGTCACCGGCTATCTGCTGCTGATCAGTCTTGGACGCAAAGCACCCCTCGGCGCGTTCCTTGCCGATCATTTCGGCATCGTTTTCTCGTTTCGTTGGACCGGCGCTGCACTGGCCTGCGGCATCATGGCATTCCCGCTGATGGTGCGTGCAATCAGGCTGCCGATCGAAGCCATCGACCGGCGGCTCGAGGGTGCGGCGGCGACACTTGGCGCCAACCCCGGCTGGGTCTTCGTGACGGTCACGCTGCCGCTGGCCCTACCCGGCATTATCGCCGGGATGATGCTCGCCTTCGCGCGCGCCCTCGGCGAATTCGGCGCCACCATCACGTTCGTGTCCAATATTCCGGGCGAGACACAGACCATATCGACCGCTATCTACACGCTGATCCAGGTGCCGGGCGGGGACTCGGACGCGCTCAAGCTGGTGGTGATTTCCATCATCATCTCATTCGCCGCGTTGCTCGCCTCGGAATGGTTCGCGCGGCGGGCAACCGCTCGCTTGCACGGAGCGTAGCGATGCTTCTGGTCCAGGTGGAAAAGCGGCTGGGCGAATTCGCACTGAACGCGTCATTTGCCAGCGAAAGCAATGCGACCGCGCTGTTTGGACCATCAGGCGCGGGCAAGACCAGCGTCGTCAATATGGTCGCCGGCCTGCTGAAACCGGATCGCGGCCGCATCGTGCTCAATGGGGAGACGCTGTTCGACGATGCCGCACGCATCGACGTGCCTGCCGCTCGACGGCGCATTGGCTACGTGTTCCAGGAAGGTCTGCTGTTTCCACACCTTACGGTGAAGCACAATCTCGACTACGGGCGCTGGATGGGTGGTCTCCCCGCCGACCCAGCCGCCTTCGCTCACGTGGTCGAGCTGCTGGATATCGGTCCTTTGCTCGACCGCCGGCCGGGCAAGCTTTCGGGCGGTGAACGCCAGCGTGCCGCTGTGGGCAGAGCCTTGCTCATGCGCCCGCGTCTGCTGCTGTTGGACGAGCCGCTCGCCTCACTTGATGCCGCACGCAAACGCGACATATTGCCTTTTCTTGAGCGCCTCCGTGACGAGGCGCAGGTGCCGATCATCTACGTAAGCCACAACGCTGCCGAGGTGAGGCGCATCGCCAGTCATGTGGTACGGCTCGAACAAGGACATGTGACGGCAACCGGCGGCATCGACCTGCTCGACGCCGCGCAGGCCGATGTGCTTGCCTGAGGCATGTTTCCCCCTGAGCGAATCGTCTGCCTGACCGAGGAAACCGTCGAGACGCTCTATCTTATCGGCGAGGACCGCCGCATTGTCGGGGTTTCGGGCTATGCGGTGCGACCGCCGCAGGTGCGTCGGGAGAAGCCGCGCGTTTCTGCCTTCATCACCGCCGACGTGCCAAAGATCGTCGCCCTCAAGCCCGATCTGGTGCTGACCTTTTCCGATTTGCAGGCCGATATTGTCGCAGAGTTGATTCGAGCCAACGTTCCGGTTCACGCATTCAATCAACGCGACGTCGGCGGAATCCTCGACATGATCCACACGCTCGGCGCGCTCGTTGGCGCGGCGGCAAAAGCCGATGCGTTGGCTCGTTCTTTGGCAGCGCGTGTCGATGCCGTACACGAACGTGCGCTGCGGTTACCGCACCGGCCGCGCGTCTATTTCGAGGAATGGGACGAACCGATGATTTCCGGCATTGCCTGGGTGTCGGAGCTGATCGGAGCCGCCGGCGGGATCGAAGTCTTTCCACAACTTGCCGTGCGCAAGAATGCCAAGGACCGCATCGTCTCCCTGGACGATGTCATAGCCGCGCGTCCGGACATCATCGTCGGCTCCTGGTGCGGCAAGAAATTTGTCCCGGCCAAAGTCGCAGCACGTCCGGGCTTTGCCGGGATTCCTGCTGTCGCCGATCACTGGCTACGCGAGATCAAATCCACTTTGATTCTCCAGCCGGGTCCCGCTGCGCTCACCGATGGACTCGACCAGCTGGCCGGGATCATTGCCGAATGGGCTGAAAAACGCGCAGCGTAAGCGCGCTGACGAAGAGCGTCTTCAAAGCCATGGAAAACCCGGACTTAATCGTGCTATGAAGCGCTGAAATAAGGCACAGGACGAGAACGATGCAGCCGCACAAGACCCGCACAGACCTTTGGATGGATTTGCTGCTGGTCGTTTTTCTGATCGGCTTGAATGTGGCCACGCGCCTGCTGCCGCACGTTCCTGGCGTCTGGCCGTTCGCAGCCAGCGCGCTGTTCGCGGGCCGGATGCTTCGGTTCCCGGCGCTGGCGGTAGTGGTGCCACTCGCTGCCGTACTATTGAGCAACGTTACGCTCGCGGGCGATGACTGGCGGATCACATTAGTGGTCTGCCTCGCTATCACTCTCCCGGCATTCGCCGGCATGGTGGTGCGCCGCTGGCCGGGTGCGGTTCCGGTCATCGCGGCCATGGTGTCGTGCTCGCTGATTTTCTTCGTGACCACAAATTTCGCGGTTTGGGCATTCAGTGGAATTTATCCCCGCACGCTTGAGGGCCTGACGCAGTGCTATATTGCGGCCTTGCCATTCCTTGATAAGACCGTGCTCGGCGATCTGTTTTGGACGGCCGTTCTGTTTGGCGGTGCTTGGCTGGCACAGCGCGTTCCGGCTCTTTCGCGGCGCGCGCTTTAGCCGAAATAATTCTGAAGTCTTTTCCACAAGGCCTGGGCGCGGCCGAGCAGATCGGCCGGGGTCTCAGGTTCCGCCAGCCTTAAGCCGACGGTAGTGACGCGGCCGCCGCTGACCTTGTGTGCCAGCAGCGCAATGGGTCCCAATTCGACAATGTCGCCCGTTTTCACCCGGCGCCGAAGCTGCTCGTTAAAATAGTCGGCGAGCGATACCTCCGTGTGATCGGCGGCGACCTGCAGGCCGTAGATCTCTGCCAGCGCGCCGAGTGTCGCGGTGCCGGGCACGAAAAAGTCGCCGAGCAGCCGCGGATCGGGGGTCGCCGGCGCCGGCATCCGCACGAAGAAACGGTCGAGAGCCTGCGCTTTTTCCGGCGGCGCCAGCAGATAGACGTAGTCGCCTTCCCGCACCGGGTGCGCTTCGGCAGGCGTGAGAATTTCCTCATTGCGAACGACAAGCGTCGGTCGCGCCCAGGTTGGAATGAGCCCGCGACGCAGATAGGGGCTATTTGCAGGCACTGGATACCCGACGATCTCGCGCGCGAGTTGACCGGGTAAGTCGAGCTCGACACGGCGCGGAAGCGGATCGGCGCGTGCGTATGAGATGTCGAGCTTGCGGGCCGCCAACGCCACCGTCCACCCCTGCACAAGCAACGACGAGAGCACCACAACGAAGGCGACGTCGAAATAAAGATAGGCTCCGGGCAGACCGACAAGGAGCGGAATCGACGCAAGGAAAATGCCAACGGCGCCGCGCAGGCCAACCCAGGAGATGAATATTTTCTCGTTCATTTGGAATTTGAACGGCGCGAGACACAGGAACACGGCCACCGGCCGTGCGACCAGCATGAGGACCAGTGCGACGGCTATGGCACCGAGCAAAGTGTCGGCCAGGCGATGCGGCCAGGCCAACAAGCCGAGCAAGACAAACATCACGATTTGCGCCAGCCAGGTGGCGGCATCGAGGAAGACGACAACGGAATTGTGTGCACGTGTCTGCTTGTTGCCCATGACAAGGCCGGCCAGATAGACAGCGAGAAAGCCCGACGCATGCAGGGCATTGGTAAATGCAAAGACCACCAGCGCGCTGACAGCGACGAATGGTGCGTGGAGGCCCTGCGCCAGCACGAGCCGATTGAGCACCAGCGCGATGATTTGTCCGCCTACAAAGCCGATGATGCAGCCGAGGATCGCGTCACGCAGAAAAGTCATTATCGCATGCGACCAGCTTTGGTCGCCGACCAGCAAAATTTCCACCAGCAGCAGGGCAAGAAACACGGCGAACGGATCGTTCGTGCCGGATTCAACCTCCAGGACAGCGCGTACGCGCGAACGCAACCGTAAGCCCCGCGCATTGATCAGGAAGAACACCGCAGCTGCGTCGGTCGATGCCACAACCGCTCCAACGAGGAGCGCCGGGATCCAGCCAATACCGAGGACGAATTTCGCCACTGGCGCAGTAAGAACTGCCGTGATCAATACCCCCGCGGTCGCCAGCGTCATCGCCGGGCCCAGTACATTGCGGAAGCTCGCGAAGCGCGTGCGCAGGCCGCCATCGAACAGGATCAATGCCAGAGCGATCGAACCGACCGTGTAAGCCGTGCCGACGTCATCGAACTTGATGCCGCCCGGTCCACCTTCGCCGGCCATCATGCCGACGAGGAGGAACACGAGCAGCAGTGGCGCGCCGAAACGCAGCGCGACCAGGCTCGACAGGATGCCGGCAAGGACGAGCAAGCTGCCGAGCAATATGGCGAGGCTGACGGTATCGAGCGAGGCCATGTTTTTCCTCGTCATTCCGGGGCGCGGCCGAAGGCCGCGAACCCGGAATCCAGAGCAACATCTTTACTGACTGATTTGGTCGTAAAGGTCGACCCACTGTGGGTTCGACTGCTCAATTAGTCGCAACTGCCGCGCCCCCGGGAATGACAGCGCGCCTAAAACGCCACTTTGTCGCCGCCCTTGAGCGAAAGGATTTCGCGCGCTTCATCCGGATCCGCGATCTCGAGGCCCAGACCTTCAAGGATCTTGCGGACATTGGTGACTTGTTGCGCGTTTGATTCGGCCAGCTTGCCAGCGCCGATCCAGAGCGAGTCTTCCATACCAACCCGCACATTGCCTCCCATTGCAGCCGCAATAGCGGCAACGCGCATCTGGTTGGCGCCGGCGCCCAATACCGACCAATGATAGTTGTCACCGAGCAGCCGATCCGCCGTCCGCTTCATCATCATGACGTCTTCGGGATGCGGGCCGATTCCGCCAAGAATGCCAAACACCGACTGCACGAACAGCGGCGGCTTCACCAGGCCACGATCAAGGAAGTGCCGCAGCGTATAAAGATGCCCGATGTCGTAGCACTCGATCTCGAAACGAGTTCCATTGCCGGCACATGTCGTCAGGATGTACTCGATGTCCGCGAAGGTATTCTTGAACATGCCGCCGCGCGACCGTTCCAGATACGGCTCCTCCCAATCGTATTTGAACTTACCCTTGTAGCGCGGGATCATCGGGTAAAGCCCGAAATTCATCGTGCCCATGTTGAGAGAGGCAACTTCGGGCTTGAAAGTCGCAGCCGGACGAACCCGTTCTTCCGCCGTCATCGTCGGCGCACCGCCGGTTGTGATATTCACCACCACGTTGGAGCGCTGTTTGATGACCTTAAGGAACGGAGCAAAGGCCTCCGGCGTCTGGTCCGGCCGGCCATCCTGCGGGTTGCGCGCATGCAGGTGGACGATGGCTGCGCCCGCTTCCGCCGCCCCAATGGCGGCATCGGCGATCTCCTGCGCGGTGATCGGCAAATGCGGGGACATAGACGGTGTGTGAATCGAGCCGGTAACAGCGCAGGTAATTACGACTTTCCGCGACTTCGCCATGAGCTTTCCATCCCAGTGAAGTGAGTGTTGTTGATTGGCAAATGGACTTCGTTGGCGATCCTAGAGTATCAGCCGTACCGAAGTCACCCTTCTCGCCTTTGGTCTTTGGAGCCCATGTCCGCATCCGACAAAGTGCATAGGCCGACAATGATCATCGGCATCGTTTGCGGCACGCTCGCAGCGTTCGCGTGGGCGGCAGGTTTTGTCGTTGCCAAGCACGGGATCCAGATCGGCTTTTCGCCGGCCGATCTCGCATTTCATCGCTTCTTCTGGTCCGGCCTGCTCATGCTGCCGTTGATCGTGCGCGACGGTTTGCGCGACGGTTTGCGCGAGCTGGCCGGAGTGGGCTGGGGACGTGGATTTGTGATGACGATCCTGTCCGGGCCGCCACAATCGCTCCTTGCCTACAGCGGGTTTATTCTGGTGCCGCTCGGTCACGGCACCACAATCCAGCCGGCTTGCGCCGCCCTTTCGGGTCTTATTCTTGCGGGCGTTGTCCTGCACGAAAA
>Ga0187785_10000362_pt1 | contig 17056 bp, 13 predicted proteins | sample 0815_BV2_4_20_MG_FD_132466 | JGI IMG/M metagenome (GOLD analysis project Ga0187785, IMG submission 132466) | Tropical peat soil microbial communities from peatlands in Department of Meta, Colombia - 0815_BV2_4_20_MG | ecosystem: Environmental > Terrestrial > Soil > Wetlands > Peat | place...
AATTTAGTCTTTTTTAAGCTTCGTATACCTAACAAAAGCTTTTCTAAATTTCAATCCAACAAATATGATAACTTTTGATAAAAATGCTTTAAATACGCCATGATTTTTGCGAAAATAAAGGATAACTAAATTATGCAAGTATGGATCATTATTCCAATCCTTATCTTGAGATGCACCACCAATATGAACAATGCTACATCTTGGATCATAAATTACTTTAAATCCAGATTCATGAAGCCTTTTACAATAATCAACATCCTCGCCAGTAAAGAAATAATCCTCATCAAGCAATCCTACTTCTTCAATTATTTCTTTTTTCATTAACATAAAAGCTCCAATTACACTTCCAACATTTTTTGGCTCTTTCCATTCATTCATATCATGATAGCAACTATAATCCTTCATTAAGATATACATCCAAACTAATCCTTTTAGAGAAGGTAAACATGCAAATGAAACCTGAAAAGTGCCATCTTCATTCAACAATTTTGGCGCCCATATACCACAATTTTCATCGTTTTTAATATACTCTATTCCAGTTTTTAAACATTCCAAATCAATAAATGCATCATTATTCAATAATAGAACATATTTACCTTTACTTGCAAGAATACCTTGATTATTTGCTTTAGAAAATCCTTGATTTTCTAAATTTTCAATAATGTTAATATCATCAGGCAATACATTTTTAAGTTCTTTAGCTGTTTCTTTTGCACTATTATCAACTATAATTATCTGAGTTTCAATGTTTGCCTTTTTTGCAGAATCAATTACATGATCAACGCATTTAGATGTAAGAGCTATATCCTTATAGTTCAATATGATTACGGATAGTAATGGATCACTTATAATAACACTTCCCTATTTCTCAATAATGCCTATTCCTCAAAATTTAGTTTATCATATATTTTTTTACATAATTTAGTCCAATTATAACTCCTATCGACTCGGGCCATTAATTTATCTGGATCTTTTTTATATTTATCCCAGTTTAAAATTAATTCCTGCAATCTTTCTGCAAGTAAATCACTGTTATCTTTCTCAATCAATTCACCGCAATCAATTTTATCCAGTAAATCACTAGCGCCACCCACATCTGTTGATAATATATAATTTCCAAAATAAGCAGCTTCAATTAGAGCAATTCCAAAGCTTTCAGATCTTGAAGGAAAACAAAAAATTTTTGATTCTGAATAATATTTGTAAATTTCATCCCTATCTGATAAGTATCCTTCAAATATAATTTTATCTTTTAAATGTGGATAACTTTTAAAATATTTATCAATATATCCCTTGAAAGATTCTTCTATACTTCCTATAAGTATCAATTTCCAATCATCTAACTTATCAATCTTAGAAAAAGCTTCTAATAAAATATCAGTAGCCTTTGCTATAGTTCCTACCTGTCCGACGGCTAATATATTATTCTTTTTTTCATTTATAGCTTTATATTCAATGGAAATTCCATTTGGTACGCATATAAGCTTATCTGCAGATATAGTATTGGTTTCTATTAGTTTGTCATATAATCTACACGATTCCACACTTATACAATCTATTAAATAATTAATCATGAATTTTTGCATAAAACCAAAAATTCCTTTATTTTTTATTAATAATGAGGCCATAAGATCATCTGCATCTAATTTAACGTAGGCCTTTCCTTTTCTATTTAATATTTTATAAATTAAGAAATAACTAAATAAACCTAAAGTGTTATGAAGATTGAAAGACTGCAATACATCTATATTTCTAGAATTTTTAATTAAATAGGATATTACATCTCGAGTTTCAGTACTATGCTTTTTCTCAAGAAAAATAAGTCTAAGATACTCCCCATTTAAATCTTCTTGAAGATATTCATAATCATCATTGTTATACGTAAGTACATGAGCATTATAACTAAAATATTTGCCCATTGTATAAGGAAGGAGACCCACATCCTTTATTAAATGATAATTCATAAGACCTGGAAATATACAAACATAATTCTGATTATTTGAGTTCAGCATATTTATCATCAGTTGAATTTATATAAAAAGTAATTTAATATTGTTAAAAACAATCTTTAGTTGTTTATAATCACTTTTTTGTAAAATTTTAAAATTATATTCATTATATTAAGATCAATAATGTATACATAAAAATGTATAAAATTATATATAAATATTCTGTTACTCTTTAAGATAAATACTGATTTCTAAGAAACGGTGCAATTAAATGATTTCGATAATATGCGTTTACAATGATAAAGAGATTTTAGATAATTTCCTTCTTAAAAGTTTAAAATCTCAATCAGCAAATCACCAAATAATTTTAATGGATAACACTAATGGTCAATTTAAATCTGCGGCAGAAGCGCTTAATAAAGGTGCTAAAAAAGCCAATGGTGACTATTTAATGTTTGTACACCAAGACATAGATTTAAAATCAATAGAATGGTTAAAAGATACTGAAATTATGTTAAACTCCATTGATAACCTTGGAATAACAGGTGTTGCTGGTGCATCTCCTTGGGATGAAGATAATATGATCTCCAATATTCAACAAGGTATACCTCCTCAAAACATTTCCAAAAATAAAATTGAATCTCCAGAATTAGTTCAAACAGTTGACGAATGTTTGTTTATAATTCCAACTTCAGTATTTAAAACTCTGAAATTTGATGAGAAAGTATGTAATGATTGGCATTTATATGCTGTTGATTATTGTTTAAGTGTTAAAAGTAAAGGATACGATGTTTACGTTTTTCCTGCAGATATATATCACAGATCACCAGGATATTCAATCTCAGAAAACTATTTTACAACGTTAAAGAAACTTTTAAAAAAACATGAAAAAAATTATAAAGTTATTTTCACTACAATGGGTGGATGGACACCCGTTTATCCATTGTATATACAAAAGTCAAGACCTTTGCTTAAAAAGAAATCATTGAGAATTTTAGAGAAACTATACAAATGATATTTCTTAAAAATAGATAGATTACAGCGTATATAACAAATCTATAGGTTATAAATAAATACGGGTAATAACTACTTATTTCTTTTAATGACTGTAATTGAATAATATTCAAAATATATGAAAATTTAAACTGTTAAAATTAAAAAAAGGATTTTTAAAAGATAATTTCAATCAGTTCGGGAAATTATACTTTCTAATTTAGATTTAATCTTAAGATAACTAACATCCATTTTTATTATTTTGAACTCCAATAACTGTAAATAATATCCAAATACAAAAATCAGAGGAATAATGATTAAAACAACCATCAAATTATAATAAAATACATTTTCTACATTGTAATAGGTTAGTATAGCCCTTGCAAAATACAGTACAATGGGATGGAACAAATAAACTGCAAAAGAAGCTATTGATATCTTAAGAAGTAACTCATATAACTTAGTTGATGTTATTTTTATATTCAACGCTTTGTTTTCAAATAAAACATTTAAACAGTAATACAAGATTAAACATGATATAATGCTTATGACTAAATAATAAGGTTCATAATATGCTCTAGGAACTAATGCAAGCATTGGTGTTAATAATATTAAAATAAAATAATCTCTATAATTTTTAGAGAATAAAGAACTTTTATTGTACTTTATCCAACAAATAATTATTCCCAATATGAAAGTCCAGTAATATCTGAAAAAGTGTATTTCGATTAAATTGAATGTCGAATTAATAGCATATGCAGATAAAAAAATTATAATAGCTATTGATAACGCATTAACTAAATTTTTAGGGCGAATAATAATCGGATAAAGCAAATAATACATCGTTATCACACTAATGAACCAGAAATGTGTTTGTAATCCTTCATTATATAAAAATTCCTGAATACCTAAAAAATTGGCAACAATGGTAGCTGAAGTCCATGTGGGAGGATATAATGTTAATATACCATGTGTAAAAATTGTTAATGATACACATAATAATAATGCAAGCCAATAAAGAGGATATATTCTTTTAAACCGTTTATAATAAAAAGTTAGTGCATTTTTAATAGATTGAATTGAATTATAATGATAATACAGCAAAAAACCCGAAACAAAGAAAAACATTGTGAGTCCTATTGGTGCGGTATAAAACGAAGATTGATACAATGGCTCTTGAAATATACCTAATTTCAAGAAAATTGTGAGGTGACATTCAATGATTAAGAGAATTGCTATTGCTCTCATCATCGTAAGTTCTTCTAGGTTCTTTCTATCTTTTATCATTATTTGCCCATTACTATGTATCAATTAATCCTCATGTCTTTATTATATTATTTAATGGTTATGGAACAATTAACTTATTTCAGTCGAGCAGAAAACACAGCCCATTAATTAAATATAATGTATTGCAATATAGGGTTATAAACTTCTAAAAAAGAGGTTTTGTTTTTAAATAAATCATTATTAGTAAGACTTATTTTTAAGAATAATAATTATTATCTAAAATTATAGTTAAAATTACAATATGATACAACCTAGGAATTGCTAAAATTTCATTCTATTAAAAATTGAAAATATTTTTATTAATTCCCTAAAAAATTAAGACTAAATATAATAAGAAATAACTTGAATAAATACAATAACCTTATTAATTGTAAGTAATGTGAGAAAATGAATTTTCCAAAAGTAGCTATAATAATCATTAACTGGAACGGGTGGAAAGATACGATTGAATGTTTAGAATCTCTTTATCAAATCAATTACCCCCAATATGATGTAATACTAATTGATAACAATTCTGAAGATTTATCCTTAGAAAAGATAAAAAAATACTGTGAAGGCAAAATTAAAGTAGAATCTGAATTTTTTAACTATAATGATAATAATAAACCCATTAGTGTTTTTGAACTTAGAAGTTCAGAATTAGAACTAACTGAAATTCAGAGAATAGATAACCATGTATCTCCAAATACAAGATTAACTCTCATTAAAAATGATGAAAATTATGGTTTTGCAGAAGGCAATAATATTGGAATTAAGTATGTAATTGAATCATTGAATTCAGACTATATTCTTCTTTTAAATAATGATACTGTAGTCGATAAAGATTTTTTAAGTGAACTTCTTAATGTAGCAGAAAGTGATGATGCAATTGGTTTTATTGGACCTAAAGTGTATATCTACGATAACCAAGACACTTTACAGGTTGCTGGAGGTTCTGAAGTTGACTTAACGCATGGAGAAGTAAATGAAATTGCATATCACTATAAAGATAATGGAAAATATGATTATTATTTTGAACCAGACTTTATAGGCGGAACTTGTATTTTAGGTAAAAGAAAAGTAATAGAAAAAATAGGATTGCTTGATTCTGAGTATTTCATGTATTGGGAAGATGCAGATTGGTGTTTTAGAGCTCGTAAAAATGGATATAAATGTGCATATTCTTTTAAATCAAAAATATGGCATAAATATGGGGCATCAAGTGGAACACCGTTTAAAATGTATTATTTTACAAGGAACAGAATATATTTTATGAAAAAAAACATCAAATCACTTCAATTCATTCAATTTTCATTATTTTTAGCTGCCGTGACATTATATAAAAGTTCATATCAACTAATTCGCCTTAGAGACTTAAAAATGTCTAATGCATATTTAAAAGGATTCATTAATGGATTAAAGATTTCATATAACTCTAAAAATATTTAAATATCTAATTAACAATTTTAATGGTGTAAAAAGATGTATAAAACAATGAAAATCGCTGTTTTTCATAATTTACCCTCTGGTGGGGCTAAACGAGCACTGTACGATCATGTTAAACATTTAACTAATTCCGGCCATGAAGTGGATGTCTTTGTACCATCAACTGCCAATGAAGATTATTTACCACTTAAAGATATTTCAACAAATGTTAAAGTATTTCCGGTGCAAAAAACTATTACTGGCCTGATTCAGTCCTTAATTAAATATCGTCTCCCTATAAGTGAATTGAATAATCTCCAAAAGGCACAAAAACTCATTGCAGAAGAAATAAATAATGGGGGCTACGATATTGTCTTTTGTGAACAGGATCAATACTCCATGACTCCTTTTATACTTGAATATTTCAAATTACCTGTAGTATATTATTGCCAACAGCCTTTAAGGCATGAAGAGGCTATTTTAAAAAAAATTTCTAAAGAAACCCCGGGAAATAAGCCATCAATTAAAAAGATAATTTATAATTATATCGACAACAGATTCGTAAACATTGACAAAAAAATTGTTGATTATGCAAAATATACTTTATCTAACTCCTATTTTTCTCGTGAATCCATTTTAAGAAGTTATGGAATAAATTCATATGTATGTTACTTGGGTATAGATACAACCATTTTTAAACCTCTCCAAGTTTCTAAAGAAAATTTTGTACTTTCGGTAGGAAGCTATATTCCATCAAAAGGACACGATTTTATTATTAAATCTTTAGCTCTTGTAGATCCAAAAATACGCCCAAAATTTATTTTAGTATCAAATGGAGGAGACGTTTACTGGAAAAATTACCTAGAAAAGATTGCTAATGATTTAGATGTTGAAATTGAAATATTAACATTAATTAATGATAAAAAACTTGTAGAACTATATAATAAAGCTAAGTTAGTTCTTTATTCACCTCATCTTGAACCATTTGGACTTGTTCCCCTTGAGGCAATGGCATGTGGTACTCCAGTAGTTGCAGTTAAAGAAGGGGGAGTAAGAGAAACTGTGGTACATAACGAATCAGGGCTACTTATAGAGTATGATGAAGCATTATTTGCCAGTGCAACGCAAAAATTACTTTCAGATGATACAAAAAGATCTGAAATGGGCCAAAAGTCTATTGAAATAGTAAAAAATTACTGGACAGTTGAAAATGCTGGAAAAAGATTAGAATGGCATTTAAATCGGGCAATTGAAGAAAAAACAAATTAATAAGAACAATATTATATGAATTAATTAAAAGCGGAGAATTTCTATGAACAATGACCCTAATGTTTCAATAATTATTTTAAACTGGAATGGATGGGAAGATACGATTGAATGTCTGGAATCAATCTTTAAAATCAATTATCCAAATTATTCGGTAATTGTTGTAGATAACGGCTCAGAAGATGATTCAATTAAAAAAATAAAAGATTATTGTAATGGAAAATTGGAAACTAATTCACCATTTTTTGAATACACCTCTGGAAATAAACCTATTAACTTTACTGAGTTTTTCACCGATGAATTAGAAACAAATACGCCAAAAATTGATATTGCAAATTGTCTATTTATTATGAAAAACAAAAAAAATTATGGCTTTGCAGATGGGAATAACATTGGAATTAGATTTGCATTGAATTATCTCCATTCTGATTATTTTCTTCTTTTAAACAATGATACTGTTGTTGATAATGATTTTATTAATGATATGGTAAAAGTTTCAGAATCTGATGATAAAATCGGCCTAGTAGGACCAAAGATCTATTCATATGATAGGCCAAAAGAAATTCAATCTACCGGATTTGAAATCAGATGGTCATCAGGTGAGATTGCATCAATAGGGCATACAGAAATTGATAATGGCCAATTTAATGAAATTAAAAACGTTGATTGCGTTTCAGGATGCGCCATGCTGGTTAAAAAAGAAGTTATCCAAAAACTGGGTGATTATCTAGATCATGAATATTTTTTGTACTATGAAGATATGGATGCTTGTGTTAGAGTAAATAAGGCAGGATATGAAATAAATTATGTTCCGGGTTCCAAAATATGGCATAAAACATCCTCTACTTCTAAAAAAGCAAGTAAAACAGCAGGTTTTTATACATCTAGAAATGTTTTCATATTTATGAAAAAATATGCGACCAAGAATCAATATTCAACATTTCTGATTTACTATTTTCTTTATAAGCTATGGTATTCAATTGCTCTAAATACAGTTTATTACAGAGACTTAGTAGCATTTATACCGGTTATTAAAGGAACTACACAGGGTTTAAAGTGGAAAAAATAGTCTATTTATTTTTTACATATTCAACAGCTTTACTAAAACCTTCAATCATATTTTCATATTTAAATCCTTTTTCAATAATTTTTTTAGATTCCATGCCCATTTCTTTTCTAAGTTTTTCATCAGAAAGAATGATTTTCATTGAATCATAAAGTGCGTCCGAATTTTTTTCAGGAACTATAAAGCCATTTTTTCCGTTTTTAATCATATCAAAGGCAGAACCTACAGCATCAGTTGCAATTACCGGCTTTCCACAGTACATTGCCTCATTAACCACGAATGCCCATGCATCAACCATTCCATCAGTAATTGAAGGCACTATACAAACTTCACTATTCGTATAATAATAAGTTAAAAGGCGGTTGTCTATCTGACCTAAAAAGTATACATCCCCCTCAATTTTAAGGTCTTTAACCATTTCTTTTAACTCATCTTCATATTCACCTGTACCAATAATGACCAGAGCTATATCATCTTGTTCCATTTTGAGTCTGGAAAATGCTTTCAATAAATAATCAACACCTTTTTGTTTTACCAGACGTCCCACAAAAAGAATAATCTTTTTATTTTTTATCATTAATTTGTTTTTAATATCGATTGAAAAATTTTCCTCACTGGAAAAATTACTTGCATTGGGCATGATAAATATCTTTTCTCGTTTAGAACCCAAATATATTGTACATTCTTTCTGTTTAGTCCCAGGAACAAGAATAGCATCTGAATTTTTTATAATGAACCTGACAAATGGTTTTATTAATTTTCTCTTCCTTGATTTAATTTTCCAGCTCCAATCTTCACTCCATATAATAAATTTCTTCCTTCTAAATTTAGATATTGTAAAATAAAAGGCTGTTTCCACTATTTCCGGCAAACTATCCCAACTTCCACCAACGAAAATATCATAATTACCAAATGATTCTATTATAGCTCCCCATGCAATTTTAAAATAATTTTTAATTACCATATAATTAGTATTTTCCATTCCTTCAATCTTATTATCTAGTTCAACGCCATATATTTCTTTAGAAATGTTCATGTGGGTGAAAATAAAATTTATATCATATATCTGGCCTAATAAATTGAAGAATGGTCGCCTATACCACATAGGAGTGTTATGTACAAATATTATCTTTGGATTGGAGTTATTCATGAGAATACTTCTCCCCCGCCATTGTCGTAAATTTTACTTCTTGATTTGAATAAACTGAAATAGTTGCTTATGCCTCTTTGAACATCAAAAGATTCGTATATTATTCCAGCATTCTCATTGAAATATCCCAAATAAATATATCCATTATTTGTTTCGTTAAAGAAAAAGTTAGATTTAATTTTTCTAGCACTATTGTGTCCTAATAGTACTCTTGAGTATCCTATTGCATCCGTACTGATTACTGAATTGTTTATATTTGAATTATTTATACTGTAATTTTTAATCCATCCTGTTGTCACTACTTCCTGATCATAGATAAAATATTCATTTCGGAGGGTTCCATTTTTTTCATAATAAGGAGATTGAGCAATACCCGCAAAGTGATATATCAAAAAGGTACTGCATGCAAAAAGCGATATTAAGATCAACGCTAAAATAGCCGGGCTCCATTCAGGCTTTTTAAGAATTTTAGCCGTCTTAATTACTCCAATGACGAATAAAGGTGCTAAAAATATTAATACCTGATAAAAAAGCCTTTCTGGACCATATGAAAGTGAAATATTAGGAACTATGACAAATAACGCTAATAAAGCTACTGAAATTAGTATTCCTAAAAAAAACCCAACATCTATTCGCTTTAAATACTCTTTATATCTCCAGATTATAGAAATTAACCCAATCCCTATCATAATAAAGACAAGATCATGAACCAATGCACTAAATGCATTAGGAATTGATTTTAAACCTATTCCAAAAGCCGCCAATATTAATGGATCTTTAGTATTCGTTTCTAAAACAGAAGAAGATGCTTGAGATGCCGATTGAATCACATCAGCACCCGCATTTAATTGTACTTGGGCCACTATAGCATACCAACCTAATATAATTAAAAATAAAATAACAATAATATCAAAATTTGTGAATTTAAGTTTTCTATCCCTAATACTCTTAAAAAAGGGCACTAACAATATAACTACAATGAAAACAAGAGATATATACGCAGTACTGTAATGAGATAGTACCAATAAAGTTGCAAAAACTAAAATCAATACTTTTTTGGAGATTTTTTCAATACTTTCATCAAATATCACCATAATTATTAGGAAAAAGAAAATAGTTGCAATTAACTGTTTAATATTTCCCAAAGAGTCCAGGAAGAAAAGTTGGAATATGAAAAGTAACGACGCAAAAAATGCGTATTTACTGCCTAAATATTTTTTAGATACAGCATATATGATTAAAGGAGTAATTGACCCTATTATCCCAAAAAACAATTTGAAAACATATTGTGGATTAATGTTAGATAAAACTTTAAAGATTACTGGAAGTATTGTTATGCTTAAACATACATTATATGGATTATAAAACTCTGTTAAATCCCAATGAAACCCATCCAAAGCTAATTGAAAACAATAAAATTCATAATGTACATCTCTACCTATTATATAGTTCGATGTTAGCCCATGTATCAATAATAAACTCAATCCAATCATCCAAATTGAAAATGGATAAGTAGAATCATAAATCTTTTCCTTTAAATAAACTATTACCAAGACATAAGAAGGGATCAATAATAACAAAAGCAATAAAATAATATTATTTTGGGTTGTATTCATTAAATAAGTCCCAAATATAGCTAAAAATGGAAATATTGTTGAAAATATTAATGGTGAAATTAATTTACCACTTGATTCAACTTTAATGTTAAAAACATCTTCAATATTGAAATTTTCTCTGCTTCTTTTGTAAGCAGCTATTAATAATAATACAATTACAATATTAAATGAAATAATTACTGGAATAATAGATAAAGGTTGTATAATCATAGGATACAAACTATTTAAAAACAATCCAATTAATATCATTAATCCAACACTCAATCCAACCCATAAAAGCATCTTTTTAAGAAAGCTGATTTTATTTAGCTTTAAAATTTGGAGAATTAAAATTCCGGGAACAACTGTAAAAAACAAAAAAGTAAATGCTTCCCTCAAGAATGGAACATTAAAAAATATTGTGAGATCTGTCAAAATAAGCATTATTAATACAGATAAAAACCATTCTCTAGCTTTAAAATTTCTTATTTTCTTAAACACAGATTATTTCTCCATTAAATACGTATCTTAAGATTTATTATTTAAATTTAACTATCCTCTTTTTAAATATAGAAAATACTCCTTTTTCTATAATATTTTTATACTATAAATAAAAATGATTTCTAAATGGTTCAAAACTTTTTAAGCTTATTTCTCTAAAATTAGTGAATTATATATTTCAGTAAGTTTTGCTATATGATTTTTCATTGAAAATTCTTTGGCTGAATCAAAAGCTTCTTTTTCTAAATATTTTAATTTTGAAGGATTTTCAATAAGATCTGTAAGAATCATTTCTAGTTCCTTTTCATTTCCAGGATCAAAAAGGAATCCATTACGCCCTTCTTCAATTAATTCAGGAATTCCCCCAATTTTACTCCCAATAACAGGAGTTCCATTCATTAAACTTTCATAGATCATCATTGGAGAGTTATCATAACAAATAGATGGTAAAACTACTATATTAGCTTGCATGTATGAATTAAGAAGCTTTTCACCACTTACAAATCCATGAAAAATAATCCGTGAATCATTATCTGCAATTTTTTTGAATTCTTCCTCATCAATACCTTTACCATAAATATTAAGCCTTATTTCTCGATTTTTGAGTTTTTTGAAGGCTTTGATTAAAATATGAACACCTTTATTTTTATTTAAGTTGCCCATATATGAAATATCAACGATATCATATGTTTTTTCGCTTTTTTTGGATCCCATTTCAACACCTAAAGGAATTTTGGTAGTTTTAACATTTTTAAAAAATCCAAATGACTTTAATTTATCAATAAGAAAATTTGAAGGTGCTATAAACCAGTCCACAGTATTATCTATAAAATTTTTATTTAAATTAGTATAATAACTACACAACTTTTTAGGATCTATACAGGCTTCATTGTTACCCTTCAACAAATTCGCCCTTGGACATATCAATGAACAATCATGTGCAGTAAACACTACAGGGATTTTTAAGTCCTTTGCTGCACGAAAAACAGAAATTGAAAGTCCCTTAAAATTATGAATATGTACAATATCCGGTTTTTCATTTTTCAATATCTTTTTTACAGCAAAGTAAGAATCAGGATTCCATATATCGACTAAATGCCACAATGGCTTCGCTAATGCACTTTTTTCTTGGTGCGAATAAACAGAGTATAAATTCAAGGGGTTAATTCTATAAACTTTAATTCCATCTTTTTCTTTTACATGTTTTTTATCCGGACTTGTAGTAATAACAAAAACATTGCTTCCTTCATTTATAAGCTTCTTTGCAACGTTTTCAACTATTATTTCTGCTCCTCCTATTACATATGGAGGATACAAATTAGATATTAAGCATATTTTCATAAGAGCAACTCGTTATAAACCTTTTCAGCCATTTTAGCAATGCTTGCCCATGTATATCTTTCTTCTACAAGTTTTCTTCCGTTTATTCCCATCTTTTGAGATAAATCATCTTTGGTTAACATTTTAATTATTGCATTTGCAAGTTTATTTACATCTTTAGGTGGAACAATTATCCCTGCATTATTTTTTTTGACATCATTAGCTACACCTACAATTTCAGTGCTTATTACAGGTGTTTTGCATGCTAATGCTTCTAATGCAACAATACCAAATCCTTCTTGCTTTGATGATATTGAAGGTAAAACAAAAACACTACTTTTGCTATAATATTCAACTATTTTGTCATGAGGAATAAAACCATGGAATTCAACGTTGTCATTTAAGCCAAGATCATTTGCCATATTCCTATAATAATCCAATAATTTACCAGTTCCTCCAATTACTAACTTTACATCATGTATATCAACTTTAACTATCTTTAATGCATTTAATAAATAATCGAAACCTTTATATTTATGAAATTCGTCCAAAAGGCTTAAGAAGAATATGCTGTTTTTTTGTTTATTTAAATTAAGTGGTTTAAACTTATCTACATCTACTCCATTTGGTATCACTTGAATTTTATCTTCATATTTTCCCAAATAAGGAGATGAATGAATATAATTTGGTTGTGTTATTATTATACAGTCCGCTTTATTTAGTAAAGACTTGAGAGAAGTATGATTATAAAATTTTGCAATATTATCCACAAAGCCATTACCAATTATATCATTGTGATATGTAACAACTAAAGGTTTTTTTCTAAATTTAGAGACTATATTACTCCAATCAGCACTCCAAGGAGTTGGTATATGCGTATGAATAATATCAAAGTTTTCTTTGGATAGTGCAAACGGCAGTTGTGGAGTTATATTAGTATTAGCAACTTTACCAAAATAAAAGAGTCTCTTTACTTTAATACCATCAATTATTTCCTTTTTTTTCGTGAAAGGTTCATTTGCACAAATAACAGTCACTTCATGACTTAATTTAACGAGTTCCTTGGATAAATAGTACACATAATTCTCAACACCACCTATAAACGGGTAAAATCTTACTGGAGTTTGAAGTATTTTCATTTTATCACTTTAGAAAAATGCATTTTATAGATCTATTTATTTAAATTTAATTATTAAACATTTTAAACTTTTTATTGGCAATATACCTCAAGAGATTTTGGTGTTGAATGAAACTCTTCAAACTGCGGGTTTAATGCCAAAAGTAAAAATTTTGAGGATTTGCATGCTTCATATTTCAAGCCTTAACTTTCATCAAATATCATTAAAAATAGGTACCTAAATCTTTTGCTAATAAGTTTAAATAGCATTCATATAAAATTTTTCAAGGGAATCTACAATTTGTTCCCAGTCAAATTTTTTGGACATATCAATACAATCGTCACGCATTTCTCCTTTTTTGTTTAAAAGAGATATAATTTTTAAAGCAATATCCTCTTTAGAAAAATCGGCAATGAATCCATTTTTATTATTGATTATAAGGTCGCATGCTGCGTTCATTCCATGATTTACAACAATTACAGGCAGTCCACATGCATTTGCCTCAATTATAACAATTCCAAATCCTTCTCTAGTTGAAGGCAAGACGAAAACTTTAGATGATTTCATGTGTGAAATCATTTCTTCATGTTCACGACAAAAGCCAATGAATTTAATATTATCGGCGATTTCTAATTTCCGAACTAAATTCTCCAAATTAGCCCTTTCTGGACCTTCTCCAATGATCGTACAGTTAATATCTTGAATTTCTTTTTTTACAATATCTACAGCTTTTATTAAAATATCGACATTTTTATCCTTAATTAATCTTCCAGCAAATATAATATCTGATTTGTAGTCAGAAGGGCTTATTTCTTCAATATAGTTCATATTTATTCCAACAGGGACTACTTCAATTTCTTTAGTTACCCCCATGCCTTCTAAATCTCTTCTGGTTTTTTCAGAGATTGCGATAATATTTTTGGTTAAATAGCTAGTTAATTTTTCCACTATTTTTCCAAAAATACCTATTTTTCCAAGATATTCATACCAATAATCATTCCATACTTCAATCCAAGTTATACAAAAAACTGATTTTCCTAATAAAGAGTGTATTTTCGCTACAAAAGATGAAAAAAATGGAAATCCCTGACAATCCACTATATCATATCTTTCCCTCATTATATATGGAAATAGTTTTATTGAAAATAATATGGCTTCTTTAATAGATCTACGTTCAGTATTATATAGATCCATAGGTTTAGAAACGCCATGAAGTTTAATACCATCTAATTCTATATCTTTTTGACCTTCTTCTGGCCACCACCAACCAATTCCGTACCAATGGACCTCATGACCTCTTTGAACAAGTCTTTTTGCCAGTTCATAAACCCTTTTTTCTGCTCCTCCAGTTACGAATGGATAAACTGCATCATAAATAAATGCTATCTTCATAGCGAACCTCATTCGACTTTATTTTCATTATTCAAAAGGAGTAAGCTCAAAAAGATTCCTGAGAAAATCGTTTGAATTCCCAGAATAGCTAATATCATTGCCATTACGGCATATTGTATCTGAGAAAGCGTTCCAAATCCGACTGAACTCCAACTAAATAAAACTTTTATTCCAACAGCAAAACCTGCTAGAAGTAAAACTAATCCTATGAATAGTTCTCTTCCAAGAGAGTGATAATTCATAAATTTTTTAATTTTTCCAGAAGTTTTTGTAATACCATATACAGCCCCAAATGCACCGAACTGTATCCATGCTAAGAGCATCTGATATCCAATTATAAGCAATAAGCCGCCTAAAATTAGTGAATGCATCCTATATTGTTGTAAGAAGACCCCTATAAAGAATATTATTCCCATAATTAGAAATATAATACTTGGAACTAAAAGAAATGGAGTAGGTCTATAAAGCATCATAAACCTTACATGTCTCCAGCCATCAGTAAAAGAGCTGAGCTTGGATTCACCTTCTCTAGGATAATAATTAATAGGAATTTCAGCAATTTTAACTTTCTTTCGAGCTGATTCTATAACCATTTCTGATGCAAATTCCATTCCAGGACTTTTAAGCCCTAATGATTTAAGAGTATTCTTTTTAATAGCCCTCATTCCACAATGAGAATCAGAAATACCCGCTTTAAATAGAGCATTTAACAACCAGGTTAAAAAAGGATTACCTATATAACGATGTAATGCGGGCATAGCTCCTTTTTTAATATCTCCTTTAAGCCTTGAACCCATTACAAAGTCAGCTTCTCCATTTAAAATCGGTTGAATAAATTCATAAGTCATTTCAAAAGGATAAGTACCATCAGCGTCACCCATTACGATAATATCTCCTTTTGCTTCGCTGAATCCTTTTAAATAAGCATTACCATATCCTCTTTTTTCTCCAAATACTACTCTTGCCCCCGCTTCACGCGCTTCCTGGGCAGTGTTGTCAGTTGATGCATTATCCACTACAACAATCTCTACATCAAGTCCATTTTCTCTTAATTTTTCTACTGGAACCGTTTTAACAGTTTTACCCACAATTCCTTCTTCATTCAAAGCAGGTATAACAATTGAAATCATCATAAAATCACTGTTTATTATTTTCGAAATATATTTTTAATCGTAAATTCATTATTATGTTCAATTTGATAACATAGCTTATATAATTTATTTATTCTACGAAAAAAGGAGATAAATTAAAAAATAGTGAAAGTAGGGTTTATTTCAAAATATTTGATAAATGTTCTATTAATTCATCCCTGACATCTTCATGTTCAAGGGCAATTTCAATGGAACTTTTAAGCCAATCTACTGTATTTCCAATATCATGTAGTTTACCACTAAAAATACAGGCATAACTTTCATCAAAAAGCCTTAAAGCATCAGTAAGTTGAATTTCGCCCCCAACACCGGGAGGAACTTTATCAATATAATCAAATATTTCTGGAGTTAATATGTATCTTCCTAAAATTCCCAAATTAGATGGTGCATCCTTCAATTTAGGTTTTTCTACCAGATCATTAATTTTATAAATTGAATCATCAATTTTTGTACCATCTACAATACCATATCTTTCCACCCTTTCATCCGGAACTTCTTCAATAGCAATAACAGCCGATTTATATTTATCATAAACATTAATGAGTTGTTTTGTACATGGAATTTTAGACTGAGCTATTGTATCTCCCAACAAAACAGCGAATGGTTCTCCATCAATGTGTTTTTTAGCGCAAGATATTGCATCTCCCAATCCTTTTTGCTGTTTTTGTCTGACATAATAAATATCTGCAAGTTCAGATATGGATTCTACTTCTTTAAGATAATCAGTTTTTCCACCATTCTTTAAGAAATATTCCAGCTCAAACGCCTTATCAAAGTGATCCTCTATGGATCTTTTACCTTTTCCAGTAATTATTAAAATATCATCGATTCCTGAAGCCACTGCTTCCTCTACCACATATTGTA
>Ga0187785_10000363_pt1 | contig 17048 bp, 11 predicted proteins | sample 0815_BV2_4_20_MG_FD_132466 | JGI IMG/M metagenome (GOLD analysis project Ga0187785, IMG submission 132466) | Tropical peat soil microbial communities from peatlands in Department of Meta, Colombia - 0815_BV2_4_20_MG | ecosystem: Environmental > Terrestrial > Soil > Wetlands > Peat | place...
AGGCTGGGCAGGAACAGCAGCGTCAAAAACGTTGCGACGAACAAGCCGCCCATGATGGTAATCGCCATCGGCCCCCAAAACGCCGAGCGTGACAGGGGAATCATGGCGAGAATGGCCGCCATGGCCGTCAGGATGACGGGCCGCGCCCGCCGCACGGTCGCTTCGACGATCGCCTCGCGACGGGTCATCCCATGACTGACATCTGATTCGATCTGGTCGACGAGAATCACCGCATTACGCATGATCATGCCGGCAAGCGCGATCAAACCCAGGAGCGCAACAAAGCCGAACGGCTTGTCGGCAATGTTGAGGCCCAACGAGGCCCCGATGATTCCAAGCGGCGCCGTCAGGAACACCAGAACAAGCCGGGAAATGCTCTGCAGCTGGATCATCAGCAAGGTGAGCATGACGGCGATCATCACCGGAAACAGGGCAAAAATTGAAGCATTGCCCTTCTCGGATTCCTCGATGGCTCCGCCGATCTCGATCCGATAGCCAGGCTCGAGACTGTCGCGGATGGGCTTCAGCTTCGGCCAGATAGCATTGGTCGCATCCGGCGGCTGGACGCCATCGATAACGTCGGCGCGAACAGTGATTGCCATATCGCGATTGATACGCCAGAGGATCGGCTCCTCGTGCGAATATTCAACCTTTGCGATCTGCGACAACGGAACGGCAACACCGTTGCGCGAATACACCGACAGGTCGCCGATGTGCGCGAGGTCCAGTCGCTCCTCAGGAACGGCGCGCGCGACAACCGCAACTTTCTCAATTCCATCGCGCACGGTGGTGATCGACACACCGGAAAGCAACATGCTCAGCGATTTTGAAATATCCTGCGGGGTCATTCCCAACGCCCGTACGCGATCCTGATCGACGACAAGCTTCAGGTATGGCGATTGCTCGTTCCAGTCGAGATGCGGATCGATCACCTTGGTGTCGGCGCGCATCACATCCCGGACCTGGTAGGCAATGTCCCGCACCCTCTTTGTGTCGGGACCAATGACACGAAACTGGACGGGGAATCCGACTGGCGGCCCGAAATTAAAACGGTCCACGCGGACACGGGCTTCGGAGAGCGCTCCATCCGCCACCGCCTTCTCAAGGCGCGCCTTGATTCGTTCACGCGCCTCGACATCCTTTGAAACGACGACAATCTCGGCGAAAGATTCGTTGGGCAGTTGCGGGTTAAGCCCAAGCCAGAACCGCGGCGAGCCCCGGCCGACATAGGCGGTGTAGGTTGAAATATCCTGATCGCCCTTGAGCAAGGATTCCGCTTTCTTGACCGACTCCAGCGTCGTGCCGAATGCGGTGCCCTCCGGCAGGCGGAGCTGGAAAAACAGCTCCGGCCGCTCGGAGAGCGGGAAGAATTGCTGCTGCACGTGGCCAAATCCCACGATCGACAGCGCAAAGATACCGACCGTTGCCAGCACCACGGTGACGCGACGCTCGACGCACCATTCGATCACGCGACGCAGGGCCCGATACGTGCGGGTCTCGTAGATCGCGTGCGGATCGTGCTTGGGGCCGCGGCGCTTGAGATTGCCGAGCAGCTTCACGCCGATATACGGGGTGAACACAACCGCCACGAGCCACGAGGCGACGAGCGCAATCGCCACGACCCAGAAGATGCCGCCGGCATATTCGCCGACCGAGGAATTGGCGAAACCAATGGGAAGGAAGCCGGCCGCCGTCACCAGCGTCCCCGTCAACATGGGGAACGCGGTCGATTCCCAGGCGAACGATGCCGCCCGAATCCGGTCCCAGCCCTGCTCCATTTTCACGACCATCATCTCGACCGCGATGATGGCATCATCGACAAGGAGGCCGAGCGCAATGATCAATGCGCCGAGCGTGATCCGGTGAAGATCGAGGCCCATGGCATTCATGACTATGAACACGATGGCGAGAACCAGCGGTACGGACAATGCGACAACCACGCCCGTGCGCCAGCCAAGCGCAAGGAAGCTGACGAACAACACGATCGCCAACGCCTCGACGAACGAATGGACGAACTCTCCGACGGCATGATCCACGACGGTGGGCTGATCGGCGATTTGTTCGAGATCAAATCCCCGGGGCACCGCCGCCATGAAGTCGGCCGTCGCAGAGCTGACCGCGGGACCACGCTCGAGGATGTTGGCGCCCTTCGCCATCACAACGCCGATGCCGATGGCTGCCTTGCCTGCCTGCCGCACCTGAAAATCAGGCGGATCAACATAGCCATGGCTTACGGTCGCAATATCGCCGAGGCGAAAAACCCGCCCGTTCGCTTCGACCGGCGTCTCGGCGACGGCCTTGGCGCCGTCGAGAGCACCGGTGACGCGCAGCGGCACGCGCTGCGCCGCGGACTCCACGATACCCGCCGGCACCACGGCATTCTGCCTGGCCAGCGACTGGAAAATCTGATCGGTTGTGATGCCAAGCGTCGCGAGCTTGGCATTGGAAAACTCGACGTAGATTTTCTCGTCCTGCGTGCCGTAGAGATTGACCTTGGTGACGTTCTTCACCTTCAGCAGGCGCTGGCGAAGACCTTCCGCCACCTTTTTCATCTGGGCGTAGTCGGCGCCCTGGCCGGCGAGCATGTAAAGGATCGAATCAACGTCGCCGTATTCGTCGTTGACCGACGGGCCAACCAGGCCCGCGGGCAGATCATCCTTGATGTCGCTGATTTTCTTGCGTAGCTGATAGAACAGCTCGGGCACCTCGCGCGCCGGCGTGTTGTCCTTGAAGGCGACCTGCATGGCGGTAAATGCCGGCTTGGTGTAGGTCGTGACCTTGTCGAAGTAAGGAAGCTCTTGAAGCTTCTTTTCTATCGGATCGGCGACCTGAGCCTGCATTTCGGCGGCCGTTGCACCCGGCCACGTGGCCGTGACAACCGCGACCTTGATTGTAAATGATGGATCTTCGGCGCGCCCCAAACTCCGATAGGAGAGCAGCCCTCCCGCACCGAACATCACGATCAGAAACAGGATCAAGGCGGGATGAGCAACCGCCCACGCTGAAAGATTGAACCGACGCATGATTTGTTCCTTTTCAATTAGAACGACAGCGACGAGACGACCCTCACCTTCTCCGAAGGATCGAGTTTCTGCACACCGAGAGCGACGACGTCTGCGCCCTCTGCTACTCCGCCGGTGATCAGCACGTCATTGCGCTCGAAAGACTTCACGTCGACGCGCTTGAGCGCGAGTGCGCCCGTCTTGTTATCCACGACGTAGAGGGACGGTCCTCCGCCCTGGTCAAGCAACGCCGAAAGAGGAAGGCGCGCGACACGCTCGCCGGGAGAATCGGACAGGACCAGGGTCGCCGTCATACCAAGCTGCACGTCCGTGCCGGCGCCAGGCATTGAGAACTTGGCGAGATAGGTCCGCGTCGCTGAGTCGGCCGAGGGCGCAAGTTCGCGGAGCTTGGCAACATACTGTTTGTCCGGTTCGGACCAGATCGAAACTCGCGCCTCACCTGACTTCGCGCGAGCCAGCAGCGTTTCCGGGATCGCGACCACGACCTCCTTTTCGGCCAGCCGTGCAACGCGAATGGCAGCCTGGCCGGCAGCAACGACTTGGCCAGGTTCGATCAGGGTTGCCGTGACAACTCCGGGAGCGTCGGCTACGAGCGTCGCGTAGGACAGGCTGTTTTTCGTCAACTCGACCGATCGCTCGGCGCGGTTGAGCCGCGCCCGCGCCTCATCGGCCGCGGCCTTGGCCTGATCGAGCTGCGCATCGGTTGACCAGCCTTTCTGCCGAAGCTCTTTCGTGCGGGTTTCGGCCGCGCCGGCCTGAGCAAGCACGCCTTTCGCGGCGCTGAGCTCCGCTTCGGCCTGTTCCGCTTGCAGACTGAGATCAGCTTCATCCAGCGTCGCCAAAGGCTGTCCGGCGTCCACGTGGGCGCCGACTTCAACCAGGCGCTTCGAAACCTTGCCGGCGACCCGGAAACCGAGGTCGCTCTCGATCCTTGGCCGGATAGTCCCGACAAAACTGCGGTCGACGACCTGAGGCTGGTAATGGACCGCGGCGACCAGAACCGGCCGCCCGGGTGCCGGCTGCCGGGCGGTGGTCGGCTCGCAAGCGGCCAAGCCCAACGCCAGCAATATGGGCAACATATTGTAATTATTCGTTAAATTCGTCAGGCGAAACATCTGTGGGCCTCCATAGCCAGCCTGACCTCTAACTAATGATAAATATTAATATTCGTCAATCATCATTTAGTTCATACCTCCGTGAGGATGCCCGATAGGGTCAGGCACCCCAGGTTCGGCGATTATCGGAATGATCTAATCAATTGTTTCTGGTGAGGTGCCGAGCGACGTTTTCGGCCCATGTTCCGATGGTCTGCGTCGGCGGCGCTCCGATCACGGCGGGCAGCGCGGCAGCATCGCCGACGTACAAACCGGGGTTGCCATGGACTTCGCCACCGGCGTCAACAACACCACCCTGATCGAGCTTGCCGACGCAGGCACCACCCATCGGGTGTACGGTCGATGGCCTTTTGCCGACATAGATCTTGCGGCGGGACAAGCGAGCCATTTCCATCATCGTGTCGTAGCCCTGCGCGAATACGGGACTGTGTTTTGGGTTGAAATCGATGTCGAGTTTGCCGTTCTTGAGACTGATGACGCCGTCCATCGCGTCGATGCCCATGCTGCTGACAATGAGACCGCGCTTGAGACGTTCGCGGAGGGCCCTAGGGAAGGGATAGGCGTCAATGCTCGGCAGGGGATATTGTCCGACCGGAGAACGCGGCTCCGGGGCATTTCTCAGAACGATGCCACCCTTGCTCGACAGTCCAATCGTGAAGTCGGCGCCATCTTCGTTCAAATCCCAATAGCCGCGCATGTCACCGTTGGCGCTGAAGCGTTTGCCAAGATGTGGCATGCCCTGCAGTCCTCCGATCGCATCGCGACTATGCAGCAGAAGACGCAGAGTGTTCATGGTCCCAGCGGCGACGATTACATTGTCAGCGCCCAAAGCCTCATTGGTTGCGCGGCAGTGGTCGACAAAGTCGACACGATATCGCCCACCCAGGTCGGACGAGCGTGAGATGGCGAGAGCCTCACACAAATCGCGCACGACCAAACCCTTTTTCATGGCTGGAGCGAGATAGCACACGTCCAGAGTGGATTTCGCGCCCGATGGTGTTCCGAGAAATCCGTGGTCCGCACTTCGGTAATCTGCCTGCCAGCGTTCGACGCCCGCCTCAGTGACGATCTTCTTTGGATGATCAGGATCGTCGGGCAGAAGAAAGCCGGTTCTAACTTCCACTTTCGGTGCGGCGGGCGCGAAGTGAGGGTGGTTGTGGTAGCGCTCCATCGCACTCTGCGGCGGGCGATTGTGTGGCCCCGGCTGTGTCGATCCCATGCGCATCAAGAAAGCGGCGGTATGTTCCGCCATCGTCTCTTCAGACAGACCTTCGTAGTGACCATCCCAATAGTCATCTCGCAGTGGTCGCCGATGAACCGCATTGTAGACCTGGCTTCCACCGCCAACGCCGGAAGAGCACACAACCTCAAGGCCTTTGGAATAGAAGAGCTCGATTAGCCCTTTACGGTTGGTTGTGACCCTGCCGCTGGGGACTAAAGGATGGTTCAACGTACGCAGGAAATTGGTGTAGAGGCGCCAGCCGCGCGGAAAAGGCATTCGGCGCTCGATATTCATGGAGCGCGTGGGCACGGTGTCCCACCAGGGCCCGCGTTCGAGTAAGGTAACCTGTGCTCCGGCTTCGGCGAGACGGGCCGCGGTGATCGAACCACCGAACCCGCTGCCGATGACGATCACGTCGATTGTTCGCCCAGCCACGTTTGCCCCCACGCACGCGCTGCCTCCTGGATCAACTTAACGTAGCACGGATGTGCGTTCTGGACATTGTAGATGGCCAGCCAATGTCCACTTTGGGTCGAAAGCCGACATATGCGCCGCAAAACGGCATGTCCGCTTTGCTCCCCGGAATTGCACATTGATCAAACGAGTGGAATGTCAGCTGAAGGTCCTAAGCTGACATCACATTGCGCTTATGATCGTCTCGATCACACGCAAGGCATCTATTGTGCCGTCCGCTTCGCCCTTCTCAAAATCCTGCTCCGCGATCGCCATGGTATTCGTGACGTGCGCAAGGCACAAAACATTCTTGTTCTTCGCACGGGCAAATACATACAACGCAGCGGCCTCCATTTCGACCGCCAGGATGCCCTTGGAGCGCGCGGCAGCGATGGCTTCCTCAGTTTCGCGGAAAGGTGCATCAGTTGTCCAACTCGGTCCGGTGATAACGTTCACACCATCGGTCTTCAGCGCCTGTGCGGCCACAGCGACCAGCTGCGGGTCTGCTTCGCTGTAGTCAGACGGGGCCGCATAGTGATAACTTGTTCCTTCATCGCGCAAGGCGCGATCAATCAAGACGAAATATGGAAGCTTACCGGCAGGAGTGATTTGGCCGGCCGAAGTCATACTGATCAACAAGTGGCAACCGCACGCGAAAAGCTCCTCAGCTATGAGAACGGCAAACGGCGCGCCGACCGCACAGCCGACGATGCCTGCGCCCCGTGCGCCGACGGTGAACGTGTGGAGTTCGGTGTGATAGCAAGGCCACTCGTTTGCGAGGTGCGCCTGACCGGTGGCTTTCAAGCGGCGAACAATATCTCCGTCCGGGTCTAAGACGCAGACTGACGGTACGTTTGCAGTCGCAAGTCCCTTTTGGCGGCGTGCTTCACGCAAGAGGGCGGAAGGCGCGAAAACTGAATTAGCTGTCGGATTTTTGTTATCGAGTAGTGGCGGCACGACAAACCTCACGCTCGGGAATGTCTGAAGACGACGCCATAGTGATAGGGCGGCACCTCGACCATCTTTGTGAACTTCAAACCGCCCTCCTCGACAGATTTGATTGTTTCCTCTGGCGACATCCTCAGTTCGGTTTTAGGCCCTCGAGGCTCGCCAAGGATGGTCGTTTCCTCCCTTCGGCGCTTGTGCCAGTTGACGATTGCAAATTGACCATTTGCGTTGAGTGCGGCCCCGACAGCCCGCGCGAGGCGGGCGCGATCGGGTACGCCATGAAAGGCATTTGCGAGGAAAACAAAGTCCGCTGGTCCGGTCAGTTTGGCAACGTCGTATGCGTCACCGGCAATGAAGTCGCAGTTTGTTATTCCGCTTTCCATGAGCCGAAACCGCGCAACGTCCAGCAAGCTCTGATCAATGTCCACCGCTGAAACATGTCGGGCGACTTTTGCTATTTTAAGGGTAAACCAGCCGTCGCCTGAGCATAGGTCGATCACGTCCAATCCCGGTCGCAAGCCGACGGCCGCCAGCACTGCCTCAGGATTGAGCCAAAGTGCCTCCCACCACCCGGCGGTAGGCATTTCTGTGCCCTGGAAAAACCCTGTTGGATGCTCCGCCATATGTCTCAGCGCGGCTCCCTGTGCCTCGATTGCGCAGGGACGCTACCTTCGAGAAACGCGATACGGAAGGGTACTCAGCATGCCGGCTGTGTCACAACCATCGGCCTATTGGGGTTTTGCACCGCGCCTATGATAAAGTCGGCTTACGCCGATGGTCGGCGCCATGACGGCGCCGGATTATTGGGATGTGCATGGATTTTTTTACGGGGGGTTTCGATGCGTTTAAAGGCGATGCTCACGACTGTTGCTGCCATCGGCCTGTTCACCGGTACCGCAATCGCGCAGGACGGAACGCTAAAGAAAATAAAGGATACGGGAACGATCACGATCGGTCACCGGGAGTCCTCGGTTCCATTCTCTTATTACGACGACAAGCAGCAGGTCGTCGGCTATGCCATGGACCTCTGCGGCAAGATCGTTGAGGCGGTAAAGAAGAACCTCAAGCTCGCCAAACTTGATGTGAAACTGCAACCGGTCACGTCCGCCACGCGCATCCCGCTGATTGCGAACGGCACGGTCGATCTCGAATGCGGTTCGACCACCAACAATCTCGACCGGCAGAAGCAGGTCTCCTTCACTATCACGCATTTCGTCACGGCCAACCGTTTCGTGTCGAAGACGTCTGGCAAGCTGAAAAAACTCGAAGATCTCAAGGGCAAGACTGTGGTGTCTACCTCCGGCACCACCAACATCAAGCAGATCACCGAGCTCAACACCGAAAAAAATCTGGGTCTCACGATTCTGCCCGCCAAGGATCACGCCGAGGCTTTCCTGATGGTGGAAACCGGCCGCGCCGCCGCTTTCGTGATGGACGACATCCTGCTCTACAGTCTGGTCGCCTCATCAAAAGAGCCGAAAAATTATGAAATCTCCGCCGACGCCTTATCGGTGGAACCGTATGGCATCATGCTGCGCAAGGACGATCCGGCGTTCAAGAAAGTGGTCGATGACGCGATGACCACCATCTACAAGAGCGGCGAGATCAACAAGATCTACGACAAGTGGTTCCTCAAACCGATCCCGCCCAAAGGCGTGAATCTCAACCTGCCAATGGGCGCCGCATTCAAGAAAGTCGTCGCCAAGCCGACCGACAGCGGCGATCCAAAAGACTATCAGTAACCACGATGCTTCGCGGCGCGGCGTAAAAACCGCGCCGCACTTGCGTCAGGCGGTCACCCTATGGGCTACCACTGGAATTGGGGAATTTTTTTTCAGCTCTCCCCGGACGGAACCTACACCTACGCGCAGCTGCTGCTGTTCGGAGCCGGCTGGACATTGGCGACCGCCCTGCTCGCTTGGGTTATTGCGTTGACGTTCGGCACTGTCGTCGGGGTTCTGCGGACCTCCCCCTCGCCCTGGCTGGTGCGGCTCGGCAACGCCTACGTTGAACTGTTCCGGAATATCCCTCTGCTGGTGCAGATGTTCCTTTGGTATTTCGTATTGCCGGAAGTAGTGCCCGAAGCGATCGGCGATTGGCTCAAACAACTGCACAACGCCTCGTTCTATAACGCCGTCGCTTGTCTTGGGCTTTATACTTCGGCGCGCGTCGCCGAACAGGTCAAGGCCGGCATCCTCAGCCTGCGCAGCGGGCAGCGCATGGCCGGACTCGCCATCGGCCTGACGCTGCCGCAGACCTATCGCTACGTGCTGTTACCAATGGCATTCCGTATCATTCTTCCGCCGCTAACCTCGGAATTTCTCAACATCATCAAGAATTCAGCGGTCGCGCTCACCATCGGACTGGTCGAACTCACCGCCGCCGCTCGCTCGATGTCGGAATTCTCGTTCCAGGTATTCGAAGCTTTTACCGGCGCAACGCTGATCTACATTGTCATCAATATCGTGGTGGTGAATGGCATGCAGTGGTTTGAACGCCGCATCGCGGTGCCCGGCCTCATCAGCATGGGCCCACCAGCCGCGGCGCATTAAGGAGCGGCGAGATGTTTTCCAATCTCGATTTGGATGTCATCTGGCGCTCGCTGCCCTATTTGTTTTTCGATGGCATGCGTTTCACAATTATTCTCACGCTACTGGCGACTGCCGGCGGCATCGTTATCGGCACGCTGCTGGCGATGCTTCGTCTCGCGCGCGTGCCAGGCCTTTCGTTGGTTGCCGGCGGCTACGTGAACCTGATCCGCTCGATGCCGCTCGTGCTGGTGATCTTCTGGTTCTTCTTTTTGGTGCCCTATATCGGGCAATGGATCACCGGCAGCGATCGGCCGATCCAGGTCGGTGCATTCTATTCGGCGCTGGTGACCTTCACGCTGTTCGAGGCTGCCTATTTCTGCGAGATCATGCGCGCCGGAATTCAATCGATCTCACGCGGTCAGGAACAGGCGGCGCAGGCCCTGGGCATGAGCTACGTGACCACAATGGGCTACATCATCTTGCCGCAGGCGTTTCGCAACATGGTGCCGGTACTGCTCACCCAGACGATCATCCTGTTCCAGGATACCTCCCTGGTCTATGTGATTTCGGTCACCGACTTTCTCGGCGCGGCCTCCAAGATCGCTCAGCGCGACGGCCGGTTGGTTGAAATGTATCTGTTTGCCGCTATCGTCTATTTCACAATTTCACTTCTGGCCTCTCACGCCGTGCGGCGCCTGCAACACCGGATTGCGATCATCCGATGAGCAGCATGATCACCATTGACAGTGTGAGTAAATGGTACGGTAAGACCCAGGTGCTCAACAAATGCTCGGCCGAAGTCGCCAGAGGCGAAGTGGTGGTCGTATGCGGTCCATCCGGTTCGGGAAAATCGACGCTGATCAAATGCGTCAACGGGCTTGAGCCGTTCCAGGAGGGCAAAATTGTCGTCGAAGGCGTTTCGGTCGGTGATCCCGGCACCGACCTGCCCAAGTTGCGTGCCCGCATCGGCATGGTGTTTCAGAATTTCGAGCTGTTTCCGCATTTGTCGGTGATCCGCAACCTGTCGCTGCCGCAGATCAAGGTGCTCGGTCGCGACGAAGCAACGGCGGTCAAGAATGGCATGCGCCTGCTCGACCGCGTCGGACTAAGCGCGCACGCAGCCAAGTTTCCAGGTCAGCTATCCGGAGGCCAGCAGCAGCGTGTTGCAATCGCGCGCGCGCTGGCTATGGACCCGATCGCCATGCTCTTCGACGAGCCGACATCGGCGCTCGACCCGGAAATGATCAAGGAAGTACTCGACGTCATGGTAGCGCTCGCCAAAGACGGCATGACCATGATTGTGGTCACCCACGAAATGGGATTTGCCCGGCAGGTCGCCAACCGCGTGGTCTTCATGGACAAAGGCGAAATCGTCGAGGATGCGCCGACCGCGGACTTCTTCGAAAAACCGCATAGCGAGCGGGCGCAACAGTTTCTGTCGAAAATCTTGCAACACTGAAAGTCACCAGGGCATCAAGCCGCCCCTCCAGCGGGCCAACCTGTCCGTGGGTTATGCTACCCTCGTCCGGCCATGATGAAACGCGAGACCTTTCCGGTCGCCAATATTTATGTACCGACAGCGCGCCGCAAAACGCTCGATCCGAAGCGCGTCGATGCGATCGCGCAGAGCATGCTGAGCGACGGCCAGCAGACGCCGATCCTGGTGCGAGCAGACGGTGCGCGCTTCGTGCTGGTCGAGGGCCTGCACCGGCTGGAGGCCGCCAAGGCACTGGGCGAGACCACCATCATCGGCTACCGCGTCGACGCCCGGAAGCACTAGCCGACCAGCTCACGACTGCAAGGTCTTCTGACGCGGGGTTGCCGGGGCATGGCGGCCATTATTTGACAGGCGCAGGCAGCTTTTGAACGACGGGCCTTCAGTCTATAGGTAGCGGGACGGCAAAGGCAGCGATCGTTATTTTTCCCATGCCCCAAACTCACAAACAACTCGCCGACCGTGCGATTGATTTCTGGCTGGCGCGCGGCGCTGTTCTTGTCATTGTCGGATTACAAATCGCTATCGTGAATGACCTCACGATTGGGCCGCGCTGGCTGGCGCCGGCTCTCGAGTTTACGCTTCTGGTTCCGCTGTCGATCGCAACTGCCTGGACGCAACGGCGCGCGCGCAAGGCCTCGACCGACGAACAATGGAACGTTGTCGGCCAGGACAGATTGATGGTGCGGCGTCTGGCCATCGCGCTAACGGCCATCGTGACGCTGATGAATTTCGGCGCTCTGACTCGCCTGATCATTGCAATCCTGGCGGGTCATGCCGGCAGCGGCCGCACGCTGCTTTTCGATGCAATCAATATATGGGTCACGAACGTCATCATCTTCGCTCTGTGGTTCTGGGCGCTGGATCGTGGCGGGCCCGCCGCAAAGGGGTTTCGGCCCGACAAGCGCAACGATTTTCTATTCACGCAACAACAGCAGACCGGCGAAGGCGCGCTCTATCCCGATTGGTCTCCAGGCTTCATCGATTACCTGTTTCTGGCGTTCACCAATGCAACGGCATTTTCGCCCGCGGACACGTTCCCGTTGACCGTCAGAGCCAAGCTTCTGATGATGGCGGAATCCGCCATATCGCTGGCGACCATCGCGCTTGTGGCATCACGGGCAGTGGGCATCCTTAGCTGAATTTTTGCCCCGCATCGGCTCGTTTGTTCACCGCCATTCCGGCTGAAATAACACATCCTTTCCGATATCCCGAAGGTGGCTGTTAACCATCAACGCGAGGCGAAGATTAAATTTTATCCAGTACACAAGCCGCATGTTTTTGAGCGGAATTCTCATAAGCGCGACGTAGTCTCATGCCAGGACGGCTCTCCAGATTATTGTCTGCGCAATTCCCGCGTGCATCCGGCACGTCAGCGCCGCAATCGAAAATCTACAGCCCCGAGCGCCTGATCTTCATCTGCGCGGTTACGCTCGCAATCATCACCGTGAGCAGCGCCGGATTGGTCGTTTACAATCTACGCAATCGGGTTATTTCCGAAAACGAAAAATCGCTGACGAATTCTTCACTCATCATCGCAAAACAGATCGAGCAGACTTTCACAGCGATGGAGGTCATGCAAAAAGAATTCAGCGAAGATGTTTCGCGCTTGCCCGGCATCAGCAGAAAAACGTTCGACATCCAGCTTGGCCGTTACGATATCCATTCGAAGTTGCGTGACACGGTCGTTGGCATCCCCTACGTCGGTGCCCTCATCATCTACAACGCCAATGGCAAGTTGATCAACTATTCGCGTCAATGGCCGTTGCCGGACAATATCAACATCGCGGACCGCGATTACTTCAACACTGCCAAGCTTGATCCAACCTCGACTCCGATCCTGAGTGCGCCAGTTCGCAACCGCGCCACCGGAAGCTGGGTAATGAATCTCGTCCGCAGAATCTCCAGCCCGAGCGGAGAATTTCTGGGCGTGATCTCAACCGCGTTTGAACTCAAATATCTGCAGAACTATTTCAGTGACATCAGTTCCGGCACGGATGGCAGCTTCGCCTTATTTCGAAATGACGGCGCATTGCTCGCCCGTTTTCCACAGAACGACACAGACCTGGGCCGCCTGTTTCCGACGGCGGTCGCATTGAAGCTTACCGCGAATGCAGATCATGGTGTTGGCATGAGCGCCGGCGTGATCGACGGTGTCGTGCGTATGGTTGCCGCCCGGCGGATCAGCAATTTTCCAATTGTGGTCACAGCTACAAAATCCGCAGATGCGGTTCTCGCCGGCTGGAGGAAGACGTCATTTTATATCACTGGCGCCGCGGCGCTGATCATCGTCCTTATCAACGCTTTCGCCCTGCTGTTCAGGCACCTGCTGCGCAACTATCAGGCGCTGGTGCAGGCGCGCGCCGAACGGAACAGGGCCGAAGAGCTTCGCCAGCAAAGCCTGCGGTTCGACGTGGCCTTGAACAACATGTCGCAAGGCCTGGTGATGTTCGACGCATCATCGAAACTTGTCGTCTGCAATTCGCGTTTCATTGAAATTTACGGAATATCAAGAGCCGTCGTGAAACCGGGGTTGTCGCTGCTGGACCTGCTCAAGCACCGGAAAGAATGCGGCTCCTTCAGTGGCGACCCTGACGAATACTACGCCAAATTGCTGAATCAGATCGCGAAGCGGAAGCTGTCGAAGCAGAACGTGCCGACCCCGTCCGGCCGTATCATCCAGATCGTAAATCAACCGATGCCGGACGGCGGCTGGGTGGCAACGCACGAAGATATTACCGAAAAGGTCGAGGCGGAAAACGCCATACGCAAACAAGACCAGCAGATCAACGCGGCGCTCGAAAATATCTCGCAAGGCCTCTGCATGTTCGATGCGTCGAAGCACCTGATCATCTGCAACAAGCAATATGCCGACATCTATGAGCTGGGCGCAGAGCTGACAAAACCAGGCACGCCGTTCCTGTCAATCCTTGAGCATACAATTGCCAAGGGGAATGCCCCAAAGGATAACGCGGCCTTCCTCAAGACCCGCATCAACGAGGTCACGAGCAACGCGCCGTATCAAACCATAAACCGGTTGCGCGACGGGCGTTACATCGCGGTGGTTCATCGGCCGCTGACCAATGGCGGATGGGTGTCGACCCACGAGGACGTCACAGAGACAAGACGGCGGGAAGAGTCGTTCCGCCTGCTGTTCGAAGGAAGCCCCGTCCCGATGTGGGTCAGCGATCGGAAAACCCTGCGTTTCCTTGCCGTCAACGAGGCGGCCATCGCGCACTACGGATATAGCCGCGCCAAATTCATGTCGATGACCGCGACCGAGATGCGGCCTCCCGAAGATCGCGAGCAATTTGCGTCGTTCCTTCAATCCCTGCCCGACGACCAATTCACCGAAAAAGTCGGCCAGCACATCAAGGCCGATGGTACAACGATCGACGTTGCGGTCCACTCAAAAGCACTTACTTACGAAGGACACGACGCGCGCCTAGCCGTTGTGCACGACATCACCAAGACCAAGAATGCGGAAGGCGAGCTTCGCAAAACGAAGATATTCCTCGATGCGGTCATCGAGCATGTGCCCCTCCCAATTGTGGTGAGAGACCTTGCCGGCTCGGGAACGGACACGCGCGGAAATCGGTTTACATTGTTCAACCGGGCATACGAAGAACTGACCGGCGCTTCACGCAAGGACCTCATTGGAAAAACCGCTCACGAGATATTTCCGCACTGGCGCGCCGATATGATCGTGCGCTCCGATGAGGAGACGATCCTCTCAGACCGGATCGTCCACACCCCGGAACATGAAATACCCACGGCGTACAAAGGGCCTCGGCGGGTGACGGCAAAAAAGGCCGCCATCAGGGACGAGGATGGCCGGCCGGAATACATCCTGACCGTTCTTGACGACGTCACCGAGCGCCGGCGCGCGGAGCAGGACATCTGGTATCTGGCGCACAATGATTCGCTCACCGCGCTGCCCAATCGCGCTTCGCTCCTGGATCATCTGGCGGTGACCCTCGAACGATCCGCCAGAGCCGACGAAAAATTCGCCGTTATGTGCCTCGATCTCGACCGGTTCAAGGAGGCGAACGACGTCTACGGGCATCTGGTCGGCGACGGGCTCCTGCGGGAGGCGGCCCGACGGCTGCAAGTGGCCGCCGGGAGCGCCTATCTCGCGCGCATCGGTGGCGACGAGTTCATCGCCGTACTGACGACCCAGGATCCGGAGGAGGCAGCGAGAGCGGTCGGCGACCGCATGCTCAACGCGTTCAAGGATAACTTCGAGATCGATGGTCACCAGCTACAGGTCGGCCTGAGTGTCGGCGTCGCTATCTTCCCTGCCGACGGTGCCGACGTGAAAACGCTGATCGCCAACGCGGACGCCGCGCTCTATCAGGCGAAATCCGAAGTACGCGGATCCGTGCGATTCTTCGAGGAGAAGCTCGGCTCACGCCTGCGGGAACGCCGCGAAATACAGACCGATTTGCGGACGGCACTCGAACAGGGCGACCTGCTGCTACATTACCAGCCGCAGAAAACGATCGCGTTCGGCAAGGTCGTCGGGTTTGAAGCGCTGGCACGCTGGGACTGCGCCAAGCGCGGCATGGTTCCGCCCGATACTTTTATCCCCATCGCGGAGCAAAGCAGTTTCATTATCACGCTTGGCGAGCGAATCCTGCGCGAGGCCTGCCGCGAGGCGGCAACCTGGTCGAAGCCGCTCAAGGTCGCGGTCAACATCTCACCCGTCCAGTTCCATCACGGCGACCTGCCGAGCCTTGTCCATTCGATCCTGCTGGAAACCGGTCTGAAGCCCGACCGGCTGGAGCTGGAGATCACGGAAGGGGTCCTGATCGACGATTTCGCTCGCGCGGTTTCGATCTTGCGCAAGCTCAAGACGCTCGGCATCCACATTGCGCTGGATGATTTCGGATCCGGATTCTCGTCGCTGTCGTACCTGCACGCCTTCCCATTCGAAAAAATCAAGATCGATCGCGTCTTCATCGGCGATCTCGAGCACAATCATCATTCCATGGCGATCGTTCGCGCGATTATCACCCTGGGCCACAGCCTGAGCATTCCGGTCCTTGCCGAAGGCGTCGAAACTGAGACCCAGCTTTCATTCCTGAAGCAGGAAGGCTGCGACGAGGTGCAGGGATATCTCACCGGCCGCCCCTTCCCCATCGACCGCTATGCCGAGCTGATTGGCCGCGAGGTCGCCGCGCTGAAACACAAAGCGGTGGGGATGTAAGTTTACCGTGGCGGTCGTCTTCAGGGCGACGTCAGCAAGTCGATCTTCGTATTGGCCAGGATCAGCCGCTTGGCCAAGAGCACCGCAAGATTACGTATGATACGCTCGCCGATTTGCGGGTGTTTCTCACGAAATCCGGCGTAGGCATCAAGCGGCAGCTCGAAACATTGAACCAGCGTATCCGCCCAGACATCGGCGGACCTTTGGTCTTCGAGCAGCCCCATTTCGCCGAACACCATGCCCGCGACAAGCGTCGCCAGACGTACGCCGTTCGGAACCTTGACGCTGACCATGCCGCTTTGCAGGAAAAACAGAGACGACGCCGGTTCCCCGGCGCCGATGATGCGCTGCCCGGCCTGATACGTTCGCGGCTCCATGAGCGCCGCAAGCGCTTCAATCTCCCGCTCGGTCAAGCCGCCGAGCAACTGCTGCTCGGGCAGCGTGGTCGGATCATGCAACCGGCCGTACCCGCCGTAACGATAGATGATCTGGTCTTCGGCCCATTCGATCGCCTCATCGAGCATAGCGAATTTTCGCAGCTTGGACGGCGGCTCAAGCAGCTTGTTGATCGCCGCTCCCAGCGACAATTGCGGTTGTATGCCGCACAAGATCACGGTCGTGCCCACAACGCCCAGCTCACCCAGACTTTCAGCAAGCAGCAGGCCGGCCGCTTTGGTGATCGTCGGCACACGATGGAAATCAAGAATGACAAATTGAAAATTTGGCCGCTTTTCTACAAGCCGGCGCGACAGATATTCGATGGCGCCGAAAGTGAGCGCTCCAGTCAGCTCATAGACGTGGCAATCCTGGCAGTGCTCGTCGAGAATTTTCTGCTCGTGGGGTTGGCGATTGCGGCGTGACGAGATGCCGCCAATGTTGTAGTCGGTAACGATGCCGTTCCTGACGTCGCCGCTGCGGTTGAAGAGGTGCAGGCCGAAATGCGACGACAAGGCCACGCATACCTTCAGCCCTCGCACGCTATTGCCGTGACTGTCGAGGAGCGGCGCATAGGTTCCCAAGCCAAGTTGCGACGGAAGCGCCGCGACGATGCC
>Ga0187785_10000364_pt1 | contig 17030 bp, 14 predicted proteins | sample 0815_BV2_4_20_MG_FD_132466 | JGI IMG/M metagenome (GOLD analysis project Ga0187785, IMG submission 132466) | Tropical peat soil microbial communities from peatlands in Department of Meta, Colombia - 0815_BV2_4_20_MG | ecosystem: Environmental > Terrestrial > Soil > Wetlands > Peat | place...
GCGGGTGCAGGTGCGGGTGCGGGTACGGGCGCGGCGGAGATCGGACTGGTCATCGGTCGGGCCGGCCGCCTGCCCTCGGACGATGTGATCGCGGGCCTGCTCCGGAGTGGTGCGTCGTCGTCGTCGCGCCATTGGCAGCTGCACCGCGTCACCATCGACCCCGCCGGCGGCACCGGCGATGCGGATGGGTCTCCGGCGCATTGATGATCACATTGATTGATTGATCGATTGATCGATTGATTGGATTGGCGCGCATGTATATGTGTGGGCTCATATGATCTTGAGTAGGAACGCGATGGCCATGCATATCAGTAGGGTGCCGGTAAATACTTTTAATCCTATTCGGTGCTTGAGTCTGAACTGGTTTACGGCCCCTGGGCTCATCCCGACCGTGATCAGCGTTCCTAGCAGCAGTACTGGCGTGATCACGCCTAGGTTGTAGATCGTGAGTAGGATCAGGCCTTGTTCGGTTTGGCCTGACTCTAGGATGGCGCCGAGGATGGCGATGTAGATCCCTCCGACGCAAGGCATCTTCACCAGACCGAACAGGCCGCCGACAATGAAGCTGGCCGCGGTTCCGAACCTGAGGTACAGAGGCCGTATTCGATCTAGGATTGACCTGAACGTGGTGCTTCCTGAGCCTTTTCCGGTCATGTATGCGTCGATAAATGACCAGCATCCCATGGCCAGCAGCAGAAGGATGATCGCTCCCCAGAGCAGCCTATCTGCGAAAGGCAGATATTTGATCAGCTCCATTAGGCCGACGCCGATGAACAGATACACGGCCAGCATACCGCAGCAGAATGCGCCTATGCGCCATATCACGGCGGTACGGCGGCCCGTATCCGAGATCGTCGTTGTGCCGATGAACGCCAGCACCGCCAGAAGGCAGGGGTTGATGCCGGCGATCAGCCCCGCCAGGTACACCCCTGCTGAGGAGAGTTCCTGCAGGATGATCACTGGCGTCTCCAGGCCCACGATCTCTCGGCTGCCAGTCCCGTCATCGAACGTCGTCTTTATCGGCGGAATCGAGCGGGTACCTGGAGGTATCTCGCAGGTGCCTGTGATGTGCCGGTTTTCCCCAGGTTGCAACACGCCATTCCACTCTGCTTCCCCCCTCACAAGTCTGCCGCCCTCCGGGATCATGCTCTGCACCCCCACAGAGACCGGGCGATCTCCGTGACAGCTGATACCGGTGTCTATGGCGATGGAATGAGGATCGATCCTCGTCACGTTCCTCGAGACGGTGATCGGCCGCGGGTGCGCGGCAATATCGATGAGCTTTGCCCGGACAGCCGCTTCGAAGCCTCTCACGTCATCATAGCTTTCCATCTGGATCGTCTCCCCATCGTCAAAAACCAGCGATGGGACTGAGGCGATCCCATGGGCTTTGGCGAAGCTGGCGCCCTCACGAGTGTGGATATCGTACTTCGTCAGGTCTACGGGCTTTGAGGCTTCAATGATAGCCTGATGGATCAGCGGCCATGATTGCTCGCAGCTCAGGCATTCCTTGCTATGAACATAATAGATTTGAATACGATCGCTGGATTGTGAAGATGCAGTTGGCATGAGGGCTGATACAAGTACAAAAACGAGGAGAGTTAAGCTGAGAATATTCGTCGTACCGCGCCCGTATCTCATCACAGCAGATACAGGTCGAGCCATATATTTATAAAATCATAATATTATCCGCGAGAAATATTCAGCGTTGATCGCTCCCGTCGCATATTCGCGGAACCAGACTGGCAACGATTTTAAATAACAGCAAGACGAACGGTATCCCATGTTCCGCTGTATACTCGCCTGCGACCTGAAGGGCGGCATAGTCGTCCGGGGAGTACGCGGCGAGCGGGATAAATACCGCCCTATACAAGAGTACAGCAGGATTGTCTCCACATCGGACCCTGTAGAGATGATCGAAGTAATTAGGCCCGGCGAGGTGTATATAGCTGACCTGGACCGTATTACCGGAACTGGGGACAACTCGGAGATCATCTCCACCATCTCCCAACGCGCCAAGGTTATGGTAGATGCGGGAGTATCCAGGGTAGAGGACGCCAAGTATATAAAAACGGCATCCTGCTCGGTGATTCTGGGAACGGAGACCGCGCCCCTCCGTGTCATGGAAGCGCTCCAAGGCAATGATGCCGTCGTCAGTATAGACCTGAAACATGGCTCTGTGGTGGCAGCTGACCCCGCCCTCCAGAAAGCGCCCCTGGAGGTAGTCCGAAAGCTGAACGATCTAGACCTGTCGGCAGTGATAATGCTGGATATGTCACGCGTAGGTTCAGACGAAGGCGTCGATTATAATCTGCTGCAACGCATGGTTTCTGTGTCGAAGCACCCCCTCATCGTAGGGGGCGGCATCAGATGCTTGGACGACCTAGAGCGGATCGAAATGTCCGGAGCGACAGGGGCGATCGTCGCGTCGGCAGTGCATTCCGGTAGAATACCGCTCGATACGTTGAGGTAACAGCTATGCAGGTGGATTCAAAGGCGTTTTACGAACGGCTAAAGAAGTATAGAAACATCCTATTTCTATGTCACAAAAACGCGGATGTTGACTCGCTCGGCGGCGCTTACGCGCTGCAGCGGGTTTTCGGCGGGCACATCGGGGTATACGACAGCCCGGGGACCATGGCAGCAATGCTATGTGAACGGCTCAATATACACTTGGTGATATCCCCGATGTTGAATGCATATGACATCGTCGTGGTCGTGGACACATCGACAATGGTGCAGACAGGATACGGCTCGATCGGCACATACGCGATCATCGATCACCATACGCCGGGTGATATGATCGACGGCTGCCAGTTTGCACTGTCCCGAGTCGCGTCATCCACCGGCGAGCTGGTATATTCGATCTATTCCGACAACGGACTGATGATGGATGCTGACACGGCCTTCGTGATGGTTCTAGCTATCGTCACGGACACCGGCCACTTCCGATACGCGAACTATCATGTATTTGAAATCGTCAGCCGGATCCTCCAGCAGGGAGGCATCAGATATGCCAGCGTGGCGGAGTTCCTCTCCCAGGTACCCGTTGACCTTTCCTGCCGCATCGCGACCATCAAGGCTGCATCCCGACTGACGCTGCATCGGGTCGGAGAATTGCTGATCGTAGAGACTACGGTCGGCTCCTTCGGCGCCCAGGCGGCCACTTCGCTGATTAGCCTCGGCGCCGACGTGGCGTTCGTCGGCTCGGATAAAGACGGCGAGAGGAGGATCTCCGGACGGGTACGAAGAGGAGTGGACCTCGACCTATCCCGACTGCTCCAGGAACTGGGTAAAAAGTTCAACGGTAGCGGCGGTGGCCATGCGGCCGCGGCGGGCGTGGTGATCAGAGGAGACCTCGATCAGGCGCTGCAGGAGTGCGTGGACATGGCGGTGGCAGAACTCAGCCGGCAGGGCGGAAACAAATAGGGGACGGGCGGGAATCCCTGGAGAGATAAGTCTAAATACCGCTCATGCGATTGACTATCTGGGCATGAAGATATCGAGGATACTTAGAAGCAGGTTTTTCACCCACACGCCGCTGGTGCTGACCCACAACGTCACCTACCTGTGCAACTGTAAATGCAAGACCTGCGACCTATGGAAAAAGACCGGGGAGTACCATAATGATCTCACCCAGGAACAGGCGCTGCAGATGCTGGATGACGCCCGTGATGCGGGCATGGCAGCCTATGTCGCCTGGGGTGGGGAGCCACTAATGAGGAAGGACCTCCCTGTCCTGCTGGAGCGGGCGAAACAGAATGGGATGCACACAACCGTCATCACTAACGGCTACCTTCTTGAGTCTAAATGTGAAGAGATCGCACCGCATGTCGACCTGTTCATCGTTTCGATCGACGCCGACGGCACTCTACACGACGAGATGCGAGGACTGGACGGCGTCTTCGACCGGGCTGTCGCCGGCATAAGGAAGTGCCGGGCGGCGAAGAAGAAGGTGATGATCAACAGCGTCATCAGCACCCTGAACCCCGGAAAAGCCGAGGGCCTGGTAAGGCTGGCAAAAGAACTAGGCGTGCCCATTGCGTTCGAACCGCTCAACGTATATCCAGGCTACAACGAGCACCTCAGACCCAATAACTCGGCGATACAGGCCGAATTCTCCACCATCGAGGCCTGCAAACGCTCGGGCACCCCGATCGTGAACTCCTACCAATACCTGGATCTCATCAGGCGCAGCTACTCAGCCAGCAGAGGTTATGTCTGCCACGCCCCAAAGGTGTTTATAGAGGTACAGCCGGATGGAACCGTGGCCCGGTGTACCGGCGGCCGGTGGTGCAACGTAAAAGAGAAAAAGCTAAAGGAACTGTTTACAGGGCCGGAGTACCAGAAGTTTTGTCGAGAGGTTGAAAAGTGCGACCGGTGCGTGGTATCGTGCGTCATCGAATCGTCGTTTGCATACTCGATGAACCCGATGTTCCTGCTGGAGAAGGTTCGGACCATATTATAGTCCCTTCCTGAAGGGGTCATAGAGTGAGGGCACGGACGTATCCCGATTTTGCTGTAAATCCTCTGAGAGGCTTGATCTGGTTGGATAATCGGATTAGGTCGTGGTAGGCACGACCCCAATTTATTGCGGGGAGGGCTCGGGCTCCGATTCCGCCGTCTCTTCAGGGGCGATCTTATTGACCTCGTGCCACTCGGTGCCGTTATAGACGATGACAATGTCGGCCACGTTCTTGAGCGCGATGGACAGGCCTGGCTCAGCGCCGAACACGATAGTTTCCTTGCCGTGTGCGCTGGCCTTGGACAGCACTGGCTTGAAATCCGCGTCCCTAGTAACTATTGCTATGGAATCGATGTGCTGGTTGAATACCAATTCCATTGCGTCGACGGCCAGCCGGACATCCACGTCGCCAGAACCCACTATGGGCTCGAAGCCCTGGTTCTCAATGGCTTCCACCAGCTTATCAGACGCATACTGGTTGAGGAATACCTTGCCGACCTTAATATCACCATACCGCTTGAGGATATCCCGGACGACCTCGAGGTCGATCTGGAACTCCTTGCGGAGCATATTCGGGCCGTCTACCAGCAGGGCGATGCCTTTCCTGCGGCCTTTATCCCTCATCTGAAAAGGGTTCTTAAGTTCCAGCTTGAACGGATTTTTGATAGGTGAGATAATAGAATTCTTGATAGGAGTCATTATCTAATCTCCAGGCGGGTGAATATAAATATTTATTGGGGGTTTTATTCCCGCGAATATAAAGCTGACTCAAGCTATATACAGTCAGACTATAATAAGGCTGCCGCTCTGATGCGTTTCGCTAAAATAAACAAAAAAAAGATCGAAGAGGGCGCAAGCCCTCTGGCTTTAATGGCTTGCCGGTCGGGACGACAGGCGATTCATAGCGCTGAGCAGCGCCTCTACCGAAGCTTGAACAATATCCTCCCTGGCCGCCCTCGCCGTAACCATACGGCCTTTGCCGTCCTCGACGCCGACCATTACCTCTGCCATGGCGTCACTGCCGCCTGTGATGGCTTCGATGCGGAAGTCCCGCAGTCGCATGCTGTTACCGTCGACGATGTGCTCAACCGCCTTCATAGCAGCGTCTACCGGGCCGATGCCGGTCATAGCACCCGTATACGTCTTCCCATCGACAACGATCCTGACGGTGGCCGTAGGAGTCACCCGATTGCCGCACATAACGGACAGTTCCTCAAGCACGATGCGCTTTTCAGCTGAGGCAACGTCGCCCATCACAGCTTCGGCAATGGCGTACAAGTCAACATCGGTGACCTTCTTGCCTTTATCGCCAAGGTCCTTGACTCTTTCCAGGATTTGGTTCAGTTCATCATCCGAAGGATTGAGCCCGGCATCATTAAGGAGTTTCTTGACCGCGTGCTTGCCAGTGTGCTTGCCTAGAACCAGCCGTCGCATATGACCGACCATCTCCGGGGTCATGATGCCAGGCTCGAAGGTCTTGCTTTCCTTGATTACTCCATGGCTATGGATACCCGACTCGTGGGAAAACGCGTTGGCGCCCACGACCGGGAACGTTGGCGCAAGCGGTATTCCTGAAAAGCGCTCGGCCAGCCGGGCAACCTCCACCAAATACTCTGTTTTGATGCCGGTGTGTATGCCGTAGATCGCCTCAAGCCCCATGACGGTCTGCGCCATATCCGCGTTGCCAGCACGCTCCCCGAGGCTATTCAGAGTCACCTGAACCTGGGATGCGCCCGCTTCCACCGCGGCAAGGCTGTTGGCTACCGCAAGCCCGAAGTCATTATGGCAGTGGACAGCGATCGGCACCCTGACCGCCTTGGCGATCTCGCCTACCAGGATGCGCATTCCCGGAGGTGCGGCCACACCCACCGTATCAGGTATGTTGATCACGTCCGCTCCTGCTCCCTCGACCGCTTTGCAGATCTGGAGCAGATAGTCGATGTCCGTCCTAGTTGCATCCATAGCGGAGTACATGCACTTAATCCCATGCTTCTTGATATACCCAACCATCTCCACAGAGAGATCGACGACCTCTTCCCGGGACTTTTTGATGGTGTTGATGCGCTGGATATCCGACGTGGAGACAAACGTGTGGATCATGCTGACATCAGAATCGATACAGGCGTCAATGTCCGCCTTGATCACTCTCGCAAGTCCACATATAGTCGTGTCCAGCCCGAGCCCAGCGATATCCTTGACAGACGCTTTATCGCCTGCGGAAGATATCGGAAAACCGGCCTCGATGACCTGTACCCCGAGCCTATCGAGGGCGCGGGCGATCTCGAGTTTCTTATCGGGCGTGAAAGACACGCCAGGGGTTTGTTCTCCATCACGGAGGGTAGTATCAAAAATCTCTACGTTCTTATCCTGCACGTTTTTACTGATTTCCTGGTAAAAAACGATCCCTCATTTCCATGTGAATCCCATCAGCAAAATAACGCTTTTAGTATATGAACGTTTGCCACTCCGTGCAGTTTCTGACGCCATAAAGGCATACAGTGACTCATCAAGCTATCGGAGGTTTCATCCAGTCATAATATGGGTGACTCAGCTATATGGATGGTGACTCAGACCTGATCTGCCTCTGCTCTGTTATCCCTTAGTGTCGCTATCTTAACTCGTCTGAGCGCATAACTGCGGCGATGACAAGCCGCTCCTTCAGGGCATGACAGTTGACTTAATGGGCATCTATTAACTGTCATGCCCTGAATGGCATGGTTCCTGTTTCGCAGGAAAACACTCGCTATCCTGGATGGTATAGGCGATTCTCCTTTTCAGGTTGAGGCCCGGAAACCAGCCATCTACAACCGCCAGCGCTCACAACCTACGAAAGACAAACAAAGGCATAGTTATAACCTGATATACATGATCGATTAAATGCTGTGTTAAATGGTTGACAAGCCAACTAGACTCGATTCAACACGACGCTGAAACAACCAAGTTTTCTCTCGCTCTGTGCTCGTTTACCATAATACACATAAGCCATATTATAATACAAATAAATTTATAATTTGAACTATCGTATGATGATTGATCTTTAATGGTGCCATCATACAACTTTCCGATCGGAACATCACGCAAAGATCCGGCCTTCAGCCGTATAGTAAGGATCATCAACGGCTTCCGCGGCTACGATAGCCTGGATGACCTGAAGGCAGCCGACGCACAGGTGAGAGAGACGCTTGCGAGACTGATGTCAAAAACTAGAACTGAGATGGACCAAGCGATTAAACTGATCGACCGTGGAGATCATCCCGCAGTACTGCCAGAATTTCACGATATGATTACACATGTCAACAAGGCGATCTACCGCCTTTCACGCCCCACGATCCAGAAGATCACTACCTGCAAAGTGTATACGCCGATGGAGGATGCGGTGGGAAAGATCTACAACCTCGACTTTCAGATGCTCTCTGACGCGGAGAGCATCAGCAGATTAATGCGGGAATTCCAGCGGATAGATCACGAGGAAGACTCGATCAGATCCAACATAATTAAAATCACCATGGCAGCTAGAGACATACCCCTCTGCCTTGATGAAAAAGAGGAACTGATCGCCTGCATGATTAGCTAGCTGCTCTCAAAATTTTTTCTTGTTAGCGTGATTATGAGTTTATTCGACTTTAAATCAAACCATTGAAGTGACATCATTCAGCACACGAACGCTATGTCAGCCCGATCTCCCAAATAAAGTGACACAGTAATACGATCGCCGCCATAAGCATAGAACTTTTAATCAGATAGCGTAGCGTTCGCCACATAATAGCGAACTACCCCGCTCTAAACGGCGAGGCCACCGATTCACAGCCGACAACCCACAAACAACATCTCCGCTGAGCGCATCGACCACCTACCCGACAGACAAAACATTTCAGGGTGTTCCCAGGAATCCACTTTGATTGGGTGTTCATAGCACCCTCAGGCACGACAAATCCAAGTACTCTACCAGATCAAACAAGGAGCAAACCCTCGGACCACGATCATCAGATGAATTATGCAAAAGTCACCTCCCATTTAGATAAATTGCACGTTACACTATTCTTCTGGAAACTTGAATCTATCGTGTGCTGAAAGTGTTATGCTGTGGGGCTGCCCACCCCCACCATGAATGGGGTGGGGTTTCACGGCCCTCCGCACTCCCCGATGAAAAAGAGTGTTATTGATAGATCGGTTATGCCGTAACGCCATGCGCGACATTATCGATATCGTTGCGGATGACCTGCTTGAGGTCCACTAGGATGAGCAAACGAGCTTCCAGCTTGCCTACACCTTGGATGTACTCTGAGCTGATCGCACTGGACAGGGCCTCGGGAAGCGGCTCAATCTGGTTGGCTGAGAGGTTTTTCACTTCTGTGACGGAGTCCACGATCACTCCAACGACGTTCTTATTGACCTCCATGATCATTATCCTAGCGTTGGAGTCCATCGGTTTACCGTCAAGCCCCAGCCTGGCGCGCAGGTTAATCACAGTGGTCACCTGGCCCCGGAGGTTAATGACGCCGTCTACGTACCTCGGCGAACCCGGAATCCGTGTAATCTCGCCCACCCGTATGATCTCTCGCACCTGGGCGATGTCAACGCCGAACTCTTCGGTCCCAAGCTTGAAAATGACCAGCTGTATCTCATTGTTGATCTTCTTGTCTTCAGACATAGCTAAGCCCCTAATAGCGAACAGTATAAAATTTATGGCCAGATGATAAATAGCTATCGTATTAAAACTGTAATTACAAAACGGACGATGCAGCCGACATTTTTTAAAATATTTAGGGAATGTTCCCAGGCGGTCAAAGGTTGTAATCAAATCGGATGTAATAGCGGCCCGTAATGTTACTTGAATAACGGCCGGTAGCCAAACTTCTGGAGTTAGATACGAAAAGGCTCAGATCGCAGGATCTCCAGGAACGCTTGTACGGCCGGCCTGCTCATGACCGCTTTACGGACTATGAAATCGTATTCTTCGTCCCTTAGGTATAAAGCCCGGCGCGTTCTGATCAGCCACTGTTTTAATATCCAGCCCGGCGTCAGCCCTGCAGGCGAGGATCCCGCTACGACGCTATAGCTTAGACGATCTTGTGGAGGGCGAGGATACCCAAACCGACGGGCATACAATCGGTTCATGGTCCCCCCATTGCCCTCGTTCATCTGGTCAGGCTCCGGCTCGATCCCGCGGGACACGATCTCATCACCAGGGTATGATCATGACCAGGGGCCTGCGGTAGACCTCTACCGACTGAAAGCACGTTGACGCGCCATTAGACCCGCGTCAACTGGCTTTAGCTGCCTGCACCTTGATATGGTGTCGCCCCGCCGGCACGTCTTCCCCCTTTTGAACTCGATGTTCTGAATAGGCGCCATCTCCGAGCACTTCGACCGTGCTACTGCCGGCGAACGCCTCAGTATGCTCGATCATAACGACAGCGTCCGCCCCGTCGGGAATTGCACTTCCAGTAGACCTGTTGGCGGCACTCTCTCGGTTCGATGCGATCAACGGCGACCAGCTTTAGGTACCTCCCCGCATCCCATCCGCTCCCAGAGGTATCCTCCGCCCGTACCGCATACCCGTGTCCGTGGCGCTGCGGTAGTGGGGCATGTTCCTGGGGATACGATGTCCGTAGAGGATCCCGGTCGTCGCAGCCCTCTGGCTTATTGTTCGGCCTCGTCGATTGGCCGGAATATGCTTAAGAAGGTCTATAGGGCTTTTTCAACACTGGTACTAGTCCGAAAGCCCGGGTTCAACGGCATAAAAATAAATCTGCGCGGGCGGCTTTATAACTTTTGAGACTGGACAATTCGGAGATCAACCAAGACAATGGCTCGCCCGACGACGCTTTTAAATATGCAGGCGTTGTAGGGTGGATAGGTGATAATGTGAAAGTCGAGTTGAGCGTAGACGGCAAGAGGGTGCCGATGAACAAATTCGTACAAAACATCGTAGGTTCCACCATCAAGGGTATGATCGAGACATTGGATGATGTGGGCGCATGGAAAAACCTAGAGATAAAGATCGAATCGGGAAAAGACTAATTCACCTGGTATTTCGACATGACTCAGGCGTTGCACATGTCGAAACGCGTTTGTCATAACTTACTGAAACGTTTAGTTAGGTTGAAATTACGATGATAAGCCGCCGGTTCTCTTGATTTTAGTACTCAAGATGCTTGTCGTATAGCCTTTGTCATATCGGTTGAAAGTGCTATATGAGCCAGTTAGACTTGCCATTGAACTCAACGGGCGGGTTGCATGAATGTCCATAGTAAAATGCTGAGCGTAGCGGTGAAACCAGTAGAGTCGTGTTGGGGTGGCAATGCGCTGGTTGTAAGACCATAAAAGCCTACGGTTAAACCCGCGGGAGCTGTCACGAAAGGGTTAAATATCAAGCGAATGCAATTATAACCTGAATGTATTACAGGTTATTCAGTAATCTGTGATATATCCCCCCCAACGATAAAGAGTGGAAAGCATACCAGAATTACCACCGCGTCCGGCCCTTATAAATATCCGCTTTCGGCCGGACGCAATGGCGTTCGCGATCGGATAGGTATCGTTGAGGGGCATGTTATAAGCAACATAAACTTACTTTTCTCTAATTAGTTACTTGAAACTAATCCAAAATAATGTTCAGAAAACTTTATATGCAATTATTTACTAAAAGGTTGTTAACCATCTATAATTTGAGGGTATATTAGCGATGAAGGGTTTAGTGCCGTTAGATGGAACCTTTAGCTCTCGTAGCAATAGTAATGGGATATGTTCCCTGGATGACGAACCGCAACTAGTCGACGCCCAGCCCGTATGCCAACCGGTCGATTCCCAGTTCCTGGACGCGGTCTGTAACGGGGTCGTCACCATTGGCAGCGACTTTAAGATCACTTCCCAGAATTATATTTCCCGCATGAACATGGGAGATCTGCGAGGCAAGACCTGCTATGCTGTACTTGAAAATAGGGTCACCCCGTGCGAAAACTGCCCCAGGACAGCAGCAGCTACCTCCTCCGATATGAACGAATATACGTCCATGCGGTGTGCAGGCAATGCCAGGACGCTATACGAGGTGCGTATCTTCAAGCCGGAAAATGGCGACGTTATCGAAGTTTACCCGAGCATGATCGACCGTGAGGTTCTGCTCAAAAACCTCCACTTATATAGCGAGGAACTGCAGCTTCTCAATGAAGTGATCGAAAACATCAGCAGCGTTATGATGGACGGCGAAACAAAGGAAAAGTCGACTTTTTAGCCCTTTTAGTATAAAATATTTAAGAGAGTTTAGACCGGCCGGGTGGAAACTCGTCCGCCCTTATGCCGCGACTGTGGTGCTTTTTGCCTGCTCAAGCCTGCTAGACAGAACCTTGATAAGCTGCATGTTTTCAGGCTTCTCATTATTGGAGACTTCAACGATCTTCAGAATGTATAATGAGATCTTGACACCCTTTTCAGTCAACTCATAACCTTCATCGTTCGAGCACTTAGCCACGATATCAGAGGCGATCAGGGTCTTAAGCACCCGGTTTAGGATCCCGGGGTTTAGCTTGGTCTCAAACATGATCTCCGTAAATCGTTTCGGGGCTTTTCCGAGCGAGGCAAGGACCTCGATGGTCCCAGCATAAGAGATTGTTTTTAGTATTTCCATAGGCATACCAGCATATGATTATAATGCAGCTGGAACCCGGCCGAGCAGCAATAGTTTGGGGGGTATATAGCTTTGCGACTTTTATTGCCAGATTCCTGCTGCGTCACTATCTACTAAGCTAACGCCATTATATATAGTAGTACAACAGCAGTGTACTGACAGTTTGTACAAAATTTATATAAAAAACACAAAATTTTACAATATTTTTCATACAAACCCTGACAACAAAGAATTTTTTTTATCAATATCATGGCGGTCGTGCTGTCTGGCATAGGCGATCTCGGCCTATGGCCACGTCTTCACTCGTACTTGTCCTATGTCGCGCCTGCGACTATTATGGGCACCGTTATGTGACTCTTAGGCACCTCTGAGCCGGTGATGGTGGCGATCCATACTGACCGGATACCTGGGGGCCTCTGTGTCCTGAAAGCTGCCTTCCCGTCTTGCGCTGTCTTTATGATCCTCATTCCTGCTCGCCCTGCGGGATCCCCAGGGATGAGCGAAAGCCAAGGCTCGACGCTATCCCAGTGCTGCAGAGCAAATGGTGACTGGTACTGGCGCCCGAGGTGCCCGCGAGAATCGCCCGGCGTGCATCGACGGTGTTCTGCTTTTGGGATAAGCTGTCCTGCCCCTTTTACTGCCACAAGCTATATGTACTTAATATAAAAATTATAATCAGCATATCTCAAGGTGATACATTTTGGTGACTGTAACCGATAAAGCGGCATCAGAGCTGAAGACGCTGCTGGCCAACGAGAATAAGACCGACCATATGATCAGGATCTACTTCGCCGGCGCAGGCTGCTCCGGCCCCCAGTATGCTCCCGCCCTCGACATGAACAAGACTGAGGAAGACATCACGGCGAACTCCAACGGCATCAACTTGGTCTACAGCAAGGATATCGCAGAGGAACTGAAAGAGTACCAGCTGGACTATATTGAGACGCCCTACGGCACTGGCTTTATCGTCCGGAATCCCAATGCGGTTTGCGGCCCCGGCTGCAGCGGATGCCACTAAAAATAGAGTGGATACATCGACTATTTTTCATTAAAATTTTTATTTTAGCCTGCCGGCCCGATACGGGTGTGGTCCGGGCTTTTTTCGTCTGTATCAATCCCCTAATATCTGTGTGCCTGTCCAGTTTGCCGGGCGCTGAGTTTTTTGGCTGGGGATCCTGGGTGAACTCGTCTCTGTCCAAGCCATCGGGTTTGAATCAGCAACTATCATTCCAGGAAGTATTATCCAGTTCCTGCCAATTGATGCACATGAGTATATCAGCTACCCCGGAAACGATGATCTGATCAAGTTCGCCTTCGGCGGATGGGGGATGAATTATTGAGCACTGAAATCATGGTTTCACCGATCCGGGGTGTGGATCCTGTAGTGAAGACATTTTTGGATAAGATTAACTCTACACGCGGCCCTCAGATCTATCAGATGTCTCCGGGAGAGGCGCGTGCGGCGTTGCTAAAAATCCAGAATGTTAAAGTGCCGGAGCTCGTCACGGACACCGAAGATCTGAGCATCCCGGACGGCCCGAAGGGGGCTGTCCAGATTCGCATCATCAGGCCGAAGGGAGCTGAAGAGAAGCTGGCGGCTATTATGTATTTCCATGGCGGAGGGTGGGTTCTCGGGGATAAAAATACCCATGACCGGCTCGTCCGAGAGATCTCGACCCGGACGAACTCCGCGGTGATCTTCGTTGACTATTCCCGCTCTCCAGAGGCGATGTATCCCATTGCCGTCGAGGAGTGCTATATAGCCACTAGATATGTAGCCCAGAATGCTGAGCAATTAAACATTGACCCTTCCCGTCTTATTGTGGCAGGGGATAGTGTCGGCGGAAACATGGCAACCGTCGTCTCGATGATGGCGAAGCAGAGGAAAAGACCGAAGATCGGCATGCAAATCCTCTTTTATCCGGTGACCGATTCGAACTTTGATACGTCTTCATACCGCCAGTATGCAAACGGTTACTGGCTTTCTCGGGAGGCCATGAAATGGTTCTGGGATCAGTATCTGCCCGAAAAATCGAAGAGGTCGGAACCTATGGCATCGCCGCTGCAAGCTTCGGCAGATCAGTTGCTGGGACTGCCTGAGGCATTAGTTATCACGGACGAGTTCGACGTGCTGCGGGACGAGGGCGAAGCCTATGCGCGTAAGTTGATCGAATCAGGCGTAAAGGTCGCTGCAATACGGTGCCTCGGCACTATACACGACTTTATGATGCTGAATGCGCTGTCACGGGCGCCGGCGACGAGATGTGCGATTGATCTGGCGTGCGATATGATCAAGTCTTTTGGGGCTGTGGGGTAGGAGCGATCACCTGAAAACCAGCATGGTAGACGTTTGATTTATGTGGCCAATATACTGCTCGCCGTAGGTACTGAAACCGATCGTCGGTATGCTTTTGAAAAGCTCACAATAGGCTTTGGTCTGGTCCTTCTGTTCCAATTCCATGGTCCTGAGGATGCAATGGAAGTTAATGATGCCGGCGATGGGACCGGCCTGCCCTAGCCGGGTTAGAGTGGACTTCATATCCTCGTTGATATCGGTGGATTCCAGCAGCGACACGTCAGTGCCTTCCAGGATGTTGCAGTAGAAGACTATATTCTGACCGTTTAGCCGCTGGGGACTTCGAACATATGGATCGTCATCGATGGCGATGCCTACCGGATTATGCATGAAATGCTTCTGGGCCTCCGCTACAGGAACGCCCAGGACCTCCGCGTAGGCGACCGCCGCCGGCTTGCCATCGAACTCGACGACCTCCCTCCGGGTCTCATCCGCCTTCGTTACCATCATGCGCCTGTCAAGAACTTTAAGGCTCTGTGTTTTGACGACCTCGAAGCTGCTCTTCATGCGGAAAAGCACCAGTAAAGCAGCATTAGTATACGCCTTCCCGTTGGCATAGACGAATGTCTCTTTAAATCTCAGATCATCTCCGGCTGAGCCTCCGACGAACGTGATACCGGTCTGAACTCCGATTTGACTCATGATCTCCTCTTCCTTACCGCTCAGTCCATCGATGAGAACTAGGCCGACGTGCTGACCCGGATCCATCTGGCTCACTGGCATTCTAAAGTGCTTTTCGAACGCCTGAAATGCTGGCACAACGTAGACTCCGTTTTGCATGTCCTCAACGACCGCCGCCTTCACACTGCTGATGGCCCCTGACCCGAGCGCCATGGCGACGACGGAGCCTTTGAGCATTTTTCCGCTGCTGATCTCCCCCGCCGTCGTGCAGCCGAATACTGTGGCATTGCTGAACGCCTCCTGCATCTTTCGAGAGATGGACGTGTCGAAGTGTGGGGACGCAAAGAAGATTATGGCCTTCGCATCGAACCCGTCGAGCTGGTTGCGAATGTCTATGACTATTTCGTCGATGGAATCTTTGATTGAATGTGCTGTTTTTAATTTTATGTCAGGCCAATCCCTGCGTGTTGTATTATCATCGGCCTGAGGGCAGGCCCGCGACCAATCATAGTATAGCTGTTCATGCATTTCGGAAGATGCCATTGTCTTCAGGTTAGGGCCCTCTTCGTCATGTACCGTCCGGTAGAATGCACAGCTCTCGCAGTCTGACCGCTTCATTGCAAACACCCCCTGGGCTTTGCCGTTGCAGAACGTCCCCGCGATGGCCCAACAGGCTCGACCCCCGTTTTTGCCGCCGTTTACGCCATCCAGCATCGTCACCATCGACGCGGGACAGACGCCCAGATCGAATGCTTTTTCGCCTCCCTGCTCCCTGCCACATTTCATGTATTCCCAGCAATTTAGTTTTCCCATAATCTTCCGTCCAATTAATTAAGATCGCCTACATTGATCGCCTGTTTCTTGTTAGCCTATTAGTTTTGGCGTCGAATATCGTTTATTTTATCTGATGAGTAGCGTTGTAGTCTGGTTAATGTGATTGACGTGTTCGCCGTAGGTGCTGAAACAGATCGATGGGAATCCCCCCAGAAAAGCTTGTTATAAGTCTCGGCCTGTCTATTCTTTTCCAGCTCCACGATAACCTTCGTTTTTTCGCCCATCGCTATCTCCATCAAATAGGGTCGCCTGGATTCGGGTAGCACAACATCAGGTCATTGGCAATGTTCCGATCGTCCTGAAATGTTGTGATCGTTAAATAATACGATCAGCACATCAGATAAAAATCTTTTATATGTAAATTGTAATTATGATCGGTGTGCGTCTAACCCTAACAGATCGAGATATATCATGGTTGAGTTTTCGGTACGAAAGAAGTAAAATTGGGTAAATGGGTAATTCGCCGCTGGCCTATAGCCAAGTCTTCGTCCCAATGACGCGCGACATAGAAAAAAAGGGGGAAAGGTGGAGGTGATGGTCGGTGCTTAACGATGCATCTATACGTCGTAGTACAGGTACAGCTCGTATGGGTGGGTGCGGATCTTGACCGGGTTGACCTCGTTGGTCATCTTGTAATCGAGCCAAGACTCGATGAACGCCTCGGAGAAGACCTTGCCTTGGGTGAGGAACTTGTGATCCTTTTCCAGTGCGCAGAGGGATTCCTCAAGCGAGCCGGGCACCGACTTGATCTTCGCCTTCTCTGAGTCGGATAGGTGATAGATGTTCTTATTGAGGGGGCCGAAACCGGCCTTAGTTGGGTCGATCTTATTCTTGATGCCATCGATGCCTGCCATGAGCATGGCCGAGAAGGCCAAATACGGGTTGCATGTAGCGTCAGGCGGCCTGAACTCGATCCTCTTGGTCTTGGGGTTGTTTGAGTACATTGGGATGCGAATGGCTGCACTCCGGTTTCTACTGGAGAACACCAGGTTGACCGGCGCCTCGTAGCCAGGTACCAGCCTCTTGTACGAGTTAGTGCTGGGGCTGCATAATGCCAGTATCGCCGGGGCGTGTGTCAGCAGGCCGCCGACGTAGTACAGCGCGGTCTGGCTGAGCTGGCCGTAGCC